>BBPD01007695.1_pt2 | contig 11160 bp, 7 predicted proteins | sample 1344911 | NCBI WGS metagenome assembly BBPD01 (sample SAMD00019088, study PRJDB2971) | groundwater metagenome | biome: freshwater biome; feature: mineral spring; material: ground water | place: USA: CA, Sonoma | collected 2011-09 | depth surface m
CATTTGTTTGTCCACCTTTTTGGAATTGATCATGCGATTGCTCACCAGATTCTCCAGTTGATTCACCAGATCCTTCACCCGAAGATTCTCCACTTTCTCCAGACCCTTCGCCCCGTCCCTCTCCTTGTCCCGGCTCGCCACCTTCTCCTCCGCCCATCATTTCAGAAAGTTGTTGCATCGCATCCTGCATTTGTCCGGCCATATCTTGAGGACTTCCTCCAGACTCAAGACTTTGTTGCATCTGATTAAGTTTTTCAAGCAATTGATCTATAACTTCTTGGCCAGCCCCCGGAGCACCACCTTGCTCTTTAACTTGGTTGAGCATGTCTTGCATCTGAGATAACATCTCTTGCATTTCACTGGCAGAAGGCATACCGCCATCTGATTCAGATCCTCCGGGCTCGCCACCTTCTCCTCCTCCCATTTCTCCGCCTGACTGACCACCACCTTGAGATCCTCCTTCGCCAGCACTTTCGCCTTGCCCTGATTCTGAGCCAGATTCTGAGCCTTGCTCTTGTCCCTCTCCTGATTCGCCACTTTCTGATTCAGGCCCCTGATCTTCGCCTTTATCTTTTTCTGAATCTTCCGACTCGTCTGATTCATCAGATTCGTTGGCCTCTTTTTCTAAAGCAGTATTTATAGCTTCCCATAGATAATAATATTTTTTAGGATCATGCTGACCGAATTGATTCAGACGATTCAAATAAAGTCCTTGCATACCAGCCCTGTCCACTCCGTTATAAATCATTGGCATTGCCATTCGATAAAAATGACCCCATTCAATTTCACCATCTTTTACTGGTTGAGACTTGCTCCCATTGCCACCTTTATACCAAAATTTTGCCAAAGGTTTTGGTAACTGAAAATTAATTAAAAAATTATCACTAAAACTATCAATCCTAAGTTCTTCTTTTTGTGCTAAAAATTCTTGAGCTGATTGTGACCCATGTATTGAAAAATCTGGCACATCATATCCACGCTTCATCATTTTCTGTATCATCTTATCCGTGAAGTTTGGATTTTTTTGTTGATAGCCAGTCATCAAAAGACGCATAACAGTGCGGTATGCTTTTGATGTGCCTTGAGCAAATGTGCGAACCTTTTGTAAATTTTCTAATTGCTCAGGAGTTAGTTCTGCTTCATTGATTCCGTATTCTTTAATGTTATAAACTATCGGCTCTTCTTCCGGCTTTGCCAATTCTTCTTCCAAAGCTCCGCTTTCTGCAATTTGTTTGGCAACCTCTTCTAATTGCTCCAACTGTTCTTTTAACTTCTGCAACTGTTCTTCCGTGATTTCATCCGCACCAGCCTCTTTAGCCTGTTGCATTGCTTTTTCTGCTTCGGCTTTCATCTGCTCGGCCTGTTTGCCGATCTCTTGCATAGAAGCTTTTTCTTGTGGCTTGGAGGTTTCCGGCTGTTGGCCAGGCTTCTGTAATTTTTCTAATTGCTCTTTAGCCTGTTGAAGTTGCTCTTGGAGATTTTCTGCCAAGAGATTTTCTTCATCTTTTCTTTCCTGTTTTTCCGCAGGACTGAGTTCTTGTTTTTTTGGTTGCTTCGATTCTTTTTTCTGTTTACTTGATTCTTGAGACGGCTTTTTACCAGCCTTACTCTGGGGTTTTTGTTTCATTTTTTCCTTCAGCTTCTGTATTTTCTCCTGTATCTCTTTGGCTTGCTGTGCTCGGACAGAAGCCTCTGGGCTCATCTCAGCTTTCTTATCACCGGTCTTAGTGGTTTCTGATTCCGTTTGGGTTGGACCGGATAAGGCGACTAATTTTGAAAACTTTGACCAAATAAAATCACGCACAAGCTGAACTTGTTTTTTAGGCACTGCCATTTTTACGCTTTGATCCAAAACAGATCGTGTTTGCTTATCAAAAATTTCTTGTACTGCTGGATGAGCACTTCCCAGAGCTTGCTCAAATTGCTCAGACTGAACGAGTCCCACCTGAGAAAGGGAGTAGAGGAGCGTAAGGTCAACCGCTTGCTTATAGGGTGCAGATTGAGGAATCCCATTCGCGATTTCTTGCGTGTTTATCTCTTTTTCATATAAGGCACGGAAGTTTTCCTCTGGCTGATCACTGTGTGAATTCTGCATCTCCAAATAGTTGACCGATGCTTCATGAATCGCTTCTACCAGTGATGTGAGAAGCTCCGGAGCAACTTTATTTTCATAACACCAGCCACGTAAGGCGTTTAGTTCACCGTCTATTGGATAGTTTAAGTTTCCAATTTCATGTCGAAGTTGTGCATTAACAACTCGTCTATCACCCGCAAGCGATTCGCGTGGATAAATAATAACGTTTGGGATGTCCGTTGAATTATCCGGACTTTTGGCAACACCCCAAGAATCACCAGCCATGGCTTGTACTCGAACTTTGCCGGAAAATCCTTTCTGCTCAATTCTGCGAACTAAGCCGTGCGCTAAAATCGGGATGATCTCATTGAGATCCCGTTCAGCTTGGGACACTTCCGGTTTAGGCGGATGTTCCGGTGTAAATTGTGGGCCGTGTGATTCTATTGACATAATATTTACTGTTCATTTCTATCGGATGCCTTCGGCAAGAATTAACATCATTGCATCCTTATCTCTCTTGCCACGGCGATAGGTGTCAGTGTGTGGCAGATAGGTCATAGCAATGGCATATTGAGCTGGATTCCAGCCAGCTTTCCAATTCGGCATTTTAGAAAGGTCAGCCTCCCAGAGATGATTTTCAGAATAAAAGCGAGCCGCCTCAATAGATCCACGAAGGGAGATATCTCGTTCCATTCGTGTTTCGCCAGTCCTTGTTTTATAAGCTTCGACAACTTGGCGAGTACGATCAGAAATCGCCACAATATTCTTGAGGTCTTTCATTATCTTCACTGTCGTAGCATCAAGAGAGATTTGCACTCCCACGCCATTAATCACATAGTCCCATGCTTTGCGGAATTGCTCATCATCAAGATTTTTAAGTGGACTAACATTTTCTTTAAGAATTAGAGCTTCATCGTGAGTGAACTTTTCTCTATTAGTAGTCGAGTCAGTCTCTCGGAATGGAGGATAACCCATAGTCATGATGTTGGAACGGTCGTCAATTGTTTCCGGCAAATCCTCCACACCGTCATATTCAGCAGGGTTCATCAGGCCGACAAAGGTCACGCCCAAAGCCGCCTTGATAACTTGGTCATTCAAAAAAACTGTTCTGTCACCATCAAATAAGGAGTTGAAGAACTTCGCAACATTTGGTCGAAGCAAGTTTAACTCGTCTAATTCCAATACAGCGTTTGGAGTAGTCACAGCCGTTAAAATACGGGTTGGAATTCTCACCACTTCACCGTCAGAAAGTTCGACATCGTAGGTAAGGTCACGCTCTTCTTTGTCGGGAGAACAAGCATATCGGAAAAGAGGGCGATTCGTTTCTCCGCAGTAGAAGTCGACCAATTTATTTTTTCCAGTACCACGAGGACCGACAATAATTGTCATGCCTTTGGCAGTTAATTTTTCCCATTCCGGTGCTTTTTTATTTTCTACCAGATCCTCAAGGTAAGCATTATTACCAAGACCGAGTTGGCGATTCACCAATGTGGCAAACCACGCGAATTTTTGTTCAAAGTAAGGTGTAAGCTTGAAATGAGTATCATAAGGTGGAATAAATTCATTTAAGCTTTCATCTATTGAACGTAAGAATTGCTGGGTGCGGATTATATCCGATGCACGTTCAGCAAAATCATCAACGTCTTCGATTCCAGACCCATTGAGTTTAAGAATCTCTTTTAATCCCTCTGGATCAGTGAACGCTTCAATTTGAGCTCCCAATTGTTTTGCTTTTTCATCATAATCGGCATCATCAGGATTCAATTCGCCATACTGTCTTGCCAACTCCCCAAGATTGGTTAACACTTCGTTGAATGCTTTTAGCTCGCCTCGTCCCTCAAGAACTGCATCAACGGATTCCAATCTTTCCCCTCGGTGTTTTTTTGAGAAATTCATCAACTCTCCCGGCTTAGCAACATGAGTTAGCCCGTGTGCATCTTTGACGAATTTTACTTCAGAAAATTTCTTGCCACCCGACACGAAAACTTTACCTGGGACAGCATTCCATTCAGAACTTTCTTCTGGTGTTTGGCAAACAGGGATATGGACTTTGCCGATAGTTATATATTGGCCAGCTTGAGCAAACTGTCGCTCTGGTTCATCAGTCTTTGTCGCAACAGTGGCTTCTTGCCTTCGTACAACATGCAATCCTTGTTTTTCAGTCTGGACAACAGGTCTTTCTTCTACTACTGGCTCCGGTTCATTTTGGATACTTGTCTCTAAGGCATCAAGTTCTTCTAATGACCCCTCCAATGCAGTGATCATTTCGTCTCGACTTTTATCAGCTGTGCTTTTCCATTCTGAAGGCAAAAGACGAGCTTTTTCTAAAGACTGCAAAACCTTTCCTCTTTTTTGAGAAATTTGTTCAGGCGTGAGTTTTTCCGCCACTGGTTGAGGTGGAGGAGTTTGTTCTTGTTGTGCCGGATTAAATTCAAATGATTCTTTTATATATTTATTGGTTAGTTTCTACCGTCTCTTTTAAAGAAGAGACGAGTTCGTGAACGACCTTTGGTGATTTCTTAGGGTAATACAGTAAGACCTTATCGAGAGCCGGCACGACTCTTATATGGCCTTCGTAACCCGGAACCCCAAATAGCCAACGACCGACAGTATCGATAGCAATTTTTTTACCGTCATTACTTTCGCCGTGAGCATCACACTTTACTGATTGATCGTAAAGGGGCAGTGTGCGAGCCTTCTCTTGTATAAAAACTTTTGCTGTCAATCCGAGCGACTTTGACGTTTGAATGTCAACCAGCATATCAAGCGTCATTGTGTCTTTTGGAAATGTTATTGCTGTTTTTTTCATATATTTAAATTAATTTATTATATTATTTCTTCGTGACCAGCGGAGAAATAAGGAACGGAAATCTTGTAATTTCTTCGACCGTAAATCCAGCCTCAATTGTTTTCACCGCAATCTCCATATTACCAGCTTTAGCAATTGCAATAACAACATCCAAACCACCCTTTTTTAATGATTCTCTCAGCGATTCAGGCATACCATCATCGCTACTACCATAACGGCGAGATCGGCTACTGTCACCATTGATATAATTATTCACCTCGATCACTTTATCAAGACGACAGCTTTTAGCAACAATTTTTCGCACATTATCTATTCCGAAGACATCTATAGATTGAGTGACATAATGTCCTTTACTGTAATCACCAGCGCATTTTTCAAACAAAATTATTTCTTGCAAGTTTGTAGGAATTTCTTTTGTTTTGAAAGCATTGCCAACATCCAAGACACCACTAAGAGCAGACCCTTTATCAAGGATTTGTTCAACCTCTTCTAAAGTGAAGGTATTAAGGACGGAATCTAAATTATAATATTCTTGTGTTCTTGTTAATTTTTTTGCTAAAGCATGAACGGCTGTAAAACCTGAATCAAGCTGATGTTTTTCAAGAGCTTGCTTAATCTGACCATATTCGCTATAAGCGATTCCATCGGAAAAAATCTTTTTAACTTCCTCTAATGGAAGACCTCTTAATGCAGAAGTAAAATCATTTATATCCCTGACATTTTTAGCAACACTTACTATCTGTGTGACATCTAACTCATAACCAAATTGTCGAGTGTTATTCAAAACCGCTACAGCAATTGGCAAATGAACGTCTTGTTTAAGTAAGACCTTAATATCATCTAAGCTAAACGATCTCATTGAGTCATCCAACCCATCAATATTATGAGATGCTATTTCTGTGACCTCGGCTGGGGATAAATCGTGACCATATTTTTCAGTAACTTTTTTCGCTGTAGTAATTGATTGTAAATTTATACCTTGAGCCATGAATTGTTTAACTTGCTCCAAATCATACATTTTCAAAGCCTCGGTCATCCCATAGAAACTTTTGCCAGCAAGATCGGCAACTTCAGTGAGAGGAACTTCGTAATTGGACACAGATAGGATGTTTCCGACTTTCATCATTGATTCCAACGTGTGTCTTGCATTTTGATCCTGCCCCTTAGCCTTCTCAACTAAACCGTGTACAAACTTCAAATCTTCTCGTGTAGCCCCACGAGATCCTGCAATAATATCAGCTAGGGCAAATTCAGTAATAGTCTCATCACTCATTCCTAGTCGCATCATTTTATGCCCACGCTTTATTGCACCAAGAGGGGCATAATTGATCCAGTCAACAATACCTCCAAGCGGTTTATTATTATAATCACCACCGGTATGGTTTATCTTAAAATGTAAATCTAATGCTTTTTGAGCAAGACTTTTTCTCTTTTCATAACGCTCATTGACCACTACTTGTCTTTTTTCCAAATCAGCCAACAATTGTTCCGGTGTTCTTGCTTGGAGACGTGCGACTTCAGCTTCATAGTCTGCCTGTACGCTGGCGATGGCATTTTCATGACGTGCTGTCACCGATTGCAATTGCAACTCTCTTTCTTCTTCAGGAAGATTAGCTTTTTCTATTTCAGTTTTGGATTTTTCAAATTTATGATTAAGCCTTTCAGTTTCTCTTTCAATCCATCCTTGTTGTTTTTGAACAGCAAAGCCATTTTCTTTTCTGGTAAATTCCTGCTTCTTTTCCTGATCATAGCCTTCTTTCAAAAGCTTGATTTCCTCTGATAATCTTTTATGCTCGGGAGCATATCTATTATCACCAGACTTCCCGATAAAACGATCTATGTGTTCAAAATTTGTTTCCTGAATTTTATTTCTCATGCCACGCATCTGACGCATGACCTTGTGGCCAAGCTGTCCAGCAGAAATAGCTTCTTTGAAACCGGCACTATAAGAAGAGCCAGATACATTGACTACACCGTTATACTCGTACGCTCCCTCGAGCTTTCTGGCCATTGAAAGGACAGCTTTGTGTTCTAATTGTTCATCGGTTAATTTTTCTTTTTCGTATTTTCTTTGAACGTATGAGAGACATTTTTTATAAAGATCTCCCAAGTCAGCATACTGCCCTAAAGAACCCTCTTGTATGCCAGAATAGTATCCAAATAATTCAACAGCACCTTTTATTTTTGTAGCTTGACCAGAAGTTTTTGTAGCTTTTTCAGCAGAACTTTGATTGATTCTCTTTGTAGCGATCTTAATTGCTCCCATTTCTGGAGTTCCTTGCATTGATGCATATAACATGTCTCTCCACATACCAAGACGAATTGTTTCAGGGGAGGCATTTGACGCATCAATTGGGTATTCTTTTTCTACTTGCACATACTCTCGTTTTTTATCATCCCACTCCGATTCGGTCTGTTTCTTAGTTGCTTTACCAGTTACAAATTTTTGATAAAAATCCAAACGATTCGCTAGGTATCGATATGATCCTTCTTGACCAGAATAATCTTTAATACAAGAAACTGCATCTCCCAGGGACATGGTTCTTAAAATTTCTAATCGTTCAATACTGTCTTTGGTTTCGCTAAATTTTTTTATTTTCTCATCATCCGAAACTCTTTTGTCGCCCTCTAAATAGGTGAGTAATTTTTCAAAACTGCGACGATCAGGTGTCATTCCTTCCTCGCCCTCCAGTGGAGTTTCTAAATCAAGAGCTTTTCGCCATTCGCTTGGATGAGAAATACCAGCATCTTCCAATTCAGGTTGGATATGCTCTTTCGGGTTCATCGATTGTTCAAAGTGTCTTTCACTCATATTTTTTGTGTCTTATAAAAAAGAAATGGCACCCCTATAAAAGAGTGCCCAAAGAATTCGTGTAAACGAACAGAGGAGATGACTTCGTTTGATGTCATAAAAAACGCGGAGCGTTTTTTACTCTCTCTCTCGTGCTGAGGCATAATTTTGGGCAACCCATTTTTTTGTCATATTTCTATGCTAATCCTGTAATAATAGGTTAAATTATGACTACTATAACATAATTGTATCAAAAAATATAAATAAACACAATGGGATTTGCCCACAGATAAATATGCTTTTTGTACTCCATAAAAAGAACAGCAAAAACAGGACTAAGGAATAGTTCTATTTGTTTTATATCGTCACTGAGTCAGAATAAGCCGTCGAGGATGTCGAAACTGTTTGATAAAAGATCTGTAGCTGTCGGAAGGAACAAGACAAAGATAATCGTAGGCAGCTTGGTTCCGGGATTGTTACTTCCTTTACGATCATCAACTGGAAGCAAAACAATCTCGACCTTTTTTCTTATGCACACCTTTACGGGTTTCTGACAGTGGGGACATCTGGTTATAAACACAGCTTCGGAATTGAAAACCGCATCGCGAAAAATTACTTTTGTGCAATGGGGACAATTGCCGACATTGGATTCATCTTTGTCCATACTGTTTTTTATTTGTGGGCTTTTTGAGCCCAGATCATAAATGATTAATAAACGATCAATTAATAGCTCAGGTTCGACCCCCCCGAACCGTTAAAAGCAATCTAAGTATCCTCGACTGCTACCCACTTCTGCCCAGTCCACATGTGCTTCTTGCCGTCTATGATTTTTATCTTTACCCCTCCAACTGACATTTTTTCTGCCAACATCGACCTTATCTCATTTAAGTTATCCACAGTTTTTTTTATTCTCGCCGTAATTCTTTTTATTTAATTCTTTTTCTTTATTCTTGTTAGTAAGTCCATTGGACCGATCCCACCGGTCTGTATGACCGAACTGCCGGTCAGGCTGACCGGTCTTATTTAAGTTCGGTCTATCTGACCTATCTACTTTTAACAGGTAATACACATTGGAAAATTTTCGGCGTTTCTTATTTATCAGTCCGAGTTTGATCATCTGGCGGATGCCTCTTTGCACGCTGGAAACGCTCGAGCCAATTCTGTCGGCAATAAGCTTATGAGATGGAAAACAAAAACCCTCCTGATTGGCATGTTCAGCGAGGCAATTATAAATGACGATACCGATTGGTTTAATTTTGTTTCCATACTCATCGAGCAGTACTTTACTAATCCAAAACCAATCGCCATTTCTTAAATCTCTTACTTTTATTTTATCGTCCGACATGGCCGTGAATAAAAAGGTGGACCGACCCACAAGATCGCACCTTATTCCTCCCTTCACGCCTGGCGTCATTGAGGGGAGAGTAAGGCACTATCTACCTCTCTCTGGATTTCGGCAGAGCCCGGTCGATGTTGTCCATTGCTCTGCAAAAGTCACGCCGGATAGTTGGATTTTCTAATTCGCGAATTGCGAAATTACTCAGCAAGCTCTCCCTCCTCGCCAAGAGTTCTCTCCGGGTCGGTGGTTTCCGAGTCATCCGTTTCCAGATTCTCTGAATTAATCTTTTGATTAGAATTCTCGTTGTCATACTTTTTGATGTGATCTAAATGCTCCAATAGCATGAATGCCATGCGCTTGAAGCCAGAGCATGGACACGCCAAACTTCTTGCTTGCTCGGCTCTCGGCCAAGCACCTCTGACAAGGCGTTTTTGGTAAGCTCAATAAGAGCTTCCTCATTCTTTGTTGGTTTGGACATGTGATTTGGTTCATAAGAGTGACCTCACACTTTTACTAACCCCACACCCTTTCGGTTAATCTTTTTTGCTTAACTTCTAAGGCAAAAAAATATCCTCGACTTTCACCCCCAACGCTAGGGCAATTCTTTGGGCGGTTTCCAAACTCGGTCTTTTACTACCGGTCTCATAACGGCTGATCGCTGTGTTGTACTTAAAGCCAAGAATTCGGGCTAGTTTGTATTGAGTTAGCCCTTTCTCGATTCTAAGTTCCCTCAGTCGTATGTTGGTTGGTGTTTTTTTCATAGTTGAATAATTAGACCTCATAGTCATATTAAGCAATTTTGCTTAATTCGTCAAATACTCTGCTGTGGATAAGCATATTTGCTTAATCTTTACACATTTGCTATACTGTATTAAGATGCCGTTAGGATTATAAATTAAGTAAATAACAAAAATATGTCATTTGGCTCATATCTAAAAAGACAAAGAGAAACTAATAAATGGACAGCTAAGGACATAGCGGATCGGCTTAAGTTTTCGGCCAGCTATGTCAGTCAGCTGGAAAACGATACCCGGCTTCCTTCGCAGAAGCAGTTGGGTCTTTTGGCTAAGGCCTACGAGGTATCAGAGGATGAATTAAGAAAGCAGTGGACCGAGTCTAAGATTCAGAAAGTTAGCCTCTCATCAAATTATAAAATCAACATCAAAGATGCTGGTGAGAAGCGTGTCGAAGAGATGACTCACAATCTGGAAGCTGGTTTGGCGGAGTTAAAAAAGACGATCACCGCTGATGAGGTGGCTCATTACAAGATGCCACTATTTAGCACGATTCCAGTGGACGATCTTGATCTGCATCTAAAACATGCGGACGAATTTATTTTTATTCCCAAAAATGGAATCGTGCGTGATCACCGTATATTCGGTATCAGAGTTTCTCTCACTCCATTTCCGGAGGCAGGTATAATCGCCGGCGACTTGACTATGCTTGATGCGGATATTGAGGTTAATGATGGAGACATCGTGGTGCTGTCTACGCCAGACGGTCTGGTCATGACTTATTATAAAAAGCGTGGCAACTCTTTAGAAATTACAACGAGTCAGCCCAACATTAAAAAGACCTACCCTGTCGAAGGGGTTAAGCCGATAGGTCGATTGATTTATCACATAAAAAAATACTAACCCCAGGGCTCGCCAAGAGCCCTGCTGTTTTTTATAACAAACACTATGAGCACAAATTATTTAATCTACGGCCGTGTTTCCACCTCTCGTCAGGCCGAACGAGAATTGAGTATTCCAGCACAGGTCAAAGCGTGTCAAAAATATGAAATGGATCATCATTGGAATTTACTTCCGGATGGCATCTACGAGGAAAAAGGAGAATCAGCGAGAACAACTGATCGTCCACAGCTTCAAAAAATGCTTCACCGGGCAAAGACCGACAGCAAAGTTGATGTCATCTTAGTCCACAAGCTTGATCGCATGTGCCGTAATGTGGCCGACTACGCCGCCATTAAGATGATGCTTAAAAAGCACGATGCTAAATTAATCTCGGTGGTCGAGCAATTTGACGAATCTTTTTCTGGAGAATTGGTTGAGAACAATCATGGCTTCAATTGCCCAGTGGACATCTCAAAACATCAGCTGGGAGGTCAGGAAAGGCCTTAAAGAGGCCGTGGAGCGTGGCAGGTT
>BBPD01000456.1_pt1 | contig 11159 bp, 11 predicted proteins | sample 1344911 | NCBI WGS metagenome assembly BBPD01 (sample SAMD00019088, study PRJDB2971) | groundwater metagenome | biome: freshwater biome; feature: mineral spring; material: ground water | place: USA: CA, Sonoma | collected 2011-09 | depth surface m
CTCCAAGGTGTTGAAGTCGGCCTGTTCCAACCAAGCACCGCCTAGATAGCCGGTTAGCAGGTCGCGCACCATCTCCGGGTGGGAGAACAGCAGTTTGTAGCCGGTGTCGTGGGCGTGGTTGGGGGTGGTCATGGTGCTGTTGATGATACCGCCCCCATGCCTCCCCCAATGGCCACCCCAAACTGCCCCACTTATGGCCGGTCAAACTGCTCCAGGCAGGACGGTCGGATTATGACGATTCCGGGCTGATGGCGATGCGAGCGACGGCCTCTTTGAGCCGGTAGCTCTTGCCCTCGAACTCCAGCATCGTGCAGCGGTGCATGAGGCGGTCTAGGATGGTGCTGGCCATCGTGGCATCTCCTAGGTAGCGGCCCCAGTCCTGCACCACCCGGTTGGAGGTCACCACGATGGAGCGGCGCAGCTGTGGCGTTATGTCCACCTAGGCGCCTGCCAAAGCAGGCCTTGAGCGCACCGAAGGTGCTCACCCCAGACAAAGATGCCGAACAAATTTTGTTGGGCGCCTTCGAGGCAGTGCAGGCACCTTGGAGGCGGTGATATGAACCCTTGGGCAAGCTCATGTTGACGGCTTGCACAAAACCCGGTAAATCCGGCTACATGGTGGCTACATGGCACCCAAGCAACAAAAAAGGCCAGTCCGAAAACTGGCCTAACTTGTTGAATTTACTGGTAGGTCGTGCAGGATTCGAACCTGCGACCAACGGATTAAAAGTCCGCTGCTCTACCAACTGAGCTAACGACCCGTGGTTTGCTATCGCGTGCAGCTTGATTGCTGCTAAGCCTTGAATTATAGCGTCTCCAAAGCGGCTTTCTTGCCGGTATGCAGGATGCGAGCAGATTTTTTCTGCTGGGGTGCTGCGCTGGCCAGCCGCTCCAGCAGCCAGCCGGCTGCGCACAGGCCAAAAGTGGCGGTCACGGTGACGCTGGAGCCGTAACCGTGGCAGTTGAGCGAGCCGTCGCTGGTGCCCGGTGTGGCGCAACTGGGGTCGGGCGCGGCCACTGGCTCGCGGCTGAAGGCACACGCCACCCCGATGGGGCCGCTGGCGGGTGCGCCGTGGGCCTTGCGCAAGCGGTAGCGCAGCCGCGCCAGCAGCGGGTCGTGGCTGGCATCGGCCAAGTCGGCCAGTTCAACCCGGTGCGCCTGCCTTTTGCCACCCGCCGCCCCCACGGTAACGAAGTGCAGCGGCTGCCCCAGCGCCCAAGCGGCCAGGGTTTCTTTGGCACGGCTCTGGTCGCAGGCGTCGAGCAGGGCGTCGGGCGCGCCCGCGGCAGCGAGCTGGGGCAGGAGTTGGAGCCAGTTGTCGGGCGTGACAAAATCGTCGATCGCTTGCACCTGGGCCTGCGGGTTGATCTGCGCGATGCGCTGGCGCATGGCCAGCACCTTGGATTGGCCCAGGGTGTCGCTCAGGGCATGAACTTGGCGGTTGGTGTTCGATTCGGCCAGATGATCCAGGTCGATCAAGGTCAAGCGCCCCACGCCGCTGCGCGCCAGCGCCTCGGCGGCCCAAGAGCCCACGCCACCGATGCCCACCACCACCACGTGCGAGTCAAAAATGCGCTGGGCCCCGCTGGCCCCATAGAGGCGGCGCAGGGCACCAAAGCGGCGCTCGAAATCGCTCGGTGCGCCCTCATCCAGCGCCGCCTGCGCCGCTTCAAGCACGTTCAATCAACCAAAGCTGCAAGCGCAGTGCAGCCACCGCCCCGAGCCCGATTCCAGCCACGGCAATCAAGCTGCCCAGGCTCAGCGTCGAGAGGCCCGAGAGGCCCTGCCCGATGGTGCAGCCCATGGCGGTAACGCCCCCAACCCCCATGCACGCGGCCCCGACCAGGTGCAAGGCGGTGTCTTGGGTGCTGCCAAAGCCCTCCCAGTGAAAGCTGCGGCTGAGCAAGGCATAAGCCAGCGAACCCAGCACCACCCCGAGCACCGAGACCACGCCCAGCGTCAGCACCTTGGATGCGTCGCTGAAAAAAATCAACCACTCCAAGGTGTAAGCCATAGGGGCGGTGAAGGTGAACGACTCCATCACGCCGGTGTCGGTCGTGAGGAACACCGCCTCCAGCGTCTCGGGGTGCTCGGGCACAAAAGCCAGCACACCCGTGACCCACCACAGCGCCACCACCGTGGCCCCGATGCCGATGCCAGCCAAGCAGTTGTCGAGCGAGGAGCGAAAGTCCCGGCTGGCCAGCGCCCAAAGCACCAGCCCCAAGCCAACCAGGCCCGCCAGCCCCAGCACCGCACCCGGTGTGCCCCACTGCGCCGCCAGCCACAGCGGCAAGGCGCTGCTGGAATCCATGTGCAACACCACTTGATCGACGCTGCGATCGCGCAGCACCGCGGTCACGCCGCTGAGCGTGGCGTAGGCCGCCAAGCCCATGACGCAAAACACCACCAGCGATTTGAGGCTGCCGGCACCGATGCGCACCAGCGTTTTGCTGCCGCAGCCCGATGCCAGCACCATGCCAAAACCAAACAGCGCACCCCCCACCAAGGCCGAGAGCCAGAGCACCCGAGTGCCGCTGTAGATGGTCTGCATCGGGTCGATCCAGCCCAGCGCCGCCATGCCATAAAAACCCAGCATGGCCACCCCGGCGGCCAGGCCCCACATGCGCAGGCGCGTCCAGTCGCCCATATTCACCACGTCGCTGATGGCCCCCATGGTGCAAAAATGGGTGCGTTGCGCCAGCAGACCAAAAACAAAGGCCACCGCAAAGGCAGCCCACAATACGAGGTTGCCCTGGGCTTGAATATCAGACATTTCCATGGCGGGCGATTGTAGCGGCTGCACCTTTTTGGGCAGCCTGACGTGATTTGCCTGTAAGGCGGCTGGCCAAATGCCGGTTCAGCGCAGCCGCGCCAGACGCTCGCGCGCCACCCCCGCCGCTTCCGTGTTGGGGTGCGCCTGGATCAAGCCCTGCAAGGCGCTGCGTGCGGCGCGGGTGTCGCGCAGCTCGATGTGCGAATTGGCCAGGCCCAGCATGGCGTCGGGTACGCGTGGGTGCTGGGGCGAGGCGGCGATCATGCGCCTAAAGCTCTCGATGGCCGCTGCGTACTGGCGCGCCGCATACTGCGCATTGCCCTGCCAGTACAGGGCGGGCACCACATAGCCGCTGCGCGGAAACTGCGCGATCAATTCACCAAACAGACGCGCCGCACGCTCGAATTCGGAGGCGCGCAGCACCACCATGGCGGCCTCGAAGGCTTGCGCTTCTTCCGGCCGCGCCTGGAACTCTACGCCCTCGACCGTGACCGTGAGCGGCTCCAGCGGGCGCAGGCGCTGGTCGAGCTGGGCTTGCCAGTCGCGCTGCAAATCGCGCTGCAGGCGCTGCTGCTCAGCCAGCAGGTGCGCCAGGCGCTCGTTTTGCCCGCGCAAATCGGCCAGTTCACGGCGCAGGGCATCGTTTTGGCTGCCGAGTTCGAGCAGGCTGCGCCGCAGCGGGGTTAACTCGGCTTCCATCTCGGCGCGCCAGGCGGCACCGCTTTGCTGCTGGGCTTGCTCGGCTGCCAGCCGGTTGGCCTCTACGCGCTCGCGCAACTCGATGATGGCGCGCCGCGCCTGGTCGTCGCCGCCAAACAACTGCGCCTGCACCGGCAGCGCCCAAGCCACCAGCGCCAGCAGCAGCAGGCCCAACACGCCCTGGCGGGCCGCACTGTGAAAATGGCGCGCGGGCATCAGCGATAGACCAGTTCAACGCGCCGGTTCTGGCTGTGCGCGGCTTCGTCGCTGCCCGCGTTGGCGGGCTTTTCTTCGCCAAAGCTCACCGCCTCCATTTGCGCATCGGCCACGCCGAGCAGGGCCAGCGAGCGGCGCACCGCCTCGGCGCGCTTTTGGCCCAGCGCCAGGTTGTACTCGCGCCCGCCGCGCTCGTCGGTGTGGCCTTCGAGCGCCACACGGCGCTGGCGGTCGGTGCTCAAAAAGCGCGCATGCCCTTCGAGCAGCGGCATGAACTCGGGCCGGATGGTGTATTCGTCGAAGTCAAAAAACACCAGCCGTGCCAGGTGCGCCGGTGGCTGGCCGATCGCGGTCGTTCCGGCTTGCACCGGGGTCACGGCGCGCTGGTCCACTGCGCCCGCAGCTGCATCCGCTGCAGCGGGCGCGGTACCGATTTGCTGCACCGGCACCGCGGTGCGATCCTGCACCGGCACGTCTTCGGCCAGATTGACGTTGGAGCCGCAGGCCGCCAGCAGCAGCGCCGCGCACAGCACGCTGGCAGTCGCCAGCCCGCGCCAAAGGGATTGCTTGCTGGGGCCGCAGCTTTGGGAAGGGGTGCCCTGGATGGATTTCATGGGTGCTTGAAAATTAAAACAATGAATTCGGGAAATGCTCGCGATCAGCGCTGAAACGGGCCCCAGTCGGGCTCGCGGATGCCACCGGGCAGGCTGGCCAGCCGGGTTTTGATGCGGCCATCGACGGTCGTGGTCATGAGCGTCTCGCGCCCCTGCACCCGGGTGGCGTAGAGGATCAGGCGGCTGTTGGGGGCAAAACTGGGGCTCTCGTCGGCGCTGGTGTCGGTCAAGGGGGTGATGCGGCCATTGGCCAGCTCCATCACGCAGACCCGAAAGGCGCCGTTGATGCGCGAAACATAGGCCAGCCAACGGCCATCGGGGCTGACGGCGGGCGAAATGTTGTAGTTGCCCTCGAAGGTGATGCGCACCACCTCGGCCCCGCTGGGGCTCATGCGGTAGATCTGCGGCGAGCCGCCCCGGTCGCTCACGAAATACACCTGGCGGCCATCGGGGGTGAAGGCCGGTTCGGTGTCGATCCCGGCCGACTGCGTAACGCGCTGCGGTTGCCCGCCACCGGCGGCGTCGAGCGCAAAAATCTGCGACGAGCCGCCAAAAGTGAGCGTGGCCAGCAGCCGCCGGCCATCGGGCGACCAGGCCGGGGCGCTGTTGGAGCCGCGAAAGCCCGCCAACAATCGGCGCCGCCCGGTGGCCACTTCGTGGGTGTAGATCACCGGCCGCCGCGCCTCGAACGACACATAGGCCAGTTGCTGCCCGTTGGGCGACCAGGCCGGCGAGATGATGGGCTCGGCGCTGGCCAGCGCGGTTTGGGCGTTGTGGCCGTCGGCATCGGCCACCCACAGGTTGTGGCGCTCGTCGTGGCGCGAGACGTAGGCAATGCGGGTGGCAAACACACCCGGATCGCCGGTCAGGCGCTCAAATACATAGTCCGACAGGCGGTGCGCCGCCAGCCGCAGATCGCTGGCCGGAACCGGGAAGCTCAAACCACCCAGGTCTTGCGCCCGCACCACGTCCCAAAGCCGAAAGCGCACATCGAAGCGGCCGTCGGCCAAGCGCGTGACGCTGCCGGTGATCAGGGCATCGGCGGCGCGCGCGCGCCAAGGTGCCAGATCGGGGCGGGAGGTTTCATCCAGCACCGCGTCGCCGCCGTGCAGGGAGCGCAACATTCCGCTGCGCTCCAGGTTGGCGATGACGATGGCGGGCACGTCTTGCGGCAAACCGGCGCTGACGCGAAACGGGGCCAGCGCAAAGGGAATTTGCTGCAAGCCCACCCCCGCTACCTCCACCCGAAACTGCGCCCGCGCCGGACTCCAAGCACCCAAGCCCAGCCCAAGCCCGCCCGCTGCAGCCAGGGTGTGCAAGCGGCGTCGGGTCAAAGGGGGCAGATCAGAGGGGGCAGGAGGCGACTTTGGCATGGGTGAAAGTGGGAAACGGAAATGGAAAATTCAAACAGGGGCGAAGCAGTTGGGCCAGGCGGGGCCAGGAAAAGCCCTTGCGGACCAAGCTCAGCCACAGAGCACCCCGGCCGAGCAGCGGGCGCAGCACACAGCCCCAAACACCTCTGCTGGCATCGGCCTTACAGACCGATAATAGCGGATGCGCTCAGGCCCAGCCTCCGATTGGGGGCCGCAAGCCCAAAAAGTTCCCCCGCCTGGCGCTGCGGCCTGAAAGCGCTGGCCCTTTTCTGCCTCCGTTGCGCACCGTTCTGCCCCACGCCTGCTCCGTAATCACCTTGCACGACCGTCCCACCTCCGAAGCCGCCGGCGCCAGCGCCCCGCCCGACACCCGCACCCTGCGCCAACGCCTGCTGCGGGTCTGGCCCTATTTTCGGGTGCACAAGGGCGCATTGGGGCTGGCTTTTCTGGGTGCATTCATTGCCGCCCTGACCGAACCCGCCATTCCGGCGCTGCTGCAAATCCTGCTCGACGAGGGCTTTGTGGCGGGCAGTTTCCCGCTCTGGATGGTGCCGGTGGCGCTGATGGGCCTGTTTGCGGTGCGCGGCCTGGCCACCTTTGCCGCCAAGTACGCGCTCAGCTACGTGGCGGCGGGGGCCATGGTGCAACTGCGGCGCGCCATGTTCGAGCGCCTCAACAACGCCGATCTGTCGCTGTTTGGCGAGCAAAGCGCCAGCAAACTCTCCAACACCCTGGTCTATGAGGTGCAGACCGGGGCCTTGATGCTGGTCAACAGCGTGCTCACGCTGGTGCGCGATGTGCTCACCGTGATTGCCTTGCTGGCCTATCTGCTGTTTTTGAACTGGCAACTGACGCTGATCGTGTTGGCCGTTTTTCCGCCGCTGGCCTGGGTGATGCGGGTGCTCTCCAAGCGCCTGTACCGCCTCACGCGCAGCAGCCAACTGGCCACCGACGAGCTGGCCTACGTGGTGGAAGAAAACGCGCTGGCGCACCGCGTGGTGCGGCTGCACGGGGCGCAGGCGCAGCAGACGCAGCGCTTCGACCGCCTCAACCTGGTGCTGCGCCGGCTGGCGCTCAAAGCCACCGTGGCCGGGGCCGCCGTGGCCCCGCTGACGCAGATGCTGGCCGCCGCCGCGCTCTCGACCGTGATCATGATCGCGCTCTGGCAAAGCGCCACCAGCGGCGTGACGGTGGGCAGCTTCATGGGCTTTGTCGCTGCCATGCTGATGCTGATCAGCCCGATCCGCCAATTGGCCGACCTCGTGACCCCGATCACGCGCGGGCTGGCGGCGCTGGAGCGCGGGCTGGAGCTGATCGAGCAGACCCCGATCCAGCGCGGCGGCACGCACCAGACCGAGCGCGCCGCGGGCCACCTGAGCCTGGAGCAGGTCTGGGTGCAGTACGGCAGCAAGGACGACGCGGCGCTGCGCGGCATCAGCCTGGAGGTGGCGGCGGGCGAGGTGCTGGCGCTGGTGGGCCCATCGGGCTCGGGCAAAACCACCTTGGCCAACCTGCTGCCGCGCTTCGTCGAAGCCAGCGGCGGGGTGTTGCGGCTCGACGGCGTGGCCCTGCCCGACTGGGACTTGGCCAACCTGCGGCGCCAGTTCGCCATGGTCAGCCAAGACGTGGTGATGTTCAACGACACCCTGGCCGCCAACGTGGCCCTAGGGTCCGAGCTCGACGAGGAGCGGGTGCGCCAGGCGCTTGAATTTGCCAACTTGGGCGAGCTGCTGCAAACCCTGCCCCAAGGCATGCACACCCCCGTGGGGCATAACGCGACCGAGCTATCTGGTGGCCAGCGCCAGCGGCTGGCGATTGCGCGCGCCATCTACAAAGATGCACCCATTTTGATTTTGGACGAGGCCACTTCGGCGCTGGACAACGAATCGGAGCGGCTGGTGCAAGATGCCCTGCAGCGGCTCATGCGCGGGCGCACCACGCTGGTGATCGCGCACCGGCTCTCGACCATCGAACACGCCGACCGGGTGCTGGTGCTGGCCCAAGGCCAGATCGTCGAGCAGGGCCGCCACGACGCGCTGCTGGCGGCCAACGGCGTGTATGCGCGGCTGCACGCGCTCAGCTTGGGCGGCAGATTGTCGGAATGAGAGGCCGCGCCCGCTGCGGGGCGACGCAGCTCAAAGCAGCACGATATCGTACTGGTCCGGGCGCAGCGCGGCCTCGCTTTGCAGCGAGATCGGCTTGCCGATGAACTCGCTCAAACCGGCCAAGTGTGCGCTTTCTTCGTCCAGCAGCAGCTCGATCACCGCAGCCGCCGCCACGATGCGAAACTCGCGTGGGCTAAAAGCCCGCGCCTCGCGCAAAATCTCGCGCAAAATGTCGTAGCAGACGCTGCGCGCGGTTTTGACCCGGCCACTGCCGCTGCAAGTCGGGCAGGTTTGGCTCAACAATTGCGCCAGCGACTCGCGGTTGCGCTTGCGCGTCATCTCCAGCAGCCCGAGTTGCGAAAACGCTCCGGTGGTGGTTTTTACGCGGTCGCGCGCCAGTTGTTTGCGCAACTCGGCCAACACCGCCTCGCGGTGCGCTTCGCGCAGCATGTCGATGAAATCGACGATCACGATGCCGCCTAGGTTGCGCAGCCGCAACTGGCGCGCAATCGCCTGCGTGGCCTCTAGGTTGGTGCGAAAGATGGTGTCGTCGAAGTTGCGCGCCCCCACGAAGCCGCCGGTGTTGACGTCGATGGTGGTCAGCGCCTCGGTCTGGTCGATCACCAGGTAGCCGCCCGATTTGAGCTCGACCCGGCGCCCGAGCGCGCGCGCGATTTCTTCGTCGATCTGATACAAATCGAAAATCGGGCGCTCACCCCGGTAGTGGCTGATGCGCTCCAGCGTGGCCGGCATGTACTCGCGCGCGAACTGCTGCAACTGGCCGAACTGCTCTTGGGAATCGACCTGAATGGTTTGGGTCTGGGCGCTGACGAGGTCGCGCAGCACGCGCTGCAGCAGGCTCACATCCTGTTGCAGCAGGCTCGGGGCAGGCAAACGCACGGCCGCGCTTTTGATGTGGGCCCAGCTTTTGCGCAGGTAGGCCACGTCTTCGGCCAGCTCTTCGTCGCTGGCGTCTTCGGCGTTGGTGCGCAAAATGAAACCGCCGCCCTCGCCCGCCGTGAGCGCTTGCAGGCGCTGGCGCAAGGCCTCGCGCTGCGCCGGCGGGATTTTTTGCGACACCCCAAGGTGCTGATCCTGCGGCAAAAACACCAGTTGGCGGCCCGCGATGCTGATCTGCGCCGTCAGGCGCGCGCCCTTGGAGCCGATCGGGTCTTTGAGCACCTGCACCAGCAGCGCCTGACCCTCGAACAACTGGCGCTCGATGGGCAAGGCACTGGCGGCCTGCCCGTTGCCTGCTGGCATCGGGGTAGTGCTTTCCGCGCTTTCCGCGCTTTCCGGGCTGGCTGCTACCGGCTCCAGCGGGCTTGCAGTGGGCGGCGATGCCAGCGCCAAGGGGCGCTCTTTGGCGGCAAAGCGGGCGTTGATATTGGGCAGCAGGTCGGCCACGTGCAAAAAGGCGGCGCGCTCAAACCCGATGTCGATGAAGGCCGACTGCATGCCCGGCAGCACGCGCACGACCTTGCCCAGATAGACGTTGCCGACCAGCCCGCGCTCGAGCGCGCGCTCGATGTGCACCTCTTGCACCGCGCCGTGCTCGACCACCGCGACCCGCGTTTCTTGCGGCGACCAGTTGATCAGGATGTCTTGGCTCATGGGCTTTGGGGGTTGAGGGCTTGGGGCAGCGCCAGACCGGCGGCGCGCAGCAGTTGCGCCGTCTCGTAGGCCGGCAGCCCGACGATGCCGCTGTGGCTGCCGCTGATGCGCCGTATCCACTGGCTGGCGCGCCCCTGGATGGCGTAGGCCCCGGCCTTGCCGATTGGCTCGCCACTGGCTACGTAGTGCTCGATTTCGGCCAAGCCCCAAGGTGCGAACTCGACCGTGGAGCGGCTCAGCGCCTGCCAGATCTGGCCCTGGTGCGCCAGCGCCACGGCGGTGAGCACCTGGTGCCGCTGCCCGGCCAGGCTTTGCAGCATCTGCACGGCGTGGGCGGCGTCGGCGGGTTTGCCATAAATCTGGCGCCCGAGTGCGACCGTGGTGTCGGCGCACAACACCGGGCCCGGCGGCCAGCCGCGCCGCTCCAAGCGTTGCAGCCGCAGCAGCGCGGCTTGCAGCTTGAGCCGGGTCACGCGCTGCACGTAGCGCGCCGGGGCTTCGTGGGGGCGCGCCTGCTCCAGCGCTTCCAGGGCGTGCAAATCGTCGTCGGCCTCGGGCAGCAGCAGCTCGACGCGCCAGCCCCATTGCGCCAGCAGCTCGCGCCGACGCGGGCTCTGCGAAGCCAGATACAGCCAAGGGGCTTGGGCGCTGTCGTGCATTGGCTTGTTACTCGCGGTGGTAGGGGTGCCCGGCGTTGAGCGACCAGGCCCGGTACAGTTGCTCGATCAGCAGCAGCCGGGCCAGCGCGTGCGGCAGCGTCAAGTCCGACAGGCGCAGGCTCTGCTGTGCGGCGGACTTGAGCGCTGGGTCCAGGCCGTCGGGGCCGCCGATGAGCAGCGCCACGTCGTCGCCCTGCTGCTGCCACTGCAGCCACTGGCGCGCCAGCGCGGCCGTGGTCAGGGTGCTGCCGCGCTCATCCAGCACCACCAGCCGCGCGCCCTTGGGCAGGGCGGCTTCGATGCGCTCGCGCTCGGCGGCACGCAAGGCCGCCACCGACTTGTGGCCGCGCGGTTCGGCCTTGACCGTGCGCAGCTCGAAGCGCGCATCGGGTGGCAGCCGCTTGGCAAAATCGTCGCAGGCGGTCTGCGCCCAATCGGGCAGGCGCTGCCCGACGGCGACGAGGACCAGTTTCATGCCACGGGTTTGGGGCTGGCGCGGGGGCGCGCTGGCCGTGGCTTGGCGGGCGCAGCGGCGGCTTCGGCAGACTCGGTCTTAAGGGGCTTGACCGCCCTGGTGCGGGCTGGGCCAGCTTGGCTTGTGTCCGACTTGGCGGGCTTGGCTGACTTTGCCCGTGCTGGAGCCGCCGGGGCGCCGTCAGGCTTGGCAGGCTTGGCAGGCTTGGCCTTGGCTGTGGCAGACTTTGTCTTGGCCTTGGCCCCGGCAGCAGCGGGTCGCGCTTGCGTCGGAGCCGGCGCGCCGAATTTCAGGCGCACCGGTTTGCTGCCCCAGATTTCTTCCAGCCGGTAGTACTGGCGGATGCTGGGCTGCATCACGTGCACCACCACCGCGCCGCAGTCCACGACGATCCACTCGCCGTTTTCCTGGCCTTCCACGCGCGGCTTGTCAAAACCGGCTTCGCGCACCGCGTCGCAGACGCTGGCCGCCAGCGCCTTGGTCTGGCGGTTGGAGGTGCCGCTGGCTACGATCACGCGCTCGAACAGCGCCGACAGCGCCTCGGTGTTGAACACCTGGATGTCTTGCGCCTTCACGTCTTCCAGCCCATCGACGGCGGCGCGCTGCAGCTTTTGGGTGTTGCGCTTGGCC
>BBPD01011765.1_pt3 | contig 11149 bp, 9 predicted proteins | sample 1344911 | NCBI WGS metagenome assembly BBPD01 (sample SAMD00019088, study PRJDB2971) | groundwater metagenome | biome: freshwater biome; feature: mineral spring; material: ground water | place: USA: CA, Sonoma | collected 2011-09 | depth surface m
TAATTTTTATTTAGTTGCTATCCTGATGCTTCGTACTAATAAGCTCAATTTCAAAAAGGATGCTAAATATGATTGTGAAATAGAAAACCTTGATGTTGTAGATATTACTTTGAAATTTAGCCAATCTCTTCAATATGCTACCATATCTCAAAAAGATTACTTTGAAATTAATAAAACACCGTTCCATAACTTCCTTAATTACCTTGAATTAACTTTCCCTCTGGTGCATAGTAAGTTGAAAAAAGAAGTAATAAACGACTATAGCCTATTTTATACCTGGGAAGGTAAAGGAAAAGATACCAATGTATTGTTGATGGGGCATTATGATGTAGTTCCGGTTGAGGGTAGTACCGAAGGAGAGTGGATATACAAACCTTTTGAGGGAACAGTTTCAGATGGATTCATCTGGGGTAGAGGAGCAATAGATGATAAAGCTGGTGTTATCTCTACTTTATATGCTGTAGAGTGTTTGTTAAAAAAAGGGTTTGAACCTGATGATACTATATATCTGGCTTTTGGTCATGACGAGGAAATAGGTGGAAGGGAGGGAGCCTGCCAGATATCTCAAATGCTCAAAGAAAAGAATATTAAAATTGATTATGTTCTTGATGAGGGTGGAGCAATTGTTAGTGGTTTTAACAAGTTTATTGAGAAACCATTAGCCACCGTAGGTGTTGCAGAAAAAGGTTATATTAGTATTGAATTAACTTCTGAAAGTAGTGGAGGTCATTCATCAATGCCTACCAAAAATTCCAGCATTGGAATGTTAAGCCGGGCAATCGTTAATCTTGAAAATAAGCAATGCACTCCAACGCTTAATTGGGTAACTAAATTATTCTTTGAAAGTTTAATTCCTTATATTTCCTACTCATACAAGATTGTTTTGTCCAATCTATGGCTTTTTTGGCCACTATTAGCCTATTATGTTTCTTCGCCTCTTATTAAAGCAATGATTAGAACTACAACTGCGGTAACTATGGTGGAAGCAGGAGTTAAAGATAATATTTTACCAACCATTGATAAAGCAGTAGTAAATTTTCGTATAGTCCCTGGAAATACTGCTGAGGGAGTGTTGAAGCATTCAAGGAAAATTGTTAAGAATACCAGCATAAAAGTTGAAAAATATGGTCAAAGCTGGGATCCTTCAAAAATATCAAGCCTGGATAATGAAGGATATGCAATTTTAACTAAAACGATAAATCAATTATTTCCTGGAGTACCCGTCATACCTAATTTAGTACTTGGAGCTACAGACTCAAGACATTTTTTATCTGTTAGTGAAAATATTTATCGGTTTCGCCCGCTTGTTATTTCTCTGGAGGATATGAAGCGTGTTCATGGAATTAATGAAAGGATACCGATTGTAGATCTGGTTAAGATGGTACAATTCTATGTTTTGTTTATTAAAAATGTCAATAGAATAAAGTGATTTTGATGCATTATTTCCTAAAGACTGCAAGGAGAGATATATATGAATAATTATAGAATTATTGACTTTCCAGTAAATGATAAAAATAATTTAAATAAGTTTATTGATTTTACTTACAAAAACGAAATATATAACGGTGATAAGGACTATATACCTCTTCTTAGGGTTGAATTATCTCAAAGATTTTCTCCATCTATTAATCCTTTTTTTAAGCATGGTCAAATGCACTTGTTTATGGTTGAGTATAAAGGTAAAATAGTTGGTAGAGCTTCTGCCCATATAGATTTTCAGTATGTTGATTATCACCAGTCTAAAACTGGATATTTTGGCTTCTTTGAATGCGTGAATGATGTGGAAGCGAGTAAACTTTTGCTTGGGCATGTCTGTAGGTGGATAAAAGAAAAAGGAATGACTGAAGTAATAGGACCAGTAAATCCTACCATGAGTGAGGAGATAGGAGTTTTAGCAGAGGGTTTTTCAGCACCAGTTATATTAACGGGTTATAATCCTCCGTATTATCCAGAAATATTGACTAATAGTGGTTTTAATATAGTTAAAACTTGGTATGCCTGGCAGGTAGAAATAAAAGCTTTTACTGAAAAAGATGGCTGGTTAAAAAATGTAACTAATAATCTGGAGAAGAGATTTCAGGTAAAAGTTAGAAGTGTAAACATGAAGAAGTTTGATGAGGAACTGGGAGTAGTAAAGTATCTTTTTAATGAATGTTGGAAAAAGAACTGGGGGTTCACTCCGATTACTGACGATGATGTAAAATATGTAGGTTCTAAACTTAAAAGCATTATTGACCCGGACTTAGTTTTATTCGCATATATCAATGGGCAACCAGTGGGCGTATCTGTAACCTTGCTTAATATAAATGAAATTATAAGTGACCTAAATGGAAGCCTTTCTCCCTGGAACATGGCCAAATTACTTTATAGATTAAAATTTAGAAAAATGAAATCAATCAGAGTGTTTATGCTTGGTGTATTGGAAGAATATAGAAACCGCGGCTTAAGTGCGTTATTATATACTAAAACAGCCTTAGAAGTTATTAAGAAAGGTTATACTTGGGGAGAAGCCTCAATGACTCTTGAAGATAACTGGGAGATTAGTAATGTGATAAAAAACGCCGGAGGAGTACCTTATAAGAAGTTTTATATTTTTGGTAAAAAATTATAATATGGATATAAAATAATCGGAGGAGATAATGGCAAAAACATTAACCATAATCGGGTTGCAAACTATACCTATAGTTAAAGAAGGAGACGATATACCAGCCTTAATAATTGAGGCATGTAAAAGAGAAAGTGTTAGTATTGAAGATGGAGATATAATAGTGGTAACTCAAAAGATAGTATCTAAAGCCGAAGGAAGGGTATATGACCTGGAAAATATTGTGCCTTCTAAAAAGGCTCTGGAGTTAGGTGAGGCAACTCAGCGTGACCCAAGACTGATTGAGTTGGTTTTATCAGATACTGTTGAAGTAGTTAAAGCAACACCGGAAGGGTTGATTGTCAGAAATATTCAAGGTAATATCTGTTTAAATGCAGGTGCAGACAGGTCTAACGTACCTGGCGAGACTATTTACTCCTTATTACCTGTAAACCCTGACGAATCTTCTAAAATAATTCGTAAAGGTCTGCAGAAAATAATCAATAAAAGAATCGCTGTAATCATCACTGATACCTATAGCCGACCCTTTAGGAGAGGTCAGGTGGATTTGGCTATTGGCTTTTCAGGTATTTTTCCCTTCAGAGATTATCGACACACAGGAGATCTTTATGGAAAAGAACTAAGAGTTAAAAACACCACTATTATTGATGAAATTGCTTCAGTTACAGAATTAGTAATTGGTCAGTCCACAGAAGCCATACCTGTCTCTATTGTCAAGAACCTAACCTGGGTAGATGGCGATGTAGGAATGAGCGAAATATTGCTTTCCCAGGATGAAGATTTATTTAAAGGAGCACTCTAAATTTTTTTATGAAACTGGATAAAATAATTGAAGAAGGAGTAGATACTTATTTTTCTTTTAACCCTGTTATAGCAACTCAGCGAGGCAATCACAACTATGACCACCTTTTGGCTCGCTATGATACCGATAGTATCGCTACTCAAATTACTTTTTTTGAAAGTTACCTGCAGAAACTTAAGGAGATTAAGCTTGAGGAATTACCTGTCAGGGAAAGAGTAGATTATAAAATATTTAATTCTTTCTTAAATACCAACTTAAGAAATCTGGTTGATTTAAAATTAGCCAAAAAATTACCGATTATTTATATATACTCTTTTTTATACGGTTTATACCTCCTGATTGCCAGAGATTATTTACCACCAGAGAAAAGGCTGGAGAATATTAAGAACCGGTTGGTAGAAGCAAGCAGGGTTTTAAGGGAAGGAAAGATGAATCTGGTGGACCCACCGGCAACTTTCATAAAAATTGCCCAGGAGATAGGTCAAAGCGGACTGATGTTTTTAAAATTCACTATACCCCCTATCTTTGAAAATAATAATCAAAAGCCAGAAGTAGATAGACTAATAGAACAGGTTAGTGAGTCTCTGCAGAATTTTTTATCTTACCTAAACACACTACCAACTAATAAAGACGATTTCGGAGTAGGACGTGAGATATTCAGAAAGATACTATTAGAGGACCACTTTATTTATCATACCCCTGAAGAACTGTTATCCTGGGGAGAAATGGTTCTTAATGATACCATGGTTAAGGTAGAAGAGCTATGTAATACTGTTGAACCAGGGCTTTCTCCACAGGAAATATTTGAGAAATTAAGAGATGACCATCCTTCAACAGATAGCCTGTTAAAAGAATATAGAGAAGAAACCTCCAGGGTAAGGGAGTTTGTTCTGAAGAAAGACCTGGTTGACTTTCCTTTATATGAAAATTTACTTATTGAAGAAACTCCCTTATTTGCACGAACAATTTTACCTTATGTAGGTTATGTTTCACCCCCTCTTTTGCAGAATAAACAAACCGGGAGATTTTGGATAACTCCTACTGAAAGCAAGGGATTGAGGGCTCACTATCGGAAAAGTATACCTATTACTGTAGTGCATGAAGCTTATCCTGGACATCACTTACAATTTGCTTTTTCTGGTTTAAATGAGTCATTGATTAGAAAAGTATCTTATTCACTCCTCTTTAGAGAAGGTTGGGCTTTTTATTGTGAAGAGTTGATGGACAATGTAGGTTACCTTTCGGACCCTATTTTTCGGTTAATTCGTTATAAAGACCAACTCTGGAGGGCAGCCAGGGTAATAGTTGATATTAAATTACACACTCAGGGCATGACAGTTATAGAAGGTGTTAATTTTCTTATAGAAAAAGCTTATCTGGATAGGAATGAGGCTGAATCTGAAGTTAAAAGATATACTTTTAACCCTACACAACCTCTTTCTTTTCTTACAGGAAAGAGAGAGATTATCAGTCTGATAAATGACTATAAAATTAAAAAAGGTGATAAATTTAATTTAAAAGAATTTCATAATAAACTACTTTCCCTGGGAACAATCGCTCCTGCGATGGCTAGGCTGGAGTTGTTTTCTTAGCGAGGAAATAGTTTTTCTCATTCATCTTTTCTTTCAAAATATAATTAAAAATCGGGTAAAATGAAACAAGGTTGACATTTTATGGTGAATATTATAAGATTTTTACAGAATTATTAAGGATGGTTTAATTATGGAATACAGAGCACCCCGCGGCACACGAGACATTTTACCCCCGGAATCTGAGGGGTGGGATATTATTTTAAGTAAACTTACTGTTAGAGCTGAAGAATATGGCTATAAAAAAGTCATCTTTCCCACTTTTGAACATACGGAACTCTTTAAGAGAGGTATCGGAGAGGATACTGACATTGTTCAAAAAGAAATGTATACCTTTCAAGACAGAAAAGGCAGGTGGTTAACCTTAAGGCCAGAAGGAACTGCTTCTTTAGCCCGGCTATTTGTAGAAAAAGGAATTGATAAATTTAATGGAGTATCTAAATATTACTATTTTGGGTCAATGTTTCGCTATGAAAGACCGCAATCAGGAAGATATCGTGAGTTTTACCACTTTGGAGTGGAAGCTCTCGGGTCAGATTCGCCTTACCTGGATGTGGAACTGATCTCGCTTTGCAAAGATACTGTAGAATCTTTTGCTATCAAAGACTACCTAATATATATTAATTCTATTGGGTGTTCTGAGTGTAGATCCCAATATATTTTAAAGCTTGGCGGTTTACTTAAACAGGTTATTGCCTATTATTGTGAAGACTGTCGGCGAAGAGTGACTACTAACACCTTAAGGGTGTTGGATTGTAAAATTGATAAACACCGCAATGCCGAATTGCCAATATTGTCTGATAATCTATGTCCTTCATGCAGCCAACATTATGATGAGGTTAAAAAAGGGTTACAAACCCTTAATATTAACTGGCAGGAAAATCCTAATCTGGTAAGAGGTCTTGACTATTACAACAGAACAGTCTTTGAATTAGTTACTCCCTATTTAGGCGAGAGCACCAGTATTCTTGGTGGTGGAAGGTATGACCAGCTTATTTCCTGTCTCGGTGGAAAAGAAACCCCTGGAGTGGGGTTTGCTTTAGGATTTGATAGGCTTTATCAGGTTGTTTATTCAAATAATCCTGATTTTTTGAATTCCCCGAGAAAAGGTGTGTATATATCATCTCCCGAAACCGGTCTCTGGGACAAAGTATTTAGAATAACTTTTGATTTACGTAATAGGGGGTTAAAAGCTGAATGTAATTACCAAAACCGAAGTCTAAAGTCCCAGGTTAAAACAGCAGATAAAGATAATTATGAATTCTTTTTAACAATATTTCAAAAAGATATGGTTTTGAAAAACCTTACTACAGGTGAAGAAAAAGTATATGAAAACGAAGAAGAAGAAAAAGTCCTGGTATTACTTTCGGGTAAAGGAGATATGAGTTGAAAAGAACCGTATATGCTGGAAATGTACATAGCATACATGTTGGTGAATATATAACTATTAAAGGCTGGGTTCAAAAAATCAGAAATCATGGAGGTGTTCTCTTTATAGATGTCAGGGATAGAGAAGGGGTGGTGCAAACTGTTTGGCATGATTTTCTTAGTACTGTTCATGCAGAACTTTTACTAAACATTAAACCGGAAGAGGTTGTGGAAATATCAGGATATGTGAGAAGAAGACCTGAAGAATCTATTAATTACCAGATTAAAACAGGAGAAGTTGAAATCCTGGGAAGCGATATAATCCGCATAAGTTCAACTCTCCCCTTACCATTTGAGATTTCCAGAGAATTTCAGTTAGATGAGCTTTTGAGGATGAAATACAGATATCTTGATTTAAGAAGAGAGTCACTTAATAAGAATATTATTTTCAGGTCGAAGATTTCTAAATTAGTAAGAGATTTTTTCCACGGGAATGGTTTTATAGAGGTGGAAACACCCTTAATTGTAAAATACACTCCTGGTGGAGCAAGAAACTTCCTGATACCCAGCCGTGTATTTACTGGGAAATTCTTTGCTCTGGCCGAATCACCCCAGATTTATAAACAACTGTTGATGATTGCAAATTTTGACAAATACTTTCAATTATCTAAATGTTTTAGAGATGAAGACCCCAGGTCGGATCGTCAAATTGAATTTACCCAAATAGACGTAGAAATGTCTTTTATTGATCAGTTTGAGGTTATGAGCTTAGTAGAAAATCTCCTCGGTTTATTATGGAAAGAAATCCTTGATATTGACCTTCCCAAGCCCTTTAAAATCATTACTTACGATGAATCAATTTGTAGATATGGAACCGATAAACCTGATTTAAGATATAGCTTGGAAGTATTAGACTTCACTACTATTTTTCAACATAGTAACATTCAGTATTTAAAAGAGGCTCCCTTCGTCGGTGGCATTATATGCCGCAATGCTTCTAAAACCGGTCGAAAATACCTCCAGAGTTATGATGAGTACCTAAAGAGCTATGGAGGAAAAGGAGTTAAAGTCCTTAAATTAGACGAACAAGAAAAAGACCCTGAACTATTTACAGCTCTTAAAACAAAATATGGCATGCAACCAGGTGATGTTTTAATGGTGATAGGTGGAGAGAAATACCGCTCCCTGGAATTGCTCGGGCTTCTAAGAAAGAAGATTATTGAAGTGGAAAAAATCCTCCCTGATAAGGAATTTGAGTTGGTATGGGTGGTAGACTTTCCCTTATTTGAATTAAGTAAAGAAGGAAATATCAACTCCAAACACCATCCTTTTACCTCACCCCTGGTTGAGGATATTCCATTATTTTCGACCAACCCCTTAAAGATGAGAGCTCAAGCTTATGATATAGTGATAAATGGCGTAGAATTAGGAGGAGGTAGCCTAAGAATTATTTCCCCCGATATTCAGCAGGAACTGTTCAAAACTCTGGGTCTTAGCGATAAAGAAATAGAGGAAAAGTTTGGGTTTCTTTTAAAAGCTCTTTCATTTGGAGCACCGCCACACGGGGGAATAGCTTTGGGGTTTGATAGGCTGGTAGCTATTTTGATGGGAGAAGAATCAATTAGAGAGGTTATTGCTTTTCCTAAAATGACTTCTACTTATGACCCCCTAACAGATGCTCCTTCTGAGGTTGAGCACCAACAGCTCAAAAACTTACATATAAAAGTGGAGGATTAGTATTGGATACCGAAATCTCCTTATATAGAAGATGGAGACCACAATATTTTAGTGAAGTTGCAGGACAGCTACATGTCGTTAAAACTTTAAAGAATATGGTTGAGGGTGGGAAAATAAATCATGCTTACTTATTTACCGGGCCGCGAGGTACTGGTAAAACCAGTATTGCCCGAATATTAGCCCGAGCAATAAACTGCCTGGATCCATTAGAGGGAAACCCCTGTGGAAAGTGTATTCCTTGCATTAACTTGCTAAGTGGTAATAGTATGGATATATTGGAAATTGATGCTGCTTCTAACAGAGGCATTGATGAAATAAAAGATTTAAGAAGTAAAGTAAGCTTTACTCCAACTCTTCTTAAATATAAAGTTTACATTATTGATGAAGTTCATATGCTTACTACGGAAGCTTTTAACGCTCTATTAAAAACCCTTGAAGAACCACCTAATTTTGTAGTTTTTGTTTTAGCTACCACCGAACCCCATAAAGTTCCCCCAACAATTGCCTCCAGATGTTTGAGATTTGATTTCAGGAATCTCAGCGAAGAAGATATGATTAACTTATTAAAAAAGGTATGCAAACATGAAGGGTTTTCCATAGAAGAGAAATCTCTTTCCGTACTTATTGAAGCTTCACAGGGCTCACTTAGAGATGCACTTACTTATCTTGAGCAGGTTGAATCTTTTGCCGGTAAAGAAATGAAAGATGAAGATGTCTATATTGTGCTGGGAATTCCTTCTCCTAACTGGGTGAGAGAATACCTTCAGGATTTATTGTTAAAACGAAGGGAAAATGGGATTAACAGAGTAGAAGAGCTCGTAAGTTTAGGAAGGGATTTTCGCCAGAGTATCAGACAGGTAACAATCCAATTAAGAAATCTGATAATTATCAGAATGGGAGAGCAGGGAAAAAAGATTTTTGTTGATGAAGAGCTGCTGACCAAGACATCTGATGTTCCTATTGAAGAGTTGATTATTATTCTGGATAAATTGATTTCACAGGAAAATGAGCTCAGGTTCAGCCTTGACCCCAGGCTTACTTTAGAATTATTTACCTTGAAGGAGGCCTCCCCGGTATCTACTAAACTTCTAACCAAAGAAGTTGTGATAACAGCCAAACATGAAGAGTTTTTACCGGAGACAAAAACTATCAGCCCATCAGTTGTTTCCGAAACCACCTTTTCTCTGGAAAGTTTTCTTAATTTTATAAAGGAGACTAAGAAACATTTTATTTTTGGATCTATGATTAGCCTGGCAGCAGAACATTCCTTTACTGATAATGATTTAACTCTTTATTTTCGGGTCAAAGAAAAACCTCAGCTGGAATTTTTGAGTAAAGAAAAGTCAAATCTGGAAAAGATGCTATCAGAATTTATTAAAACCCCCTCAACGATATCCCTGAAATATATACCTGAGAAGAGTTCTGATTTTGATTTACGAGAGGATACTATTGTAAAAAAAGCCCTGGAACTATTTGAAGGGAGCTCACTGATTGTAAGAAAGGTTGACAACGATGAGAAGTGAGTCGCCTTCTTTAAGGAAATTAATTACTCAACTACAATCACTACCAGGTATTGGGTACAAAAGTGCCAGAAGGCTCGCTTTTTACATAATTAAACTGCCTATCAGTAAAGTTGAAGAGCTGTCTGCTGCCCTGGTAGATGCTAAAAGAAATTTAAAACTTTGCTCAATCTGTTTTAATTTATCTGATAGTGACCCCTGTTTTATTTGTAACGATTACTCCCGTGATAGAACGATACTTTGCGTGGTGGAGCAACCACAGGACATCATTACTGTTGAAAGGACCGGTGAGTTTAAAGGTCTTTATCATGTTCTTCAAGGAGCCCTTTCTCCCATGGATGGAATCGGACCCGATAACCTCAAAATGAAGGAATTAATCAACAGACTGGTAAATTCCTTTTTTAAGGAAATTATCCTAGCCACCGACCCCAATGTTGAGGGCGAAGCTACGGCTATTTACCTTATGAAACTACTTAAACCGCTAAATTTCAAAGTAACCAGAATTGCTCAAGGGTTATCTGTGGGAAGCGACCTGGAGTATGCAGACGAGGTTAGCCTGAGCATAGCCTTTAAAGATCGCCTAGAATGGTAATAAATTGAATACACAAGATTCGCTTGATGATATTAAGATGCTCCTGGAAGTCTTACCTCAGGATATATTTGAAACTATTTGCTCATTTGATGATTTAAATGAATTACTGGAAGTAATTTTTGATTTAGGTAGACCGGTTGAGGTTAGGTTGATAAATCATACTGTGGTTTTAAAAGATAGAATTGTTGACAAAAAAGACATAGCTTACATAACACGGCTTATCGGAGAATTTGGCGATGATAATAGGGCTGGTATTGAAAGAACTTTACACCGAATTTCAGCTATCAGAAACAGGAATGGCGATATTATTGGGCTAACCTTAAGGGTAGGTAGGGCGCTTTATGGAACTATTGCGATTATCAGAGAAGAACTGTCTACAGGAAAGAGTATTCTGCTTCTGGGGAAACCAGGTGTAGGAAAAACTACCCTTTTACGAGAAGGTGCCAGAGTGTTGTCTGATGAGTTAGGTAAAAGGGTTATTGTGGTTGATACCTCTAATGAAATTGGTGGTGATGGCGATATTCCTCATCCAGCAATTGGAAACTCAAGGCGAATGCAGGTACCCAAACCAAATTTACAACACGATATTATGATTGAAGCGGTAGAAAATCACATGCCTGAAGTTATTATAATTGATGAAATTGGAAGGGAAGAAGAAACCGCTGCCGCAAGAACTATCGCTGAAAGAGGCGTAGTATTAATAGCCACCGCTCATGGAAATACTTTAGGAAATTTATTGCAAAATCCTACATTATCTGATTTAGTGGGGGGGGTGCAGGCGGTAACCTTGGGTGACCAAGAAGCCAAGCGGAGAAGGACTCAAAAAACTGTCCTGGAAAGAAAAGCTCCACCGACCTTTGATATTCTTATAGAGATTCAAGATCGCGACACAGTTGCTGTTCATCATGATGTTAGTAAAGTAGTGGATGCTTTTTG
>BBPD01001896.1_pt1 | contig 11144 bp, 10 predicted proteins | sample 1344911 | NCBI WGS metagenome assembly BBPD01 (sample SAMD00019088, study PRJDB2971) | groundwater metagenome | biome: freshwater biome; feature: mineral spring; material: ground water | place: USA: CA, Sonoma | collected 2011-09 | depth surface m
GAGCAGGGCATTCGCGGGCGGCTCTCCTCCATCGTCACCTCGTCGCTGCGCCGCGTGCTGGGTGGCGAGCAACTCAACGCCGTGCTGTCGAGCGACCGCCCGCGGGTGATGGGAGAGATCCGACGGCTGGTGAACGACGAGGCGCGGCGCTTCGGCATCGAGGTGGCCGACGTGCGCATCCGCCGTGCCGACCTGCCGGACGAGAACACGCAGGCGGTGCTGAGCCGCATGCAGTCCGAGCGCGAACGCGTCGCCCGCGAGGCGCGCGCGGAGGGCGCCGAGGTCGCTGCGCGCATCCGCGCCCAGGCCGAGCGCGACCGCACCGTGTTGCTCGCGGAGGCCGAGGCCAGTGCCGCCATCCTGCGCGGCACGGGTGAGCAGGAGGCGATCGGAATCTTTGCCGGCGCGTTCAACCGCGACCCGCAGTTCTTCCAGTTCTGGCGGACCATGCAGGCCTATCGCGAGGTGTTCGCGAACAGCGAGAGCCGCATGGTGCTGACGCCGGACAGCGACTTCTTCCGCTTCTTCCGCGACATGACGGGCGGTGCCCCGGCGGTGGGGCAGCAGCGCGGGGACGCCACACCGGGCGGGCCGGCGGCAGCACCGACCGTCGCGGCGGCGCCAGTACCGCGTCCTGCGGCGGCCTTCGCCGCAGAGGCGCCGGAGGCGGCGCCGACGCGTTGACACTTTGTTGCTTGGCCCCGAGCGCAACGCCGCCTTAGTCTCGGGGTTTCCTAAGGGCCGGGGAGCCATTGGTCTCCCCGGCGTTTTTCTGTGAAGGCTGTGACGCCATGCGGATTGCCGCGCTCCTTCTCTCCCTCGCGCTGACGTTCCCGGTCATCGCGCAGACCCCCGTGCCCGGGGCGACTGCCGACACGCCGCCCGGCGCGGCGGCCGGTGCCAACGCGCCGCAGCCCGTGCCGATGCGCGGCGCGCCGGAGAGCTTCGCGCCGCTCGTGCGCCAGTTGCTGCCGGCGGTCGTGAACATTTCCACGACGCAGGGCGTCGCCGCCCGGCCGGGCCGTCCCGATGCGCCCGACGCGCCGCAGGTCCCGCCCGGCTCGCCCTTCGAGGAGTTCTTCCGCGACTTCTTCAACCGCAACCGCCCGCCCGGCGGGCCGGGTGGGCCGCAGGGCCAGGAGGGCGGGCCGCCGCAGCGCCAGCCCCAGCGCCGGGCCACCTCGCTCGGCTCCGGCTTCATCGTGGACCCATCGGGGATCGTCATCACCAACAACCACGTCATCGACGGCGCCGACGAGATCAACGTCATCCTGCAGGACAACACGTCGCTGCGCGCCGAGCTCGTCGGCACCGACCCGCGCACCGACATCGCCGTGCTGCGCGTGCGGCCGGCTTCGCCGCTGCCCGCCGTGCCGTGGGGTGACTCCGACACGGCCAATGTCGGCGATTGGGTCGTCGCCATCGGCAACCCGTTCGGCTTGGGCGGCACCGTCACTGCGGGCATCGTCTCGGCCCGCGGCCGCGACATCCGCCAGGGCCTCTACGATGACTTCATCCAGACCGACGCGGCGATCAACCGCGGCAACTCAGGTGGCCCGCTATTCAACATGCAGGGCCAAGTGGTGGGCATCAACACCGCAATCTACTCGCCCACCGGCGGCTCGATCGGCATCGGCTTCTCCATCCCGTCCAACCTCGCGCGCGGCATCGCGCAGCAGCTGGCGGATGGCGGGCGGGTGCGGCGCGGCTGGCTCGGCGTGAACATCCAGCAGGTGACGGACGAGATCGCCGAGTCGCTCGGCCTGCGGGGCGCCGGGCGCGGCGCGCTCATCTCGCGCGCGCAGGAGGGCGGGCCGGCGGCCGCGGGCGGCATCCGCAACGGCGACGTCGTGCTGCGCTTCAACAACGTCGAGGTGCGCGAGATGCGCAACCTGCCGCGCATCGTCGCTGATACGCCCGTCGGCACGCGCGCGCCCGTCGTCATCTGGCGCGACGGGCGGGAGGAGACGGTGACCGTCACCGTGCAGGAGCTGCCGTCCGACATCCAGGCCGCCGCCGCGACGCCGAGCCAGCCGACGCCGCGCGGCGACCGGCCGGTTGAGCTCTCCGGCCTCGGCCTGCGCGTCACCGGCCTCACGCCCGAGCTGCGCGAGCGGTTCCGCCTGCGGCCCGAGGCGCGGGGCGTGGTGGTGACGGAGGTCGCGCCCAACTCGCCGGCCGCCGAGCGCGAGCTGCGCGCGGGCGACGTGATCCTGGAGGTCCAGCAGGAGCGCGTCTCCACCCCGCAGGAGCTGCAGGAGCGCGTGGAGCGGCTGCGCCGCCAGGGCCGGGCCACCGCGCTGTTCCTGGTCGAGGGCCAGGGCGGCCAGCGCTTCGTGCCGCTGCGCCTCGCACCGCCGCGGGGCCAGGCGCCGGGCTGAGCCCCGGACGCCGTGTCCCTCACCGTCAACCCGTCCCGCCTCGACCCGTAGAAGAGCTTCAGGTTTCGGGCGCGGTGGGGCGGGCGCGTCGTCGCCGGCGTATCGCGTGTCTCGACGCTGCGGCGCATCACGCAGGTCATCGAGCACCGTGACGGCGACGACCTGTCGCAGCGGCGGCTTTCGCCAGAAGTCACGCGCTTCGATCCGGTCCGGCCGGAGCGCGGCGTCACGCACGGCGCCGCCTTCGAGGATTGGGCGAACCTGATCTGGCGCCTCGGTGCCACGGCGAGCGCGCAGGTGGCGCTGGCCGGGTTCCGCAAGGACATCCCGATCGACATGCTCAACGAGGCCGGGCAGGTGGCCAAGGCGTGGCGCGTGTACCGCGCGTCGCCGTCCGAATACGTGGCCCTGCCCGATCTCGACGCCAACGCCCCGGGTGTGGCGCTGGAGGCGCTGGTGCTCCAGCACGAGGGGTGGGAGCGCGACCCGGAGGTGGCGGAGCCGGCCGAGCCGCGCGCGACCGGCCCTACCCGGAAGTGATGTCGGACGTGATCTCCGCCGCGCTGTAGCCCTGCGCGAAGAGCAGCGCGCGCAGGCCAGTGTGCGCGACGGAAAACCGCGCCTGAGCCACCACCACGGGCTTCGCGCGGAAGGCGACGCCGAAGCCGGCCGCGAGCAGCATCGGCAGGTCGTTCGCGCCGTCACCCACGGTGCACGTCTCGGCGAGCGACAGGCCGCCACGCGCGGCCAGCTCCTTCAGCGCGGCAAGCTTCGCGCCGGCGTCGAGGATCGGCTCCGGCACGGTGCCGTCGAGGGTGTCCGCGTCCAAGCCCAGCACGTTCGCGCGCTGCTCGTGGAACCCCACCGCCTCCGCGACGCGCGCGGTGAAGAAGGTGAAGCCGCCGGAGACAAGGGCGCAGCGCGCGCCGTGGGCACGCATCGTCGCCACCAGCTCGCGCGCGCCGGGCGTGATCTCGGTCGCGCGCCACGTTTCCTCCAGCGCGGCGGCGGGGAGGCCCTTGAGCATCGCAACTCGCTCGCGCAGCGCGGCGGGGAAGTCCAGTTCGCCGTTCATCGCGCGCGCGGTGATCACGGCGATCTTCTCCTTGAGCCCGGCGAGCGCGGCGAGCTCGTCCAGCGTCTCCGTCGTCACGATGGTGCTGTCCATGTCCGCGAGCAACAGCTTCTTCCGACGCCCCTCGGCCGGCTGCGCGAAGAGGTCGAGCGGTGCGTCGGCGAGCGCCGCGCGCGCGGCCGCCCGCGCCTGCTCCGCCGCCAGCGCCGCGAAGGGCAGGTCGGCGGCCTCGCCATCGGCCAGCCAGCTGGGCGCGCCCACCTCGCCGCCGAGCGCCTCGAGCGCGGCGCGCGCGGCCGCGAGGTGGCGCGACGCGAGTGCGCCAGGGGCTGCGACGAAGGTGAGCGCGTGCGTCATCGGGGCCGCGATTGCCCGACGGCCCGTCCTGCCGCAAGCCGCGCCGGATGACGGCGGTGGATGGGCAGGGCGATGCGCTGATCGTCGCTGGGCCGACGGCGAGCGGAAAGTCCGCGCTCGCGCTGGAGCTTGCGCGGCGGCTTGGCGGCGTGGTGGTGAACGCGGACGCGATGCAGTGCTACGCCGAGCTGCGTGTGCTCACCGCGCGCCCGACGCCGGAGGAGGAGCGCGAGGTGCCGCATCTGCTCTACGGCGTGCTGCCCGCGCGCGAGGCGGGCAGCGTCGCGTGGTGGCGCGAACGTGCGCTCGCGGCGATGCGGGGCGTGCGGCTGCCGATCCTGTGTGGCGGCACGGGGATGTACCTGCGCGCGCTGACGCAGGGCATCTCCGCGCTGCCGGAGGTGGCAACCCAGGCGCGGGGGCAAGCGCGGGCGCTGCTCGCCGCTGAGGGCAGCGCGGCCGTCCATGCGCGGCTCGACGCGGAGACGGCGGCGCTGCTGCGCCCCTCTGACGGGCAGCGCGTGGCCCGCGCGTTGGAGGTGCTGCTCTCCACCGGCCGCGGCCTTGCCGCATGGCAGCGGGAGACACGCGTGCTGCCGCCCGCGCCGCGGCGCTTCTTCGGCATCCTGCTCGACCCGCCGCGCGATGAACTGCGCACCGCCATCGCCACGCGCTGGGCGGCGATGCTGCGCGCGGGCGCGATCGAGGAGGCGCGGGCGCTGCTCGACCAGGGCCTCGACCCCGCACTGCCCGCGATGCGCGCGCACGGCGTGCCGGAGCTGCATGCGGTGCTTCGCGGCGAGATGGACGACGGCGAGGCGGGCCGTCGCGCCATTGCGAACACGATCGCCTACACGCGCCGCCAGGCGACGTGGTTCCGCCACCAGCACTGGGCCGATCCGACACGCACGCATATCATCCATGCGCGATTTACCGGATTGCCGCAATTTTCGGAAAGCGAATGGCGGAAAATCATATCGTTTGTTGATCCACTGCGTTGACGCGGTGCAGCACGGGGTATAGGCCTCACGTCTCCGCCAAACCGGAAAGAGCCATGTCCGCGACCACCCTGCCCGCCTCCGCCCGCGCCACTGACGAGCACCGCCCCGGCGCCGAGGTCGTCCTCCGCGCGCTGAAGGAGCAGGGCGTCGAGGTCATCTTCGGCTACCCCGGCGGCGCGGTGCTGCCGATCTACGACGCGCTGTTCCAGCAGAGCGCGATCCGCCACATCCTGGTCCGCCACGAGCAGGCCGCCGTGCACGCGGCCGAGGGCTACGCGCGCAGCACGGGCAAGGTGGGCGTGGTGCTCGTCACCTCCGGCCCGGGCGCCACCAACGCCGTCACCGGCCTGGTGGACGCGCTGATGGACAGCATCCCCGTGGTCTGCCTCACGGGCCAGGTGCCGACGCACCTGATCGGCAACGACGCCTTCCAGGAGGCGGACACGACGGGCATCACGCGGCCCGCGACGAAGCACAACTACCTGGTCAAGCGCAGCGAGGACCTTGCGCGCGTCATCCACGAGGCGTTCCACATCGCGCGCTCCGGCCGGCCCGGCCCGGTGGTGGTGGACCTGCCGAAGGACATCGTGATCAAGCCCGCGCCCTACGTCGAGGCGCCGCCGCCCTCCGTGCCGCACCGCTCCTACCGGCCCGTCACCGAGCCGAAGCGCGAGCCGATTCTCGAAGCGGTGCGGCTGCTCAAGCGCGCCCGCAAGCCGATCATCTACGCCGGCGGCGGCGTGATCAATTCCGGCCCGCACGCCTCCGAGTTGCTGCGCGAGTTCGTGCGCCTCACCGGCATGCCGTGCACCAACACGCTGATGGGTCTCGGCGCCTACCCGGCGAGCGACCCGCTGTTCGTCGGCATGCTGGGCATGCACGGCACGTATGAGGCCAACATGTGCATGTGGCAGTGCGACGCGATGCTGAACATCGGCGCGCGCTTCGACGACCGCATCACCGGCCGGCTCGACAAGTTCAGCCCCGGCTCGAAGAAGATCCACGCCGACATCGACCCGTCCTCGATCAACAAGAACGTCCGCGTGGACGTGGCCATCGTGGGCGACGCGGGCCGCGTGCTCGCGGCGCTGATCGAGGCGTGGCACGCCGATGACACGCCGGTGGAGCGCGAGGCGCAACTGGGCTGGTGGCGGCAGATCGACCAGTGGCGCGCCGTCCGCTGCCTCGCCTTCCGGCAGGACCCGACGCCGGGCGCGATCATCAAGCCGCAGCAGGCGGTCAAGCGCCTGTTCGAGATCACGCAGGAATCGGGCCGCGACACCATCATCTCGACCGAGGTGGGCCAGCACCAGATGTGGGCGGCGCAGTACATCGGCTTCGACCGCCCCAACCGCTGGCTGACCTCGGGCGGCCTCGGCACGATGGGCTACGGGCTGCCGGCGGCGATGGGCGCGCAGATCGCCAACCCCGGCGCGCTGTGCATCGACGTGGCCGGCGAGGCGTCGATCCTGATGAACATCCAGGAGATGGGCACGCTCGCCCAGTACCGGCTGCCGGTGAAGGTGTTCATCCTCAACAACGAGTACATGGGCATGGTGCGCCAGTGGCAGGAGCTGCTGCACGGCGGCCGCTACTCCGAAAGCTACTCCGACTCCCTGCCCGACTTCGTGCGGCTGGCCGAGGCGTTCCACGCCAGGGGGCTGCGGGCGCGCACCATCGAGGAGCTCGACCCGGTGATCCGCGAGATGATCGCCCACCCCGGCCCGGTCGTGGCCGACATCTGTGTGGCGAAAGACGAGAACTGCTTCCCGATGATCCCCTCGGGCGCGGCGCACAACGAGATGATCCTTGGCCCGGACCAGGAGAAGAACGCGGCCGCGGTCACGGACGAGGGCAAGGTGCTGGTCTGATGCGGCGTGCGACGATCGCCGTGCTGGTGGAGAACGAGGCGGGCGTGCTCGCGCGCGTCATCGGCCTGTTCTCCGGCCGCGGCTACAACATCGACAGCCTGACCGTCGCCCCGGTGGACGAGGAGGGGCGGCTGTCGCGCATCACCGTCGTGACCTCGGGCACCGAGATGGTGATCGACCAGATCAAGGCGCAGCTCGACCGCCTCGTGCCCGTGCACAAGGTGAGCGACCTTTCGATGGAGGGGCCGCACCTGACGCGCGAGCTGGCGCTCATCAAGGTGGTGGGCCGCGGCGAGGACCGCATCGAGGCGCTGCGCTTGGCCGACGCCTTCCGCGCGCGGGTGGTGGACGCGACGGTGGGCAGCTTCGTCTTCGAGATGACGGGCACCGCCGAGAAGCTCGACGCCTTCCTGGCCCTCATGCGGCCGCTCGGGCTGGCGGAGGTGAGCCGGACCGGGGCGGTAGCGATCGCGCGGGGGCCGTCGGCGCTGGCCGCGTGAGCGAAGGGCCGTCCGACACCGCTCCTGCAAGGCGGAAGCTGGAAGTCGAAGCAGCAAAACCGGATGCGAGCTTGAACGCATGGCCGTGGAGATCGAGACGCTGCGCGCGGACCTCCGCAACGACCAGCGGGGAACGATCCACGAGCTTGCCGGCGTCATGATCGGCGCCGTCGCCACCGCCGCCGCGCTTGTCACAGCGACCATTGCCCTCACCGAAGCCTTCCTCTGACCGCGCCGCGCCGCCCCGCGGGTGGCGCATGAAACTCCAGCGCGGCCGGCGCGCTTGCGGCACCAAAGCCCGGAGCCACCCCCCATGCGCCTCTTCGCCTGCGAAACCTGCGACAACCTCCTCCATTTCGAGAACACGAAGTGCGAGGGCTGCGGGAGCCTCCTCGGCTTCCTGCCCGACCTCGGCGTCCTGACCGTCATCACCGAGGCCGGGGACGGTCGATACCACGCCGCGGCCTCCCCGGGCCGGCTGTTCCGCCGCTGCGCCAACGCCGAGCACGACGCCTGCAACTGGCTGGTGCCCGCCGAGGACGACAACGCCTACTGCACCGCGTGCCGGCACGTCCGCACCATCCCCGACCTCTCCGTGCCGGCCAACGTGACGCTGTTCCGCTCCATGCTGTGGGCGCAGCACCGGCTGATCTACGCGATCGACCGGATGGGCCTGCCGCGGCCGCACCGCGAGCCGGGCGCGGAGGCGGGCGGGCTCGTCTTCGACATCCTCGCCGACAGCGACGACCCCGCCGCGCCGCGCGTGCTGACGGGCCACGACGAGGGCCTGATCACCATGGCTCTCGCGGAAGCCGATGACGCCGAGCGCGAGCGCCGCCGCACCTCCATGGGGGAGCCCTACCGCACGCTGCTCGGCCACTTCCGCCACGAGGTCGGCCACCACTACTGGAACGTGCTGATCCGCGACGCCGGCCGGCTCGAGGAGTGCCGCGCGGTGTTCGGCGACGAGCGGCCGGACTACGGCGAGGCGCTGAAGGCGCACTACGCCCGCGGCCCGAACGACGATTGGCGCGGGCGGCACATCTCGCACTACGCCGCCGCCCACGCCTGGGAGGACTGGGCCGAGAGCTGGGCGCACTACATGCACATCCAGGACAGCCTGGAGATGGCCGAGAGCTTCGGCTTCGAGATCCGCCCCCGCCTCGACGCGACGGGCGAGTTGTCCACGCACATCCGCCTCGACGTCTATGGCGAGCGGGACCACGGCCGCATTCTGCGTGCCTGGACGCCGCTGACGGTCGCGATGAACAGCATGAACCGCTGCATGGGCACGCCCGACGCCTACCCCTTCGTGATGAGCGAGGCGGTCGCGGGCAGGCTGCGCTACCTGCACGGCCTCGTCCTGGAGCACGCGGCGCGCGGCGGTCTGGACGGGGCCGGCAAGTTGCCGCAAGAGCGAGCCGCAGCCTGACACCGGCTTGGCACCGGCTTCCTGGGAGAGACGAAGAATGCGCGTGTACTACGACCGCGACGCGGACGTGAACCTCATCAAGGCCAAGAGGGTCGCGGTCATCGGCTTCGGTTCCCAGGGCCACGCCCACGCGATGAACATGCGCGACAGCGGCGTGGCCGACGTCGTCATCGGCCTGCGCCCCGGTGGCTCCTGGACGAAGGCCGAGGCGGCCGGCTTCCGCGTGATGCCGCCGGCCGAGGCGGCGAAGTGGGCCGACGTGGTGATGGTGCTCACCCCCGACGAGCTTCAGGGCGACCTCTACCGCGACCACCTGCACGCGAACCTCAAGCCCGATGCCGCCATCGCCTTCGCGCACGGCCTCAACGTCCACTTCAACCTGATCGAGCCGCGCGCCGACATCGACGTGTTCATGATCGCGCCCAAGGGCCCGGGCCACACGGTGCGCGGCGAGTACCAGAAGGGCGGCGGAGTGCCCTGCCTCGTCGCCGTGCACCAGAACCCCTCGGGCAACGCGCTGGAGATCGCCCTCTCCTACGCCTGCGCCGTGGGCGGCGGCCGCTCCGGCATCATCGAGACCTCCTTCAAGGAGGAGTGCGAGACCGACCTGTTCGGCGAGCAGGTCGTCCTCTGCGGCGGCCTCGTGGAGCTCATCAAGGGCGGCTTCGAGACGCTGGTCGAGGCGGGCTACGCCCCGGAGATGGCCTACTTCGAGTGCCTGCACGAGGTGAAGCTGATCGTGGACCTGATCTACGAGGGCGGCATCGCCAACATGAACTACTCGATCAGCAACACCGCCGAGTACGGCGAGTACGTCACCGGCCCGCGCATCATCACCTCCGAGACGAAGGCGGAGATGAAGCGGGTGCTGGAGGACATCCAGTCAGGCAAGTTCGCGCGCGACTGGATGCTGGAGAACAAGGTGAACCAGGCGAGCTTCAAGGCGACGCGCCGCCGCCTGGCCGAGCACCCGATCGAGGCGGTCGGCGAGAAGCTGCGCGGCATGATGCCGTGGATCAAGACCAACGCGTTGGTGGACAAGGCGAAGAACTGAGATTTTTTCAGCCGGTTAGAGCGGGATGCGTTGAGGCGGAATCGCCGAAAACGCGGAAACCCGCGAACGGGCAAAGGCCAGGCCATCTGCGTGAGCGCAAGCGAACGCAGCATGGTCCAGCGGAACACTCGCCGGCCGCGGGCCGGCGGGCATTGCCCCCTCCCGCGGCGCGGCGCGCGGAGGCGCCGCGGGCGGGCCCACCTCGCGCCGCCGAGGCGAGGCGCGACGGGCGTCGCGCGCCCTCGGTCAATCCGCGAAGTCCGGCTCCAGCCGCGCCAATCGCCGCTTCACGCTTTCCAGGTGCAGCCGCGCGCTCTCGCGGTCGCCCTCGCGCATCTGCTCGCAGGTCCGCCGCGCCACCTCCTCCGGCACCGCCTCGAGCGCCCGGCCCGTGGACAGCGCCAGGAGCTGCGCCTCGGCCGCGCGCTCGAGGTAGTAGAGGTCGTCCCACGCCTCGGCCGCCGACGCGCCCACCACCATCACGCCGTGGTTCTTCAGGAACACCACGTCGGCGCCGCCAAGGCTCGCGGCGATGCGGTCGCCCTCGCGTTCGTCCAGCGCCAGTCCGTTGTAGCCCTCGTCCACCAGCGTGCGGCCCCAGAACTTGAGCGCCGTCTGCCCGGCCCAGACCAGCGGCGGCCCCTCCGTCATCGCCAGCGCCGTCGCGTTCGGCATGTGCGTGTGGAACGCCGCCCTCGCGCGCGGGTGACGCATGTGCAGCCGCGCGTGGATGAAGAAGGCGGTGGCCTCCGGCACGCCCTCGCCGGCCACGACGCGCCCGTGGAAGTCGCAGACCAGCAGGCGCGAGGCGGTGATCTCGGCGAAGGCCCAGCCGTACGGGTTCACCAGCATCAGGTCGTCGCGCCCGGGCACAACCAGGGAAAAATGGTTGCAGTTGTAGCGGGGATGAAATAGCCAGTGGGGACCAGGACAGCCTTGAGACCGCACCCCGACGCGCCGATCTATGGCCTCATCCGCTATTCGTCCGACGAGCAGGGCGAAGGTTCGACCGAGGGGCGACAGCGCGAGGCCGTCGAGGGCTACTGCCAGCGAACGTTCGGGCGGCTGCCAGACAGGTGGGTCGAGGACCCAGGGGTGACGGCCCTGGAAGGGCACAACCTCAGATAGGGCAAGATCGCCGAGTTCCGTCGCGACGTCGAGGACGGGGTCATCTCGACGCCCGCCCACCTCGTGTTCGAGGGCGTCGATCGCCTGACGCGCGCGCCTGTGCACATGAGCAACAATTTCACGTCGGCGCTCATCGTCGCGGGCGTCGTGCTGCACGTCGAGCGTCGAAGCCTCGTCGTACACGCGAACGACCCCAACGCCATCATCACGCTGTTGCGGCTGCTGATCGACGCCGAGGCGTCGAACCGCGATAACACCTCGCGCTCGCTCAACGTTCAGCGCAACGTCGATCTGCGCCGCGCAGCCGCCATCGCAGGCGAGAGCACGTTCATGGATTGGGGGCCA
>BBPD01001687.1_pt13 | contig 11132 bp, 12 predicted proteins | sample 1344911 | NCBI WGS metagenome assembly BBPD01 (sample SAMD00019088, study PRJDB2971) | groundwater metagenome | biome: freshwater biome; feature: mineral spring; material: ground water | place: USA: CA, Sonoma | collected 2011-09 | depth surface m
GTACCCGCCGGCGGCCGCGCAACCCGCGCAGCGCGAGCTGATCGACCGCCTGCTGGTCGTGCAGGCCAACGAGGCCGCGCGCTGCCTCGACGAGGGCGTGCTGCGCTCGGTCGCCGACGGCAACGTCGGCTCGATCCTCGGCTGGGGCTTCGCGCCGTTCCACGGCGGCGCATTGCAGTACATCGACGCGGTCGGCGTGCCGCGCTTCGTCGAGCGTGCACGCGCGCTGGCCGCGCGCCACGGGCCGCGCTTCGAGCCTGCGGCCAACCTCGTGCGGCTGGCGGCCAGCGGCGCGCGCCTGGGCGCTTGATGGCCGACGACGGCGTGCGCGTCGCGCTGCTGACGCAGCACGGCAAGGAGCGCGCGATCGCGCCGGTGCTCGAGCCCGCGCTGGGCTGGCGGATCGAGCGCGTCGAGGGCTTCGACACCGGCCGGCTCGGCACCTTCACGCGCGAGGTTGCGCGCGCCGGCACGCAGCTCGACGCCGCGCGCCGCAAGGCACGCATCGGCATGGCGCTGTCGGGGCTGCAGCGCGGGCTCGGCAGCGAGGGCAGCTTCGGGCCCGACCCGGCGACGGGTCTGCTGCCGTGGAACGTCGAGCTGCTGGTCTACCTCGACGACGCGCTCGGCATCGAGCTCGTCGGGCTGGCGCAGGGCCGCGCGGCGAGCGCGCAGCGCAGCGTCGACGACTGGGCCGCGGTCGAGGCCTTCGCGCGCAGCGTCGGCTTCCCCGCCCACCAGCTCGTTCTCAGGCCCGCGGGCCCGGACGATGCGCGAATCCGCAAGGGTCTTGCCGACTGGCCGGCGCTGCAGGCGGCCTGGGCCGGCGCTGCCGCCGAGGCCGCCGACGGCCGCGTCTGTGTCGAGGTCGACCTGCGCGCACACGCCAACCCGACGCGCATGACCACGATCGCCCGCGCCGCCGAGGACCTCGCGCGCAAGCTGCAGAGCCGCTGCCCGGCCTGTGGCGTGCCGGGCTACGCGGTCGTCGAGCGCGTCGCCGGGCTGCCCTGCGCCGACTGCGGCGCGCCGACCCGCGAGCCGCGCGCCGAGGTCTACGCCTGCCTGCGCTGCGCGCGACGCGAGACGCGCGCGTGCAGCGACCGCGCGCACGCGGACCCCGCGCGCTGCGACCACTGCAACCCCTGACGTCGCCTGTCGCATCGTGCCGGCATGACCTGGGACCGCGATCGCATCGACCGCATCGACCGGTGCGAACGCTTCGACCGCCTCGATGCACTGCGCGGCTTTGCGATGCTGTGGATGGCGGCCTACCACTTCGCGTTCAACCTGAACTTTCTCGGCCTGCTCGAGCCGCGCCAGGACTTCCCGCAAGACCCGCTGTGGACGGCCCAGCGCACGGCGATCGTCGCGCTGTTCCTGTTCACTGCCGGCGCCGGGCAGGCGCTGGCGATGGCCGCCGGGCAGTCGAGCGCGCGCTTCTGGACGCGCTGGGCGCAGATCGCCGGCTGCGCGCTGCTGGTCTCGCTGGCCACGCTGCTGGTGCTGCCGCAGAGCTGGATCAGCTTCGGCGTGCTGCACGGCATCGCGCTGATGCTGCTGCTCGTGCGCGTGACTGCACCGCTGGGGCCGTGGCTGTGGCCGCTGGGGCTGGCCGCGCTGCTGCTGCCACTGCTGGTGCAGCACCCGTTCTTCGACACGCGCTGGACGAACTGGGTCGGGCTGGTCACGCACAAGCCGGTCACCGTCGACTATGTGCCGCTGCTGCCGTGGTTGGGCCTGATGCTCTGGGGCATGGCCGTCGGCCAGTGGCTGCTCGCCCGGCGGCACGCGCTGCTGGCCGGCGCGCTGCCGGGTGCGCTTGCGCCGCTGGCCGCGCTGGGGCGCTGGCCGCTGAGTTTCTACATGCTGCACCAGCCGCTGCTGATCGGCGCCATCCTGACCTGGGTCTGGCTCGCAGCGTGAATTGCGTCACGCCGCAGCGGCTGGCGTGGCTGCGGCTGGCGCTCAAGTCGCCGCAGCGAAGTCCGAAGACCCAATCATCCCGTCCTGAATCGCGGGGGGTTTCATGTTCTTCACGATCGCGCCGCCGACACCCACCGGACTGGCCCTCAAGCCGGTCGCACGGGCCAGCCGGACCGTCGCCGCGGTTGGCGCAGTGACCGCCGCGACGGCGGCCCGCCAGGCGCTCGCCGACGAGCGCCCGACCCGCCCGCTGACCCCGCTGGCGATGTCGCTGCACCTGATGCGCGTGCCAGCCTCGCGGCTGGCCGACGCCTACGCCGAGCTGAAGGCGATCGACGCGCAGGACGGCGCCGGGCCAGGCTCGGCGACGCGGGCGCCGCTGCACCTGCGGGCGTAGCGCGCGGGGGCGCCGCCGCCCTCACCGCCGAGCGCGCAGACCAGCAGCGCCAGCGGCCGCGCCGGCGCGGCTGCGCCTTCACTCGACACGGATGCCGGCTTCCTGGATGAAGCGCCCGAGGCGCACGCGGTCGGCGCTCATGCGGTCGACGAAGGCCTGGCGGCTCAGCGGCAGCGGCTCGGCGCCCAGGCCGCGGATGGCGGTCTGGACCGCGGGCACGGTCAGCGTGCGCGTGATCTCCTCGTGCAGCCGCGCCAGCAGCGCCGGCGGTGTCGCGCTGGGCACGTAGATGCCAAACAGCGTGTCGGCGTCGAAGCCGGGGAAGCCCGACTCGGCCAGCGTCGGCGTGTTGGGCACCTGCGCCGAGCGCACCGGGCTGGCCACCGCCAGCAGCCGCAGCCGGCCCGCGGCGGCGTGCGGCAGCCCGGGGCCGGAGTCGAACATGAAGTGGATCTGCCCGCCCAGCAGGTCGGTCAGCGCCGGCGCCGCGCCGCGGTAGGGCACATGCGTGGCCTGCACGCCGGCCTGGCGCAGGAACATCTCGCCGGCCAGGTGCGGCGAGCTGCCCAGCCCGGGCGAGCCGTAGCTCAGCCGCCCGGGGTTGGCGCGCAGGTGCGCCACCAGCTCGGCCACGCTGTTGACCGGCACTGCCGGGTGCGTCATCAGGAAGACCGACAGCCGCGCCACCGCGGCCACCGGGGTGACGTCGCGCTCGGCGTCGAACGGCATCTGGCGAAACAGGAAGGGGTTGGAGATCATCGTGCTGCCCGGGCTGAACAGCAGCGTGTAGCCGTCGGCCGGGGCCTTGGCGGCCTCGGCCGCGCCGATGTTGCCGGCCGCGCCGGCGCGGTTCTCGACCACGACCTGCTGGCGCAGCGCCTCGGCCAGCGCCTGCGCGACCGGGCGCGCGGCCACGTCGGAGCTGCCCCCGGGCGGGAAGTTGACGACCATGCGTATCGGCCGCGAGGGCCAGGCCTGGGCCAGCGCCGGCAGCCAAGCTGCGCTCAGGGCCAGACCGGCGCCGAGGGCGAGCACGCGGCGGCGGCGCAGTGGGCGGGGGGGTGGGGTCATGATGTCTCTCTCCTGCGGGGTTATCGGACCGGGGTGAACGTGGCAGACCGGCCGGGCCCAGGGTCAGGGCCTGGCCTGGCGGGCACTACTGGCATGCGAAGCTGGCCGCGTCTTCCACGTTGCCAGTGCCGCGGTAGCGGGCGACCTGCGGGTAGGGGCACAGCGGGCGCGAGCGATCGGCCGCCCAGGTCCCCGGCACTTCGGCATTTGCGCCGCCCGGGTTGCCCGGCCCGCGCGCGGAGGCCAGCACGCGGCTGGGGGCGACCCCCTGCTCGACCCACTGCACCAGCGGCGTGAGCATGTCGAACTGGTCGGTGGCGGGCCCACCCGCGCAATGCGCCATGCCGGGCACGCGAAAGACGCGCGCGAAGTCGGCCGCCGTGCCGCCATGCGCGGCGTCGAGCGCCCTGAACCAGTTCGTCGCGGTATCCACCGAAAAGACCGCGTCGGCGACGCCGTGAAAGACCATGATCCTGCCGCCGCGGTTGCGCAGCTCGCGCAGGTCGGTCGGGTTGGGCGGTGTCATGAAGCTCATCGCCGGCTCGGTATAGCGCAGCGAGGTGCTGAAGGCAAACTCGAAGAGCGTGTCGATCGGCGTGTTCAGCGCGAAGGCCCGGGCGTCGAAGGTCGTGCTCTCGGGCGGGGCCTTGACGATCAGGCCCACCGAGCCCGCGCTGCGCGCGATCGGCAGCGTGAACTCCCACAGGGCCCAGTTCGACGAGGTCAGACCGGGGTCGAACGGAAAGCTCGAATAGACGCGGCGGCCGTCGCTGGTCATCGCGCCGCGGAAGATCGAGGCGACCACGGCTTTCTGGTCGGCGCTCAGGCAGGTGCCGTCGCGCGCGCCGGCGCAGGTCGGGACGTCGCGGCCGAGGTCGAAGGCCGACTGGCAGGCCGTGGTGTCCTGCACCAGCCCGTCGCTGACGCCGTCGAGGGCATCGCAGCGGCTCAGCACGGCCTGGGCCACCAACTGGCGTTCGGGGACGGTGAACGCGGTGGCATGGTTGTTTGGGTCTGTCGCCACGGTCGCATAGCGCTGCGCACCCCAGAGTTGGGCGATGGACGAGAGCGGCAGCGTGAACGCCGGCGCGCCAGCAAGGATGCCGTCGTACCACTGGGCATAGCGCGAGGCCGCCACCATCGCGTGGCGCCCGCCGTTGGAGCAGCCACCGAAGTACGAGCGGTCGGGGGTCTTGCCGTAGACGCGGCGGATCGCTTCACGGGCCATCGGCGTGAGCTTGCCGACCGCCTGGTAGCCGTAGTCCAGCCGGGCCTGCGGGTCCAGTCCGAAGTTTGCGCTGCCGTTGCCGCGGTTGCCGGCGTTCGAGCTCAGCACCGCAAAGCCCTGGTGCAACGCATGCGTGCGCGGCCCGCCGCCGAGGCTGCCGGTGGCCGGGACAACGATGCCGTCGACCCCGCCGTTGCCCTGGTGGAAGAAGCGGCCGTTCCAGGCCCGGGGCAGCCGCAGTTCGAAGTCGATGGCATAGGTCACGCCGTCGACCGGACCGACGCGTTCGAACATGTGGCCGAGCACCCGGCAATGCTCGGCCACCGGCTGCCCGCCGACCGTGAGCGTGCCTGCGGCCACCGTCGTGGTGCCGGTGATCGTGGTGTTGGGGATGCCGGCCAGCGCGGCGGCCAGGCCAACGCAGTCGCCGGCGAAGCTGGCCGGTGTTGCCGGGCTGAGACTGAGAGGGCCGCCCGCAGGCGGGGTGATGCTGCCGCAGGCGGCCAGAAGCAGCGCGACCGTGGCCAGAGCGCAGGGTGCTGCGTGGCCGGGGGGTATGAGACTGGGCACGGAGGGTCTTCTCCTTCTTGCAGAAGCGATGGCTCAGGAAATGCAACAGTTATATAACTTAACCAATTTGGTCTGGACGGGATAGCGGGTTTATCCCAGGGTGGCGGGTCGCCTGCAATTGATCTACTTAATGACGCTTAGCGATTGCGCGATGTGCAGCGATGGGGACAATTCGCGCCAATGTCGTCCAAGCGCCCCCCTCGCAGCGAAGCAACCCCGGTCGGGGGTCTGGACGAGGCCCGGCTGCACGACGTGCTGGGCTACCAGATGGCGCAGGCCGCCATCGTCACCGCTGCGGTGTTCAAGGCCCAGGTCGGCCAGCCCTTCGAGCTGCGACCGGTCGAGTACACGCTGCTGATGCTGATCGCCGAGAACCCCGGGGGCTCGCTGGTGCGGCTGGCCCGGGCGCTGGCGGTGACGGCGCCCAACATCACGATGTGGGTCGACCGGCTCGAGGCGCGTGGTCTGGTGCGGCGCGCGCAGAGCCAGAGCGACCGTCGCGCGCAGGTGCTGCACGCGACGGCCGAGGGCGCCGCGCTGGCGCGCCTGGCCACGCAGCGCATTGTCGATGCCGAACGCGAGGCGCTGGCGGGGCACCTGTCGGCCGGGGAGCGTGCCATCCTGCTCGAGCTGCTGCACAAGCTGGCTTGTGCGCGGGCGTCGCGGAGCGGGTAGGCGCGCCGGAAGCCCCATCCGGCCGCGGCTACCATCGCCGCATGGCTACCCACAAGCTTCTCTACGGTTTCCACGCGGTTGGCGTGCGGCTCAAGACCGCGCCCGACAGCGTCGTCGAAGTGCATGTCGATGCGCAGCGGCGCGATGCGCGCATGCGCCAGTTCGTGCAGCGCGCGCTCGACGCCGGCGCGCGGCTGGTCGACAGCGACGACGCCCAGCTCACCCGCCTGGCCGGCAACCCGCGCCACCAGGGCGTGGTCGCGCGCGTGCAGCCGCTGCCGCAGGTGCATTCGCTCGACGACCTGCTCGACGCCGTGCAGGGCCCGCCGCTGGTCCTTGCGCTCGACGGCGTGACCGACCCGCACAACCTGGGCGCCTGCCTGCGTGTGGCCGACGGGGCGGGCGTGCACGCGGTGATCGCGCCCAAGGACCACGCGGTCGGCGTCAACGCCACCGTCGCCAAGGTCGCCAGCGGCGCCGCCGAGACCGTGCCGTACCTGATGCTCACCAACCTCGCGCGCGCGCTCGGCGAACTCAAGGAGCGCTCGATCCGCGTCGTCGGCCTGGCCGGCGACGCCGAGCTGACGCTGCACGAGGCCGACCTGGCCGGGCCGCTCGCCCTGGTCCTCGGCGCCGAGGGCCCGGGCCTGCGCCAGCTCACCCGCAAGAGCTGCGACCTGCTCGTGCGCATCCCGATGAAGGGCGCGGTCGAGAGCCTCAACGTCTCGGTCGCCGCCGGCGTCTGCCTGTACGAGGCGCTGCGCCAGCGTCGTTGATGCCGCCGCCGCGCCTGCCGGCCCGCGTCTGGCGCGCGCCTGCGTCATGACCGCCCCACCGACCGTGCCTGGGGCCGGGCCGCCCGAGGCGCAGCGCCGCCGCGGCCTGGTCGCGGTATTCGCGTCGACCTTCTTCGAGCTCACGGGGTTCTTCATGTTCGCCCCGCTGCTGCTGTTCACGCTCAAGGCGCGCGGCTTCGACACCGTCACCGTCGGGCTGTTCGGCGCCACGCTGTGGCTGGGTGTGGCGGTGGCCACGCCGTTCGCCGCGCGCTGGGCGCGCCGGCTGGGCCGCCGCGGCGCGCTGATCGTCAGCGCCGGGGTGCCGCTGCTCACCTTGCTGGGCATCACGCTGACCGCGTCGGTCGCGCTGTGGCTGCTGCTGTACTTCGTCGCCGGGCTGGCCGCGGCGCTGCGCTGGATCGTCGCCGAGGCCACGGTCGCCGAACTCGCGCCGGTGCGCCGGCGCGGCCGCGTCGTCGCGCTGTTCGAGACCATGGTCGGCCTGACCCTGGTGCTCGGCCCGGCGCTGCTGGCGGCGGTCGGCGCCGAGGGCGAGGCCCTGCTGCGCTCGCAGGCCGTGGCGCTCGCGCTGGTCGCGGTGGGTTTTGCGTGGAGTCTGGCCATTCCGGCGCTGCTGCCGCTGGCGCACGACGGCGACACCCGCCTGGGCTGGCGCGGTGTCGCCGACGCGCTGCGCGCCGCCCCGGCGGTGATGGTCGCCGGGCTGGCCGGCGGCTTCTTCGAAAGCGGCGTGTCGACCGTGCTGCCGCTCTACGGGCTGGCGATGGGCTTCGGCGCGGCGACCGCGGCGCTGCTGGTCTCGGCCAGCGGGCTGGGCGGCACGCTGATGATGCTGCCGCTGGGCGAGGCCAGCGACCGCCTGCCGCGCCGCACCCTGGCGATGGCCTGCGCGGCCGCGGTCTTGGTCGCCGCGCTGGCCTTGCCGCTGGTCGGTGCGCAGCCCGGGCTGGCCGCGCTGGTGGCCTTCGTCTGCGGCGGCGCCGGCGGCGGGCTCTACACGCTGGCGATGATCGAGATCGGCCACCGCCACCGCGGCACCGCGCTGGTCAACGCGACCGCGGTGCTGGTGCTGGCCTACACCGTCGGCGCGATGCTCGCGCCGGCACTCGGCGCTGCTGCGCTGCAGTGGGCCGGGGGCTGGGGCTTCGCGGCGCTGCTGGCGGCGGTCGCGCTGGCGGCGCTGGTCGCGCTGGCGCGGCGCTGAGGGTCACGCGGCGCTGAGGGTCAGGTTCAACCTGGACCGTGGCCGCCTACAAGGTCTGCCAGTCCTGGGCCTGCTCGAAGGCGAACGCGGCGCGGTAGATCGTCGCTTCGTCGAAATGCCGGCCGACGAGCATCAGCCCGATCGGCAGGCCGTCGCTCATCCCGCACGGCAGCGACATCGCCGGATGCCCGGTGGCATCGAACGGCGCGGTGTTGGCGATCATCTCGAAGGCGCGGGCGATGATGTCGGCCGTCGGCGCCCCGGGCGGCGGCAGCTTGGTCGCCTTGAGCGGCAGCGTCGGCATCAGCAGCAGGTCGTAGCGTGCCAGCGCGTCGTCGTAGGCGGCAGCGAGCTTGCGCGACAGGTTCTGCGCCTTGGCGTAGTAGCGGCCCCGGTAGTGCTGGATGAAATATTCGCCGAGGATCATCGTGATCTTCAGCGTGTCGGACAGTTCGTCGGCGCGCGCCCGCCAGCCCGCATGATGATCGACCATGCTGGTCACGTACAGGCCGCGCCAGTTGAAGCCGTGGCTGTTGCCCTTCATCATCTGCTGCGTGCCGCCTTCGGCAGCGATCGGCAGCCAGATCGCGAGCCCCGCCGCGTGCAGCGGAATCGAGATCTCGTCGACCGCTGCGCCGAGCTTGCCCAAGCGCTGCGCGGCGGCGCGCACCTTGGCGTCGACGTCGGCCTCCGAGTTGGCGAGCCCGAAACCTTCCCTGACGACGCCGATCTTCAGGCCCGCCGCGCCTTCGGCGAGGCGCTTGGAGTAGGCGACCGGCTCGAACGCCAGACGCTGGCGCGGATCGAGCCCGTCGGGGCCGGCGAGGACCTCGAGCATCAGCGCGTTGTCGGCCACGTTCGCCGAAATCGGGCCGGCGTGATCCAGCGTCGATTCGATCGGCATGATGCCGGTGTACGGCACGAGGCCGTGCGTCGGCTTCATGCCGTAGGTGCCGCAGTAGGCCGACGGAATGCGAATCGAGCCGCCCTGGTCGCCGCCGATCGCGAGATCGACCTCGCCGGCAGCGACGAGCGCGGCGCTGCCCGACGACGATCCGCCGGCCGAGTAACCCCGCTTGCGCGGGTTGTGCACCGGCCCGGAGCTGCTGGTGTGCGAGCCGCCGGAGAAGCAGAGGTATTCGCAGACCGCCTTGCCCAGGATCGTCGCCCCGGCGTCGAGCAAGCGCGTGACGATCGTCGCGTCGAGCGGCGGCATGTAGCCCTCGAAAGTCGACGCGCCGTTCATCATCGGTACGCCGGCGACGCAGACGTTGTCCTTGATCGCGACGGTCTTGCCGGCGAGCTTGCCTTGCGGCGCGCCCTGGATGGTCGACTTGCAGTACCACGCGCCGTATCGGTTGTCTTCGCCCTCCGGCCGATGGCCCGGTGTGCGCGGGTACTTCACCGCCGGCCAGTCGTCGGCCATCGCGTCGACGGCATCGTAGGCATCGAAATTCGGCTGTAGCAGCGCGTGGTAGAGCTTGACCTCGTCGGGCGCGAGGCTGATGCCGAGGCTGCGGGCGACGTCGTCGAGCTGGGCGAGCGTGGGACGCTTGACGGGCATGGGGTCCTCCGCGAGGTTGACCGCACCCGTCAAGGTCGAAGGCCTGCGCGAGTGCGCTTGCCCAGTGTACGTGCGCGCGCCCGTGTGAATGCGAAAGACACCTGCTCGCCGACCTGACGCTGCCTGACCTGAGAGCGCCCCCAGGCCGACGACATACGTCGTCCGCCCCCCGAGGGGGATGAGCAAAGTGGCAGAGCCACATTTGCTCATGAGCGGTCGAGGTCAGGGATAGAGCCCGCGCACCTGGCGCGCCGTCAGGATGCGCTCGCAGGCCACCGCATAGGCGGCGGTGCGCAGCGTGATGCGGTGGTGGTCGGCGGTGTCCCAGATGGCCTTGAGCGCGTTGACCAGGATCTTGTCGAGCCGCTGGTTGATCTCGTCCTCGGTCCAGAAGAACGAGCTGAAGTCCTGCACCCACTCGAAGTAGCTCACCGTCACGCCACCGGCGTTGCAGACGACGTCGGGCACGACCAGCACGCCGCGCTCGGCGAGCACCTCGTCGGCAGCCGGCAGCGTCGGGCCGTTGGCGCCTTCGAGCACCAGCCGCGCGCGCAGCCGCTGCGCGCGCGCGGCCGTGATCTGGCCCTCGAGCGCGGCGGGGATCAGGATGTCGCAGGGCAGGTCCCAGAAGGCCTCGGCGTCGGCCGCCTCGCCGCCCGCGTAGCCGGCCACGCCGCGGTGCTCGCGCAGGTGCGGCATCAGCGTGGCGAGGTCGAAGCCGCCCTCGTGGACCCGCGTCGCGCTGTGGTCCTGCACGGCCACCAGCCTGGCGCCGGCCTGCACGAACAGCTCGGCCGCCGCCGCGCCGACGTTGCCCATGCCCTGCACGGCGACGCGCGCGCCTTCGAGCGGCAGGCCGATGCGCCGCGCGGCCTCGCGCCCGGTGACGAAGACGCCGCGCCCGGTGGCCTTGACGCGGCCCAGCGAGCCGCCCAGGTGCACCGGCTTGCCGGTGACCACACCGGTGACGGTGGCGCCGACGTTCATGCTGTAGGTGTCCATCATCCAGGCCATGACCTGCGCGTCGGTGTTGACGTCGGGCGCCGGGATGTCCTGCTGCGGGCCGATGATCAGGCCGATCTCGCTCGTGTAGCGCCGCGTCAGCCGCTCAAGCTCCTTGCGCGAGAGCAGCTCGGGCGCGACGCGGATGCCGCCCTTGGCCCCACCGTAGGGCAGGTTGACGGCCGCGCTCTTGATGCTCATCCACGCCGCCAGCGCCATCACCTCCTCGAGCGTGACGTCGGGGTGGTAGCGCACGCCGCCCTTGCCGGGGCCGCGGCTGAGGTTGTGCTGCACGCGAAAGCCCTCGTAGTGCGCGACGCGGCCGTCGTCGAGCTCGATCGGGATGTCGACGATCAACGCGCGCTTGGGCCGGCGCAGCGTCTCGGCCCAGCGCGCCAGCGGCCCGAGGTAGGGCAGCACGCGCTCGACCTGGGCGAGGTAGGTCGACCAGGCGTCGTCGGGCTCGGCGTGGATGTACGACAGGGGCTGGCTCATGGGGCAGATGCTCCGCGAAGGGGGGATAAGCCGCCAGCCTACACTGCGTCGATGGATACGCAAGCTGACATCGCCTTCATCGGCGGGGGCAACATGGCCGCGGCCATCGTCGGCGGCCTCGTGCGCGCGGGGCACGCGCCGCAGGCCATCGTCGTCGTCGAGCCCGACGCGGCGGCGCGCGCGCGGCTGGCCGCGCAGCA
>BBPD01001845.1_pt6 | contig 11067 bp, 16 predicted proteins | sample 1344911 | NCBI WGS metagenome assembly BBPD01 (sample SAMD00019088, study PRJDB2971) | groundwater metagenome | biome: freshwater biome; feature: mineral spring; material: ground water | place: USA: CA, Sonoma | collected 2011-09 | depth surface m
ATCGGCGCGCCGCATGCAATCACCGTCGAGGACGCCGCACTGACCCCCCTCCCTCGCGGTCGCTCTTCTCGAAGTCTCTGCTGGTGCTTCTGCTATCGGGTCGCCTAGTCGTCTCCTGATCCAAACGATCCGCGAGTGAAGGGCGCTGGCTTGCGCTGTCCAATGCTCGCTGAAGACGGCGGATTCATTCCAATTGGAAGACTCAATGGATGCAGTACGCCGTTTTTTCCTCTCCGCATAAAGCTCTTCTTCATCGGTTTGCCGTAGTTGACCTTGGCCGGAATGAGTGCGATGTAGTTCGTTCGCTCATCTTCATACCTCCCCTCGCAATTGAGGTTTTTGAACTCCTCCTCGTTTACCGGGCGGATGTTGAGTTGGTAGCGAACAGACGTTGTTAGTGCAGATGCGCCTCGTGACGCCGCCCATTCCTCGCGATCATTGTTGTTGGTCTTGCCAACGTGATGAAGCGCCACAATTGAGCACCGCGTTTGATTTGCGACTCTCGCAAGCCGAGTCATCATAGCGCCGGCTGCCCTGTTGTCGTTCTCGTCGCCATCAAGCATGCGAGTGAGCGGATCAATGATGACCAGTCGCTTGCCTGAGCAAAAATCAGCCAGGTCGGCCAGAAACGGGCCGTCAGTAATCTCGAATCGCTCTTGGCTCGCGATACGGATGTCGTGGCCCACCAGCCCATAGATGTGAATGTTGCGGCCCAGCAGAGCCCTGTATTCCTCTTCGCGATAGATCGGAAACTCCTCCATGATGGAGAATGCCCGTCTCTCGATGATGTCGTCGTCGTCCTCGCCGAAAATAGTACCGACGCCGCCTGCTATGCGTCGGAAGTCATCGAACGGGTCAAGCCACGGCAGCACCAGTCCTGTTGATAGCGCCATTGATACTTGGAGGGCGAGGAAGCTCTTTCCGATGGAGCCTTGTCCCACGATCATCCCTAGACTGCCCTCCAAAAGTCCGGGCAGAACCCATCGTACATCAGGCAATTTTCTGATGTTCGTAAAATCGACGCGACGCTTTCCCGGCGGGAGGCCTGGGAGTGCGCAGGGATCTACTATGACCTCCGGCAACGAAGGCATGATGTGCTCTAAAACACCATCGGCACCCGAGATCACAAAAAGGTCGTTGAAGTCGGTGCCGCCTGTTTGTCTGAGCGATTCGGGTGGAGCAATGCAGTGCGCTTTATGCAACTTCGCTGCGATATTCGCAGCAGATTGACCATTGCCAAGATCCGAAAACACGATGAATCGGGACTTGGGGAATTCTTTTGCCAGACTCTCGATGACCGGCGCGAAATTTCCACATCCTCCGACCGAAACGACAGCGATGTTGAGCGCAGCATCGATCGACATGGCTGTGGCAACGCCCTCAGCTAGTCCAATTGTTTCGCCGTCACGCAGTAGCCGTGTAGGCCAGAAACAGGCGCGTCGCGGGCCACCATACAGACTCACCTTGAGACTATCACCAGCGATGAGTTCGACGTTCACCATCTCACTGCTTGCGTTGAACAGCGGAACAATCAGAAGGGATCCAGATAGCGGTTTTTCGTCGCGCCTTGGCGCATAGCCAATCAACGGCTTGACGAGGCTTGCATCAATTTGAGCCAGCGAAGTCGTCGCATTGACGTGGTTCTGTAGATGTTTTTTGAGGAGGTATGGGTTGCTGATCGCATCGGTTGATGCGCCCCAGAGCGCCTCCGCTTTGGATTTAGCTTCCAGCCTTGACCCCTCACGGCTCTTTTCGGCATCCTCTCGACGCCGCCTGTCCTCCTCTATTTGAGCAGGATCGCTTGCCTTTCGCCGGTATCCAGATTTGACTTCCTTATCCTTTTCATAGGGTAGGAAAAATGTCTCATAAACTGGATGAGATGCGCGGTGGCTGCCGAAGAAACCAACAACCCCTTCACTCCTCTCGCTGCACGAGAGGTATCCAGCCGTATCTGGTACTGGCTTGGTGCCTGTGCTGAAATTTATGGTGCTGCCCGACTTAAATCGATCAATGTCGCGCCGGGGCGGATCAAGTCCGGCAGCCTTCATCAGTGCAACGAGTTCGGAAAGCAGATCGGCTCGCATTCACGTTTCCCTTTCAGATGAGGAAACCGTACCACTTTACGGCGGTTTGCAGAAATCGGATTGTAAGCTTAGAGCAGTCTGGCTTGCTCAACATCTCCGCCCTTGGTCACGGAGGCTGTGCTCAGCAGCCACTGGCTGCTCCTTTTGCAAGTATTCACAATCAATTCTTAAAAATGCAGATGTGGTCGCAACATGGGCGCTTTTTTGCAAGGATTATTTGAGTTGATTGCCCATCCCCTGCCAAGGAATCCCGCCATGTCGAACGCTCAATCTGTTCACAGTCAATTGTTCTTCCCGACGAGCGCCTACTCCCCCGAGCAGCTTGCTCGCGCGGCATCTGCCATCGAGCAGGGTTGCGATCCAGGATCGCTAGATCCGTGGTTTATGAGCCAAGAGCAGCCAAATCAAGCGGTTCACTGCATCAGCGCTGCTGCCGCCTAATTTGAACCATCAGAAAAAAAGGCTGCCAATCAATGGCAGCCTTTTTTTGACTAAGCCCAATCGCCAAGATCAACGATGTCTATGCCCTCGTTGTCCTCGCATCTTGAGAGTAGCTTGTCTGCGCTGATCCCGGCTCTTGAGAGTCTTTCCCGATCCAATGACTGAACGCCGTGATCGCATACGCGCTTAGCCGAGCCGACCACAGCCCCATAGACCGAGCTTGATTCGGGGTTGTTTTGTGACTCTATCGCTTCGATCAGGTCACGGGGCAGTCGCCACTTCAATGCCATTGCGCCGCCAATGCGAGCCGATTCTGAACCGGCCAGCCTTTCGATTGCAACAAGAGGGGCTTCGCCGACCCGGATCGCCTCCATTATGGACTCATGAAGATGAGGCGCAGCGCGATGAAGCACCGGCTGGCCGATGGCGTGAAGCAATCCTGCCGTAAACGCCGTCTCGTAATTCAGGACTCCGCCTCCGCGTTTTGCAATCCACCGAGCAGAGCAGGCGACAAGGAAGGCGCGCTCCCAGAAAGCCTCAGTGCGCACATATGGCGAGGGCGGTACGGATCCCGGCAACGAGGCAGAGAGCACGATACTTTTGATGGTGCTTGTGCCAAGGCTAACCACCGCATCACTGACCGATGACACCTTCGATCGATTGCCAAAATAGCTTGAGTTCGCCATCTTCAAAACTCTAACGGTCAGCGAAGGGTCTGAGCCAACCTTGTTTGCGATGAGCGCAGGCGACACGTCATCGCAAGCGAAGATCGCGAGAAGCTCCGAAACCACCCGAGGAACGGGTGGAAGCTGATCCATCCACTCATCAAGCCCGGTGTCAATCCTGTCGATCATCCACTATAGCCGTGTTTTTGATGTTTCATCAAGGCGCATCGTAAGCTATTCATGATGCTAAGATGCAACGATTGCGCTAAATGGTGGTTACATGAGTGAATCCAAGCCCCGATTTGCCTCGCCGGTGTTCAGGGTGCCGCCTGATCGCGTTAAACCAAAAATAACGGCAATCAAGAGAATCACGGATTTGTACTTTCATGATGGGGTTGATGAAACCCACTCTAATGCGCCAAAGCCTCGCGGGGAGGGTGCCTACGGCTTTTCTGGGCAAGCGCAAGTTATCCGTTTTGCAGGCACTGAACTCAGCGCATGGGTGGATTGTGTCGCAGAGCTTATCAAGACTGAATTCCCCTACGAGGAAGACTTCAGGATTCAGATCGATGGCGTAACGTGGCGTTGTTGCAGAGACACCAACTCCGCGAGTTCTGAGATCAGCATGAGGCAGATTGTCACTGAAATCCCTCGCCTGGCAGACCTAACTACCGACAATAACGCACTGGTCAACTTGATGCAGCACTCGTTTTTGAACGACGGGGGGCTTGTTCTCATTGGTGGACTGCCTGGCTCAGGGAAAGTTACCACGATTCACTCAGAAAACTCAATCTCTTCCATTCGGCGATTAGCAGGAATGGCATCAACGAGGCTCGGTAGTGTCGCGGATCTACTTCTCGCTGCCTCACTGCGGCTGTCCATTCATTCGTCACTCGATTGGAGGGCCGGAAAGACGGATGCACGCACTGCTCGATCAAAAGCGATCATGTCGCTCAATGCTTTGTTCAGTAGTGGCGAATCACATCCTGTGGCGACTCATATTCGAGAGCGAAAGTACAGTCAGATCAATCAATCCGTTGAGAATCAGAGAGGAATATTTACTCGGGCGTCAAATGCCGGCTCCCCGGCATCACATATTTATGAACAACTTGGAGGATCAGAGAAATGAAAAAAACATTGATTGCCACTGCACTTGCAGTGGGCCTTGCTGGCGCAGCATTTGCATCAGAATCCAAAGAAGCTGCTGCGATTACCGCGCTAGTGCCAGGAGCGATTGTTGATCGCGTTGCGGACGGCCCGCTTCGAGGCTGGACTGAGGTCACTTACAACGGCGGCAATGTCGCTTATGTGCTGAACAATGGTCGTCACGTTGTTTTTGGTAATGTTGTCCGAGTGGCGGATCACCACTCCTACACGGTTGAGCGCATGGAAGAGGTGAGGCGTGCATCGATTGCACACCTTCCTTCTCACTTGGCTATCCGCTATCCCGCAGAGAATGAACGCGGACACCTCATTGTATTCACTGATGTTTCGTGCTCGTTTTGCGTGAGCTTCCATAAGGCGACGATCCCGGAGCTAAACGCACAAGGCGTGAGCGTCACCTATTACCCGTGGCCCCGCGGCGGGAAGGCGAGCCCCGCCTATGTCGTGATGCGTGACATTTGGTGTTCGGCTGATCCGAAAGCTGCGCTGTCTGCCTACATGGTCAGCCCTGAGAACCATGCAACGCCAAAGCCGGGTTGCTCGATTGATTTGATGCCGGCCATCGCCGCCGGCGCGGCGCTTGGTGTTCGCGGCACACCCGGCGTGTTTGATCAGAACGGCAAGGACTTCGGCGGAGCGTTGCCAGCACCGATGTTGCTGCAAGGTCTGGGCTTAGATCCTCTCTAACCCTTGCTTCACAACAAAAGAAAAGGGCGGCCTTGGGCCGCCATTTTTAATGTTGGTGGCGGGCAGATGCAAAGGCTGCCCAGAAAGGGCACGCAACAGACTTGGGCAAGGGCTTCGGCATTAGTGATGCGCCAATACGGTACTCACTTGGAAATCAATCATGTCCACTATTCGCACTCTCGCCGGTCACAGCGACGGCCTTCCGGCAAGCCTGGAAGGAAACCCAAACCTTGAACCCGGGCGACTGCCTTACGTCCCTGTTGATTGGGAAACCGTTCTCGAGGAGCCGGGCCGGCGAGTGGTCAGCCCGTCTGGGCCGTTAAACCGTTTTGCTTACAACTTCGCCATCGGTCTGCGTAGCGGCGTCTACGCCATCTTTATGAAGACGGGCTCGGGTCAAGAAGAAGTCTGGCTGCCTTATGGGGACGCTGCTATTGAAGTCCTCATGTCTATGCACTCAGATCAGCGCTTCGTCATGCTGCTTACGATGCACTGCGTTCGCGAGGACGGGATCATCGCGGGCCGCAACGCCGCTAACGCTGCAATGAAGGTGGCCGCATGAACGTCGTGGCCGTTGGAACCCGCGTTGTGGGTGTCTGGGGCGCGATGATCGCCGACTACTACGGCACGGTCGTTGGTCATACGGACGCTGGCGTCCCGCTCGTTGAGTGGGATGAGTGGTGCGAGTCACCGGGCCTGCATCAGTACCGGATCGTCGATCGGCCGAGCGTTAATGGCTCGCCGATTGGGGTTTGGACGCGGGAGTCCTATCACGCATTCACGCTTCGCCGTGAGCACGGAGTCGCAGCGTGAGCCGCCGTCGGTTTGTGGTCGCCCTGCACGAGTTGGATCGTGCCTATGGCGGCCCGGAGGAAGGGGGCTGGCACTTCGATACGAACGTGCCGAGCACCGAGCCTGAGCATCGCCGCTTCCTACGTGTCTTCCGGTCGAAAGCCAAAGCGAGTCGTTACCGGGATCGCCTTTGGGATCAAGCTCGAAAGGCATCAGAAGGCACAAGGGACGTCGGCAGTGCGATTTACGCCGGCGGCCAATACGGCGCAGTGATGCAGCGTGGGGAACAACCGCAGCCTTATCCGCTGCGTCGACCACGGTACGAGTGATGAGCGCCGCTTACGCGGGGCTTCGGATGCCGGGAACGATGGTTTCAAGCCTCATGCGAAAGCATCGGGTCACAATCAGCGACCTGGCGGCACGGCAAAATGTCTCCCAGAAACGCATCCGCGAGGTCCGAGAGACGGGAGTCGCTGGCTTCATGGCTGATGAGTACCACTTCGCCATCACCGGCAACTGGTGGAGCGATTCGCTCAAGAAGGCCGCTCACGAGTGACCCATAACCAGCGCCCCGGGGTTTTCCTCGGGGCGTTTTTCCAGGAGAAATCCATGCCTCGCGTCTACAACAAGCACCACGGCGCTACACCGCCATCGGCGGTGTATGTTGGTCGACCGTCCGAATGGGGAAACCCATTCTCGCACTTGAGCAGTACGATTGCTAAGTTCCGAGTTTCATCGCGCGATGAGGCGATCTTGCGCTATAGGAGATGGTTGATTGATAGAATGGATGTGGAGCCGGGCCTACTCACCCGCATCAGGTCTGAACTCGGTGGGAAGGATTTAGTGTGCTGGTGTGCCCCGCACGCTTGCCATGCCGATGTCTTGATGCAAATCGCCAACTCAACGAATCAACCCAGTCAATTCAAATCCTACGCTGGCATCGGCTCACGAAGAACTCCGCAAGAAATCCTCGATTCGATGCGGAAGATTGCCGGGTACTTAGCGGGGAAGGGCTACACCTTGCGCTCCGGCGCTGCTATAGGTGCCGACTCTGCTTTCGAGGAGGGCGCACTGGCCGCCGGAGGGGATGCAGAGGTGTGGGTGCCCTGGGCTGGCTTTAATGGGCACTCTTCGAGCCAAACACCATCACCTGAAGCCTTTGCACTGGCGGCGAAGTCTCATCCAGCATGGGATTCTTGCAAGAATGGGGCGAAAGCACTCCATGCTCGCAATGTCCATCAATTGCTCGGCGCTGATCTTGAAAGCCCGGTCGATTTCATCGTTTGCTGGACAAGGGATGGCTTAATGGCCGGCGGCACAGGCCAGTCGCTGAGGATTGCAAAAAATAAAGGGATTGAGGTGTACAACCTTGGCGTGGCTGGCGAGCTTGTTCGACTGCGTGAAAAATTCAAAGCTCCACCAGTGTCGCATCCATGAATAAAAAAACCCACTACTTAACAGTAGTGGGTTTTTTGGTTATCTGTCCTTCCTTCTTGGCTTTGGCAGCCCTGGCCCTGGCGGATTCTTCGAATACGCGGAAGATGTCCGCAGCGAAAGCAGCCTCGATCTTTGCGGTGGCGGTTTTTGCAGCCTTGGCCTTGGCTGCGGATGCCTTTCTGTAGGGATCGCTCATTGTATTCTCCAAGCATGCCCGGCGCATCCAGCGCAGGGCGGGTTAAATCAGGGTTTAATCGCAGTCCGAGTGCGCTTTCGGCAGCGCGATTCCGCATTGGCGATAGCGCGCATTATAGATTAAGTGCATAAGAATAAATCGCGCGTCACTTTCCAGCGGCATCAAAATCGTCGGGAAATACGGGGATACGCGAAAATCTAGAGTGCCCACACTATTTTCAACACGAATGATGTATTGGTAGCTCTTATCGATAAGGGCAAAACAGTGATCCCGGTAGCATACTCCAAGCGGCGATCTGCTGTATTTTTTTCCTCTGAACTCATTAATGATGCGACCTGGCTCCTGAAGCAGAATCGTTTCTTGGCCATTCGCTGATGGCTGACGGAAATCCATCATCCCGTAGTTATTTGGATCAGTTAGAGAGGGCGGCAGCGGGCTGGTGTGGCCGATAAGGTAGGTGAGGCGAGTCATTTGTTCAATCCTTTTGCGCCGCTGATTGCGGCATCCGTTGTTGATGCGGCCACTCTTTCGGCGTGTTGCGTCCATCTCCGCTAGATCCGATGCAACCTAACTATAGGGCCTAAAAATCAGCAGCACAAAGCGGCGGCGGCTTGTCCAAACCATCCTTTGCGATCGTTGCTGCTTCTTGCCGCAGCCCGCGATGAGCTACTGCTGGCGAACCGCGCTTTGGATCGCTCACTCACCCCTTTGGCGCACCTCTAATTTCCGCTAAGTGTCATTATACGAATTTAATGTACGTCATATGTATGACGTACAGTGTTTGACATGAATTAGCCAAATGGGTAGGATTGACGGAATGAAGCGCCACGCAGAGGGGCCGATGAGCAGAAAATGGAACGTCAACCAGATTGCCGAGCGAATCGCCGCACTCGCGGAAGGCAAGTCACAACCCGTCAGGCTTCAATTGTCTGAGGTTGCGGGTTCAGAAGATCCAAAAGTGAAGCTCGTAGTCGCCAGCACCACCACAAAAGCCATCTACAAGCTCTCAAGGCTCCTCTCTGAGCAAGGGATTGCTGTGGAGTACAGACGAGGCACGCCTGCCGCGCCGGCATCTTTTCGTGTGTGGAGGCCTTGAATGTGCATCGGGATCTACGGCCCGTCACGCAATAGGCCGTGCCGCAAACCAGTCGAGCGGAACCTAGCGTTCGACGGTGCGTCTTTCTTGACCAATTGCCGGAGGTTTCCTGGCGATACGCCGACGAACCAACAATCGAATGCGGGCTGCTCTGCAACCAGGAGAAATCATGAATCAGTCGAGTTCAACCGGCATTGCCGGAAAGACGAAACACCGTGCTCCCATTAGGGAACCTCGTGAAACCCTAACCATCAATCATGTCGAGGATGCCATCCTTCATCTGATTGAGAACGGGAAAACCCCTAGCGAAGCCAATGTGCGCGGAATATTGGGAGGTAGCCCGAACACGCTACACCCGCTTGTCCGCCGATGGTTCGCAGAACGGGCACCGGCCCTTCTGCACGGCCAGATCACTGTTGTTAATTCAAGCGATATTCCGAAGGCCGCACACGAACTTATCGCCGAACTCCGAGAGGATGCTCGTCGGGCTGCTGATGAAGCTCTTGCCAGGGAATGGTCTGACGTTGAGGCAGAGCGTGAAGCGACACAAAAGACCCTAAAAATGGCTGAGTCCAAAGAAAATGAATTGGCGAAAAAAGCCGAGGAAAACGAGAGGATTATTCCCATATTCAAGGCTAATCTTGAACTCGCCAGTGCAGAGCTAGCAGCGGCTCGCGCATCAGCGGCCTCGGCGGCATCTGACCGAAGAGAATCTGAAGCTAGACGACAAGCCGCTGAAGCCATCGCAAAAGACGCCGAAAGACGCCTCGAGCAGGCCCAGGCGGCCATCAAAACAGCCAATGACAGCCTATCCACTCTCAGTGAGGATCTCACCGCATCACGCCTTGTGGCCGATGCTGCGAAAGCTGCTGTTGCAGCCAAGCAAGCCGAGCTTGATCGAGTGGCTTCCGAGGCGGCAGCCTCAATGACAGCCCTTCGCGAGTCGATCAATGAGGTCAAAACGGCCCACTTGCGAGAGGTGCAAAGCATGCGCTCGACACAATCCGAGGCCGCTTCCCGATGGGCCGAGGCGAAAAACGCTTTTGAGAAGCGAATTATCGCACTTGAGGGAGAGCTTGAAAATCGCATTTCAGCGGATGCCGAAAAAGACATCCTCAAGCACAATCTTCAAGCCGAAAACAATACACTAAACCGCGAAATAGAAGATTTGCGGCGAAGAAACATCGAGATGGAAAAAATGAACGCCAAGGTGCCGGAAGCTCTTGCCAATATCGCGGAACGATTGCAATTTCTTAAGTTTCAAAAAACACGAAAAGAGGAGTAATTAATGCTCATTCTGACGCGCCAACCAGGCGAAACACTAACCATCGGCGACCAAATTACCGTTACGGTTATTTCAGTAATGGGCGGTCAAGTTCGGATCGGAATCAATGCACCAAGGTCTGTAGCGGTACATCGCCTGGAGGTCGCAGAACGGATCGCCAGCGGTAAAAAACCAAGGTGCGATATTAAGGCAGAAGGGAGGGGAGAGTCTTGAGCGAGACTACGACTACCGCATCGCGGCAGCGCGCGATTGTCAGTGACGCCTACGATGAACCGTTCTTTACGGTCATGTATGGCAGCAAAGTCACGCCGTTTGCTCCGCGAACACTTCAGGTTCTCACGGATGGCTGGACAAGGTGGTGCAGGGCTTGCGAACTCGCCGGACTGCCACCCATTCCCGCAAACAACGCTCTGCTGATTGACGTGGTGAAGCGCCACATTGAGTCTAAAAAAAAGCGATCTAGCATTGAAACAACCCTCCTCTACCCCATCAGAACAGCATCCCGGAGGTTGGGGCACGCCGACCCAACAGACAACACCGAGTTCAGGGATTTTTGGAAACACGCCTGCCGCGACATTCTGACTAAACGCCAGAAACAGGCCATCGGAATGACTGAGGATGTTGTGCGATCGATCCTTGCCACCCTTTCACCCTCAAGGCCTCGTGATGCCATGATCGGCGCGATGATCGGACTAGCCTACGACGGCCTGCTGAGAATCAGTGAGATTTCATCGCTCCGGCTGAGCCACATCCGCGCTGTGCGTGGCGATGCTGGCGAGATGCTGATTGAACGATCAAAAACGGATCAGGATGGTGCTGGTAGCACTCGCAGTATCAGTCCAGAAACGATGAAATGGATCTCGGCTCATCGCGCTTTTGCAGACCAGAGGTGCCCGGAGGAGGATTGGCTTTTTCCCTCTCCCTACCGGAGCGGTCGTCAGCCGATCTCCACTCGACAGATAGCCAAGCTCATTGAGACAGGTGGAAAGCTAGTGGGCGTGGAAGGTCTTAGCGGTCATTCGGGCAGGGTGGGAGGGGCGCAGGACATGATGCTTTCTGGTGCTACGCTTGCACAAATGCAGAAGCGTGGTGGATGGAAAACCGTCACGATGCCAGCACGATACGCAGAGCACGCCGACACAACTCTTGATGGCGAGGAGCGCCGCAGGCAGCTAGGACGCCTAGCGGAACGTAGAAAAATGCTCTTGCCGTGAGCTATC
>BBPD01002666.1_pt1 | contig 11063 bp, 12 predicted proteins | sample 1344911 | NCBI WGS metagenome assembly BBPD01 (sample SAMD00019088, study PRJDB2971) | groundwater metagenome | biome: freshwater biome; feature: mineral spring; material: ground water | place: USA: CA, Sonoma | collected 2011-09 | depth surface m
AAGGAGCAGTTGCTCCAGGTATCGCGCCGAGAACCCCTGCCGCCTGGCGATGTCCTTCACCAAAACGGGGCCCTCGCCTGAACGGATGGCCAGATCAAGCATCGCCCTTGTGCCGTACTGTGCTTTAGTAGAGAGCCTCATAGGGTGTACCCCATCGGAGCAATATCATCAAGTTAGTGATAATTATCTTACCACAAGAAATGGGGGTTGTCAAGCCTTTGGTAGAGAATCTGCTCAAGAATTTTTACCCCTCCTTAATCCAGCTAAAGTTCAGAATCGGATAGTGGTGTAGTCAGGTATCTTTCTCCTGAATCAGGAAAGATAACCACAATAAGTTTCCCCTTGTTTTGCGATCTTTTGGCCACCTGAAGGGCGGCCCACATGGCGGCCCCGGACGAGATGCCGCAAAGAATTCCCTCTTCTTTAGCTACCCTGCTGGCTGTAGCAAAGGCGTCATCGTTAGTTACCGGAATAATCTCGTCAAGGAATTTTCGATTCAGCACTTTGGGAATAAAACCAGCCCCAATACCCTGAATCCGGTGAGGGCCAGATTTGCCCCCGGAGAGCACGGGGGAGGCTTCCGGCTCCACCCCAATGGCTTGAAAGGTAGGTTTTCGCTTTTTAATTATTTCAGCCACGCCAGTAATTGTTCCCCCCGTCCCTATACCGCTGACCAAGATATCCACCCGTCCTTTTGTATCCTCCCAAATTTCTTCTGCCGTAGTCCGGCGGTGAATTTCGGGATTAGCCAAATTTTCAAACTGTTGGGGAATGAAGCTGCCGGGGATTTGGCGATGCAGTTCCTCTGCCTTTCTCACTGCCCCGTTCATTCCCTGGGGACCAGGGGTAAGGACCACCTCAGCCCCTAGCATTTTCAACAACTTTCTCCGTTCAATGGTCATTGTTTCCGGCATGGTTAAAATCAGCCGGTATCCTTTGGCGGCACAAACAAACGCCAGGCCAATTCCAGTATTGCCTGAAGTGGGCTCAATCACCACCATGCCCTTTTTCAATAAGCCCATTCCCTCGGCGGCCTCAATCATAGCGACGCCAATTCGGTCTTTTACACTGTTTAGAGGGTTAAAAGATTCCAGTTTGGCCACCACTTCGGCGCTACAATCAACAGTTAAACGGTTAATCCGCACCAAGGGAGTATGACCCATGGTTTTGGTAATATCCTCATAAATCCTTCCCCGGAAAGTTTTTCCCTCATACTTGACCGGGGGTTCAAAAGGAACTGATCGAGCCTCAATCTCCATTTTCCCCTTATTTTTAAATAACATAATCGATTATCTCCCCTGTCGCATCGTATTGGTAAATTTGCCAAATTCTTTCCCTAAGCTCTCCTATTTCACGGCTAGCGCGCTTTCTTGGCCGGGGTAGATTTACGGGAATAATGTTGCGCACAGTCCCGGGTTGAGGCGAAAAGACGACCACCCGGTCGGCAAGATAAAGCGCTTCGTTAATATCATGAGTAACAAAAACAATTGTCTTTTTCATGCTTTGCCAGATACTTAAAAGGTCTTCGTTCAGTTTTTCCCGCGCAAGGGCGTCCACAGCCGCAAAGGGTTCATCCATCAGGATAATCTTTGGTTCTACCGACAGCGCCCTGGCCAAAGCAACACGCTGACGCATGCCCCCGGAGAGTTGGGAGGGATACTTATTTTCGGCTCCGCTTAGGCCCACCAAATTCAGGTACTTTCGGGCCAAATAACTTCTTTCTCCCTTGGGCACCCGGCGCAATGTTAAGGTAAAAAACACATTTTCCAAAGCCGTCATCCAGGGGAAAACAGCGTAATCCTGAAATATCATGGCAATATCAGACTTGGGGATGTCTCGCCACAGATCATTGGCGATGGGGGAAAGGAACCGGTATTTTCTTTGGTAAATCTCAATTTCTTTGCGGGTGCTGGGCAGGGGCTCTAAAACCAGTTTGCCGTCAATATAAACTTCGCCTTCGGTAGGTGCTTGGAGCCCCGCCATAATTTCCAGAAAAGTGGACTTGCCGCAGCCGGTAGGCCCAACAACAGCCACAAATTCCCCCTCTTCAACCTTGAGAGACACGGAAAGAACCGCCGTAATCCCTTCCGCCAGTCCCTGAGGGTTGATCACCGGAAAAAATTTGGTGATTTTCCTGGCTTCAATCATCTTATCGCCCCACTTTCCAAAGGGCAAGCTTGATTTCGATATATTTCATTACTTCAATTAAAAACCAGCCAATGAAACCCAGTGTCAACATGCAGGCTACCATCCTGTCTATGCGGAAAAAGTCCTTGGACTCGACAAGTAGCCATCCTATGCCGCTGTGTGCTCCCACCATCTCCGATACGATCAGCATCACCAGCCCCAGGGCTATTCCTATCTTTACGCCCATGACTATAAAGCTCAACGCATTGGGTAGATACACCCGCTTGATCAGTGTAAGCTCGCTGGCCCCAAAAACCCTGGCCGAGGCAATATAGCGCGGGTCGGTGTCCTTGACCCCCTGGTAGGTGTCAAAAAGCACCGGGTAAAACACCCCGAGAAATACCAGGAATACCTGCATGGGCAGCCCTATGCCCAATAGTATTATGGTTATGGGCACCCAGGCCGGCGAGGGTATGGGCGCTAATATCTGGAAAAGCGGCAACGCATGGCGGCGTAGAAACATATTCCATCCCATCAATATGCCGATAGGTATGGCAGTGACGATGGCAACCGCCAGCCCGAGAAAAAACCTGAGCAGGCTTATCCCGACATGCCCTATAAGATCATGGTTTACAAGCAGATCCCAGAAGGTTTCTGCTACCACCGAAGGAGGGGGCACCAGGGTGGGCGGTACCACGCCAAGCCGCGGAAGGGCCTCCCACAGTATGATGATGGGCACAAACACGGTGAAAAATTCAACCGTGAAGTTGTTTTTAGCTATTCCCGTGAAGAACGCGGATAGCTCCTTGAGCACCAGGTTTAAACCCTTTGTCTCATATGTCAGTTTCCGGTCCATACCCAATCTCCCAATTCCTGTTTTAGTTCCTGTCCAATCACCAGGTAGCGGGCTACCGGGAATCCCTGCTGCAACCCCAATGGAAACTGGGTATGCTTCATTATGGCATTGCGGCTGTCCTCCGGCGGCCTTTCAGAAGCCTCCCTCAAGGCGGCATCCATCCCCCTGACATATCGCGGCTCCAGATCCTTGACCAGCATGAAGTACTCGACCTGCGCCAGGTACGCGGGGCAACAGGCATCCCCCGGCACAACATCCCAGTTCTGATAAAGGATCTTATGCCCTTCGGCCTGCGCCAGCAGCGCGTAGGACGCCCTGGTCAGTATAGCATCCACCTGCCCCGCCTCCAGTGCCGGCAACATGGTTTCAAATGCGGTGTATACGAAGTTGATTTTCCCGGCATCTACCCCGTGTCTCTGGGCATCATGCTTGAACTGGCTAAGCAGGATGCAGTGCCTGGACCCTGCCGCAACAGTCATACCTTCCAGATCGCCAAGCCTTATATTCAAATCCTCACGCACCACCAGCGTGGCCCCAAAATCAAAGTTGACGGTGCCTGCGATCTTAACCCCAGCTTCATCGTGTTCATTGAGTAACCTAAATGACCGGGACGGCTCTAAAAACGCCACGTCCACCCTGCCGGCCAGCAACGCGTACCCTGCATCGGAGGTAGAGCCGAACCGCTTTAATTCCACCCTCAAGCCGTTATCCTCAAATATGCCCTGCTCAACCGCCACAAACAGCGGGGCAAGATGCGGGGTGCCGGTATGGCCTATCCTGATCACCCCGTCATCTCCGCTGCCGGGCACACCGGCAACCAAGGCTATCAAAGCTGTTGCGGCAACAGCCGCCGCTATTGAAAAACACAGCCTTTTCATTTTATTTCAACCTTCCACCTGAATCCGTGAAGCCAGATTCAAAAGGTTCATCTGGTGGGTCTAATTAATTACGTCTGACTTCACGGATTCACCTTCCAATATTTCAATCCCAGGTTATACCCCTGAACTCGGGCGCAAACATAAAAGCGGACGGGCACTCCCTGATATGCCCCATCTTCACCAGCTCATCCCCTAGCTTGCACAGGCCTTCCTCATCCAGGTGGATGGTAAATAACAGCCTGGGATTGCCGTGTATGATGGCTTCCTTGGGAGCCCCGGTACGCACATGGGCTATCTCTACAATGTCCTCGGCAATCGGATCGGCATTGATGATGGCATTGGCCTCATCTACAGCCTTGATCATGCGGCGCAGCGCATCGGCATTGTCGGTTATAAATGCCGTCCGGGCGTTGATGGTGCGGCAGGGTATGGCCTCGGCGGCTTCCCTGAACATAACCCTGAAACCTGCCAGTTCTGCGATGCTGGCATGCGGTTCCTCCAATATGGCCCCGTCTATCCTCCCGGCTTCCAGTGCGGCAATGGCAGGCCCCCCGGCCAGCGTCACCAGGTTAAACTCTACCCCCACTTCCCTGGCCGCAATTCTTAAGGCAATGACCGCTTCACAGGCTGGCGTTATGCCCGCAAGGGTCTTGCCCGCCAAATCCTCATAGTTCTGGATGGGCGAATCGGCCGGAACCAGCAGCACCGATGTGCAGGGAATCTTGACCTGGGCTATGGTTCTTATGGGCGCCCCTCCCGCTATGGCAGCCATCGCCACCGTAGGGCAGCTCCAGAACACATCCGCAATGCCCGTCACAACGGCATCCCTCGCCGCAGCCAGGCTTTCCACACTGATTATCTCCACCTCCAGCCCGTGTTTTTTGAAAAGCCCCTTTTCTTGAGCCACGTACAAGTTGAGATGATGTGTGGTGGGAGCGTCGGCGACCACTATGCGCGTAATCTCAGGCTGTTGCGGCGGTGCCGGACAGCCCATCACGACCGGACTCAGAGCTAACAGCAGCACCAGCGGAACTAGCAGCATTTTCCTTTTCATTTTATCTCCTTTTCTCCTTATCGTAGATTTTGGTCATATCATCCGATTCTTGAGTTCTTCACATTCTCGACCTCTCACCTCCTTTCGCTAGCGAGGCTATTTATCTGGCTCTCTAAGAACTTGGTCTGCCAGGGACTAATCACCAGCTCGGCACCGAAAACAGATAGGAGCTGCCTCCGCTCCAGGGACATGGTATCCGGCATGGTGAGGATAAGCCGGTCGCTCTTGTGTCATATCATCCCCCTCATAGCGGTGGCTTTCCCCCTTTGACAGATCCCTCCAAAAGAGCCTCACGGGATGCAGCAGAGTATCAGTAATATCATCGGGTTAGTAATAATTATTTTACCATAGGAAATGGGTATTGTCAAGAGCTTCATACCATCAATCCCAATGCTAGTAATATCATCAACTTAGTGATAATTATTTTACCACAAGAAATGGGGGTTGTCAAGCCTTTGGTGGAATTCCGCGCAAATGACAGCTTGCCCATGCCCTTCAGGGAGATCACAATCTCTATAACTTGATGGTACTATGGACGGTAAGATGGAAACAGGATGGAGTCGAGAGAGAAAGAGAGGGCGTTGACCGACGGACATAAGTGGCGTATAATATAGTCACATTGTGGGAAATGCAAGATCATCATGGGGATTCTCCCCCTGAAAATATATGGCAACACTTCTGCACAGGGAATCAGACGGGAATTCGGTCACTCTGTTGGAATCATACGACAAAACTGTCGCCTAGTCGATAGTTAGGCGGACGCGAATATCTCACCGAGGGAGTGCTGCATTTTGACAGCAGAACTTCAATTTGAGTGGGACTCGAATAAAGCTGTCAAAAACGTTGAGAAACATCAGGTCTCATTTGAAGAAGCGGCAACAGTGTTTGACGACCCGATGTTCATCACCTTTATTGATGAAGAACATTTTGTTGACGAAGAACGGTATATTACTATTGGCTTGTCGAGCCGTCGTCGCTTGCTAATGCTGGCCCACACAGACCGTGAAGGCCGGATTCGCATTATCAGCGCACGCAAGGCGACAAAGAAAGAGGAGCAGTTTTATGCAGAAGCCGAGTGACCTTGACGATTACGAACTGCGTGACGAATATGACCTGTCCAAAATAACTGTCGTCGCAAAGGGCAGATACGCGCCTCATCGGCGGGTAGGAAAGAACGTGGTTGTGCTTGCGCCGGATGTTGTCCAAGCCTTTCCAACCGATGAAGCCGTAAACGAAGCCTTGCGGCTCGTCATGCGGATTGCGGAGATTCCAAGCAAGTATGAAGCGGAAGCAGTGCGCCCCTGAAACTTGTCTCTGGGTTCGTGGCGGGTTAGGGTGGTCTGGCATTGGCTGCCCGCCTAACAACGGGTTGCAGCCGACCGCGCTGGCGCCGTGCTGCCCCCTCTTTGAATGATAGTCATCGCCTCCTGCATCCCCACGATCCTTATGCCCAGCTTGTGAAGCACCCCAGCCTGGAGATAGCATCCGCCTTACGCTGGTCCAGCCAGAGGATGGCCGGACGTAGTGGCGTCCCTTCTTTAATCTATCCTCTTCTTCCCAAAAGGGCGAAGAACCTGTCCTGATACTGTTCGAAGAGCCCGTAACTCTGTAGTTTGGACCCCAGTTCATCGATCCTCGATCGATCTTTGAGACCTGCCCTGAACAGATCGTCAATTTCGTCCCTCACAAATCTGGGAACTCCATGCTGCCTTTCGAACAGACCTCTGCTATTCAGCTCAGCGATGTTCTTCGGCGCGGATGATCTCGTCATACCCATGATGAACATCATCAGAGAGATCCGCCAGGCATCATCGGGGCCTTTCAGGATTGCTGCCAGAGGGTCACTCTCATCATCTATTCTCTCACTTATCTTGAGGATCACGCGGCCTATATTTTCCGAGAGAATCCAGGTGTTGCCCATCTCATTCTTGTATTTATATTCCAGTATGTTGGGGTCAAAGTCATATCTGCCGAGGAGGGTTTCCGCTTGCTTCCTGGCATGATCGCCGAACCCCTCGAAGGTGCTGAGGAGGTAACCGGGCGTCACTATCCGGGGCCTCTCGGCGATTACCCTGCCCTCTCTGATTCTAGTCTCATTCACGCTATCCATGGGTTCCGTAAGCAGGTAATAGTGCACGTTAGTGACACCGAAGGTATTCAGCCTTTGCTCCGGCGGCCTCACTACCTCGGTATGGCTGAGGGCGTATTCAATCTCGGCATCGTAGTCGGGATCCATCGTTAACCTCCCCTTAAATATTACACCAGCAAATGTTATAATGCAAAGGGACGAGAAATGACTAAGCCTGTCAAGACAAGAGAAGAGATGGAGAGGGAAGGGTGGAAGGAATCCTCTCTTACCGTAGGACAGCATCTTGAGAGAACCGTGGAGATGTACGAAGAGTTAGGCTTCGAGGTGTATCTTGAGGAGGTGGATCCGAAAGACTGTGAAGAGTGCACTGCCTGCTATCAGTCGGGCAAGGAGAAGCTGTATCGGGTGTATACGAAACCGTTGAACCTTGAACCCGGGAGAAAGAGGAGCGCATGATGATAATCGTGGGTCTCACCGGAGGCATTGCCTCAGGGAAGAGCACCGTTGCGGACATCTTCAAGGAATTGGGTGCCTACCTGATCGATTTTGATGTGCTCGCCAGGGAGGTGGTCCGCCCTTATCTCAAAGCCTGGAAGGGAATAGTCGAGCATTTCGGCACCGCGGTTTTGAACGAGGATTCGACCATCAACCGGGGGATGCTGGCCGAAATGGTCTTCAACGATGCTGCAAGGCTGCAGAAGCTGAATGAGATAGTCCATCCCGCGGTATTAGAGGAAGATGAGCAGAGGATGGAAGAGATAAGGAGGATCGATCCGGCGGCGATCGTTATCAAGGATATCCCGCTCCTGCTCGAAATGGATTACCGGGAATTCGTTGATAAGGTGGTGCTGGTCAACGCCAGCGAGGAAAATCAGATGAAACGATTGATCGATCGAGGGCTTGACCCGGAGGGAGCAGCCAAAAGGATAGGGGCACAGATGCCATTAGCAGAGAAGGTCAAACTGGCAGATTTCGTTATTCAGAACAATGGCTCGCTTGCGGAGACCAGAAGGCAAGTGGAAGTGATCTATGACGCGCTGAAGGGAGCAAGAGCTCCAGAGGCAAGAGGTAAGAGGTAAGGGGTAAGAGTCTGGCCTCTGGCTTCTTGACCATCGCAGACCTTTGACACAAGAATGCAAAACCCAGGACCTGACCCCGGACGGTATAAACATATGGCTGTCATAGAAACTAGAGACATCGTCAAGAGGTTCGGCGAGATCACCGCCGTGGCTGGCGTCGACCTCAAGGTGGAGTCCGGAGAATGCTTCGGTCTCCTAGGGCCCAATGGCGCCGGCAAGACCAGCTTGATCAAGATGGTCACCGCGGTGTCCCCCATCACCGCAGGGAGGGCGTGGGTGGCGGGCATGGACGTCACCCGGAAGCCACGAGAGATCAAAGCCCACCTCGGCGTGGTGCCCCAGGAGGAGAATTTCGATCCCGACTTCAGTGTGCTCAAGAACCTGCTTGTCTTCGCCCGATACTTCGATATTCCTTCCACAGAAGCAAGGAGACGGGCTCTAGAAAATCTGCAGCTTTTTGAGCTCGCCGGCCGACAAAAGGCCAGGATCAGGGAGCTCTCCGGCGGGATGAAGCGCCGCCTGCTCATCGCCCGGGCGCTCATCAATCAGCCCCGCATTCTTGTGCTTGACGAGCCGACGGTGGGACTCGACCCGCAGACGAAACACCTGGTCTGGCAAAAGCTGAATTCCCTCAAGGAGCAGGGCACCACGCTGCTCCTGACCACGCAGAATATGGGGGAGGCCGCAGTCCTCTGCGACCGTCTGGCCATCATGAACGAGGGCCGGATCGTGGCGCTGGGCAGTCCGAAAGAGCTGGTGGCCGAATACGGCGGCAAGCAGATAATCGAAGCGAAGCTCGATTCCGTTGAGAGGGACCTGATCAGGGCGGAGCTGAAAAAGCAAGGCTTCTACTGGCAGGAGCTGGGCGACGCCCTTTACATCTTTCAGCCCGACGGGCCGGGGCTCTCCGAACCCCTCAAGGAGCATTTGGGCGTGGTTTGCCAGCGGGTGCCAACCATGGAGGACGTTTTCCTCAGACTCACCGGGAGGACACTGCAGGAATGAGGTGGTTTTCGCCAAGCGCCCTGCGGGTGTGGCAGCGGAATCGTGATGTCTTCTTCGCGCTCTCCCGCAGCGAGGTTCCGGGCACGTTCGTTGAACCACTGCTGGTACTCTTCGCCATGGGCCTCGGGCTCGGTGCCTATGTGGGCCTTATCAACGGACAGCAGTACATCGAGTTCATTACTCCGGGGATAATCGCCGGTTATGCCATGTACAGTGCCACCTTCGAGTGTACCTATGGCAGTTTCTGGCGGCTGGACTATCAGAAAACCTACGATGCTATCATTGCCACGCCACTGAGCATCGAGGACGTGGTGGCCGGAGAGATATTATGGGGAGCTACCAGGGCTCTCATTACCACCGGCGCCGTGCTGGTCATCGCCGCTGCCTTCGGGCTGATCCACACGCCGATTGCCCTTCTCGTTCTGCCGATGGGATTGCTTTCGGGCCTGATGTTTGCCTCCATTGCCTTTACCTTCACCTCGATAGCCCCGGCCATTAGCAGTTTTAACTACTTCTTTACCCTGTTCGTCACGCCGATGTTCTACTTCAGCGGGGTCTTCTTCCCCCTGGATGCTTTTCCCGAAACAGTCCAGAAGCTGAGCTGGATCGCACCGCTCACGCCGGTGGCCGGTGTCACTCGCTCCCTTGTCCAGGGCGAGTTGAGCTTGAGCCTCCTCTGGCCGCTGGTGCTGATCCTTGGAATCACGACGGTCTTCTTTTGCCTCTCGCTGGTGTTGATGCGAAGGCGATTACTGAAGTAGGGTCGGGGCATGCCCCGCCCCTACAGGGTGAGAATGTGAAAATGATTTATGGAGGTGATGAAATTGAGGACGGAGGATCTCTGGGTTGTTCATCTTTCTACCTTCCCTCCCCGGCAATGTGGTATCGCCACCTTCACTCAGGATACCACCAATGCCATGGATGAGATGTTATCGCCAATGATCCAATCAAAGATCGTGGCGATGAATCCTAGTGAGGTGGTCAGCTACAACTACCCTAAAAAGGTGATCTTTCAACTTGCTCAGGATAATGAGCGGGATTATGTGACCTTAGCGAGTGAGATCAATCGAATGCATGAAGTCAGGCTGGTGAATATCGAGCATGAGTTTGGTATCTACGGCGGCAAGCGAGGCTCACATTTGATCTCCTTTCTCGAAACACTAAGGAAACCCTCGGTGATTAACTTTCATACCGTCCTGCCCAACCCCGATGATGAGCTTAGCCGGATTGTCCAATCGCTCGCTGAAAATGTCAGCGCCATAACCGTGATGACGAACCTTTCAAAAAATATTTTAGTTCAGGAATACAACATACCGCAGAAAAAGATACGGGTCATTCCCCATGGCATTCACTCTCAGCCGTTCACATCGAGTCGGCAAGCCAAGATGGCGCTGGGATTCTCGGATCGGGTAGTTCTTTCCACCTTTGGCCTCCTAAACCGGGGGAAGGGGCTGGAATACGTTATAGAAGCGCTCCCGGAGGTGGTCAAGCGCTTTCCTAACTTCGTTTATATCTACTTCGGCGCCACTCATCCAGTGGTGATAAAGGAGGAAGGCGAAAAATATCGCAACGAGATCATCGAGAAGATTTACCAGCTCGGTCTCTTCGACCATGTGAAGCTCTACAACAAGTATTTTCCGCTGGGAGAGTTGTTACGATTTCTCAAAGCGACCGATATCTACATCTCTCCGGGGCTGGAGCCGAACCAGGCCGTTTCCGGCACCCTTTCCTATGCGGCGGGTATGGGCCGTCCGGTGATCTCCACGGCTTTTGCTAATGCCCGGGAGCTGATCACCAACGATGTTGGCATTCTGGTGGATTTCCGAAATGCCCAAGCATACACCGAGGCCATTTTGAAACTCCTGGAGAACGAAGAATCACGGCTACAGATGGGGAGAAATGCTTATTTCAAGACGCGCTGGATGATCTGGCCTAATGTGGCTGTACAGCTAACTAATCTCTTTTCAGAACACGC
>BBPD01006159.1_pt3 | contig 11056 bp, 11 predicted proteins | sample 1344911 | NCBI WGS metagenome assembly BBPD01 (sample SAMD00019088, study PRJDB2971) | groundwater metagenome | biome: freshwater biome; feature: mineral spring; material: ground water | place: USA: CA, Sonoma | collected 2011-09 | depth surface m
GACCAGTCCGGTCATTACCAGGAGAAAGCCGACGCCGGGTTCGCCCTCGTCAAAGATGGTCCGGCCTTTGGCAAACTCCTGGTCGGTGGCGATCATCGCCAGCTCGTCGCACTGGGCCTGACTGAGCCCCTTAAACAGGGGAATGGTGGCCAGAAAATTGGTGATATTCATACAGGCCCTTAGTTAACTGAAAATGCTTGTATTTTTCCCTGAAACGCGCTTAGCTGCCAGCATTGTCATCTTCCCGCAGCCTGGGCTGAAAGGGCAGTCTGCGAAGGAAGTATGCAACTATAGCAAGAACAAAGTTTTGCTTTTTGAGATTATGAAGTATGGATAACCCCTGATTCCTGACTAGTCCGGGATCTCAACCTGAAGATTTTGCCATGACCGTAATCGATATCGGGATCGTTGCAATTTTAGTTTTTTTTGTTGTCTGGGGCTGCTGGTTTGGTCTTGTTCGGCAAGTGTCCTGGATGTTGGCCCTGGTGGCCGCCTTTGTTGTGGCCGGAACTTATGTCGGCGAAACTCAGCAACTGCTTGCCCCCCTGAGCTTGTCGCCCCGCTTTATATTTCTGCTAAGCTACCTGCTGCTGGTGGTGATCGTCTACCTGGTGATCAGGCTGCTGACTATTGCTTTGCGCCGGGTGGTCACCCTGGCCCTTAACCCCTGGTTTGATCGCGCGCTGGGTGGGGTCTTCGGCGTTGCCAAGGCCTACCTGTTGCTGGTGCTGGTTTATCTGGCGCTTACGGCCATCGCTCCCGCCGTGGCTACGATGTCAGCTTGGCAGAATTCTTATTTCCATCCCTATTTGGAATCCGGGGCCCGTTTGCTTAAGAGCTGGATTCAAGATGAGGGCAAAGTTGAGATTTTTCGTCCCGTGGAGCCGGCCATTACCGTGGTGATGCCGGTTCCAGGGACGCCACCGGAGTTAGTTTTAAGGCTTCAAAATACGCCAGATCGGATAAATTAAGGCCAGCAAGGGGGCGACAAACGGATCCTGGCTGACGAAGCCCTTGGTCTTTAAGTGCATTGCCGTAGGATTTCCCGGGCGTCGCTGTTCTGCGGGCCGAGGCTAAGCGCTCGGACCACCCACTTGTCGGCCCGTATAGGCATTTTTATTGCCAGGTAGGCGCGGGAGATGGTGAGGAGCAGTTCGATATCCGGACATTTTTTTTGGGGGGGTGTTCGCCACTGCTTCCAGAATGTGGATGCCGTCCATGTGTGCCCCGGCGTTGGATCAGGCCGATGCCAATTTTCTTGTTGAGATGCTTGCGCTGGGGGTCGGCTCTGATCACCCCTTGAAAAGACTTGACGGCCAGGTCGAGGAACCCGGCTTACAAGGAGATTTCGGCCACACTTTCCTTGAGGTCAAGGTCGTTGGTCTGGTGACGGAGTACCAGCCGCAATATTTTTTCTGCCTCCTGTGGCATTTTTTTCTTTAACAATAGCTTGGCAAACTGTAAGGCCCGGGCGGAATGACGGGGGCTGATCTCCGTGGCCCGGGAAAATAGCCGAAGGCCTTTTTATGGTTGTTTAAGCGAAAGGCGATTTGGCCTAAGGCATGATAGGAGCCGACATCAAGGCGACTATGCCGCACTGCTTGCTCGAAACAGGACTGGGCTTTGGCTAGATCGCCTTTCTGGGTGATAAGACGACCAAGTTCGCGCCAAGGTCGGGATGAGCGGGAGTCAAGGTCAGCGGATTTTTGGGCCTCAATAATGGCGCCGTCCAGGTCGCCTTTTTCCTCCAGTTCCCGAGATCTGTTCAGATGAACGGTCAGTGGGGTCGGATTGCGAATCCGCTCAAGCAGTTCGGCTATTTTTCGCTCTAAAATGTTGGTGGTGAAAGGCTTGGTCAGATAGGCGTCGACATCGAGTTCGGCGGCTTCGGCCACGACATCCATGTTGGCCTCGGCGGTGATCATCAGGAAAGGGGTATCGCGAATCCGACGGTTGTGACGGATCATATTGAGTAGTTCGGTTCCCGAAGTATGGGGCATACGATAATCGGAAATGACAAAGTCAATGGTGATGTTTTCGTCCCGCAGCAGTTGCCAAGCTTCCTGGCCGTCGGACGCCTCATAAAAATTTTTGCCGTAATTGAGTAACTTAAGCATGGCCCGGATGGAACGGCGCATATTTTGCGCGTCATCCACGATGAGGAAGTTCATTTTCTTGGGGTCGAGGTGGTTCATTTTTTTAAAGTTCAGCAGGCGGTTGATATCCTGCTTGAGCAGATCTCGCTCGCCGATTTTGTCGGTGGCGTTGATGACGCCCACGACCTTGCTCTTATGGATAATCGGGGCCGAAAGCAGCGAGTTTTTGCGATACTGGCCGTCGACTGCCGATTGGTTAAAACGGGGATCGGTTACGATATCCGGGATGTAAAGCGGTTGGCGGCGCTGAGTCACCCAGGCCGCCACCGAGCCTTTGAACAGGGGTTGGCGGCAACCGATAAGTTCCGGGCGACTGGCGGCCCGGACTACCAAATGATTGCGTCCTTCCCGGATCATGGTTGAGCCGTGTTCTACCCTCAGGTACGCCAGGATGATTGCAAGAATCTCCCGGCTGCACCGAGCAAGGCTAAACCGGGGGTGTTGATTATTTCGGTGATCCGAGAAAAACTTTCCAGGAGGCGACTAGCCTGCTCCTGGTCCGTGATTTTCTGCATGTTTTTTAGTGCCATGTCGTTAGCATGTTATTCCCACTCGATGGTACTGGGGGGTTTGGAGGAGATATCGTAAACCACCCGGTTGACCCCGCGGACTTCGTTGATGATCCGCCCGGAAATTTTACTTAACAGTTCATAGGGCAGTTGTGACCAGTCGGCGGTCATGAAGTCTTTGCTTATCACGGCTCGCAGGGCCACCACATACTCGTAGGTTCGAGAGTCCCCCATGACCCCGACGCTCTTGACCGGCAGAAACACGGTAAACGCCTGGCTGACTTTATCATACCACTGGCTCCGGTACAACTCTTCGATGTAGATGGCATCGGCCTGGCGGAGTATATCGACATATTCCTTTTTGATCTCGCCTAAGATGCGGACGCCAAGGCCGGGGCCGGGGAAGGGGTGGCGCCAAACCATGGATCGGGGCAGGCCCAGTTCCTCGCCCAGAGCCCGGACTTCATCCTTGAAGAGTTCGCGCAGGGGTTCCAGCAACTTGAGCTTCATCTGCTCGGGCAATCCGCCGACATTGTGATGACTTTTGATGCTCTGAGCCTTGCCGGTACCACCCCCGGCCGACTCGATCACATCGGAATAGATAGTGCCCTGGGCCAGCCATCGAGCATCTTTGATCTGGCCGGCCGCCTCTTCAAAAATTTTGATAAAGAGATTACCGATCACCCGGCGTTTACTTTCCGGATCCTTGATGCCGGCCAGCGCCGCCAGCAAGCGCGCTGCCGCGTCGACCCGGATCACTTTGATTCCCATGTTTTCAGCGAAGGTGGCCATGGCCTGATCGCCCTCGCCCTCCCGCAAAAGCCCGTGGTCAACCAAGACGCAGCTAAGCTGTGCACCGATGGCCCGGTGAATCAGGGCGGCGGCCACTGAGGAATCCACCCCGCCGGAAAGTCCGAGGATCACCTGGTCATCGCCGACCTGCCGTTTGATTTGGGCTATGGCGTTTTCGATAATCCGACCGGAAGTCCAGCGCCCATGGCAGCCGCAAATTTTGCGAACAAAAGTGTCAATCAAAATATCTCCCCGGGGGGTATGATCGACCTCGGGATGAAACTGAACCCCGTAAAGTCGGCGATGATGATGCTGAATGGCCGCCACCGGGGCGTTGGCGGTGGCCGCCGTCACCGTGAAACCCGGGGGCAGCCGGGAAACATGGTCGCCATGGCTCATCCAGACCGAAGATTTCCCTTCGACGAAAAAACCATCAAAGAGCAATCCGCGCTCGCCTCTAAGCTCCAGCTCGGCGTGACCGTATTCTCTTTTCCCGGCCGTCACCACCTCACCCCCGAAATGGCGGGCCATGACTTGCATCCCATAGCAAATCCCCAATACCGGTATCCCCAGCTCCAGCAGGCGTTCGTCAAGTTCGGGGGCCCCGTCCTCGTACACCGATTTGGGTCCGCCGGAGAGGATAATTCCGCTGGCTGCGAACTGTTTAATCGCCGCAAAACTTAAATCATGAGGATGGATCTCGCAATAAACGTGGGCCTCGCGCACCCGACGGGCGATAAGCTGACTGTATTGTGAGCCGAAATCGAGAATTAAAATTTTTTCTTGGTGGATACCCATTTTTTTTCAACCTATTTCAACCTAAACGATAATTGGACGCCTCTTTGGTAATAATCACATCGTGGACGTGGCTTTCCCTAAGCCCGGCCTGAGTGATTCGGACAAACCTGGCCTTACCCCGCAGGTCGGCGACACTGGCCGCCCCGACATAGCCCATCCCCGAGCGCAAGCCCCCCAGCAGTTGGTAGATCATGATTGAAAGCGACCCGCGGTAGGGCACCCTACCTTCAATTCCCTCCGGCACCAATTTGGCCTGGCTTTCGGCGTTATCCTGAAAATAGCGGTCGCTGCTGCCTTGCTGCATGGCTCCCAGCGAGCCCATCCCCCGGTAACCCTTGTAGGTTCGACCCTGGTAGAGGAAGATTTCTCCCGGGGTCTCATCGGTTCCGGCAAAGAGGCTGCCGATCATGATCACGTTGGCGCCGATGCCGATGGCTTTGGTGATCTCGCCGGAATATTTGATGCCGCCATCAGCGATAACCGGAATCCCGTAGCGGTCGCCGATTTGGGCACAGTTGTGGATGGCTGTCATTTGGGGTACTCCGACCCCGGCGATAATCCTGGTGGTGCAGATTGAGCCTGGTCCCACCCCGACCTTGATTCCGTCGGCCCCGGCCTTGATCAAGGCCTCGGTTCCCTCGCCGGTGGCCACGTTGCCGGCGATTACCGGCAGTTGGGGGAAGGCGTCTTTGATCCTGATCAAGGCGTCGATGATGTTCCTGGAGTGACCATGAGCCGAATCCAGCGCCACCACGTCCACCCCGACATTTTTCAGTTGCTCCACCTCATCCAGACTGGTATTGACCCCGATGGCGGCCCCGACCAGCAAACGCCCCATTTTATCTTTAGCGGCGTTGGGGTAGCGCTTGATTTTTTCAATATCCTTGATGGTGATCAAGCCTTGCAAAGAGCCACTCTCATTCACCACCAGCAGTTTTTCAATTCGGTGCTCGTGCAGTAAGGCTTTAGATTGTTCTAACGATATCCCGGGTCGGGCGGTGACCAGGTTCTTGCTGGTCATTACGTCGCGCACCTTGAGATTTTCGTCGGTGACAAAGCGCAGATCGCGGTTGGTGACGATTCCCACCAGTTTTTCTCCCCGCAGGACTGGAACCCCTGAAATCTGGTGGCTGCGCATGATTGCAGTAATCTCACGGACGGTGCGTTCTTCCTCCACGGTGATTGGATCAACGATCATCCCCGATTCGGATTTTTTAACCTTGCGCACCTCTTTGGCCTGATCGATGCTGCTCATGTTCCTATGAATAATCCCAATGCCTCCCTCCCGGGCCATGGTGATGGCGGTGCGATGTTCGGTTACCGAATCCATGGCGGCGCTCATCAGGGGGATTTTCAGGGTGATGTCCGGGGTAAGATTGGCGCTAAGATTCACCTCTGACGGCAGGACTTGGGAAGCGGCGGGAATCAGCAGTAAATCGTCAAAAGTATAGGCAATTTCCATGTTTTTAAAAGGCATGGTTGATCTCCTTGCTAACTGTTTTGCGTCGAGGCGTAAATTTACTTTTTGCGTCTTGGTCCCCGATAGATTAGCATCGCTTTTTTACCGAGTGAAATAATGATGATAGGGGTCAAACCCCACTTTGTAAAGTAGCACGAAGAGTCGAACGTTGAACGTCGAACATTAAGCATCAGCCAATTCAGCCGCAGGAGAAAAAAGATTGCTGCTTGCGATTAATCCGCATAATCCCCAGCCGCGCTTGATCAAACAGGTGGTGGAGGCGCTCCGCCTGGGGGCGGTGATTTGTTATCCTACCGACACGGTTTACGGAATCGGTTGTGATATTTTTAACCAGAAGGCGGTGAAGCGGATCTATCAGATCAAGCAGCGGCCCATGAAAAAGCCCTTCAGTTTTATCTGTGCTGATCTCAAGGATGTCAGCGTCTATGCCCATGTTTCCAATGCCGGCTATCGAGTAATGCGGAAATGCCTGCCGGGTCCTTACACCTTCGTATTGGGGGCGACCAAGCTGGTGCCCAAAATTATGATGACCAAGCAGAAAACCGTGGGAATCAGGGTTCCCGAACAGCAGATCTGCATGGATCTGGTCCGGGGTCTGGGCAATCCGATCCTGACCACCAGCGCCACCCCCGATGATCTTGACGATTCACCGTTGATTAACGCCTGCGAGGTTGAAGAACGTTACGGCAAGCAAGTTGACTGGATCATCGATGGTGGCCCCCTGCCATATTCGGCCTCTTCCACGGTGGTCGCTCTGGAAGAAGCCGAGTTGAAGGTGCTGCGCCTGGGTAAGGGCAATCTCGAAAACCTGGGCCTGTGAGTGTTATGGGTCAAGTGTCAGGGGGGCAGGTTTCACCTTCTTACGAGAAAATATCCGGTGAGCAGCCCTGCCGCGAGCCGGGTGGAGTGATCAACTAATCAGGCCGTCTTTGAGCGCTTTACTCATGGTAAAGTGAATATTTTTGCGGGCTGGGATGTGCATTGCCTGGCCGGTTCGGGGATTTTTGGTGGTCCGGGCCTTACGTTCACGTACCGAGAAGCTGCCAAACCCCCGGATTTCCACGCGGCGATTCTCCTTCAAGGCCTGTAGAATGCTTTCCAGGATGATATCCACGGTCTGATCTAGATCTTTTTTTAGAAAACCCGGCATTGCCTCAGCGACTGCGTTGATGAGATCCCGCTTGAGCATGTTTTTTTCCTTCATGGCTATCTTGAAAAATTAGCTATTTTGTTCGAGTTTACGGCATGCGAAAAAAATGGTTGACCGATGCCGGTCAACAAGGGAACTTATTACCGCAGGCATCTGGTTGATATTCCGAGGATATTTTTTTGAGCATAGCGCAGAAATCGGGCGAAAGAGCAATTTTTCAAGGTGGCCTTCAGCTACCGGATCAGGGTCACCCCGGTTGAATCCCTTTTTTTTCGCCAACGGTCAATTGCAAATCTTCCAGGCCTAGATCTTTTTGGAAAAACAAATCGGCCAGGGCCGCCGGCAAATTCGCCGAGGACGGCAGGCGCAGGGTGGCATGCCCCACCTTACGTCCCGGGGCCGGAGATTTACCGTAAGCGTGATAGTGCAGATAAGGATATTTTAGTAGCGGGGCAAGCGGCGGCAACTCACCAATGAAATTAATCATCGCCGATTGCCCCCAAAGATCAGGGGCTCCCAAAGGCCAACCTAAAATAGCCCGCAGATGATTGGCAAACTGGCAGGTTTCGGCCCCCTCAATGCTCCAGTGGCCGGAATTGTGGACCCGGGGGGCGATTTCATTAGCCACCAGGCGATCCCCAACCTGAAAAAACTCGAAGGCCAGAACTCCGACATAGGCAAAGTGCTCCAGCACCCGCCGGGTGTACTCTTCGGCCTTAAGCTGCATGGGATCAGCGACGCAAGCCAGGGAAAGCCGCAAAATGCCATCCCTGTGGGTGTTTTCCGCCAGCGGATAAAAAGCCATGCCGCCGTCGCCACCACGCGCCGCCACCAGCGACACTTCCCGCTCAAAGGGGATTAAGGCCTCTAAAATCAACGGGGCCGTGCCCAGGGCGGTCCAGGCGGCATCCAGATCCCCAGGCCGACGCAAAATGACCTGCCCCTTGCCGTCGTAGCCAAGACATCGGGTCTTCAGCACCGCCGGCAAACCCAGAGAGGCCACCGCTGCGGTCAAATCTTCTCGCCGATCCACCACCAGGTAATCCGGAGTGGGGATATCAAGTTTGCGGAAACACTCCTTTTCCCGCAGCCGATCCTGGGCCGTCTTCAGCACCGGCGGCCGGGGAAAAACATCGACGAGGGCGGCCAGAAACTCCATGGTCGCCACCGGGACATTTTCAAATTCAAAGGTGACCAAGTCCACCCGGTCGGCCAGGGCCGCCAAGGCTTGCCAGTCGTCAAAGGCGGCCGTGGTCAGGGGCGCGACCTGAGCACCGCAGGCCCGGGGGTTAGGATCAAACATTTCAAACCGTAAACCCAAAGGATAACCGGCCATGACCAGCATCCGACCCAGTTGACCGGCCCCGATGATCCCTACCTTCATGTTTTGCGCCCCACCGGCAAACGAGGATCGGAATCGGCCAACACCGCCACCGTTTGCTCCCGCCGGAAATCCTCCAGGGTTTTGGCCACCGCCTCATACTTGTTGGCCAAAATGGCGGCGGCCAACAGCGCGGCATTCTTGGCCCCGGCCGGGCCAATGGCCAAAGTGCCCACCGGAATTCCGCCCGGCATCTGGACGATCGACAGCAGTGAATCCAGACCGTTGAGAGCTTGGGACTGCACCGGCACTCCCAGCACCGGCAAAGAGCAACGGGCCGCCACCATCCCGGGCAGATGGGCCGCCCCGCCGGCCCCGGCGATGATCACTTCCAGGCCGCGAGCTTTGGCGCCTGCGGCGTACGCAAACAACAGCTCCGGGGTTCGGTGGGCCGAAACCACCCGGACCTCATTGGTAATTCCCAGTTGCTCCAAGGTCGCAACAGCATGCCGCATGGTTTCCCAATCGCTGCGCGACCCCATTATTACTCCAACCAAAGCGTTCACCTCAGTCCAACTGCTTCATAATGGCCGCGCTGACCTCGCCGATCGAGGGACGGCCATCCACCGCGATCACCTTAGTGCTCCCGCCCAGCTCCTTGTTCATATCCGCGCTCAGGCCCTTAAAGAAATTAACGGCAGCCATGGTCCCGACCTTGTCATCGTAATAGATACCATGTCGCTTGTCGATGGCCACGTCATCTTGGTCATCGGGGCGGGTCTTCAAAACGCCACCGCAAACCCGGCAAACCGGTTTTCCATCCTTTTCCCCCGGCTTGATGGCGTCAAAGGCAATATGGTTGGGATGGTTGTTGTCCTTAACACAGAGCCGACGACCGGTGATCCGCAACTTGGCCTCATCACGGGGCAGGACGATTTCCACCACAAAGTCAAGTTTGATCCCGGCCTCGGCCAGGGCCTCAGCCAGGGCCTCAGCCTGCGCCTTGTTCCGGGGAAAACCGTCGAGAATCCAGCCCTGCTTGCAGTCGGCCTCTTGCAGTCGATTGAGAATCATCGGAATGGTAATGTCGTCTGGAACCAGATCGCCCCGGTCAATATAGATCTTGGCTTTTTGGCCCAACGCGGTGCAACCGTCAATATTTTTCCGAAAAATAGCTCCGGATTCGATATGGGGCATCCCATATTTTTTCTGGACGATCGCGCCTTGAGTGCCTTTGCCGCTGCCATTGGGCCCGAATACCAGAATGTTCATCTTTCTTACTCCTTTTTATGTAGGTGTTTGCAAAAAAACGGTAAAAATCCGTTTCGTTAACCGGCGCGAACTATAAACCCCCGCGGGAGTGAATGCCAACAAAAAGCTAAACATCGACAGAACCCAACATAGCTGTTTGCGAGTTATTTCTCTGGGCCCAAAAATGACAAAAAAATCCGCTTTTTTCTTGCATAATGGCTCCTTCTTGCATAGAGTGTGAAACCCCATGTATTTTGCCGCCGCCGACATCTACGTCAGTGTCTGGATACCACCGCTGGTAGCCTTGGTGATTTCCTTCTTCACCTCCTTAGGCGGCCTTTCCGGGGCCTTCCTGTTGCTCCCCTTCCAGATGTCGGTCCTGGGCTACACCAGCCCGTCGGTCAGCGCCACCAATCAGGTTTTCAGCATTGTGGCGATTCCCAGCGGGGCATACCGTTACCTCAAAGAGGGGCGGATGGTCTGGCCCCTGGTTTGGGTGGTGGTGGCTGGCTCCCTGCCGGGGGTTTTTCTCGGGGCTTATATCCGCTTGACCTACCTGCCCGACCCTCGTAACTTCAAATTATTCGCCGCTGCCGTACTCCTTTATCTCGGCTTGAGCATGGCCTTCGGTCTGCTGCGGCGAGGCCGCCAATCCGTCGCCAAGCAAACTCAGGATGCCAGCGAACAGCGTTTCCATCAACTGGTCCGTTCCCAGCGCCACCAGGAGACGGCAGGATCGGCCGGACGGCGCGAACCCCTACTGGTGACCAAAACAACTCATTTCAATCTCCGGAGCCTGGGCTACACTTTTTGCGGCGAACAATTTGAGGTCCCCTGCTGGGGAATTTTCAGCCTGAGTCTGGCAGTGGGGGTGGTGGGAGGTATTTACGGGATCGGCGGCGGGGCAATCATCGCCCCTTTCTTCGTCTCGGTCTTCGGTTTGCCGGTTTACACCGTGGCCGGCGCGGCCCTGCTCGGCACTCTCGTCACCTCAGTAGCCGGAGTATCATTTTACCAGTTACTGGCCCCCTACTATCCGGGGTTGGCGGTGGCCCCGGATTGGCAGTTAGGTCTGCTTTTCGGACTGGGGGGGATGGTGGGCATATATCTTGGCGCTCGTTGCCAGAAGCATATCCCGGCTCGGCCCATCAAGTGGCTGATTTGCGCGGTTTTACTCTTCACCGCCGGCAAATACGGGGCTGATTTTTGGGGATTTAGCATTTTTTAATGCCCGGTATAAACACGTTTTTTTTCGAGTTGCCGTTTACGCGCTACTTAGCGGAAACACCCCCGGAGACAATCAGTTTCATAACCTCGCTAGGACTGGCGGCCAACGGGGTTACCCGCGAGCGCTCAACGATGACCAGGTTGCCGGCAAAATTATAGGACTGGGGCAGATAAACGGCAACACTGTCCGTCAGCCCCAGGGACTGAAGATCATCCCGGGTGATAAAGCCCAGTGCCCGAATTTTGTGGTCCGCGTCAAGGGCAACCTCCACCGGCTTGTTGAAGCTTTTTTTATCGCCCACAAAGGCATTGACCAGATCCTTGAGCGAGGCATAGAGCAGGGCAACCAACGGCAGCCGGGAGAAAAGACGA
>BBPD01000851.1_pt1 | contig 11050 bp, 15 predicted proteins | sample 1344911 | NCBI WGS metagenome assembly BBPD01 (sample SAMD00019088, study PRJDB2971) | groundwater metagenome | biome: freshwater biome; feature: mineral spring; material: ground water | place: USA: CA, Sonoma | collected 2011-09 | depth surface m
TTTATGACCGCGTACATTGGAAACCTCAAATGGTGATTTCTTCGGGCTGATTCCCAAAGAATCGAGCATTATACCAAAAACGGGTGGGATGATGGTGCCGCCTGTCGGATTCGAACTGACGACCTACCGCTTACAAGGCGGTTGCTCTACCAACTGAGCTAAGGCGGCACAGGGTGCGTATTCTACTTCACGCGCCGCAACGCTGGCCGGCCACCGGGGCCGCCACCCGGCTTGGGCGGATCCGATGAAGCCTCCGAGTCGTCCGAGTCCAAGCCCAGCTCAGGGGCGTCGGCTTCGACCACTTTCAGCCCCACGCGTGCGCCCTCTTCCTCGGTTTGCAGCAGCGGCGCAGGCGCTTCAAAAGCCATGCCCTGGCCGTTTTCATGGGCGTAAATGGCCAGCACATGGTCGATCGGCACCTGCACCTCGCGCGGCACACCGCCAAAACGGGCCTTGAACTCGATCGTCTCGTTGCCCAGTTGCAGGTTGCTGGTGGCCTCGTAGCTGGTGTTGAGAACGATTTTCCCCTCTTGCACGAACTCGCGCGGCACCCGCACGGTGGCGTCGACCGCCACCACCAGGTAGGGCGTAAAGCCGTTGTCGCTGCACCACTCGTGCAGGGCACGAATCAGATAAGGCCGGGTAGAAGGCAGAGGGTCCTGACTCATGGCGGCTCAGCCCTTATTTGCGCATCACTTTTTCGGACGGGGTGAGCGCCTCGATATAGGCCGGGCGCGAGAAAATGCGCTCGGCATACTTGAGCAGCGGCGCGGCGTTCTTGCTCAGCTCGATGCCGTAATGGTCGAGGCGCCACAGCAGCGGCGCAATCGCCACGTCGAGCATCGAGAAGTGATCGCCCAGCATGAATTTGTTTTTCAGAAACACCGGGGCCAACTGGGTCAGGCGGTCGCGGATGTGGCTGCGGGCCTTGTCGATCGACTTGTCGCCACTCTTGAGGCTGCGGTTTTCCAGCACCGAGACGTGGACGAACAGCTCTTTTTCAAAGTTGAGCAAAAACAAACGCACCCTGGCCCGCTCGACCGGGTCGCCCGGCATCAGTTGCGGGTGCGGGAAGCGCTCGTCGATGTATTCGTTGATGATGTTGGACTCGTACAGGATCAGGTCGCGTTCGACCAGGATCGGCACCTGCGCGTAGGGGTTCATGAGCGCGATGTCTTCTGGCTTGTTGTACAGGTCGACATCGCGGATTTCAAAGTCCATGCCTTTTTCAAACAGCACGAAACGGCAGCGGTGCGAGAACGGGCAGGTGGTGCCCGAATACAAAACCATCATGGGCTAAGGCTCCTAGCTAGAAAAAACAAACAGTGGTGCACCCCATCGCCTCGAAATGCGGGGCGGGGCAGACCACTGTCAAGAGCAGGCCGGGCGCAAGCACTGGGCCTGCCGGAATTATTTGATGTCTTTCCAATATTCCTTGTTCAGGCGCCAAGCCAGAACGGTAAAGCCGGCCAAGAACAAGAGCACAAAAATCCCCAAGGTTTGGCGCTGGTCTTTGGCGGGTTCGGCCATCCAGTCGAGGAAAGCCACCAATTCGGCCACCGAGCGGTCAAATTCTTCGGGGCTTTGGGTGCCGGGTGTCACCTGCTCCCAGCCGGCAAAAACCTGGGTGCTGCTGCCATCGGGGCCGGCCACCGTTTGCATCACGGGTCGGCGCTCGCCTTGCAAATACCACAAGGGGTTGGGCATGGCGATGGTCGGGAAGGCCTTGTTGTTCCAGCCGTGAGCGACGGTGTCATCGCGGTAGTAGGAGCGCAACATCGTGTAGATGTAATCCGTACCACCCGAGCCCGCGCGCGAGCGCGTGATCATCGTCAGGTCGGGCGCCGCCTTGCCCCAGAACACCTTGGCGTCGGCCGGGCTGATCGCCGCTTGCATCAGGTCACCCACGCGCTCGCCGGTGAACATGAGGTTATCCCGAATCTGGCGCTCGGTCAGGCCCAGCTCTTTGAAGCGCTTGTAGCGCTCAAAGGAGGCCGAGTGGCAGCTCAGGCAGTAGTTGACGAACAGGTGCGCTCCGCGTTGCAGCGCCTCCAAATCGTTGCTCAGATCGGGGGCCTGATCAAGCGGCGCCGAGCCCTTGGCCGCCACCGCACCCGAGATCAGTCCAAAGGCCAACAGGCAGGCCACAATCCAATTTTTCATTTTTCTAGACTCCTGCGCTGGTTCAGTGGGGGGTGAAGGTCACGCGGCTGGGCACGGGCTTGAAGTCGCCCCAGCGGCTCCACCACGGCATCAGCAGGAAGAAGCCGAGGTAGAACAAGGTGCCAAACTGCGAGAATCGGGTGCTGAGGGTCGAAGGTGGCAGCACCCCGAAATACGTCAGAATGAAAAAGTTGAGCACAAAAGCGCCGTAGAGGTATTTGTTCCACGTTGGGCGGTAGCGGATCGAAGCCACAGGTGAGCGGTCAAGCCAAGGCAGGAAGCACAGGATCACGACGGCCGCACCCATGATGACCACGCCCCAGAACATGGCGTCTAGGCCCAACAGCATGAGCGACCCCACGACGGCACCACCCAGCACCAAGGCTTTGCCCTTGGTGCCAAAGCCGGCGCGGAAGATGCCGTGGAAGGCCGCAAACCAGACGGCTGCGGTCAGGACGTACATGAACTCGGTGGTGACGGCGCGCAGCATGGAGTAGTAGGCTGCAAAGTACCAGACCGGAGCGATGTGCGCTGGTGTCACCAGCGGGTCGGCCGGAATCAGGTTGGTGTACTTGAGGAAGTAGCCGCCGCCGGAGGGCGCAAAGAACACCACCGCCGAAAAGATCATCAGAAACACGCCCACACCCATCAGGTCGTGCACCGAGTAGTAGGGGTGGAAGGGGATGCCGTCGACCGGCTTGCCGGAGGCGTCTTTGAGCTTTTTGATCTCGACGCCGTCGGGGTTGTTGGAACCCACTTCGTGCAGCGCGATGATGTGCGCCACCACCAAGCCCAGCAGCACCAGCGGCAGGGCGATCACGTGCAAGCTGAAAAAGCGGTTCAGGGTGGCGTCGCCGACCACGAAGTCGCCGCGGATGAGCAGCGCCAGATCGGGGCCGATGATGGGAATGGCCGCGAACAGGTTGACGATCACCGCCGCACCCCAGAACGACATCTGACCCCAAGGCAGCAGGTAGCCGGTAAAGGCGATTGCCATCATGGCCAGCAGAATGCCGCAGCCAAAGAGCCAGATCAGTTCGCGTGGGCGCCGGTAGGAACCGTAGATCAGGCCACGGAACATGTGCATATAGACCACGATGAAGAAGAACGAGGCCCCGGTGGAGTGGATGTAGCGGATCAGCCAACCCCACTCGACTTCGCGCATGATGTACTCGACCGAGGCAAAGGCCACCGGCACACCGGCCGCGTTGAGCGTGGCGTCGGGCTTGTAGTGCATCACCAAGAAGATGCCGGTGACGATCTGGATCACCAGCACCAGCAAGGCCAGCGAGCCGAAGAAGTACCAAAAGTTGAGGTTCTTGGGCGCGTAGTATTCGGCCAAATGCTCTTTGTAGAGCTTGCTCAGGGGGAAGCGGTTGTCGACCCAGTTGAGCAGTTGCTCACCCGCTGGAGCGTTGGGGGAGATTTCTTTGAATTCGGCTGCCATGATCTTCCTCTAATCGCCGCTTCAGGCTTGCTGGTCTTCGCCGACCAACAGCAGGGTGTCGGACAGGTACTGATGGGGTGGGATTTCGAGGTTGTCGGGGGCGGGCATGTTGGCAAACACGCGCCCCGAGAGGTCGAAAGCCGAGCCGTGGCAGGGGCAGAAAAAGCCACCTGGCCAATCGCTGGGCAGCCCCGGCTGGTCGCCCGGGGTGAAACGGGAGGTGGGCGAACAGCCGAAGTGGGTGCACACGCCCACCGCGACCAGAAACTCAGGCTTGATCGAGCGGTTGCGATTGCGCGCGTATTCGGGTATGGGGAACACGGTGCGCTCGGACTCGGGGTCGGCCAGACGCGGCTCGATTTTTTCGAGCGAGGCGATCATTTCGGGCGTGCGGTGCAAAATCCAGACCGGGCGGCCGCGCCACTCGATCACCATTTTCTCGCCCGGCTGCAAGCGAGAAATATCGACCTCGACCGAGGCACCGGCGGCGCGGGCGCGCGCCGATGGCTGAATGGAACTGACGAAGGGAACGGCGACCGCAGCTGCCCCCACGCCGCCCATGGCGCAGGTGGAAATCAGCCAAACACGGCGACCGTTGTCAACGGTGGCTTCGCTCATGGGTATCTTTCTGTGACGTGAGAACTCGGCTACCCGCACGGCGCGCGCTGGATGGAAACCAAGCAGCGCATCGGGTCAACCCTGATTGTAAGGGATTGTCACCACACAATCGGGGGCATGGCCCTATGCCGCACTCAGGTGGAAGCCGCCCCCAGCGCCGCTTCAAGTGCAGCCATTAAACTGGAGGGATCGGCCCTGCCGCTGCCCGCCAAATCGAAGGCGGTGCCGTGGTCGGGACTGGTGCGCAAAAAAGGCAGGCCCAGCGTGGTGTTGACGCCCTGCTCCAGCCCCAGATACTTGACCGGAATCAGGCCTTGGTCGTGGTACATGGCGACCACCACATCGAACTCGCCCCGGCGCGCGCGCATGAAAACCGTGTCGGGCGCAAAAGGGCCTTGGGCATCGATGCCCGCCGCCCGCGCAGCCTCGATGGCGGGGGCGATGTGTTCAATTTCTTCGCGCCCAAACAGACCCCCCTCGCCCGCGTGCGGGTTCAGACCCGCCACCGCGATGCGGCAATGGGGTCGGCCCAACACCTGCGAAAAATGCCGGTGCGTCAGGTGCACCGTTTGCAGCACCTGCGCCTGGGTGACGCAATCGATGGCAGCACGCAAGGGCACGTGAATGCTCACCAAGACCGTGTGCAACTCGGCGTTGGAGAGCATCATGCGCACCGGCACCTGTTCAATGCGCTGGCCTAGGTGCGCCGCGGTGAGTGCCTGCAGCATCTCGGTGTGGCCGGGGTAGCCGATGCCGGCGGCGTGCCACGCCGCTTTGTGGATGGGGGCCGTGACCAGTGCGGCGGCTTCGCCCCGCAAAACCGCTAGGGTGGCCCAATCGACGGCCGCATGGGCCGCGCGCCCGGCCACGGCGCTGACCTGGCCCAGCGGCGGCAACTCAGCCATGGGTGGCAGGGCCAGCAGCGGCAGGCAACGCGGCGGCAACGCGGTGGCTTGCTGGAAATTTTCCAGCGGCGCCAACGGCAGCAGGCCGCCGCTCAGGGCCACGGCACGGCGCATCACGGCCAAGTCGGCCACCACCACGCAGCGGCGGGACCAGTCGGGCCGCAAGCGAAACACCTGCGCAATCAGCTCCGGCCCGACGCCGGCCGGGTCGCCCATGCTGATGGCGATTGGGCGCGAAGCACTCATGCGGGGTTGTCGACGTCGATGAACTGGTGTGTGAGGCCCAGCTCGGCCGCCACCGCCGCCCCCAGTGCGGGGGCGCCGTAGCGCTCGGTGGCGTGGTGGCCGCAAGCTAGGTAGGCCACGCCGCATTCGCGCGCCAAATGGGTTTGCGGCTCCGAGAGCTCGCCGGTGATGAAGGCATCGACCCCGGCGGCAATGGCCGCCTCAAAATAATCTTGTGCACCGCCGCTGCACCAGCCGATGCGGCGCAGTGCGCGGCCTGGCGCGTCGATCAGCGTCACGGGCCGCCCCAGGCGCTGTTGCACATGCGCCGCCAGCGCGCGGGCGTCGGGGCATTCGGTGTGGCCGACGAAGCCCAAATCTTGTTCGCCGAAGCGGCCCCAGCCATCGGCCAGCGGGCTAAAACCCAAGCGCTGGGCCAGTTGGGCGTTGTTGCCCAGGCTGGGATGCGCATCAAGGGGCAGGTGGTAGGCCAGCAGGTTCACATCGTGTGCCAGCAGCAGGGCCAGGCGCTGCTTCATCCAGCCAGTGACGCAGGCGCTCTGGCCGCGCCAGAACAGGCCATGGTGCACCAAAATGGCGTCGGCCCCGGCCTCAATGGCGCGCTCGATCAACTCGCGGCTGGCGGTGACGCCGCTGACCAGGTGCCGCACCCGCGCCCGGCCTTCGACCTGCAGGCCGTTGGGGCCGTAGTCTTTGAAGCGTTCGGGCTGCAGCGTGGCGTCGAGGTGGCGCAGCAGCAAGCCGGTTTCGACCGCTGGTGCAGTGGAACAGGAGGCAGGGGATGCGGCTAAAGATGTGGACATGGCGCAGGCTCACCGGACACTAAACGTGCCCGATTGTCGCACCCCTACCCCGCAACGGGGAACTCAGGTCTGACCCGAGGGACGGCCTGCCTGACCTTGTTTCTGGCGCTGTTTTTCCTCACGCTCCGACTCTTCCATCTTGGTGACAAAATAGCGATAAAACCAAGCCGCCATGACGATCACGCCGATGATCGTGACGATGCTCAGCACGCCGTAGCTGGTGGAAAACAATTCAATCCAAGCGTCCATGACCTCTCCAATCGTGTGTGTATTGCCGGTGCATCGCATTAGAACCCAGTTTTGTGGCAGGCTTTTTGACGCAGGTCAAACTGGCTGCGCTTCGGGCGGCGCGCAACCATGAGGCGCTACTGGCTGCTGTTTTCCCAGACCGTGACGGTGTTGCTGGCGGCGTGGTTCGTGGTCGCCACCTTGCAGCCGCAGTGGTTGCAGCGCCCGGCGCTGATTCGCACCGTCCCGCTGCTGGAAGCCCCCGGCGCAGTGCGCAGCGAGGCGGTGGCTGCGGCCAGCTTGAGTGCGGCCGCACAGGCGGCCGCCCCGGCCGTGGTGAGCATCAGCGCACGCCAAGCCCCACGACAGCACCCGCACGCCGACGACCCTTGGTTTCGCTTCTTTTTTGGCGACCAAGGGCCGCGCACGCCACAAACCGGGCTCGGCTCTGGGGTGATCATCAGCAGCGCCGGCCACGTGCTGACCAACCACCACGTGATCGCCGAAGCCGAAGAAATCGAGGTCCAGCTCAGAGATGGCCGCCAAGCGCTGGCCCGGGTGGTAGGGACCGACCCAGACACCGACTTGGCGGTGCTGCAAATCGATCTGCCCGATCTGCCGGTGGCGGTGCTGGGCGACTCTGACGCGCTGCGCGTAGGCGATGCGGTGCTGGCCATCGGCAACCCCTTTGGGGTCGGCCAGACGGTCACCGGGGGCATCGTCAGCGCCTTGGGGCGCACGCAACTGGGCATCAATACCTTTGAGAACTTTATCCAGACCGATGCCGCCATCAACCCCGGCAACTCGGGCGGCGCGCTGGTGGATGTGCAAGGGCATTTGATCGGCATCAACACCGCCATTTTTACGCGCTCGGGCGGCTTTATGGGCATCGGTTTTGCCATCCCCACCTCCACGGCGCGCCAGGTGCTGGAGGCGATCGTGCGCGATGGCGCGGTGACACGCGGCTGGATCGGGGTTGAGCCGCAAGCGATCTCGCCCGAATTGGCGCAGCACTTTGGCTTGCGCCGCGCGCAGGGGGTGCTCATCATTGGGGTGCTGCGCAACGCGCCAGCGGAGCAGGCCGGAATTCGGCCCGGCGACGTGGTGCTGAGCGTGGCCGGGCAGCCGGTAGCCGACGTGGCGGCCTTGCTGGCGGCGGTGGCCGCCTTGCCGCCGGGGCAGGTCACGCCATTGCAAATTGAGCGCCAAGGCGAGTCGCTCACGCTGCAGGTAACACCTAGGCGGCGCCCGCCTCCACCGCCTGCAACCGAAGCCAACGGGCGCTGAAAACGCGCAGCGGCACCCGCAAGCTCAGAGCCGCCCTAGGCCTTGTCGGCGGCCTCGGGTTCCTCGGGCGCGCGGCTGAACTTGCTAAACCACCGAGCCCCCCAGATGCCCACTTCGTACAGGATGCACATCGGGATGGCCAGCGCCAGTTGCGAGATCACGTCGGGTGGCGTGACGATGGCGGCGATGACGAAGGCCAGCACGATGAAGTAGCCGCGAAAATCTTTCAACTGCTGGATCGTGGCGAAATTGAAACGCACCAACAGCATCACCACCACCGGCACCTGAAACGCCAGCCCAAACGCCAGGTAGAGCGACAAGATCGCCTGAACGTACGAGGCGATGTCGGGCGTGGCGGCCACACTGTCCGGAGTGAAGCCTTGGATGAAAAAGAACATCTGGTCGAGCACAAAAAACTGCACGAACCCGATGCCGATGTAGGCCAGCAGGCTGCCGATAAAAATCAGGGGCAGGGCAAAACGCTTTTCGTGGCTGTACAGGCCGGGGGCCACGAAGGCCCACATTTGGTACATGAGCCAAGGCAAGGCGACGATCATGGCCGACATCAGCAGCACCTTGAGCGGCACGAAAAAGGGCGAGAAGACGCCGACCGCGATCAGCTTGGCCTCGGGCGGCATGTGGTTGCGGATCGGAACGGCGATGAAATCGATCAACTCCCCCGGCCCCGGCCAGATCGCCAGCCCGATGGCGCACAACACCACCCCGGCCAGGCTGTAGAGGATGCGGTCGCGCAACTCGACCAAATGCTGCACGAAAGGCAGTTCGGTGCCGGCGAGTTCATCCGCTTTGGGTTTGGGGTCTGACATGGGTGCTGTGCTGTGCGTAGAGGGTCAGAGCGGTCGCGCTGTGGAGCTGGAGCCCGTAGAGCCGGAATAAGGCTTGGGCCGGTGCCGCGCCACGCGCGCAGCGCCCGACTGCACGAAGGAGCGCTGGCCGGTGCGCGCCTTGTACCACTTGGGCACCGACTGCTGCTTGAGCCTGAAGCTCTTTTTGGGGCGCTGAAATGGGGGGTAGACCGAGTGCCCGAGCGAGTATGCGGCGCTGGGATCGACGCGCGGCGCCTCGCCCGGCTCAAGCGGCTCGTTGCCTTCCAGCCCGGCCGTGGCATCCATCCAGTCTTTCTCGAAGCTGCCAACGCCAGACTGCACTTCGCGCGCCGCACCCTCGACCGATTCTTTCATTTTTTTGAGTTCGTCGAGGTCCATGGAGCGGTTGACCTCGGCCTTGACGTCGGCCACGTAGCGCTGCGCCTTGCCCAGCAGGGCGCCGACGGTGCGCGCCACCCGTGGCAGCTTCTCGGGTCCGATCACCACCAAAGCCACGACCGCAATCAGGGCGAGCTCGGAAATTCCAAAATCCAGCATGCAAGGCTTTCAGTGCAGCCCGCCGCAGGCCCAAGCCGACGGCAGGCGCGGCGCGTTCATCAAAGCTTGGTCTTGGCTTCGACGTCGATGGTGTTTTTGTCAGCGGCCACCGGGGTCTGCCCGACTTGGGCAGAGGTGGTGTTGGTTTGGGCCGGGTCGGTTTGCGTGCCGTCGCCCGCTTGCTTCATCCCATCTTTGAAACCCTTGACGGCTCCGCCCAGGTCGGAACCGATGTTTTTGAGCTTTTTGGTGCCAAACACCAAGACCACCACCAGCAAAACAATCAGCCAGTGCCAAATCGACAAACTTCCCATGACAAACTCCTGCGTCGGGGCTGAAACTGCCCCGGGTTAAGTGGATTCCAAGCTGGGCCAATGGTTCACCGCTGGCCGAAGCGGCTATTGTCACCGATATGGGTGACAACTCGGGGAAAGCAAGGCCAACAAGGGTAAACCCTTGCCTTGCGCTGCAGGACCGGCCCAGTCAGGCTCTTAGCCCCTGTGCCAAGGCCGTGGCCCGCCCATCACGTGCACGTGCAGGTGCTGCACCTCCTGCCCGCCTTCGGCGCCGTTGTTGCAGACGATGCGAAAGCCGCCCTCGGGCCAAGGGCGGCAGCCTTGCTCCAGCGCCAACTTGGGCGCCAGGCACATGAGCTTGCCCATTAGCCGCTCGTGCTCGGGCCCGAGCTGTGCCATAGAAGGCAGGTGCAGCTTGGGCACCAGCAGGAAATGCACCGGGGCCCAGGGGTGGATGTCGTGGAAGGCGTACACATCGTCGTCTTCGTAGACCTTGCGGCTGGGAATCTGGCCGGCGATGATTTTGCAAAAAATGCAGTTCGGGTCGTGGCTCATGGGGTTTGCAAAAAGGTGGCGGGTACAGGGCTTGAGCGGGGCTTAAATAGGGCTTACAAGGTTTCAGAGCGGCAGCGGCTTGCGGTCGTTCCAGTACAAAAAGCCTTTGACCAGCCGGTAGATAACCCAAACCGTGGCGACGAAGAAAATGGCAAAACCGACCACCAGCACCATGGTCAGCGCCCCCAGCACAAACCAAAACAGGCCCCACCAGAAGGTGCGGATCTGCCAGCGAAAGTGGCTTTCGTAGATCGTGCCGGTGGCGTCTTCGCGCTTGACGTAGTTGATGACGATGGCGATGATGGCCGTCACCCCAAGCAGCCACGACAGGGCGTAAAGGGCGTAGATGATGAGCGTGAGCTGGCGCAGGCTGGCGAGCTCATCGGGCGTCTTGCCGCCGAGGTCTGGGCTGGCGGCGGGGCTGGTGCCCGGGCGGAAATCGATGGGCTCGTTCATGGGGGGCTTGGCTGCGGGGAGGGCCCCGACTGGTGCGGAGGGTGCGGGTGCCGCTCTTGCGGTCCCTGTTCTTGCTGGCGCTGTTGCAGCTTGCGCAAGGCCTTTTCTTCCAAGCCGCTAAGGCCTTCGCGGCGCGCCAGCTCGGCGGTGATGTCGGCTGGCGAGAGGCCGAAATGCGCCAGCGCAATCAGGCTGTGAAACCACAGGTCGGCCATTTCACCCACCAGCGCCTGCGCGCTGCCGTGGCCGTGCTGCAAGTCTTTGGCTGCCATGAGGGTTTCGCCGGCTTCTTCGGCGATTTTTTTCAGGATCGCGTCCGGCCCCTGGTGCAGCAGGCGCGCCACGTAGCTGCGCGCCGGGTCGCCGCCTTGGGCGGGTTTGCGCGTCTCGATCAGGGCGGCCAGGCGCAGCAGGGTGTCGTCCGCGCTGGTGCGGGGAGCGGCGGCCTCGCGGGCCGGTGTGGGGGCGCAAGCGGCAGGGTTCATGCGGTCAGCGGTAAATCGATTCGGGGTCTTTGAGCACCGGCTCCACGGTCAACCAGCGCCCATCGGCCGGGCCGGTGGTGGCGGCTTGCGCGCCGTCTAGGGGCTGCCAGCGCAGGTAAAAGCAACTGTGGCGGCCGGTGTGGCAGGCGATGCCGGGCTGGTGCCCGAGCTGGGTG
>BBPD01002241.1_pt1 | contig 11047 bp, 7 predicted proteins | sample 1344911 | NCBI WGS metagenome assembly BBPD01 (sample SAMD00019088, study PRJDB2971) | groundwater metagenome | biome: freshwater biome; feature: mineral spring; material: ground water | place: USA: CA, Sonoma | collected 2011-09 | depth surface m
CCAGGGCGGTGGGACAACAGGTCGAAGCCTGGATGTCTGTCAAGGCCAGCCTGCCAGGCGAGCTCCGGTGTTGACACGTCATCTACCCTGGCTCCAAAGGACTCCTCATAGGTTCGTGACACCTGCATAGCGATGCGCTCAACCTCCTTGTCATGCCGCTGACGATCCGCCGGGTCGGTGGAGGGCAACACTAAGGCATGGGCCAGCAAGGTAATTTCTCCAACATCTACCAGTTCTGGCTCCCGATGCAGAACAGCCAGTGTTCTCGTACGCTGTGCAGCGATAGCGTGCTGTTTTTTCTTCACAGTCTCCAACCCAGCCCTGGCAGCAGCATCACCAGCCTGCGCCCTTCCCCTGAGCCTGGCACGAGACTGCAGAAGCTCAGCTTCCTGGTAGTCAAACCCGGCCTGGACAAACGTCTCGCTGCCCTTCACTAAGGCGGCCAGTTGCTCTGCTTGCTGCCTTGCCATAGGTTGGGCTACACCATCCTGCAGATAGGTTCTGGCGCGAATGAGGGCCTGATCAACCTGGTTGTGAGATGGCAAAGCAAGGGGCGTAACGTGGGTGGCAGGTCGGAGGATCATCAACAGTTCTACGGGACACTCCCCTGGTTCACCGTCTAGCGCCTGGGTAAGTGCTACCAGCCGCGCCTCCAGTACTTGATCAGACCCAAAAGCTTCAGGAAACTGGGGGTCAGACCGGCGGACTGTCGATACCATGGCCAGACGGTAGAGGTATGGTTCTGTGGCATACGGGTCCACAAAAGTCGCCCCGCGGAGAGCGTCCTGGGAAACACGCTCACAGAAGTAGGCGCTGTAGCAGTCGAAGAAAGACTCGCCCGGACGCAAGAATAGAACGTCTTCGTCGTCTTCCGGCTTGTAGATTGTTAGCGGCATTCGATGTCCCTCGGTAGCCTCCTCCAAAGCTAGTGCCAGGGGCAACGGCAGCCGCTCGAAGTAGAACCGATTGGCCAAGTCTCCAGCGATACCGATACCTAGCCGCGGCGCTGTCTTTTCCAGAAAGCGGTGGACATACCCGGGGAGGAGGCGGTTGAACTGGTCGCGTCCCCGCTGAGCTATCAGGGCAGGAAGTTCGCAAGCCACATCCCCACCAACACGCAGTTCAGCGTCGCTTTCTTCGATAGTCCTTACCTGCTGGACTGTGAGCAGGTCCTCGATGGCTCTGGATTCCTCGTCAGCCCGATCTTCCACTACCGCTCGCATGATGATCTCGCTCAGGGATACGCCCTGGAACTGTCGTCCGATAACATCGAATACCTTGTCTGACCCCAGTTCCTTGCGGATACGCTCCAGCTTTTCCAGCAGTGTCTTGAGCACCCGCCCCTCACGCGTCTGATTCGCAACGATGTTTGCCAGCACCACGGGATCATGGGTCTGCTTGTATCGGTGGATGCGCCCAAACCGCTGCTCAATGCGGGCGGGATTCCAGGGGATGTCGTAGTTGACCGTGGTCCAGCAGAACTGCAGGTTGATGCCCTCGCCGGCAGCATCTGTCGCCACCATGAAGCGACACCTGGTGCGGAATTCTTCAACCTGGGCTTCTCGCTCCGGGTACGGCATTCCCCCGTGGATGTGCGCCACTTCCCCGGTATAGCCCAGAGCTTCAAGACGCCTTACCAGGAAGTCCATGGTGTCCCGGTGTTCGGTGAAGATGAGGAGCTTCTCTCCTTTGAATCGTTCATCCTGAATGATCTGACGCAGCTTCTCGAACTTGGACTCTTCTCCGGCTTCGAATACTCGTCGGGCTAGTTCGACCAGAGATAAGACTTGAAGTTTCTCCACCTGGAGTTCGGCCAGGTTGGTGGCGGTAGTAGCAGCCATCGCTTCATCTTCGGCAACATCCCGCTGCTCCCGGCCCTCCTGTGCCGTCTCCTCTTCACCGGTCATCTGATCCTCAATGTCAAAGACCTTGAGCCGCTCCTGCTGAACCTGCATTTCCCTTTCACTCAGCTTGTTGGCTATAATGGCTGTGATGTACTCCTCTAATCGGACAAGTCGACGTTCAAGGGAGCGGAGCAATGCCCAACTGGAACTGGCAGCACGGCGTTGCAATACGCTCATTGCGAGTCTGGCCGCTGAGCGGTTGAGCATCCGTGCCCGATTGTAATAGGTGCGTATGTACGAGGTCATCTCCTCGTAGAGTTTTCCTTCCGATTCTGTGAAGTCGTAGCTAACGGTGTTACTCTCACGAGTAGGGAAAATACGCTGCCCATCGTACCGCACCATCTCCTCCTTTGTTCGACGCAGGAAATGGTTGGCTCTAGACTCTGGTGGAAACTTGTAGAAGGCTTCCAGTGTGCTAAGGAGGTTGGGCACCAGCAGGCGCCACAGAGCGTAATAGGGGAACTCCTTGCCCATATGTGGAGTAGCGGTGAGTAACAGCAGATGATGGGCCTGCCAGGGCAGCCGACGGGGTGGACGAGTCTCCTGGAGGGGTTCGGCCCCAGCAAGTAGCTCGGCCAATTTGTAGCGATCAGTGGTGTCGTAAGTCAGGTCAGCATTACGGGTGGCGGACAACTTGTGAGCTTCGTCAAAGACCACAAGGTCATAGGGCGATGTCTCAGGGTTTGCCAGGCGCTCAAATGCTTTATCCCCGGCCAGTGTATCCAGGCTCACAATAACCAGGTCGCTTCCGTGATCGGCGAAGGGATTATCTAAGCGGCAATCCTGGCCAGAGACCTCCCGGAAGTGGAGAGAGAATAGAGTTCGCATCTCTCGTTTCCAGTTGCCAACCAGCCCAGCCGGGGGCACAATGAGGACCCGCGTAATAAGGCGCCGATTCAGCATCTCCCGAACATAAAGCCCGGTCATGATCGTCTTGCCAGCACCGGCATCATCAGCCAGAAGAAAGCGCAGCCTCGGCTGTGACAGCATGTGTTGGTAGACAGCAACGATCTGGTGTGGCACCGGGTCGATTAACGCGATCTCAACGCTAAAGGTAGAACTGAAAAGATGGCCGTAGCGCAAGCGCTCACCTTCCACAAAAAGCCGCACCGCTTCGCTTTCGGCGCGGAAGTCCAGCGCGGGAACCGTTGAGGTGGCTATGTAAGTTGTCCCTCGCTCGTGGATAGCCGATGGGCCCGCCTGGGTGAGAGCGGACTTAGAAGGAGTTTCAGCAAGAGCAGTGAGAGCTTTTAAGGACAAGCGACTGGGTCGCGCCTGGCTATTCTCCCATCTGCTGACTGTAACATAGGTAACTCCGAGCCGCTCCGATAGCTGGCCCTGAGTCAGCCCCAGCCGTTTTCGTAACGCTCGAATCCACTCCGCCGTATTTTGCGTTGAATCCATCAAGCCAGTCCATCCATTCTTTTAACAAAGTATAAATGACCAGGCGACAGAATGCAAGGGCCAGCAAAATGCTGAATTCTTTCCTGGTGAACAAAACGTCATTTTGTTTACTTCGGGGAAAAGGCTAACGTCACATTGGTAGACTGAAAGCTAGGCTAGAAAGTCTGTCTATTCCATGGATACGTGAACATAGATACACATAGATTCACCCCCTAGATGAAGTAAGCGGGTGTAACTTCACGGATTCAGGTATATGCTAAATAAGTCGGTCCAATTTGTTTCTTAAAAGTCGCTTTTCCTCCATTCTCCCACTCTTCCTGAAATTGGGTTAATTCTTCTGAAGTAAACTCATATGGAGATGAGGATACAATCTCAAAGTTCAACTCATCAACATAGAATTCAGGTTTCAAAGGAAACTTATAACGTGAACAAATGTCAACAGATACTTCCCTTGAAAATATTTTCCCTCCTAATATTTCTTTCGCTTTATCTTTTATGGGATCGGCAGGGAACAATTTCCCCCCACCTTCAAACATGTCATAGATGTATTCTGAGCTCTTTTTTGTCTGATGAAAAAGCATCTTATGGGCTGAGTAATCTTCACGACTCTCTAATTGCACTGTATATGCTTTCTGGTTGCCAGGCCTTGGAAAAGGTTGCAAACCAATTGGTTGTAATTTGGGAACATTTGTCGGATTAGTGATATTATATACTATCGATGGAGTCTTCATAAAAACACCAAGCTCATCCTGTTCTACAATAGGTAAATATTTCTCTGCTGCTTTTGAATGGTGACAAACAGCAAAGAATGCAGCGACCATAGGATCCGAAGTTACGTCTAAAAATTCAGTTCTAAATCCATAATGTTGTGCTAATCCAGTGAAACTAATATGAATACCATACTTTATAATATCTTGAACAGCCGGATGAGTTTGAATAACCCTCTCAAATTCTCTCTGTTTTAGACGCGCCTCAAACAAATCATAAATAGTTAGTTCACCTCGATAAATTTTCGGAACACAGCTTGGGAAATCTTGTACCTGTCCTCGATAAATAAATAGTGTCTGATTACCTGGAACTAAAATTATGGAACCATCTATCCATTCCTGGGGCATGAACGTTTCTTTCTCAGGAAATAAATGATTTTGATATAATTGGGCACGGACTTCAGGTATTCTTTTTAAGAAATGTTTCCGATTTTCTCTCTCCCTTTCAAGCTGCTGTAAGACTTCAAAGATATCCGAATAATAAGAGGCCATACTACGACTCCTCGTAATGTCAAACAAAGTTTTCTGCTACATGACGCCCGAGTTCACCCGCTGCACGGCGCTAACAGAATACGCCCAATTCTGGCAAAATGCAATTTGGCCGTTGAACCTAGAAAAATCGAGCCAGCTAGTGCAGTCGGGTGCAATGAGTTGTTATGTGTTTCCATCGAGCTCGAAATCTATACAGCTTGAAGTATAGCAGCTTTGATTCTCTCAAGGCTAGCTTTACGAAGTCTCCTGTATTCCTTGTGATAGCGCCATCCCGTTGGGTAGGTTAGGAAAAGGGGGATCTGTTTTTCAAGATCGCTGATATGAGATTGAACCAACTCACCCCTGTTTAGCCGATCGAGGCATCTTTCAATTTTATCCTCGGAAACAAGATTGAATATGTCTTTGTTAAATGTGACTACAGCCTTGACATCCATTTTATTCAACTCACTTCTGAATTCATCCCGTGCGTCGGGTTCAATGATTTGGCTCAACACCCTTTTCTTAAAAATTCTACGGATGTCATCAGGCGAACGTGTTGGAAAGGCATAGTAACAATAGAAACATAATTCAAATGCTCCTGAGTATGTGACCCTAAGGAACATGTTGCGAAGGCATTCTGGATTACGTTTTCCTTCTGGAATTGAAAACCAACCTGCATTTCCCATGATGGGCCAAAAAAGATTCTCGCGGTTTTTCCTGCTTGGCGATAGAAACATGCCTTGTTTAATGGAGTAGGGGTGAGGATTAGAGAACAGTAGCATGACTCGCGGCCTCCCACTTGGTATCAGAGGGATAAGTCTCTCGGAGGTGAACTTGACCTCCTTTTTTACATGGTCGAATGAGATCAGAGGATCTTCATCAAGGTAAGCGCCTATGAGCTTGGTAGCGCGCTCCTTGATACTTTCATACTCTTGGTCCAAAGGATAGGATTTCTGAAAGTTTATTTCTGACAAAGGATTACCTCAGATTTTCAGGGCCATCAATGCAGCGGAGTTGTGAGGAAGAACACATGACAATTACTAGGCCGAGACTTTCCATCTAATCTCCTTGTGGGATTGTATTATACGGAAAGATTCCGTACAATGCAACTGGAGAAGCACCTCGTGGAAACCTCCCCAGACCCTGCTATTGTTATATAGTAGACATTATTGGAAATAGGCGGCTGCCGGTGTCGACTTTGAGCGATATGCAGTTCTGAAGTTGTGCAAGCCGCACGCGATTTCCATGACCAGGTCAACAAACTTATCTTTGGTGTTACGAAATATGTCTTTGACAATACGACACCGTTTAATACCCGAAATCACATGCTCAACTATGACACGTACTTTGGAGATAAGCGCGTTGCGCTGTTTATCCTCTTCAGACAGTTCTCGACCACGAGGCTTCTTCTCAGGCTGCTGGATGTTGAGCCCTGGAGGTTCATATCCTTGAAAGCCGGTGTCTTTGTACAGGGTACTCTCTTCAGGAAAAGTCGGTTGTTCTTCATCGCAGATCTTCTTGTCGTGTTTCTTGCCTTCGTAGGTGCCGCTGAGGTATTTCACTTGCCGGCTGCCGAGGCTGACAACGACGTTGTTTTTCACCGTATGGGTCTTCTTCTTGCCGCTGTAGTACTGCTTTTGCTCCTCGTTGTCTTTCGGTCGTTGTCTCTTTCGTTCCGTGCCGTCGATCCCAAACTTGGTTTCACCACTCTCGGCGAGACTTGCCGCAAGCTGGGCTGGATTGCGTTCGGGTAAGTGACCCATAAAGGTCAACGCCCGTTTTAGCACCTCACTCAAGGTTTGAATCCAATAGCAGGCTTGCCCTTGAGTCATGCCAAATTCAAAAGCAAGTATCTCCTGAAGGGGGTAGGTTTTGAGATAGTGCAAGATGAACAGTAACTTATCGGCTGTTGTACGCAAGGCAGGTTTACGTCCACCGCCTGGTTGACGCTGACGGTTCTGATTAGAGGAGGCAGTCTCTTTGACGCAGGCTTCCCAGGCAGTCTGGAAGTGTTTCAACAATTCCTCGAACTCTGCCCGATCCAAACTGGTCATAGCTCGCAAAAGCTGTGGCTGTTCTTGACCTTATTGTAAGTGAACATGGTTTCTACTCCTCAGTAATAAGTGTTGTCAGAAGTAGATTATACACGGAATCTTATTTCCGATAAAGTCTAGTATACATCAAGTCCCAGCCCCATGTAATCCTATTACACGGGGCAAGTCCCCGACAACTTCTCAGAAAGGAGCGGGAATAATGCAACGACGGCCCAAGAAACTCCTCGACCAGGCCTGTACTGAGCTTGTCGAAGTATCCGAGAGGCCATCCGGCTCAAACACTACTCCATCCGCACCGAAGAGCCCTCAGTCAATAGACTTAGCGCAATTGCGACAAAACAGCGTTTTGTTCGGTGCCAATCAACTACCAAAGATCTGGTTTCTTTATCTCGGTTCCATCAGCCAAAACAAGAGGATCAGGAAATTGGCATTTTAGACATGACCGCAACTTGATGGAGAATGACTCCGGTGCAATCTTCGCGAGCTCGGCATTGGTGCGTTTGTACGGAAACGCGAAGAAGATAGGTTTGTTTGGAAATATGCGCTTACAAGTGACAACAGCCGGCGCAAGGTCAGTGTCACCTGTCATCAAAATTGCCGTGTCGCATTGCTCGAGATGACAGATCTCGAATAGTTTCGTGGCGATGGCAACATCGGTTTCCTTTTCTTCATGAGTGAAGAAATCTCGATTGCACTTGTTGCAATGGACGCTCTTCTTCTTGAAGCGTCCAAGTTGAACGTCAACTCCAGACGCCCGCAAACACCTCATGTAGAGTGCATGTCGGTCAATCTTGTCTTGTGAGCGGTGTGTGGGAGGCGCAGAGAAATAGTAGATATGCTCCATATCTGCTCTCTTGCCTCCGATCCGACCTGCGAGCGGTAAATATGAGCAACATAACTTCCTTAGATCAAGCCACTTGGCAGTAGCAGCTCTGCCATCATGATGAGCTTCAACTAAGGAGTGATAGAGATTGAAACCGTCAACAAGGAAAATAGTCCTGTTCATAACTCACTCGACTAATAAAAAACCCTCCGGATCGCAATCCGGAGGGGGCCAGTGAACAAGCAGTCCACTGGGGATGAACTTCCTATTACATTTATACCATTTTTTTCAGCTTTGTCAATCCCTGTTAATCCCCCTCAATCCGTGAGTCCAGACTCAAAAGGCTCACCTTGTGGGTGATGGTGGTCTAAGCGAATGTGTTTAGCTTTCTCTTCAGGGCTTCTATTCACGGATTAAGGCCTTTTCCCTGCACTTGACACAATAGGCCTGCATCTCGTCCTCCTTGAGCGTGAATTTTGACTAGAGATTAACACGTAGATGGCGATCAGTCAATAGCGCAATTGCGACAAAACATCATTTTGTTGCCTCCGGCTTGTGAGGCCACATAATTGGTTGACCACCTGAATCCGTGAATGAAACGTCCGAAGTGAAATTAAGTAGATTCATCTGGGTCATCATCCACCAAGCGGCTCTTTTGAATTCTGACTCACGGATTGAAGAACCAAAGGGATGCTTGATTTTTGCCGATTCTGTCTGTTAGAATGGGTTTCAGAAAGGAGGCAAGCAGTTGGTCTAGCAAGCGATTAGTAGCTTGTGGCATACGAATTTCAAAGTGCAGAGTGCAAATTGAAAATGCAAAATGCCAGGAAAACTTCATAAAACTGACTTGCCCCGTTCCCCGCCTTCGCGGGGACAAGGTAATATTTATCGGGGTGGGGAAAATTTGACTTTTGCAATTTGCAATTTACAATTTGAATTTACCCGAACGAAGTGAGGGTTATCTTGTAGATACGCCCTATATCAAGGCTCTCCCGCACTATCATGGCAAGCTTGTCGTATTGCTCCTCTCTTGATGGCAGCTCACTTTGCGTTTCGAGTGGGCAGTCAGGCTTTATGTTGTGCAGCAGACCACGTCGAAAGCGTTCATTGTCGAAGAGCCCGTGGAGGTAGGTGCCGAAGACCATGCCATCGTGTCCCACCGCCCCATCGGGATGATTTCCGTCCTCTCCTAACCTTTGTGTGATCTCAAAGGCCGGGGGAGCATCCCCACCAAGAGTCTGACCCATGTGGATCTCATATCCCGTCAGATGCTCCCCGGTGAGTCCCCGGAACAAGCCCTCGCTGGCGGCAATCCTTGCCCTGACCTGATGAGTCGTTTTCTCGCTTTCAAATGTGGTGACGATATCAAGTAAGCCTAATCCCTCGATAGCCGTCCTCTCCGACTCGACCCGGTGCGGGTCCTCTATCCTCTTGCCAAGCATCTGAAAGCCCCCGCAGATGCCGATAACGGGCGTTCCTGCCCGGGCTTTGTTCAGGATTACCTCGGCCAGCCGGGTCTCTTTTAGATGGGCAAGATCGGCAATGGTACTCTTGGAGCCGGGGATGATTATCAGGTCGGGATTACCGAGCTGCCAGGGAGCACTTATATAGCGCAATCGGACCCCTGCTTCCTGCTGCAAAGGCTCGAAATCGGTGGAGTTAGAGATGCGCCGGAGATAGACCACCGCGATATCAATCCCACATTCCCGGTTCCATTCACCCGCCTCTCCCTGATATATGGAGTCCTCTTCATTGATCATGATGTTGTGATAGTAGGGCACCACACCGAGAACCGGAATCCCGGTGTGCTCCTCCAGGTAATCGAGTCCCGGTTGGAGAATGGAGATATCGCCACGAAATTTATTGATGATAAACCCTTTAATCCTCTCCGCCTCCTCCTCCAGCAACACGACGGTTCCTATCAGCGAGGCGAAAACCCCACCTTTGTCAATATCTCCCACGAGGAGAACCGGCGATTGAGCCAGCCTGGCGATGCTCATATTCACCATCTCGAAGCGGCGGAGGTTTATCTCCGCCGGGCTCCCTGCTCCTTCGATTATTACGATGTCGTATTGGGAACGCAGCCGGGCTAGAGATTGTTCGATTATTGAAAATAGGTCGGGGGTGTGCTTGTAGTAGTCACGGGCGCTTACTGTCATCCTGGGCTTTCCCATGACCACGACCTGCGACTTAGCATCGGCCTCGGGCTTGAGCAGCACTGGATTCATATCAACGGCAGGCTCGATCCCGGCAGCTTCGGCCTGCACCACCTGGGCCCGTCCCATCTCGAGGCCGTCTCTCGTCACAAAGGAATTCAGCGCCATGTTTTGCGACTTGAAGGGTACTACGTTGAAACCATCCTGATGCATGATGCGACACAGGGCGGCAACGATGATGCTCTTGCCGACCGAGGAGCCGGTACCCTGGATCATCAGCGTTTTGGCGGTCATACCTCTATCCTTTCACCTTCATTGGAATGCCGGCGACCATGAAATAGACTTCACTGGCATATCGGGCAATGAGTTGGTTGGCTCTTCCCAGGAGGTCTGAGTACACCCGCCCCAGCCTGTTCTCCGACACCAGGCCGAGTCCGACCTCGTTGGAGACGATGATGAAGGTTGCACCGGTCTCTTGCATGAATTCAGCCAGCGTTTCCATTTCCGCCACGACTCGATGCTTGGCATCCTTAGTGTCGAGCTCGCCTGATTCTGATAGCCCTCGTTCTTCGCCGAGCATGAGATTCGAGACCAGCAAAGTGAGGCAATCGATGAGCACCACCTCGGCGTCGCCGATCCGCCCGGCAATTCCCCCTGCCAGATTCGCAGGGGCCTCCAGTGTTTGCCAGGAGAGCGGGCGCTGGCGCTGGTGCTCCGCAATACGTGTCCTCATTTCTTCATCGAAGCCTTCAGCGGTGGCAACGAAGAGGACTTTGTCGCTGATACGGCCAGCCAGATCCAGGGCATAGCGGCTCTTCCCGCTACGCACTCCGCCCAGTATAAGGATATGCTTTCTATTCAAAGCCAAGGCCTCGATTCCCTCTGAGGTGTGAAGGAATCCTTTCCTTCACAGGCTGCGGCGGAGGGAAAGGATTCCCTGCCCTCAAATAGTATTAAGCAGGACAGCACTTTCTTCCTCACAACCGAAAGCTGACGGCTGACCGCTTATCTATATCTTACCCTAAAAAGATGATTTTTGAAACTCCTCGAATTGCGTCACAATTATATTGTTACCGAAACAGGAGTTCTGAATTTAACAATCTGTGTAACTATTCAGCCTGCTTGCATGTTGCTTGACATGGACCTACGATATGTGTTAGTACCTAAAATCTAAAATTATGTGCGAAAATGGCAGGATATTTTTTGGGTCGTGCGTAGCTCGAATCTAAATATTTTTGCTCCAACTTTTGATTTTTTGGTTCCAGCTCGTCTGGGTTAGGATAATTATACCATGAATCGAGCCCAGCCAGAGCTATTACCACAAGAAGAAGGTGAAATCCTTCTGAATCAATTAGCACCCATGAACCATGAAGACATCCTGGCGATTTATGAGGCTGGTCCTGAGGCGGTGATCAAGCTCATCAATACCCTGAGTGCAACCATTTTTGAACAGTTGGAGCAGATTGCT
>BBPD01001660.1_pt1 | contig 11042 bp, 14 predicted proteins | sample 1344911 | NCBI WGS metagenome assembly BBPD01 (sample SAMD00019088, study PRJDB2971) | groundwater metagenome | biome: freshwater biome; feature: mineral spring; material: ground water | place: USA: CA, Sonoma | collected 2011-09 | depth surface m
CATGAACACCGACAACATGAGCATCCTCGGGCTGACGATCGATTACGGCCCGTTCCAGTTCATGGACGGCTTCGAGCCGCAGCACATCTGCAACCACTCGGACGACGGCGGGCGCTACGCCTTTGGGCAGCAACCGGGCATCGCCCACTGGAATTTGTATTGCCTGGCGCAGGCGCTGCTGCCGCTGCTCGATGGCACGCAACAGGCCGCCGAGGCGCTGCGCCACTACAAGCCCCGGTTCGAGGCCGCGCTGCAACAGCGCCTGAACGCCAAGCTGGGCCTAGGCGAGCCACGCCCCGGTGACGCCGCCTTGGCCGACGAGCTGCTGCGCCTGCTGGCCGCCGAACGGGCCGACTACACCCGGTTTTGGCGCAGCCTAAGCGAGGGCGTGGCCGAATTTTCGCTCAGCGGCCGCGTGACCGAACTTGGCGCAGCGCGCGCGTTGCTGCAGCAAAGCGACCCCTTTGAGGCTTGGGCGCGGCGCTGGCGCGAACGCCTGCTCAGCGACGCGGCGCACAGCCCCGAACAGGCACAAGCGCAGATGCGGCGCAGCAACCCGCGCGTGGTGTTGCGCAACCACCTGGCGCAAGCCGTAATCGAGGCTGCCGAGCAACGCCAGTTCGAGCCCCTGCAGCGCTTGCAGGCCGCGCTGGCGCAGCCCTACGACGATCTGCCCGACTGCGACGACCTGGCCGCCGAGGCGCCCGCATGGGCGGCGCAGATCGAGATCAGTTGTTCCTCCTAAAAACCCGTCTCCCATCCGCCCATGGAATTTCCGATCCACAAAACCCCCGAGCAATGGCGCGAGCTGCTGGCCGCCAAAGGGGCTGAGCCCTTGGCCTACGCCGTGCTGCGCCAGGCCGCCACCGAGCGCCCTTTTAGCGGCCGCTACGAGGCGCATTGGGCCAGCGGCCGCTACCACTGCATGGGCTGCGGCCAGCCCTTGTTCGATAGCGCGACCAAGTTCGACGCCGGCTGTGGCTGGCCCAGCTTCAGCTTGGCCCTGCCGGGCGCGGTCACCGAACGCCACGACCGCAGCCACGGCATGCTGCGCACCGAAACCCTGTGCAGCCAGTGCGGCGCGCACCTGGGCCACGTTTTCCCCGACGGCCCGGCCCCCACCGGCCTGCGCTACTGCATGAACTCGGCCGCGCTCGACTGGCAGGCACCGACGGCCTAGCGCACCACCCAGAGCCCTGACTCGATCCCTTTCCTGCTCCCGGCCTAGCCCCTCTAGCCGGCGCGATAATCCCATCTGCTATGCAACAACCCCCCTCCCCCCACCCCGCCACGGCCGAGGCCCTGCGCGCCACCTTGGAGCAGACCTTGGCCCCGCACCTGCTGGAAGTGATCGACGAGAGCGCCGCCCACGCCGGCCATGCCGGAGCCAACGCGCAAGGCTTTGGCAGCCACTTCCGGGTGCGCATTGCCTCCGAGCGCTTCCAGGGCTTAAGCCGCGTGGCCGCGCACCGGCTTGTGTATGATGCGCTTCGTCCCTATATAGACGCTGGCTTGCACGCACTGGCGATCGAAATCCGGCGCTAGATTTTTCGCTCACCCCCTACCTTTGCTCCATGAAACTCCTGCTCACCGCCGTGGCCTTGGCTGCCACCCTCGCCCTGCCCGCTTACGCGCAAAACCTGGCCATCGTCAACGGCAAACCGGTGCCCACGGCACGCTTGGATACGCTGGTGCAACAAGCCGAGCGCGGCGGCCGCACCGTCGATGACGCCATGCGCGCCCAGTTGCGCGAAGAAGCCATCATGCGCGAGATTTTTGCGCAAGAGGCCGAACGCCGTGGCCTGCGCGCCAGCCCCGAGTTCCGCGCCCAAGTCCAACTGGCCTCGCAAACCATCCTCATCCGCGAGCTGTTCGCCGACTTCCAGCGCAAAAACCCGGTCACCGATGCCCAAGTGCAAGCCGAATACGAAAAATTCGCCGCTGCCAACCAAGGTCAAGAATTCCGCGTGCGCCACATCCTGGTCGAGACCGAGGCCGAAGCCACCGCCCTGCTGGCCCAGATCCGCGCCGGTGGAAACTTCGAGGAACTGGCGCGCACCCGCTCGCGCGACCCCGGCTCCGCCCCCCAAGGCGGCGACCTCGACTGGGCCGGCGCCGACGTGTTCGTGCCCGAGTTCTCGCAAGCCATGGTCAAGCTCGGCAAAGGCCAACTCAGCCCCGAGCCGGTGCGCAGCCAATTTGGCTGGCACATCATTCGCGTCGATGACGTGCGCCGCGCCCAACTGCCGCCGTTGGAACAGTTGCGCCCGCAGATCGAGCAAAACCTGATGCAGCAGCGCCTGATGGCGTTCCAAGAAGATCTGCGTGGCCGGGCGCGGATTCGCTGAAATTAAAGTTTGGGCGGTTGGGCGGTTGGGCGGTTGGGCGGTTGGGCGGTTGGGCGGTTGGGCGGTTGGGCGGCTGGGTGCCCGGGGGCTGTGGGCCGATTTCTGGCCGCGCAGCGGACGGCATGAGGCACGCAGCCCCCGGGTGCCCAGCCGCTCAGTAGCTGTGGGCCGATTTCTGGCCGCGAAGCGGACGGCATGAGGCACGCGGCCCCCGGCGCGCACAGCCGCCTAGCCGCCTAGGCACTGCGCGCGCACCTCTCAGCCCAGCAAACGGGCGCGCAACTCGTCCACCGCAGCGCTCAGGGCTCCGTCGTTTTGGATGCAGATGCTGCCCACCGGGAGCTGCAAGGGCGGATCGCGCTGCAAGCGCTCGGCCACCGCAGCCGGGGTTTCGCGGCCGCGCGCCAGCAAGCGCTGCCGCAACACCGCTGGCGAGGCCTCTATGTGCACCACGGTGGCGGCGGGCCAGTGGCACAGCAACTGCGGCAAATAGCCGCGCGAACCATTCACAAACACCCACTGCCCCAAATCCAAGGGCTCCAGTTCGCACCAGCGCACGCCATAGCACAAGCCATTGGCAAGCCAGTGCAACGCAAACGCACCGTCGGCGCGCAGCCGCTCGAAAGCGTCGGCATCGACGGGCTCGTGGGCTTCACCGTCTGCCGTCGAGGGCCTGGCAATGGTGCGCCGTGCCCAATGCGCCGCAACGCTGGCAGGCCAAGTGGCGCGCAAGCCGCCCAACACCGAGTCCTTGCCCACCCCCGAAGGCCCGATCACATAGACTAGGCGCGCGCCCATTGGAGTACCCCGCGCGCTCATGACCCAAAGCGCAGCTGTTGCAACAGCTCAAAGTCTGCACCCGCAACCGGCTCGACGAACAGCGACAGCCGATCGATCGGGCACGGTGGCAGGCTGTGAAACTGGCGCGCTGCGGCAGCCAGCAACGCCTCCCGCTGCACCGGTGCCAGTCCATCGAGCGGCCCGGTGAGTGAAAAGTGAAATCGAAATTCCTGCAACACCCACGGGTAGCCCCATGCTTGCAACAGCGCCTCCTGCTCAGCCGAAAGCCCGGCGCGGCGGCGGCGCGCCAATTCGTCCGCGCTCAATTGGGCGGCAAGGGGCTGCAAGGATTGCACGCAATCGGCCTCCAGCCGCTCCAGCTCGGGTGGCGTTTGCAGCGGCTGCAAGGCAATGAAATCGCCCATGCAAGCCACGCGCAGCGGCAGCTCGAAAGCCCGCTGCCGGCTGCAAATGCCTTGCAGCACCGTGCGCACCGAGGCCAGATCGCCGTGGGCCAGCCGAAACGGGGCCTTGAGGGTGGCGTGCCAGCCATAGCGGCGCGGTGCGGCGGTCAGGCGCGCAAACGCCTCGGCGTCGATGCCCTCGATTGCCGTTTGCGGCAGTGCGGCCGCCGTCGCCGCACAACGCCCCAGCCACCGACTGCCAGCCTGCCACCAAGGGGACTCGGGCGCGGGCGCAAAATAGACCGCCACCCGGTGTGGCAACACGGCTTGCTGCATCACAGTTCCTTAGCTTAAATGGGCATGATCGACGCTGATGGCCACCCGGTCACCGGCAAACCAGGTGCAGGCATATTCAACCGGGCAGCCCTCGGCATCGACATTGACGCTGGTGACACGCAAGGTCGGCCGCGTGAGCGGCTGTTGCAGCAGGGCCGCGACTTCGGCACTGGGCAGGCGCGCCGTGATGCGGCTCTCGCGGCGCGTGTAATCGCTCACACCCAAGCGGGCCAGCGCCTCCGTGATGGAGCCCGTTTCCTGCAAATGCACCTCTAGCCCAGCCAGCCGCGGCAGCGGGAAGTAGCGGTCGCTGGCGTGCAACACATGGCCGGCGCCGTCGCCCAACACCAGCAGGTGCAGCACCGGAGCACCCTCGGCCAGCGCCAGCGCCAGCGCCACCCCCGGCTCGGCGCACTCGACTTCGGCCTGCAACACCCGAAAGCCCCCTTTGAAACCGGCTTGCGCCAGGCTTTGCCGATGCCGGGTGCGTTTGCCCAGAATCACTTCGACGGCAAATTCTTCCACATAGGTGCCGCTGCCTTGGGCCGAGCGCACCAAGCCCAACTGCCCGAGCGAAGCCAAGGAACGGCGCACGGTGTGGCGGTTGACACCGTACTGCTGCGCCAGCGCGTGCTCGGAGGGCAGGCGCTGGCCCGGCGCATAGACCCCTTCCCGAATGGATGCACCTATTTCGTGGGCAACGCGGGCCCAGAAGCTGTGCTCAGGGTTGGGTAGAACCAATTCCGGGAGGTCGGCGGCAAGGGTTTTTGTCATGAGTTTTTCACAAGAGGGGGTTAAGCTGCGGGCTCAAGCCAAAAGTTGTCTAAACAAATAGCACCATAGCACCAGAATGTTTCAATCATTTGACAAACCGCCCACCGAGGGCTCCAGTGCACGCGCCGACTGGATGGCCCTGCTGGCGCGCGCCCCGCTGGCGCTGCTGGAGCAGGGCCTGCAAGCGCCCTTGACGCAGCGCCGCACCGAATGGTTGCGCCCGCCCGAAACCGGACTGTACATGGTGCAGGGCCGGGCCGGGGCCACGGGGCAACGCTTCAACTTGGGCGAACTCACGGTCACGCGCTGCACCTTGCGCGCCTTGAATGAGCAAGGCGCGCAGCAAGGTCTGCAAGGTGAACGGCAGGCGGGTTTGCCAGCGGCCACGGTCGGCGTGGCCTACGTGCTTGGGCGCAGCCACCGCCACGCCGAACTGGCGGCGTGGGCCGACGCGCTGCTTCAGGAAGCCGGGCCCGGTGCCGAACTGGAGCAGACGCTGCTGGCCCCGGTGCGCGCGCACCTGGCGCAGCAACAGGCCCAGCGCCGAGTGCAAGCGCAGGCCAGCAAGGTGGATTTTTTTACGCTTGCCCGCGAAGCCGGATCCAGCGACGGGGCCGAGGACGAGCAATGAAAAACGAAGAACTCGAAAACATGCTGCCCGGCTTTGCCGACCTCGCGGTCGGCAGCCAGGCGGTGTTTCGCCGCGCCCTCGAAGCGCTGTCGCTGCCCGGGCGCGTGCTGGAACTGCCGCACCCAGCCCAAACGCCAGCCAACGGCCACCCGGCGGCGGCGCTGCTGCTGCTGGCCTTGCTCGACAGCGATTGCAGTTTGTGGCTCTCGCCCTCCCTAGCCGGTTCGCAGGCACAGGCGTGGCTGCGCTTTCACACCGGTTGCCGCTGCGTCAGCGATCCCGGTGCGGCACGCTTTCTCTGGTTCGCCGCCGCCGACCCCTGGCCAGCGTTGGCACAGCTCGACTGGGGCAGCGACGAATACCCGGACCAATCGGCCACCTGCGTGATCGAACTGCAAAGTCTGCACGAGGGCCAATCCGCCCCGCTGTTGCTGAGCGGGCCCGGCATCCTAGAAAGCCAGAATTTGCACGCGCGCGGGCTGCCTGCCGACTTCGCAGCCCAATGGGCCGCCAACCACGCCGCCTTTCCGCGCGGCGTCGATGCCTTCTTGGTGGCGGGCCACAGCGTCTGTGGCTTGCCGCGCTCCACGCGCGTGCGACACGCACCACACACCCCACTGGAGCCCTGAACATGTACGTCGCTGTCAAAGGCGGAGAAGCCGCCATCCTGCACAGCTACCGCTTGCTGGCGCAGCAGCGCCGCGGCGACGCCGCCGTGCCCGAGCTGAGCGTGGCCCAGATCCGCCAGCAAATGAAACTGGCGGTGGACCGCGTCATGTGCGAGGGCTCGCTCTACGACCCCGAACTCGCGGCACTGGCCATCAAACAGGCTTGCGGCGACTTGGTCGAGGCCATTTTTTTGCTGCGCGCCTACCGCGCCACCCTGCCGCGCTTGGGCTGTACGCTGGCGTTGCGCACCGATGGCATGGCGCTGGCGCGCCGCATCTCGGCCACCTTCAAAGACTTGCCGGGCGGGCAAATCCTAGGCCCGACCTACGACTACACCCAGCGCCTGCTCGATTTCTCGCTGCTGGCCGCCGCCCCCGAGCCGCAGCCCGCCGCGGCCAGCCCCACCTTGCCCCCCGAGCAGCCCACACCCCGGGTGGTGGATCTGCTCAACCAGGAGGGCCTGATCGAACGCTGCCCGCCGCCCGAGGGCGACCCGGAACCCGTGGACCTCACGCGCGAGCCGCTGCGCTTCCCGGCCGAGCGCGCCACTCGGCTGCAAAACCTGGCCCGTGGCGACGAGGGCTTCCTGCTCGCCATGGCCTACTCGACCCAGCGCGGCTACTCGCACACACACCCCTTCGTGGGCGAAATCCGTTTTGGCACGCTGGCGATCGAACTGGCCCCCGAAGAGCTGGACTTCACGCTCTCGATCGGCGACATCGAATTGACCGAATGCGAGATGGTCAACCAGTTCGCTGGCAGCCCGAGCGAGCCGCCGCAGTTCACGCGCGGCTACGGACTGGCCTTTGGCCACAGCGAGCGCAAAGCGATGGCGATGAGCCTGGTGGACCGCAGTCTGCGCGCCAGCGAGCTTGGTGAAGCGGTGCAGTCGCCGGCGCAGATGCAGGAGTTCGTGCTCTCGCACAGCGACAGCCTCGAGGCCTCGGGTTTCGTGCAGCACCTCAAGCTGCCGCACTACGTCGATTTCCAGTCTGAACTGGATTTGGTGCGGCGCCTGCGTGCCGAGGCCCAAGCCCAAACCCAAACCCAAGCCGCACCCCCGCCAAGCGCGGCCACGCCACCCAGCCCAAAGGCCCATCCGTGAATGCCCCCACCCTTGGCGCAGTGCTGCACGCGCCCGCTCCTGCAAGCGAAACCGCACCCTCGGTCAACTTTGCCTACCTGGACGAGCGCAGCAAGCGCATGATCCGGCGCGCCCTGCTCAAAGCCGTGGCCATCCCCGGCTACCAAGTCCCCTTTGGCTCGCGCGAAATGCCGCTGCCCTACGGCTGGGGCACGGGCGGCATCCAAGTCACGGCCGCCGTCATCGGGCCGCAAGACACGCTCAAGGTGATCGACCAGGGCTCAGACGACACCGTCAACGCGGTCAACATCCGGCGCTTCTTCCAGCGCACCGCCGGCGTGCCGATCACCACCCAAACCCGCGCCGCCACCCTGATCCAGACCCGGCACCGCATCCCCGAAACGCCGCTGCGCGAGGGCCAGATCATCGTCTATCAGGTGCCGGTGCCGGAACCGCTGCAACGGCTGGAGCCGCGCGAAACCGAGACCCGCACCCTGCACGCGCTGGCCGAGTACGGGCTCATGCACGTCAAGCTGTACGAAGACATCGCGCGCCACGGCCACATCGCCACCACCTACGACTATCCGGTGCTGGTCAACGACCGCTACCTGATGTCACCCTCGCCCATCCCAAAATTCGACAACCCCAAGCTGCACCTCAACCCGGCGCTGCAACTCTTTGGTGCCGGGCGCGAAAAGCGCATCTACGCGGTGCCGCCCTACACCAAGGTCGAGAGCCTGTCGTTCGACGACCACCCCTTCGAGGTGCAACGCTGGGAGATGGCCTGTGCACTCTGCGGCGCCACCGATTCCTACTTGGACGAAGTGATCATCGACGATCAAGGCACGCGCCAGCACACCTGCTCCGACTCCGACCACTGCCAGCAGCGGCGCGCCGCGCAAGGCGCCCGCACCGCGTGAACGAGACCCATCCATGCCCTCCCCTGCCACCCCCTCTGCTCTGCCGCTGCTGCGCGTACACCAGTTGAGCAAGCGCTACGGCGCCCTGACGGCGCTGCAAGATGCCTCCTTCGAGCTCTGGCCGGGCGAAGTGCTGGCCGTGGTCGGCGAATCCGGCTCGGGCAAGAGCACCTTGCTCAACACCGTCGCGGCGCTGATGCGCCCCGACAGCGGCTGCGTCCAATACCAGTTGCGCGACGGCAGCCTGGAAGACGTACACGCCCTGAGTGCCGCGCGTCAGCGCCTGCTGGCGCGCACCGACTGGGGCTTCGTGCACCAAAACCCGGCCGACGGACTGCGCATGGACGTCTCGGCCGGGGCCAACGTGGGCGAGCGCCTGATGGGCCTGGGCTGGCGCCATTACGGGCAGTTGCGCGCCGCGGCGCTGGAGTGGTTGCAGCGGGTCGAAATCGACGCCGACCGCATCGACGATGCGCCACGCGTTTTTTCTGGCGGCATGCGCCAGCGCTTGCAGATCGCCCGCAATTTGGTCACCAGCCCGCGCCTGCTGTTCATGGACGAGCCCACCTCCGGCCTCGACGTATCGGTGCAGGCGCGGCTGCTGGACTTGCTGCGCCGCCTCACCCAGGAGCTGCAACTGGCCGTGGTCATCGTCACCCACGACCTGGCCGTGGCCCGGCTGCTGGCGCAGCGCATGGTGGTGATGCAGCGCGGTCACATCGTCGAAAGCGGCCTGACCGACCAGCTGCTCGACGATCCCCAGCACCCCTATACCCAACTCCTGGTCAGCTCCGTCCTTCCACCATGAAACCTGCCCTCCTTAGCATGAGGGGTGTGGCCAAGCGCTTCACCCTGCACCACCAACACGGGGTCGAACTGCCGGTGCTCGACGGCGTCGATCTGCAAGTCCAAGCCGGCGAATGCCTGGTGCTCGACGGGCCCTCGGGCATGGGCAAAAGCACCCTGCTTAAGCTGGTTTATGCCAACTACCGCGCCAGCGCCGGCTGCATCGAGGTGCGCACCGGCACCGATTCCACCCTAGAGGTGACCCAAGCCAGCGCGCGCGAGCTGCTGCAACTGCGCCGCGACACGGTGTCTTACGTGAGCCAGTTTCTGCGCCTGATCCCGCGCGTGCCCGCCATCGACGTGGTGGCGGAAGCGCTGCGCCAAGACCACGCCACCGACCCGGACGTGGCCGCAGCCGCCCGCGCCGAGGCCGCGCGCTGGTTGCAGCGCCTGCGCATCCCCGAGCGCCTGTGGGCGCTGCCACCGGCCACCTTCTCGGGTGGTGAGCAGCAGCGTATCAACATCGCCCGCAACCTCATCAAGCCGCGGCCGCTGCTGCTGCTCGACGAGCCCACCGCCTCGCTCGACCCGGCCAACACCCGCACCGTGGTGGAACTGATCCAAGAGGCCGTCGCCGGTGGTGCCGCGGTGCTGGGCATTTTTCACGACCCCGACGTGGGCGCGGCGGTGGCCACGCGCCGCATCGACATGGCTTGTTTTCGGAGTGCCGCATGAACCCCATCGTTTTTCGCAACGCCCACCTAGTGCTGTCCGACGAGGTGCGCTTGGGCAGCCTGCAAGTGGTGAACGGCTGCATCGAAGCGCTCGACAGCAGCGCCTTGGGGCAGACCGGCATTGACCTCGAGGGCGACTACCTGCTGCCCGGCCTAGTCGAAATACACACCGACAATCTGGAGCGCCACCTGATGCCGCGGCCCAAGGTGCACTGGGCCGAAATGCCGGCCCTGCTGGCGCACGACGCCGAACTGGCGGCAGCGGGAATCACCACCGTCTTCGATGCGCTGGGCGTCGGCGACACCGAGCCCGACACCCTGCGCGGCATCTCCTGGGAGCGGGCGCTGCGCTGCCTCGATTACTGCACCGCCCAAGGGATGCTGCGCACCGACCACCACCTGCACATCCGCTGCGAACTGCCCGCACCCAACACGGTCGAGCTGTTCCAGCCCTTTCACGAGCACCCGCGCCTCGGGCTGATCTCGCTCATGGACCACACCCCCGGCCAGCGCCAGTGGGAGGACATCGAACACGCCCGCATCTACTACACCGGCAAGAAGGGCTGGAGCCTGGAGCGCTTCCAGCAACAGGTCGCATATGCGATCGAGTCGCAGGCCCGCTACGCGCAGCCGCACCGCCAGCACTTCGTCGATTACTGCCGCACGCACCGCATCGCGCTGGCCAGCCACGACGACACCACCGAGGTGCATGTGCAGCAAGCGCACCAAGATGGTGCCTGCATCTCCGAATTCCCGACCACCGTGGCGGCGGCTCGCGCCGCACACGCGCTTGGCATGGGCACCGTCATGGGCGGGCCCAACGTGGTGCGCGGCGGCTCGCACTCGGGCAACGTGGCGGCGGCCGAATTGGCCCAGTTGGGGTTGCTCGATATCCTCTCCTCCGATTACGTGCCGGGCAGCCTGCTGAGCGCTGCAGTGCGTCTGGTCGATGACGGGCTGCTCAGCCTGCCGCAGGCCGTGGCCACCGTCACCCGCAACCCGGCGCGTGCCTGTGCCCTGCACGACCGGGGCGAACTGCGCCCGGGTTTGCGCGCCGACCTGGTGCGCGTCAAGCTGATCAAGCTGCCCGACGGACGCAACCAGGCCGTGGTGCGCAGCGTCTGGCGCGAAGGCGAACGGGTGCTTTGAAAGACCCAACCCATGCCACCCAGCCACCACACCCCATCATCCGCAGGCCAGGCCCGCCTCACCCACGTGGCGGCTCACAACGTGCCGCCCAAGACCCGACTGACTGCAAGCCCCACCCTGGCCGCCAGCGCCGTGGTGCAAAACTGCCGCTTTGGCCGCTACACCGAAGTGGGTGAACAGGCGCACATGAGCGACTCGGTGCTGGACGACTACAGCTACCTGAGCCGGGGCTGCGACGTGATGTCGTCCGACATCGGCAAGTTTGCCAACATCGCCGCCATGGTGCGCATCAATCCGGGCTTTCATCCGCTCGAGCGCCCGACCCTGCACAACTTCACTTACCGCTGGAGCCGCTACGGATTGGCCGATACCGACGACGCCGCCTACTTTGAGTGGCGGCGGCGCCAGCGCGTGCGCATCGGCCACG
>BBPD01000554.1_pt1 | contig 11032 bp, 5 predicted proteins | sample 1344911 | NCBI WGS metagenome assembly BBPD01 (sample SAMD00019088, study PRJDB2971) | groundwater metagenome | biome: freshwater biome; feature: mineral spring; material: ground water | place: USA: CA, Sonoma | collected 2011-09 | depth surface m
CGTGTTGTCGGCGACTTCTGGTGGGTCTTTGTGCGTCTGAGTTCGATCAAGTTGTCCGGCTTCAAGTCCTTTGCCGACCCGACCAGCCTCATGCTGCCGGGGCAGTTGGTGGGCGTGGTCGGCCCCAATGGCTGCGGCAAGTCCAACATCATGGACGCGGTGCGCTGGGTGTTGGGCGAGTCCAAGGCATCCGAGCTGCGCGGCGAGTCGATGCAGGACGTGATCTTCAACGGCAGCCACAGCCGCAAACCCGCCAGCCGCTCCAGTGTCGAGCTGGTGTTTGACAACGCCGACCAGCGTGCAGGCGGCCCGTGGAGCCAGTTCGCCGAGATCGCGGTCAAGCGCGTGCTCACGCGCGACGGCAGCAGCAGCTACCACATCAACAACCAGTCGGTGCGTCGCCGTGACGTGCAAGACGTGTTTCTGGGCACCGGTCTGGGCCCGCGCGCCTACGCCATCATCGGCCAGGGCACCATCAGCCGCATCATCGAGTCCAGGCCGCAGGACTTGCGCTTGTTCCTGGAAGAAGCCGCCGGGGTCTCGAAGTACAAGGAGCGCCGCCGCGAAACCGCGCAGCGGCTGGAAGAAACGCGCGAAAACCTGACCCGGGTGCAAGACATTGTGCGCGAACTCAAAGCCAACCTGGACAAGCTGGAACGACAGGCCGAGCGGGCTGCGCACTACCATAAGCTGCACGCCAGCGTCACACTCAAGCAAGGGCAGCTCTGGTTTCTCCGACATGCCCAGGCGCAGGCCGAACAGACACGACTCAAGCTCTGCGCCGCCCAGGCGGACGAGGACATCCGGGCACGCAGCGCCGAGCTGCGCCGCACCGAGTCCGATCTGGAAACCATTCGCCAGACGCATTACGAGGCCGGCGACCGGGTCAACCAGGCGCAGGGCCAGTTGTACGAAGCCAACGCCCGGGTGGGCGAGATCGAGGCGCACATTCGCTTCGTGCAGGAGAGCCGCCAGCGGGTCGAGCTGCAACTGACGCAGCTCAAAGAACAACTGAAGTCCTGGACGGCGCGCGCCCAGGACACCGGCTGCGAACTCGAGCGGCTGGCCCAGGCGCTGGCCGACGCGCAAGCACATGCACAGCAACTGATGGCGCAGGTTCAAGAGCAGGCGCAGACCTTGCCGGCGCTGGAAGACGGCTGGCGCCAGAGCCAGGCCAACGCCGGCCAGCAGCGCGCGCGCGTGGCGCAATGGCAGCAGCAGATTCAGGTGCTGGCGGCCGAGCAGCGCGGCATCGACGAGCACAGCGCTCAGCTCAGGCAGCGCGGCGAACGCCTGCAGACCGAGCGCCATACGCTGCCTGCGCCCGACCCGGCGGAGCTGCTGGCGGCGCACAGCCAGTCGGCGCTCGCGCAGGAAGAAGCCCAGCACAAGGACGCGCACCTGCTGCAACTGCAAGACAGTCTGCCCCGGCTCGACGCGCTGCGCCGCGCCGCACAGCAGGCTTTGAACCAGGAATTGGCGCTGCAGGCCAAGCTGTCGGCGCGCCGCGACGCGCTGGCGGCCTTGCAGGCCAAGCTGCGCAGCAACGAACAACTCAAGCCCTGGCTGGCCCAGCACGGGCTGGACGGGTTGCCGGCGCTGTGGAGCCGCATGCAGGTCGAACCCGGCTGGGAAAACGCGTTCGAGGCCGCTTTGCGCGAGCGCCTGGGCGGACTTGAGGTCGCGCGGTTGGAGCAGGTGTGCGCCTTGAGCGGCGCCGCCCCGCCGGCCAAACTCTGCTTTTACCAGCCGCCAGCGGCCGCCGCGCCCAACGCCGGCGCGCGCCGGCTCAAGCCGCTGGTGCACTGGCTGCGCCCGAGCGAAGCAGCGCTGCAGGCCTTGCTGAGCGAATGGCTGCACCCCTGCCTGAGCGCGGACAGCCTGTCGCAGGCGCTGGCCGAGCGCGCGCAGTTGCAGCCCGGCGAAGTGATTTACCTGCCCGAGGGCCACGCCGTCAGCGCGCACAGCCTGAGTTTTTACGCGCCCGACAGCGCTCAGGCCGGCTTGTTGGCACGCGCACACGAAATTGAAAACCTGAGTCTGGAAGTCAAAACCCAGACCCTGCTGGTCGAACAGGCCCGCGCCGCGCTGCTACACGCCGAAGCCAGCGAGCAGGAGGCAGCGCAGCAATTGGTACAGGCGCGCCGCGCAGCCGGCGCGGCGCGCAGCCGCGCGCACGAATGCCAGGTGCAGGTGCTGCGCCTGACCCAGGGCGCGCAGCAGAGCCGCACACGCCAAGAACAAATCGCCACCGATCTGACCGAGATCGACGCCCAACTGCAAGACCTGCAGGAACGCCGCATGGCGGCCGAGTCCCGCCTCGAAGCACTGGCCCTGCAACGGGCCGACGGCCAGCAGCAGCAGCTCCAGCTCGACGAGCAGGCGCTGGCGGCCGAACGGGCGCTGCAAATGGCGCGTCTGCAACAGCGCGCGCTCGAGCGCAGCGCCCAGGAAGCCGCATTTGCGCTGCGCAGCCTGCAAGCGCGCCAGGCCGAGCTGCAACGCGCGCTGCAAACGGCTGCAACGCAGGAGCAAGCGCTAAGCGCCGCGGCCAAGCGCAGCGCCGAGGAACTGTTGGGCCTGAATGCCAGCGACGCGCCAACCGGTCTGCAGCAGGCACTGGCGCACAGGATCGAATGTGAACAGGCGCTGGGCGCGCAGCGCCAGCGCTACGACGAGCTCACACGCAAGCTGCGCGCCAGCGACGAACGCCGCCTGCAGCTCGAACGCGAGCTCGACCCTTTGCGCGCGCGCAGCACCGAATACCAGCTCAAGGAGCAGGCCGCACGGCTGGCGGTCGAACAATTCTGCGGCTTGCTCGAAAATGCCCAGGCCGATCTGGCTGCGCTGCAGCGCAGCGTCGAGCAAGACGAGGTTCGGCTGAGCGGCCTGCCAAGCGAGATCGACCGCTTGCAGCGCGAAATTCAGGCGCTGGGCGCGGTCAATCTGGCGGCTCTCGGAGAACTCGAGGTGGCGCGCGAACGCCAGACCTTTCTGGATGCCCAGTCGGCCGACCTGCTGCAGGCCATCCAGACGCTGGAAGATGCCATTAGAAAAATTGACGCCCAAACCCGCGCCCTGCTGGCCGACACCTTTGCCGGCGTCAACACCCACTTCGGCCAGTTGTTCCCCGAACTGTTTGGCGGCGGCAGCGCCCGCCTGCTGATGACGGGCGAAGAAATTCTTGACGCCGGCGTGCAGGTGCTGGCGCAGCCGCCGGGCAAGAAAATACAGAGCATTCACCTGCTCTCGGGTGGCGAGAAGGCGCTCACCGCCATTGCTCTGGTGTTTGCCATTTTTCAGCTCAACCCGGCGCCGTTTTGCCTGCTCGACGAAGTCGACGCGCCGCTGGACGACGCCAACACCGAGCGTTATGCAAAACTGGTCCGGGCGATGTCGCGCCAGACACAATTTCTTTTCATCAGCCACAACAAAATTGCGATGGAAATGGCGGCACAACTGATCGGCGTGACGATGCAGGAGCAAGGTGTTTCGCGTATCGTTGCGGTGGACATGGTGTCCGCTGCCGGTATGCTTGCAGCCACCTGAACTCGAACCTGAACCATGAGCACACTACAAATCAGCCTGGCGGTCATCGGCGTTCTGGTGCTGGTATGCGTGATCGCCTACAACGTCTGGATTGTTCGCAAGAACGCACCGCGCACCGCCCGCCCACCCGGCGCAGCGCCAGCGCGCACCGATACCGACTTGGCCGCAGCCGCAGCCGCAAAGCCGCAAAGCGGCCGCATCGAACCGGTGCTGGACGCCAGCCTGAGCCCGGCTGCAAGCGCCTGGCGCGCGCCGACGGCAGCGGCGCTGCCGGTTCTGCTCAACACGGTGTTGCAGCCGGCAGACAAAAAGCAGGCGCTTGATGTCCTGATCGACGTGATCGCCCCGCTGCAGCTCGAAGCACCGGTTTCAGGCGACGCGCTGCTGGCCGCCCTGCCCGGCACACGCCGCGTCGGTAGCAAACCGTTTGCGCTCGAAGCACAGAACCAGGCCAGCGGCGAATGGGAGAGCCCGCGTGCCGGTCAGCGCTACCGCGCACTGCAAGCCGGCGTTCAGTTGGCCAATCGCACCGGCGCGCTCAACGACATCGAATTCTCCGAATTCATCGTCAAGACCCAGGCCTTTGCCGACGCCGTCGGCGCTGCGCCCGATTTTCCCGACATGCGCGCCGAGGTCGGGCGTGCGCGCGAACTCGACGCCTTCGCCAGCAGCCACGACGCCCAGCTCCGTTTCACCGTGCGCGCGCGCAGCGCCGCCTGGAGCCCCGGCTACGTGGTGCAGCACGCCGCCCGACTCGGCTTCGTGGCCGGCTCGCTGCCTGGGCGCATGGTAGTGCCGGGCAGCCAAAGCGGGCAGGCGCCGCTGCTCAGCCTGAGCCTGGACCCACAAGCCGCGATGGCCGAAGAACCCGAGCACAGCGCGCTGCGCGAAATCACGCTGGCACTTGAAGTCACCCACGTGGCGCGCAGCGAGCAAGCTTTCGTTCGTCTGCGCCAGAGTGCTGCCGCGCTGGCGCAGGAGATGGACGGTGTGGTCACCGACGACGCCGGTCAAGCGCTGTCGAACGACGCCATGGACCTCATCGGTGCCGACTTGGAAGCTTTGTACGACGCACTCGATCGGCGCGATCTCTGCGCCGGATCGCCGCAAGCGCGCCGGCTGTTCAGTTGAGCAGCGGCCCCTTGTCCCGGCGCGCCAGCGTCGTGCCGGGCACCGCTGCCCGACGACCTTCGACCCGCAATTAATTGCCCATGAACACGCCCGCTCTGCCTTCATCTGCGCACGCACCGAGCGAGCGCGCCGCCGCGCTGCGAGCCCTGCTCGATTACCACGCGCACCGCTATCACACGCTGGACGCACCGGAAATTCCGGATGCCGAGTACGACCGCCTGTTTTGCGAGCTGCAGGCGATCGAGGCCGCGCACCCTTCACTGCGCACGCCCGACTCCATCACCCAGCGCGTCGGTGGCCAGGTGCTGGCTGGCTTTGCGCCCGTGCGCCATCAGGTGCCCATGCTCTCGATCGGCACCGAGACCGACACCAGCGCGAACGGCGCGCGCGCCTTCGATGCCCGGGTGCGCCGCGCCCTCGGGCTCAGCGATGCCGACCCGCAGCTCGAGTACGTCACCGAACTCAAGTTCGACGGCCTGGCCATCAGCCTGCGCTATGAAAACGGCGTGCTGGTGCAGGCCGGCACGCGCGGCGACGGCGAGGTGGGTGAGGACGTGACGAACAACATCCGCACCATTGGCCAAATTCCCCTGCGCCTGCCGGCCGATGCGCCGGCCCTGCTCGAGGTCAGAGGAGAGGTCTACCTACGTCGGGACGCTTTCGAAGCACTCAACGACAGGCAGCGCGCCAAGATCGCGGCCGGCGCCAAGGGTGAAAAAACCTTCGTCAACCCGCGCAACGCAGCGGCTGGCGCGGTGCGCCAGCTCGATTCAAGCGTGACCGCGCAACGCCCCTTGAGCTTCTTCGCCTACGGTGTGGCCCAGATCGCGCCGGCGCCGGCGCTGCAAACCCACTTCGCCCTGCTGCAGCAGCTCAAATCCTGGGGTTTTGCGGTTGCCGAGCAGACCGCACTGGCCCGCGGCGCCGATGAACTGGTCGCTTTTTATCAGCGCATCGGTGCCGCGCGCGGGCAACTGCCGTTCGACATCGACGGTGTGGTCTACAAAGTCAATGCGTTGGCGCTGCAGCAAAGACTGGGCTTCGTCACGCGCGAGCCGCGCTGGGCCCTGGCGCACAAATACCCGGCGCAAGAACAGCTCAGCACCGTACTCGCCATCGACGTACAGGTCGGGCGCACCGGCAAGCTGACGCCGGTGGCCAGGCTCGCGCCCGTGTTTGTCGGTGGCGTCACCGTAACCAACGCCACCTTGCACAACGAAGACGAGGCGCGCCGCAAAGACGTGCGCGTGGGCGACACGGTGATCGTGCGCCGCGCCGGGGACGTGATCCCCGAGGTGGTGGCGGTGTTGCCCGAGCAGCGCACACCCGGTGCTGCGGCCTTTCGCATGCCAAGCCAATGCCCGGTGTGCGCCAGTGCTGTGCTGCGCGAAGCCGGTGAAGTCGAGCACCGCTGCAGCGGCGGCCTGTACTGCCCGGCACAGCGCAAGCAAGCCATGCTGCATTACGCACAGCGGCGCGCGGTCGAAGTCGAAGGGTTGGGTGAAAAGCTGGTCGATCAACTGGTCGATGCGGGTTTGGTCAACACCCTGCCCGACCTGTACCGACTCGGACTGAACGCGCTCGCCCGGCTCGACCGCATGGCGGACAAGTCGGCGCAAAACATCGTGGCGGCACTGGAAAAGTCAAAGCAAACCACGCTGCCACGCTTTTTGTTTGGCCTGGGCATACGCCACGTCGGCGAGGCCAGCGCCAAAGACCTGGCGCGTCATTTTGGTCGGCTCGACCGCATCATGAACGCTTCGGTCGAGCAGTTGCTGCAAGTCAAAGACATCGGCCCGGTGCTGGCGCACAGCATACGCAGTTTCTTCGATCAGCCGCACAACCGCGAGGTGGTCGAACAGTTGCGCGCCTGCGGGGTGCACTGGGACGAGCAAGAACCCACCAGCGCGCCCGAGCGGCCGTTGCTGGGCAAGACCTTCGTCCTCACCGGCAGCCTGCCCTCACTCAGCCGTCAGCAGGCCAAAGATATGCTCGAAGCCGCCGGTGCCAAGGTGGCCGCTTCGGTGAGCAAAAAGACCGATTACGTGCTGGCCGGTGAGGCCGCAGGCGGCAAACTCGAGCAGGCGCACGCGCTTGGGGTGGCGGTGCTGGACGAGGCGGGCTTGCGAGCCCTGCTGGCGCAGACCGGGTAGACGCGCGCTGCCCATGCCGGGCCGGGTGGCGCTGCGCACAGACCCGGCCGAGCAAGCCGCCGCCCGCTTGGCCGTGTCACCGGCTCAGGGGCGCGCGCCCACCAGCACCGTGACCATGCGCTCGGGTTGCAGCACGCGGGCAAAGGCGCGCCGCACATCGTCTGCGCTGACGCGCTGCACCTGATCGCGCCAGGTCTGCAGATGGTCGAGCGGCAGGCCGTTCCAGGCGATGCTGCTGACCTGATCGAGCAACTCGCGGTTGCTGTCTATGCGCAGCGCAAAACCGTTCACCAGAAAATCCTTCGCGGCCTGCAATTCGGCCTCGGTCGGCCCTTGCTCGACGAACTGGCGCAACAGGCCGTGCGCCACGGCAAGCGCCAAGTCGGCCTGCTCGGGCCGGGTGCTGAGCCCGATCTGGAACGCACCGGCGTGCAGACCGGGCGCGAAAAAGCTGTGCACGCTGTAGCTCAGGCCACGTTTTTCCCGCACCTCGGTGGTCAGGCGCGAGGTGAAACCGCCGCCCCCAAAAATGTGATTGCCCACCAGCAGGGGAAAGAAATCGGGGTCGGCGCGCGGCACGCCGGGCTGACCGATCAGCACCTGCGCCTGCGCGGCAGCAAACGGAATGCGCTCGCTGACGGCGCGGCTCAGGGCTTGCACCTGCGCCAACTCGGGCAGCGCAGCGCAGCCGTGCGGCGCCACGGCGGCCATCAACTGGCCGACGATGAGCTCGGCCCGGGCGCGGTCGATGGCGCCGACCAGACTCACCTTGGCCCGGCAGGCGACGACGTGGCGGCGATAAAACGCGCGCATGTCAGCCGCCGTGATGGCGCCCAGCGTGGCCGCCCGGGGTTCGAAGCCGTACGGGTGGTCGCCAAAAACGGCACGTGCAAACGCGCGCTCGGCATGCGTGGCGGGCTGAGTTTCGGCCTCTTGCATGGCTGCCAACAGGCGTTCGCGCTCGCGCTGCCAAACCCGGGCCGGCCAGGCCGGGGCCGCCAACTGCTGCGCGGCCAGCGCGACGGCGCGCTCGAGCAGCTCAGGCTCGCTCAGGCTGCGCAAGGAAACGCTGAAACGGTCGCGGCTGGCCCGGGCGCCAAACTGCGCGCCCAGGTCGACCCAGGCCAGACCGAGCTGGTTTTCATCCAGCGCCGGCCGACCCGCGTGTGCCAACACGCCGGCCGACAGCAGTTGCGCCGTCGCGCTGGCCAGTCCGGCCTGATGCGCTGCGTCGCGCCGGCTGCCGCCGTCGAAATTGAGCTGCAGGTCGAGCATGGGAATCGATGGATTGGGCACCAGGTACACGCGCGCGCCGCTGGCGTGCGTCCAATGCTCGATCGGAATCACGGCGTGCGCGGGCAGCACGGCAAACAGCGCGCCCAAGGGCAGCAGGGGCACGCAAAGACGGCGCCACAGCGCAAAAAAAAGGTTCATGGCAAAAAATCCGTTGACGCGGGTCGGATTCAAGGGCGCGCTTGCTTATTGATCCGGCTTATTGATCCGGCCCTGTGAAGTCTCAATTTCCGTTCGGGTTGAGCCTGTCGAAACCCTTGAATCCCGATCATCCTGAGCCTGTCGAAGGACTGGCTCAGGGCGAATGGTTCATATTTCATCGGGCCGGATCAATAGGGCGGGCTGCAAGCGCGCCGGCGCGGCGATCCGGGTCTGGCAGCAACACCGCGGTATTGAGCTGGCGCTCAGAAAAATAACGCTGCGCCACCGACTGCACCTGCGCCGCCGTGACGCCGCGCAGGGCGGTCATGAGGCGCTCGCCGGCGTCCACGTCCAGGCCGTTGATCCAGTCGTTGCCGAGCTCGCGCGCCTGGTTGAACATCGAATCGAGCTGAAAGACTTCAGCCGCCATCCACTGCGTTTTGACGCGCGCGAGCTCGGCCGGGCTGATGCCGTCGCGCGCGATGCGCGCCAGCTCGGCTTTGAGCGCCGCCTCGACCGCTTGGGTGCCGACGCCCTGGGCTGGCACGGCGCTGAGAAAAAACAACTGCGGGCCGCGCCCCATCAGGCCATAAAAGGCCTCGACGCTGTCGGCGCTGCGCCGGCCACCTGGCCCCACGGCGCGCACCAGCGCGCGTTCGAGCCGAGCACCGCTGTGGCCGTCGAGCACGGCCGCCAGCACGGCCAGCGCCAGCGCGTCTTGGTTGGCGGGGTCGTCGCCACCGGTCCAGCGCGGCACCTTGTAGGCCAGCACCACCAGCGACTGATCGACTGCGGCGCGGTACTCCAGCCGACGCGGCCCGGTCTGCTCGGGCTCGTCGCGCGGCTTGCGCGGCGGCACGGCGCGCGCCGCCAGGGTGCCAAAGTGCTGCTCGGCCTGCGCGCGCACCTGCTGCACGTCGACATCGCCGACGATCACCAGCGCGGCGTTGCCCGGCACGTACCAGCGCTGATAGAAGTCGCGCACGTCCTGCGGCGTCATGGCCTCGATGTCGCTCATCCAGCCGATGATGGGCCGCCGGACCGGACTGGCCTGAAACGCCATCGCCTTGAGCGCCTCGAACAGGCGCGCGCGCGGCAGCTCTTCGACCACTTGCAAGCGCTCTTCTTTCACCACGGCGAGCTCGCGCCAGAATTCTTCGTCGGGCCACTGATTGCGGGCAAAGCGGTCGGCTTCCAGGCGCATCACGTCCTCGATCCGGTGCGCGGGCACTTGCTGGTGATAGGCGGTGGCGTCGCGGCTGGTGAAGGCGTTTTCACGCCCGCCCAGCGCCGCAATCCGGTGCGAGAACTCACCCGGTTTGAGATCGGGCGTGCCCTTGAACAGCATATGTTCGAGCACGTGCGCCACACCCGAAGTGCCGTCAACTTCGTCTATGGAACCCACCCGAACCCATAGCATGTGAACGGCGGTGGGGGCGCGGCGGTCGGGCCGCACGATCAGCGTCATGCCGTTGGCGAGCGTAAAGCGCTGTGCCTGCGTCGCGCTGACGGGGCTGACGCTGGCGGCGCTGGCGGTCTGCGGCGCCGTGCTTTGTGCATCAATCCCGGCACTGCCGAGCAGCAACAGGACCGACAAGAGCGCGACCCGCAGGGTATCAGACAGAAGCAGCTTGCGTTTCATAGAATGCGCTTGATTTTAGAGGTTGAACCATGTTCTCGTTTTTACGAAAAAAATTATCCACGCCCAGCCCCGGCAGCGCGTCGACGACTGAAGTGAGCGCTGCGCCGGCCGCTGCAAGCGCCGCTGTGACCGATGTACCCGCTGCGGCGCGCAGCGGCTGGCTCGACAAGCTCAAGGCCGGGCTGCGCAAAACCGGCTCCAGCATTGCCACCGTGTTCACCGGCACGCGCATCGACGACGCCTTGTACGAAGACCTGGAAGCCGCGCTGCTGCTGGCCGACAGCGGCGTGCAGGCAAGCGAATTTTTGCTCGCCGACCTCAAGCGCCGCGTCAAAGAGCACAAGGCCACCGAGCCGGCCGCGGTCAAGGCCTTGCTGGTTGATGCCATTGCCGACTTGCTGCTGCCGCTGCAAAAACCGCTGGTGATAGGCGCGCACAAGCCGACCGTCATCATGGTCGCAGGCGTCAACGGGGCGGGCAAAACCACCTCGATCGGCAAGCTCACGCGCCACCTGTGCGACGCCGGCGCCAGCGTGCTGCTGGCTGCGGCCGACACCTTTCGCGCCGCCGCGCGCGAGCAACTCGCCGTCTGGGCCGACCGCAACACGGTCGACATCATCACGCAATCCGGCGGCGACCCGGCCGCCGTGAGCTTTGACGCCGTTTGCGCTGGGCGCGCGCGCGGGCGCGACGTGGTGTTGGTCGACACCGCCGGCCGCTTGCCGACGCAGTTGCACCTGATGGAGGAGCTGCGCAAAATCAAACGGGTGCTGCAAAAGGCCGACCCTTCGGCCCCGCACGAGGTGTTGCTGGTGATCGACGGCAATACCGGCCAGAACGCGCTGGCACAGGTCAAATCGTTTGACGAGGTGCTGCAACTCAGCGGCCTGATCATCACCAAGCTCGACGGCACCGCCAAGGGCGGCGTGTTGTGCGCGATTGCGCGCGAAAAACCGGTGCCGGTGTACTTCATCGGCGTGGGCGAGAAACTGCAAGACCTGGAAACCTTCGACGCGCGCGAGTTCGCGCAGGCGCTGCTGGCTTGATGGCGGCGCGCAAGCGCCCGCAACGCAGGGGCAGGGTCAACGGGCATGACTTTGAAAGCCACCCCGGAAAATGAAAG
>BBPD01000466.1_pt3 | contig 11014 bp, 17 predicted proteins | sample 1344911 | NCBI WGS metagenome assembly BBPD01 (sample SAMD00019088, study PRJDB2971) | groundwater metagenome | biome: freshwater biome; feature: mineral spring; material: ground water | place: USA: CA, Sonoma | collected 2011-09 | depth surface m
AGTGTCCAGGCTCAGCCAATGTGCGAACACCTACGATTACCATAAAGAAGTGCCCCGAATGTGGTGAAGAAATAGAGATCTTCTCCAATGAGATGCAGGTAGCATGTAGCAACTGCGGATTTACCGCTTACAGTGACTTAGAGTCCTGTGTCCAGTGGTGTAAGTATGCCATAGAGTGTGTCGGGGAAGAAGTCTACCAAAAACTGAAAAAGGAGTAATGGCGGCGCACCATGAAAGTCCTTGGCATCGCCGGCAGCCCGCGGCGTGGTGGCAACACCGATCTACTGCTGGAGCAGGCAGTGGCAGGAGCAAGGGGTGCCGGTGCCGAAACGGAAGTCGTGGTGCTGCATGGCCTCAATATTTTCCCTTGCAGGCACTGCGGCGGTTGTCTGGAAGACGGACGGTGTGTCATCGAGGACGATATGCAGTGGATATACACCAGGCTCCGGGAGTCCGATCGGCTGATTATTGCCTCCCCGGTGTTCTTCATGGGACTCACCGCCCAGACCAAGATGATGATCGATCGCTGCCAGGCGCTCTGGGCGATGAAATACGTATTGAAACGACCGGTGGCGATAAGCCCTGGTCGGGAGCGCAAAGGACTTTTCATCTCCGTAGGGGGAACCGGGTTCTCTAAGCTCTTTCAGCCCTCGCTGGCCACGATCAAGAGTTTTTTCATCGTGCTTGATATGGTGCTGGCGGGAGAAGTCACCTTCGCCATGATAGATGAGAAAGAAGCCATAAAGGAGCATCCGACTGCCTTGCAAGATGCCTTCGACGCCGGCAAGAGGCTGGCATCGAGTATCGAGTATTGAGTATTGAGTATCGAGTATTGAGCTTTGAGGAGTATCGAGAGGGGAAGGGGAGAGGCCTCGAAACTCAGAACTCTAAACTCAATGACTCTAGACTCCCCGAGAGGATAATCGAATGAGGAAGGTGTACCTCGATAACATTGCCGCAACTCCTCTGCATCCGGAGGTACTGGAAGCGATGCTTCCGTATCTCAGGGATACCTATGGAAATCCCCAATCGATTCACGGCTGGGGAGATGCTGCGAGGGAGGCGATAGAGGGAGCCCGAGCTAAGTTAGCCGATCTGATTGGAGGCCAGGCCGAGGAGATAATCTTCACCAGCGGCGGCACTGAGTCGAACAACTTCGCCATCAAGGGCCTGGCTCAGGCATACCAGGCGAGGGGCAAACACATCGTAATATCGGCCATCGAGCATTTCTCGGTGTTGCACTCGGCCAGAACCCTGGAGAAGTGGGGCTTCGCGGTGACTAGCGTTCCGGTGGACGGTTACGGGTTGGTCAAGCTGGATGAACTGACTAAGAGCATCCGGGAAGACACCATTATCGTTTCCATCATGCATGCCAATGCCGAGGTGGGTACGATTCAGAATATCGAGGAAATAGCGAAGCTGTTGAAAGGTAGGGGGATCGTATTTCATACCGATGCGGTGGCATCTGTGGGGAATATACCCGTGGATGTCAAGGACATCGGAGTCGATGCCCTCAGCCTTGCAGCGAACCAATTCTACGGTCCCAAGGGAGCCGGGGCGCTGTGGGTTCGCAAGGGAGTGCGCATCATTCCCCTGCTCGATGGAGGGGTGCAGGAGGGGGGGAGGCGAGCGGGAACCGAGGATGTGCCCGCAATCGTTGGAATGGGGAAGGCCGCAGAGCTGGCACAGATGGATATGCCTTATAGAACAGGGTATCTATCCGGCCTGCGCCAACGATTGATCGAAGGTATGACCTCTCGCATCGGGCATGTCCTCCCCACCGGTCACCCGGATAATCGACTCCCCGGGAATGCCAGCTTCTGCATCGAATTCATTGAAGGAGAGGCTATGCTTATGCTACTATCAAGCAGAGGCATTGCTGCTTCCAGCGGCTCTGCCTGCACCTCCAGGGCACTCAAAGCCTCCCATGTGCTAACTGCCATGAGGATTCCCCCGGAGATAGCGCAGAGTTCACTCCTTTTTACCCTTATGCGGGACAACACCGAGGAAGACATTGAATACGTCCTGGAGACCATGATGCCCATCGTTGACCGATTGAGGCAGATGTCGCCTCTTTACGCCAAATTTCTCAAGAAGCACAGTGGAGGGAGATAGGATGCCCATTTACAGCGACAAAGTTATGGACCACTTCATGAATCCCCGCAATGTAGGAGAGATAGAGGATGCCGATGGCATCGGTGAAGAGGGTAACCCGGTATGCGGGGATATGATGACCTTCTATATCAAGGTCGAGGACAATCACCTCAGCGATATAAAGTTCAAGACCTTCGGCTGCGGTGCCGCCATCGCGGTCTCCAGCATCGTAAGTGAGATGGCCAGGGGGAAAACCCTGGAGGAGGCGAGGAAGATTACCCCGGCGCTGGTGGCGGAAGAACTTCAGGGATTGCCCAAGAATAAGCATCACTGTTCCAACCTTGGCGCCCAGGCGCTGAATAAGGCCATTGACGACTACCTCAGCAGGCAGGGAAAGCAGATGAAAACTAAAAGGAGGGGAAAGAGAAATGGCTGAATATCTGGAGGAAAGCAGGTGTTTTTGTCCCTACTGCGATGAGGAGATATCTGTGGAGAACTCTCCTTGGTGCAAACCGTGCGCGGTAGTACTGCGTTATTGCGGTAATTGCCAGATAGCGGTGGCAAGTGAACTCAAAGAATGCCCCGAGTGCGGGCAGCCCCTGCAGTAGCAGAGATCATCGAAAGGAGTTTGCACTGTGGTAGAAGGCCATCGAATTGTGGATTGTATCGGTTTATACTGCCCCGTGCCCGTTCTAAACACCAGGCAGGAGATGGATAAACTTGCTATTGGCCAGATCCTCGAGGTATGGACGGATGACCCTGCTGCCGAGGAGGATATGAAGGCCTGGGCGAAGCGGTCAGGGCAGAGAATACTTGAAACAGAGAAAACAGGTGAGGGGATGAGATTCCTGATCAAGAAACAAAAATAGGAGGCAACTATGGCTGACAGAAAGAGTATCCTCTACGTTCAAACAAGCGGTGTTGACACGCCGAAGCGTCTCTATTCGCCGTTTGTCCTGGGCATGACTGCCAAGGCAATGGATATCGATGCCACCATTTACTTCCTCGGACTGGGAATAACGGTGGTGAAAAGAGGTGAGGCCGAGAAGGTGAAAGAGGGCCAGTTCCCCACGGTGAAGGAAATAATGGATCAGGCAGCCGCAGCGGGGGTCGAGTTCCTCGTCTGCGAACAGAGCACCCAGTTGCTCAATCTCGATAGGGGAGATTTCATCGAGGAAGCCAAGATCGTTGGTGCGGCTACGCTCAACGACCTGGTTCTCGATGCTGATGCCACGATGTGGTTCTAGGCCAAAGAGAGGATAGAGCTTCTTACATTGTGCAGAATGGTGGATCAAGGTGCTATCCGCGGTCATCAGCACCACGCTTCCTCGTGCTGAAAGTGGGAGTTTGCCGCGTGAAACCTGCTGGTGTGGTCCGTCTCGGAGAGCGAGAGGGAGTTCTTCTAACGTGGGTGATAGGCATCCAGACGGGGATGCTCTTACTATACAAAACAGTAACTACTCACCCGTCATGCCGTTCGTGGTGAGCTTGTCGAACCATGCACAGCCCTTCGACAGGCTCAGGGCGAACGGGGCTGTGTAGTTACACAAAACATACGAAAAGGAGGAGGAATGGAACTGAAAGGAAGCAAGACCGAGCAAAATCTGCTAGCCGCCTTTGCCGGCGAGTCGCAGGCGCGCAACAAGTACACCTACTTTGCCGCTGTAGCCGAAGAAGAGGGTTTCGAGCAGATTGCCGGCATATTCTTGGAGACGGCCGAAAACGAAAGGGAGCATGCCAGGAGGGAGTTCAATTTCGTTATGGGAACCGGTGTAACCAAGGAGAACCTGAAGGCGGCGGCGGCGGGCGAGAACTATGAATGGACCGACATGTATCCCGGATTTGAGAAAGTGGCCCGCGAGGAAGGCTTCACTGAGATCGCCGATTTCTTCAAAGAGGTGGCCGAGGTTGAGGAGGAGCACGAGAATCGGTACCTGGCCTTGCTCAGAAATGTCGCGGAAGGGAAGGTCTTCAAGAAGGACAAAGTGGTGAAGTGGAAGTGCCGGAATTGTGGATATGTGCATACGGGAACCGAAGCACCGGAGGTTTGCCCTGCCTGTGCCTTCCCCCAGAGCTACTACGAGCTTATGGCGGAAAACTATTGAGTGAGAGGCAATATGGAGCGTATCTCTCGATGAAAAAAGGGGGCAGATGGCGTCGTGTGGAAGTGTACTAACTGTCACCATGTGGAACTCGGCTCGGTGAAGCCGGAGCGTTGTCCTGTCTGCGGTGCCGAGGCCGAAAAGCTCCTTCCCCATGAGGTGCCCGGAATCAAAGGGGAAAAGACCCTGCAGAACCTGAAGGCGGGTTTCATTGCCGAGTCTCAGGCTAACCTGAGAAACCTGGCCTTTGCCATGAAGGCGGAGCAGGAGGGATACCCTCAGATGGCGAGATTATTCCGCGCCGTTGCCGAGGCAGAGGCAGTGCATGCCTTCAATCACCTTCGGCTCCTGGGCGCCATCTCCGGCACCCAGGAGAACCTGGAGAGCGCCTTCGAGAAGGAGAACCTGGCCAGCAATGCCTACCCCCGGTTCATCAAGGAGGCAAGTGAGGAAGATAATCCGCATGTGGCGAGGATCTTCGGTTATTCCCGAGATGTGGAGCGGGGGCATGCCAGGCTGTATAGTAAGGCGCTGGACCATATGGTGTCCGATGTGGATACCGAGTATTATGTCTGCGGGGTTTGCGGCTATGTCTCGGATGGCATACTCCCCGATGAGTGCCCCATCTGCGGAGCCCCAAAAGAGAAGTTCAGGAGAGTTGTCTAGGGAGAGGTGTCATCGCCAGCATCTTATAGCCAGGGCCACCTGAAGTGCCTGAGGGAGAGGGAATGGATACCAAAGCACTGCACAAGATAAGTTATGGATTATATATCATCGGCGCCGCAAAGGGGCAGAAGTTCAACGCGCAGATTGCCAACACGGTGATTCAGGTCTGTTCTGCGCCCCCAACAATCTCCGTATGCTTGAACAAAGGCAACCTCACCCATGAGTTTATCCAGGATAGCCGGGCATTTACGGTCTCCATCCTGGCACAGGATACACCACTGGACTTCATCGGCAAGTTTGGATTCAAGTCGGGAAGAGAAACGGATAAGCTCAGGGGCATCAATTTCAGAATAGGCCAGACCGGTGCACCCATAGTGCTGGATAATGCCCTGGCTTACATGGAGGCTAATGTTATCTCCGAGGCAGATGCCGGCACTCACACCATATTTCTGGCAGAATTGGTAGCGGCGGAGACCCTCATGGAGGGCGAGCCGATAACCTATGCCTATTATCAACAGGTAAAGAGAGGCTCCACACCGAAGGCAGCCCCATCGTATATCGAAAAGAAAAGGGAGGTTAACAAAATGGCAAAATATGAGTGCACTGTTTGTGGCTATGTCTATGATCCCGAGATAGGAGACCCCGAGAGCGATATCCCGCCCGGAACGCCATTTGAGAACTTACCCGATGACTGGGTATGTCCGGTCTGCGGGGCAGGCAAGGGTGAGTTTGAGAGGATGTAGGGCTTAAACATGGGTTTGGCAGAAGTCGAAGTCCAGGGTAGGGACCGGTAGAAAGAAGGAGGCAGTCGGTGAGCAAGGTGCGGCTAACAGAAGGCGTTTACTGGGTTGGCACCATTGACTGGAACATCAGGAACTTTCATGGGTATTCTACTCATCGTGGCACTACCTACAACGCCTATCTCATCATCGATGAGAAAATCGCTCTCATAGACACAGTCAAGGCGCCGTTCTTCCCTGAGATGCGGCGGCGGATCAAAGAGATTATCGACCCTGGTGATATCGACTATGTGGTATCGAATCATGTGGAGATGGATCATTCGGGTTCTCTGCCTATGATGATGACTGAGGCCAGGAAGGCTCAGCTTATCACGACGGAGAAGTTCGGCGAGGCGGGTCTCAAGAAACACTTCCATATGGACTGCCGTCTGATTCCAGTCAAAGAGAGCCACGAGCTTTCGCTAGGCAAGAGGAAACTCACCTTTATCCCTATCCCCATGCTGCACTGGCCTGACTCGATGGCCACCTATTTGCCACAGGATCAGATACTGTTCCCCAGCGACGCCTTCGGTCAGCACCTGGCCAGCTCGCAGCGCTTCGATGATGAAGTCGATGGGGCCGTCCTGATGCAGGAAGCGGCGAAATACTATGCCAATATACTGATGCCCTTCGGCCACCTGATGTCCGGGGCATTGAAGAAGCTGGCGGCATTGACTATCAGGACGATTGCGCCCAGTCACGGCGTGATCTGGCGTTCTGACCCGGAGAAGATAGTTTCAGCCTATACCAACTGGAGTGCCGGGGAGACCATCAACAAGGCTCTGGTTATCTACGATACCATGTGGGGCAGCACCGCTCAAATGGCCCGGGCGATTGAGGAGGGCCTTACTGCAGCGGGGGTGGAGGTCAAGGTATTCGAGCTTACAAGATCGGACCGCAGTGATGTTATGACCGAAGTGCTGGATGCCAGAGCGATTATCGTCGGCTCGCCGACCCTCAACAACGGCATGTTCCCCACCGTGGCCGAGTTCCTCTGCTATCTCAAAGGGCTTAACCCCAGGGGAAAGATCGGCGCCGCCTTCGGCTCCTACGGATGGGGTGGGGGAGCGACAAAGGCGATATGCCAGGAGATGGAGCAAACCGGCATCGAAATGGTCGAGCCTGAACTTGCTGTTAAGTGGATTCCAGAGAAGTCGGAGCTGGCTGAATGCATCGAGTTGGGGCAGCGGATCGGTGGCCGAATTAAGTAAAGGGATGACGTGAAATGTCGGGAGAGCACGAGCACACCTATGTCTGTGAAAACTGTGGCAACGAGGCGAACCTGATAATCAAGGAGGAGGAGAGCATCCTGGCAGAGCACAAGGACAAGCCCGGAGGAAAGAAGGGAACCCTTGTCTGTAAGGTCTGTGGCAATGAGGCGGACATGACCCTAGAGGAGATTTAGCAGTGAAGTCCTCCTCATCGAGGGCATTACGTATCCCAGAAAATAGGGTGTCATTGAGGAGGACAAGATGCTTAAAGCAGGAATTTCCCTGGGCAGCTTCCGCGGTATCTCGATAAGGTTGCATTATTCCTGGTTCATCATTTTCGCCCTGGTGACCTGGGTTCTGGCAGACGGCTACTTCCCCGCGGCCTATCCACACTGGAGCGTGACCGTACATGTGGCCCTTGGCCTTGCCACGAGCGTTCTCTTCTTTTGCTCGGTGCTGGTCCATGAGCTAGCCCATAGCCTGGTAGCGCAGGCGGCAGGGATTCCGGTTCATTCGATCACCCTCTTTATCCTCGGCGGGTTAGCTCAGATATCCCAGGAGCCGAAGCGGCCGGGCGTTGAATTTCGGGTGGCTCTAGCGGGGCCGGCCACCAGCGTGGCCCTGGGGATAGCATTTGCGGCTATTTGGCTAGCGGCGCAAGAGGTAAGCGAGCCTCTGGCAGCCTTAACCGCCTGGCTGAGCAGGATCAATATCATTCTTGCCGTTTTCAATCTTATCCCCGGGTTCCCCTTGGATGGGGGGCGTGTGCTGCGGGCGATTATCTGGTGGCGGACAGGCAACCTGCGGAGTGCTACTAGAGTGGCCTCAGCCGCTGGCAGAGGCGTGGGCTATCTCTTTATCTTCGGCGGTATCTGGATGATCTTTTGGGGAGACTGGGGGGGATTGTGGATCGCTTTCATCGGATGGTTTATCCAGAACCTTGCTGCGGGAAGCTATCGCCAGGTGGTTCTTCAAGATATGCTTCAGGGCCATCGCGTCAGCGAGGTGATGATGCGCGATTGCCCCGCGGTTCCCCCTGGACTCACCCTGAAGGAATTAGTGGACGACTACATTTTAAGCTCCGGTCGCCGCTGCTTTCCAGTAGTGGAGGGCAATCGGGCATTGGGGCTAATAACTTTACATAACATCAAGCAGGTGCCACCTGAGCTCCGGTCTAGAATGACGTTGGCAGAGGCGATGATACCCCTGGACAAGCTTAAGTGGGTTGGGCCAGGCGAAGACCTTTCCAGTGTGCTGCAATTGATGACCACCGAGGATGTTAACCAGTTGCCCGTAGTAGATGGGGCCAATATCGTTGGTATGGTGGCACGTGAGAATCTTCTAGCATTCATCCATACTCGTTCGGAGTTGGGGATGTGAGCTGCAAAGAGGAAATGTCCAATGACTACTGCTGCATCCAGGTGGGTTGATTATGCCGAGGTGCGATGGAATCCCGACTGGTGCAAGCGATGCCATATCTGTGTAGAGGCTTGCCCGCGACAGGTGCTTGTTCTGCGTGATGGTGCTATCATGCAGTTGGAAGGCTGTGACCGGACGGGGCTCTGCCAGAGGCTTTGCCCGGATATGGCCATCGAGGTTATCCAGCCGCGGTCGAAGGAGGGACGAAGATAAAGAGGTTGGTACAAGGCACTGAAGCGATCTTCCTCGGCGCCCTCCGAGCGGGCGGCAACTTCTTCGCCGGCTACCCCATTAGTCCCTCGACCGAGATCCTGGTCTTGGCGGCGGAACATGCTTCTCGGAATCCGGACTTCAAGTTCATACAGAGTGAAGACGAGTTGGCGGCAGGCAATGCTATTATTGGCGCCTCCCTTGCCGGTGCGAAGTCCTTTACCGCTACCTCAGGTCCGGGCTTTACCCTGATGCAGGAGGCGATCGGCTATGGCCACGAGGTGGAGGTGCCCACCGTGCTGGTCAACATGCAACGGGTCGGTCCGGCTACAGGGATGCCTACCATGCCGGCTCAGTAGGACGTATTGCAGACCCACTACGGCACCAGCGGCGACTACTATCCCCTGGTGTTCTGCCCCAACTCCGTGGCCGAATGCTATCGTTATGCGGTCATCACCTTTAATGCCGCGGAGGAATCCCTGTCTCCGGCGATCCTACTCAGTGATGGCTTCGTGGGACATTTGAATGAGGTGGTGGACCTGGATGCCATTGAGGTAGAAGTTGTCGCCCGCAGCAGACCTCCCCTGGGGACCGGGACCAGATTCTTTACCGGTCTGGCTCACGATGAGAAAGGTAACCCCCGCACCGCTGATGCGGTGATATACAAACAGTGGCTCTCGATGGTCAAGGCGCGCCATGAGAAGGTAGCTGCTCGCTACAGACACTTTGAGTGCCAGGGCAATGATTCCAGCGACACGCTATTGATTTCATATGGAATCGTGTCGAGGGTTATTGCGCCGCTTGCGGGTCAATTTGCGATGTTTCGACCGATACGTATCTTCCCCATGCTGGGGGATGAACTCCGGGAATACGCTCAAGAATACGAAAGAGTAGTTGTCGTGGAGGCCAACGATGGTCAGTATGCCTCTTTGGTGGAGCGTGAAGTCAAGAGGGACGTTGTCCGGGTACCGCTCCTTGGTGGCCGAATTAATCTTGAGCTGGCGCGGAAAGGGTTGAGCGAAAACCTGGGAAAGGAGGTGTCCTGATGTTCAAGGACCTTCTCAAGATGGAGCTTTTCCCTACCAGTTGGTGCCCTGGTTGTGGGATAGGGCAGGTAATGATTCAACTGGCAACAGTGATGGATGAGATGGGACTTGGTCATACCAATTCCACCATCATCTCTGGCGTGGGGTGCACCGGACGGATGGCCGGCTACTTCAACGTGGATGGGGTTTACACCCTGCATGGCCGCGCCCTGCCGGTGGCCGAGGCAGCAAAGCTGGTGAATCCGGACCTCAAGGTGATCGTTGTCTCTGGTGATGGGGACCTGACCAGCATTGGCGGCAACCATCTGCTTCACGCGGCCAGACGTAATCCAGATTTGACGGTGCTCTGCAACAGCAATCAGGTGTACGGTCTGACCGGAGGCCAGGCGGGTCCGACAACTCCGCGCGACACCAGGACGGTGAGCACCCCTGGCGGTGCACCCTATGATCCGGTGAATCTTCAGAATCTGATGAAGGCCGGCGGCCGGTATTTCTACGCCAGAACCACCGTGTTTCATCAGGTGCACTTTCGCAATTGTATCAAGGAGGCTATCGCCTGGCCAGGATTTGCCTTTGTTGACATAATGTGTCACTGCATCGAGAACAATGGCCGCCGGCTGGGGTTCAAGTCCGCCTACGAAATGCTGCAACATTTTCGCCAGACTTATAAGAGGGCGACTGACGGTGCTGAGACCCTGGAGCCTTTTGAGATAGGCATAGTCCGCAAGGGGTAGGAGGGGGAGGTTCAATGAAAAAGATTATCATTTCCGGAGAAGGGGGTCAGGGGGTGCGGGTGATATCCCATACCATGGCAACACTGCTGACCAACCTTGGTTACGAGGTGAGCCTGCTATACGATTACGATTCCTCGGTGCGAGGTGCCATGAGTGTGGCCTACCTCACTTTCGACCGAGAGGCTATTACTAACCCTGTGATTGACGAGGCTGACATCCTGATCAAACTTTCTGATAAGGCAGGTGGGTTTCTTGCCCGAAAAACGGTGTGTCAGACTGGGCTCTGCACCGACGAGGAAATCCCCTTTGGTAAGCTGGGGGAGGAGAAGTTTGGGCGCGAGATATTCGGCAACATGATTGCGCTGGGGCGTTTGATGGCCCTGGTGGGCCTTGAGTTCTCCGGCGAAGAGTTGACCGCGGTTCTTCCCCTGAAGTATAAAGAGGAAAATGTGAGTGCCGTGCATTTTGGCTACTTTCTTAAGGAAGGGGACCTGGAGCGAGGAGCGGATTCGAGGCGGAGGCGCGAGTTTGATTTTTCCAGTGCCCGGCCGGGGGCGATCGATCCGGACGATGAAGGCTGAGGGAGAGGGGGTTCTCTAAAGAACATCCCTGAGGATATTATACCGAAGATTTCCGTAAGTGCAACTTCTGGAGTGGATTAGGTGAATTCCGTCCAAGATACCGAAACGGTAGGGGAAGACGGTTTCCGTATAATCAATAGTTAGCTCCCTGCAAGTTGTGGTCATCTTGGAG
>BBPD01002243.1_pt1 | contig 10995 bp, 9 predicted proteins | sample 1344911 | NCBI WGS metagenome assembly BBPD01 (sample SAMD00019088, study PRJDB2971) | groundwater metagenome | biome: freshwater biome; feature: mineral spring; material: ground water | place: USA: CA, Sonoma | collected 2011-09 | depth surface m
CCTGACCATGGAAGCCGCCCACGTCGCGCTCGCGCTCGCGCTGCTGCCGGTGATCCTCGGCGCGATCAATCTGTGGCGGATGCCGCGCCTGCGCGGCACGCCGTCCGAGGGCGCGCTGGTCTCCATCCTGATCCCGGCCCGCAACGAGGCGGCCAACATCGCGGGCTGCCTCGATGCCGCGCTCGCCTCCACCGGCGCGGCTGTCGAGGTGGTGGTGATGGACGACGGCTCGACCGACGCCACGGCGGAGATCGTGGCGGCCTACGCGGCGCGCGACCCACGTGTGCGGCTCGTCCAGGCCCCTGCCCTGCCGCCGGGCTGGACAGGCAAGGTCCACGCCTGCGCTCGGCTCGCCGAGGCCGCTCGCGGCACGCACTTCCTCTTCCTCGACGCCGACGTGCGCCTTGCCCCACACGCGGCGGCGGCGATGGCGGCGCACAGCACGGCGAAGGGCATCGCGATGGTCTCCGGTGTCCCGAAGCAACAGATCGGCACGCTCGGCGAGGGGCTGACGGTGCCCTTCATCAACTTCCTGCTGCTTTGCTACCTGCCGTTCGGAGGCCGCGCGACCCAACGCCGGCCCGAGTTCGCGGCCGCTTGCGGCCAGTTGATCCTCGTCGAGCGCCGCGCCTATGAGGCGGTGGGCGGTCACGGCAGCATCCGCGGTGTGCTGCACGACGCCATCGCGCTCGCGCGGCTGCTTCGGAGCCGCGGCCACGACACCGAGATCGTGGACGGCGCGCCGCTCGCCGGATGCCGCATGTACGAGGGCTTCCGCGCCTCCTGGCGCGGCTTCATCAAGAACGCGCGGGAGGGTATGGCGACGCCCGTTGGCCTGCCGATCTGGACGGTGCTGCTTGCCGGGGCGCACCTGTGGCCGTGGGCGCTGCTTCCGAACATCGAGGCGTTGGCGACCATCCTGCTGATGTTCGGGCTGCGCGCCGCGGTGACTTGGCGCACGGGCGAACCGTGGTGGACCGTCCCGCTACACCCGGTGACGGTCGTGGTGGCGCTCGCGATCCAGTGGACGGCGCTGATCCGCTCCGCGCTCGGCTTGAAGGCGGGCTGGAAGGGCCGCGCCTACGAGGCGAAGCCGGTCTGAGCGCGACACCACCGCTTGGCTTGGCATTGACCGACCTTTCCGGCCACAAGGCGGCGATGGACGGGCACCCGCAACTCGGCACCATTGCAGCCCCCGGCACGCCAGGGCGCACCCACGACACGGAAAACTTCCCGACGGCGTCGCGGCTCCTTGCGCCGGCGGTGCGGGCGCCGGTGATGGCGTTCTACCGCTTCGTGCGCATGGCCGACGACATCGCCGACAGCTCGGTGCTGGATGCAGCCGACAAGCTCCGTCGCCTCGATGCGATGGAGCGTTCGCTCGACGAACCGGACACGGCCCTGGCCGAAGGCGCCGCCCTGCATCGCACGAATGTGGGCACCGGGGAGGCGCGGAGGATGCTCGGCGCGTTCCGGCAGGACGCGACCAAGCGCCGCTACGCCGACTGGGCGGAGCTCGAGGCCTACTGCGCGATGAGCGCCGAACCCGTGGGCCGCCTGCTGTTCCGCCTGCACGGCGTGACGGATGAGGAGGCGGCGCGCGCAGCGGACGCGCTGTGCGGCGCGCTGCAGCTCCTCAACCACCTCCAGGACCTCGTTCCCGACCGGACATCTCTCGACCGGGTCTACCTGCCCGAGCCGTGGATGGCGCTGGCGGGAGGCGAGAAGGCGTTTTTCGAGCCGGCGAGCGCGCAGCGCCGCCGCGGCGTGCTCGACGCCGCGCTCGACCAGGTCGAGGAGCGGCTCGACCGCGCCGCCTCCTTTCCGCGGCGTATCGCCACGACGTCGCGGCGCCTCGCGATCCAGTCGGCAATGACCGTGGGGCTCGCGCGCAGGCTGCTCGCGCGGCTGCGCGCGTGCGACCCGGTGGTGCGGCGAGTGGCGCTGTCGAAGGCCGACTTTGCCGGCGCGCTCCTCGCCGCGCCTACCCTCGGTCCATCCGACGCCGCGATTGTCGCGGCGCGCGTCCGGCGCGCCGGCTCCTCCTTCGCGCGCGGCATGGCGACGCTGACGGGTGAGCGCCGCCGCGCGCTGTGGGCCGTGTACGCCTTCTGCCGCGCCGTGGACGACATCGCCGACGGCGCCGTGCCGGAAAGCGAGAAGCGCCGCTTCCTCGCGGGCTGGCGGCGCAAGCTGGCCGCGCCGGACTGCGCGCTCTCGCGCGAACTCGCGCTCACACGCGAGAATTTCGCCGTGCCGGTGGCGGAGTGCGAGGCGATGGTCGCGGGCATGGAGACCGACGCGGCGGACCGCGTGCGCCTGGCCGATGAAGCCGCGCTCGACCTCTACTGCCGCCGCGTGGCCGGCAGCGTCGGCGCGATGAGCGTGCGAATCTTCGGCGTGCCGGCGGCGGAAGGCTGGGGTCTCGCCCTCGGCCATACCTTCCAGCTCACCAACATCCTGCGCGACCTGGACGAGGACGCGCTGCGTGAGCGGGTATACGTCCCCCGAAGCCTCCTCGCTGCCGAAGGCATCGACCCGGACGGCGCCGCAATGGTCATCGTCTCCCACCCGCGTTTCGCCGGCATCTGCGACCGCCTCGCCCACCGCGCCCGCGAAGGTTTCGCCCAAGCCGAGCGCGACCTGGCCGAGCATGACGCCGGGGCGCTGATGCCCGCCCGCGTGATGATGTGGGGCTACCGGCGCCTGCTCGACGCGACGCTGGCCGCTGGCTTCGCGGCGCCGCGAAGGCGCGCGCGGCTGAGCCATGGTCAGAAGGTGCGGATGGCGGCGTTCGCGGTGATGGGGCGGTGACGTCTGCCAAGAGACAGGGGGCGCAGCGCCGCTCCCCATGACCGTGCACGTCATCGGCGCCGGCCTCGCCGGCCTTGCCGCCGCGCTGCGGCTTGCGGATCACGGCGCGGGCGTCGTCTTGCACGAAGCCGCCCCGGTCGCCGGCGGCCGCTGCCGCGCCCTGCCGGACGGGACGGACAACGGCACCCACGCCCTGATCGGCGCAAACCGCGCGGCGCTGCGGTTCCTGGACCGGATCGGCGCCCGCGAGCGGTGGCCGGAACCGGAGGCCGCGGGGCTCCCCGTCATCGACCTGGGCGATGGCTCCGCGCGGCGCGTGGCGCTGTCGCCCGCCGGATGGTGGCGGGCGGATCGGCGGCCCGCCGGCACTTCATCCGGCGCGGTGGCCGCGCTGCTGGGGACGGCATGGGGGCGGGATCGCACCGTCGAGGCGGCCATGGCCGGCCACGCCTCGTTCCTGCGCGGTTTCGTGGACCCGCTGGTGGTGGCCGCGCTCAACACGCCCTCGCGCGAGGCCTCGACGCGCCGGCTCGGGCAGGTGCTGCGCCGGCTCGGCGCGCCTGGCGCGGCGAGGCTGTTCGTGGCGGAGAACGGGTTGGCGCCCGACCTTGTCCACCCCGCGCTCCAGGCCCTGCGCGGGATGGGCGGCGCGGTGCGTTTCGGTGCGCGGCTGCGGCGGATCGAGCGGACCAGCGCCCGCGCGCTCGCGCTGCACTTCCACGACGACGTGGTCGCGCTCGGCGCGGATGACGCGGCGGTCCTCGCGCTGCCGCCTTGGGAGACGGTGCGGCTGCTCACGCACGTCGAGGCCCCGACACGTTTCGCGCCGATCGTGAACCTGCACTTCGCGCGCGCCGGGTCGGGGCCGGTGCGGTTTGTGGGCTTCGTGGGCGGCCTGTGCCAATGGGTGCTCGTGCGCGGCACCGGCGTCTCCGTCACCATCAGCGCCGGCGACGCGGAACAGGACGAGCCGGTCGAGACGCTCGCTCCCCGTGCCTGGGCGGAGATCCTTCGCGCCGCCCACGCGTTCTCCCTGCCCGGCGATTGGCCCGGGGCAGCGCCGCCTTGCCGCGTGGTAAAGGAGCGCCGCGCCACCCCGCGCCACGTCCCCGGGCCGATCCCCGCGCCGAAGCGACTCCACCTGGAGAACCTCGCCCTCGCCGGCGACTGGACCTGGCCCGGACTGCCCGCGACCATCGAGGCCGGCATTCTGTCCGGCGAGGCTGCCGCGGACGCTTTGCCGCGCGCCTCGCTTGCGCCCGCGGCGGTGCCTTGGCGCGCGCCGGGGGGCGCTGCTTCCGCCGCCCTTCTCGCGGTCGCCGTTGCAGCCCCGCGCGCAACGGGTGGCGGTGGAGAGCCGGAGGCGAGCGCGCCGCCGCCCGACGCCGGGAGCGCGGCGGATGGCGGCGAAGCCACGGGCGAGGGCGGCAATGGCGGCAATGGCGGCGGTGCGGGGGGTGGGCCATGACCGGAGACGCCCCGGACGTGCCGGACTCGCGGCGCACCGTTGACGCATCCTCCGCCCGCGAGATGTGGGGCGCGAAGCGATGACGGCCGACACCCCACGCTCCGCCCTCCTCGCGCTGCGCGCCGCCGAGGCGCGCGACGGTGCGCCGTCGCTCGACCGCCGCCGCGCCCTGCTCCGCGCCCTCGCCGAGTCCACCCTGCGCCGCGCCGAACGCATCGCCGACGCGGCGGATGCCGATTTCGGCGGCCGGAACCGGGAGGACACGCTGCTCGCCGACGTCCTGCTCACGGCCGACGCCGCGCGCTTCGCGCGCCGCAAGCTGCGCAGCTGGGCGAGGCCCCGCCGTGCGCCCGTGCCCTTCCCCTTCCTGCCCGCCCGCGCGGCCGTCGAGCCTGTGCCGAAGGGCGTCGTCGGCATCATGGCGCCGTGGAACTACCCCCTCCAGCTTGCCCTGGTGCCTGCGGTGGACGCCATCGCCGCCGGCAACCGCGTCGTCATCAAGCCGTCCGAGGCGACCCCGCGCGTCGCCGACCTCATCGCGGAGATCTGCGCCGAGGCGCTAGGGCCCGAGATCGCGCGGGTCGTTCTGGGCGGGCCGGACATCGCCGCCGACTTCGCCGCCCAGGACTGGGACCACCTCGTCTTCACCGGCGGCACGGAGACGGGGCGCAGGGTGATGGCGGCGGCGGCACGACATCTGACGCCGTTGACGCTGGAACTCGGCGGCAAATGCCCGGCCGTCGTCTTGCCGGGCGCCGATCTGCGCGAGGCCGCGAGGAACATCCTGAGCGCCAAGGCGGTGAATGCCGGCCAGACCTGCATCGCGCCCGACACGGTCCTCCTCGTCGGCCATGACCGAATGCGCTTCCATGCGGCGTGCCGCGAAGCCGGGATCACCGACACCGGCACGGCCGTGGTCAACGCGCGCCAGCAGGCGCGTCTCGACGCGCTGACGGAGGGGCTGACCATGGAGGCGCTTGGCCCCGGCCCGCACCCCCTCAAGCTCGCCGTCAGCCACGGGCGGCTGGCCGAAGAGGAGATTTTCGGCCCCGTGCTGGCCGTGGAGTGCGTGCCCTCGCTCGCCCACGCGATGGAGTGGATCAACGCCCGTCCCCGACCGCTCGCGATCTACCTGTACGGGGCCAGCGCGTCGGAGGAGGGAAGGGTCGCCGCCGCCACGCGCTCCGGCGCGCTGGTGAGTGGGCGGGCGCTGGAATACGCGGCCTTTCCGGGCCTCGCCTTTGGCGGCAGCGGCGCTTCGGGCTTCGGCCGCCGCAACGGCGAATGGGGGTTCTGGGAGATGAGCGTGGCCCGCGCCCGGGTCCGCCACGGCGGCTGGTGGCCGGCCCTGTCGCGCCTGCTCGACCACCCGCGCTCGGAACGCGGCAAGGCGCTCGTGAAACGCTTGGTCCGGATGGGCTGATCAGCCGCCCTTCGCGGTTCCTGCCGAGAACTCGGCCACCAGTTCCGCGATCCGCTTGGGGTCGCTCTGCTCCATCACCCGCCGCGTGAAGCGCGCGCAGTCGTCGATCGCCAGGCCGCGCACGGCCTGCTTCACGCGCGGGATGGAAGATGCGTTCATGGAGAGAGAGCGCAGCCCGAGGCCGAGCAGGAGCGGCGTGAACCTTGGGTTCCCCGCCATCTCGCCGCACACGCTCACCGGCATGCGCAGGCGCAGCGCCGCCTCCACGGCGAACTGCATCAGCCGGAGCACGGCCGGGTGCAGCGGGTCGTAGAGATGCGCCACGTCGATTTCGGCGCGGTCCACGGCGAGCGTGTACATGGCGAGGTCATTGGTGCCGATGGCGAAGAAGTCAGCCTCGAGGGCGATGGCATCGGCGGCCAGCGCCGCGCCAGGCGTTTCAATCATCGCGCCCAGCGGCGGCAGCTTCTCCGGCAATTCCACGCCGCGCCGGCGCACGCGCTTGGCGACCCGGTCATAGATCTCGCGCGCCTGCGCCACCTCCGCGGGCACGGTGACCATGGGCAGCAGGATGCGCACGTTGCCGCGGCCGGCGACACGCAGGATGGCGGCGAACTGCTCCTCCAGCAGGTCCGGCTTGCGCAGCAGCATGCGGATGCCGCGCAGCCCGAGCGCCGGATTGGGCCCGATGGCCCCCGGCACGCCTTGGCTGAGCGCCTGCATCTCCTTCTCGCCGCCCCAGTCGAGCACGCGGATCGTCACGCAGTCCTGCCCCATGGCGTCCACAACCGGGGCGTAGGCCGCGACCTGCGCCTCCTCGTCCGGCAGGTCGTCGCGGTTCATGAAGAGGAACTCGGTGCGCAGCAGGCCGATCCCGACCGCGCCGGCATTCGCGATGAGCGGGAGCTCCGCCGGGATTTCGAGGTTCGCCTGCAGCTCCACCGTCTCGCCGTCGGTGGTCTGTGCCGGCAGCCGGCGGAGTTTGCCCAACCGCGCACGCTCGCGGGCGTGGGCGGCAAGACCTTCCTTGGCCTCGGCGAGCGTCTCGGGCGAGGGGTGCAGCGCCGCGCGACCCGTGGCGCCGTCGAGCACGAGCGTGTGCCCGCGCGCGGCCGCCGCCGTCAGCCCATGGCAGCCGAGCACGGCTGGGATGCCAAGCGCGCGCAGCATGATCGCCGTGTGGCCGTCTGCCCCGCCCTCCTCCGTCGCGACACCCGCGATCCGTCCAGGCTCGAGAAGCGCGGCGTCGGCCGGAGTCAGCTCGTCAGCGACGAGGATGCAGCCCGCAGGCAGGTCCTTCATCGCGCGGAACGGCGTGGCGAGCAGGTTGCGTGTCAGCCGCTTGGCGATTTCGAACACCTCGCCGGCGCGGCGGTTCAGCCCGGCCTTGTCGTCGTCCTTGGCGGCGAGGATGGCCGCCGCGATGGCCGCGGCCTCGTCGGCGACGGCGGTCTCGGCTGCCAGAAGCTCCTCGCCGATGCGCTTCTTCGCGTTGCGCAGCAGCCGCGAGTTGCCGAGCATGAGGATGTAGGCATCGAGCAGCGGCTCCAGCTCCTCCTGCGCCTCCTCCGGCAGGACGGCCAGGCGTGTCTTGAGCTTGCCGATCTGTTTGCGTGAAAAAGCGGCCGCGGCGGCCAGGCGCTCCCGCTCCGCCTCCACGGCACCCTCGGCGATGGAGCGCCGCGGCGCTTCAGCGGGCGGTTCGGTGGTGTCGAAGACCGGCCCGATCGCGATGCCGGGCGAGACGCCGATGCCGGCGAAGCGCCGCTCTGCCGTCACCGGGGCGCGGGCGGCAGTCTTGCCACGGCGCGGCGGCACTGGTGCGGAGGGTACCGCGTCGTCCTTGCCTGTCTCAGTCTTCATGGAAGCCGGCTTCAACAAGGCCGGCCACGGCGTCGAGCGCCTCCCGCGCGTCCCAGCCCTCGGCCTCGATCACGATCTCGCTGTCCTTGCCTGCGCCCAGCATCATCAATCCCATTATGGAGCAGGCGGACACGGCTTCCCCACCCTTGGACACGGTGAGCGCCGCGCCGAACCGCTCGGCCAGGGCGACGAGCTTCGCGGCCGCCCGGGCGTGCAGGCCGCGGGTGTTGGTGATCCGCACGGCGCGTCGCAGCGCGAGGGAGGAGGGCTTCGCAGCGGGCGGCGCCGCATCGAGAGGCGGCGCAGCGGCGGAGACGCGGGCCGCGCCAGCCTCCTCGGGCCATTCGTTCATCAATGCGAACCTTCCCCGTTCACCGCTTTCTCGATCACGGCGGCCACTTCGCCGTTCCGCAACTCACAGGCGTTGGTAAGGTATTTCCGGCCGGCCATCGTCGCATGCTCCACCGCCTCCGACAGCGGCTCGCTGCCGCGAATCTTGGCCAACTTGACGAGCAGGGGCAGGTTGATGCCAGCGATCACCTCGACCTGCTGGCGGTCGGCAAGGGACAGCGCCAGGTTCGACGGCGTGCCGCCGGCGATATCGGTGAGCAGCACAACACCGTCGCCCTGATCCACGTCACGGATGCGCGCGGCGATGTCGGCGCGCCGGCCTTCCATGTCGTCATCCGGGCCGATGCACACCGTGGCGCACGCGGCCTGTGGGCCCACGACGTGCTCCATGGCATGGCGCAGCTCTTCCGCGAGGCGACCATGCGTCACCAGGACCAAGCCGATCATGGCTTGCCACCGATCATGGAATGCCTGTGTCGGCCATGCGGGAAGCGAAACTCAACGCGAAGTGTCCAAGGCGGGGGTGGGTGGGGGCGGTTCGTTCGGTTTCGCCGCAGGCGCGGGGCCGGCCTCCCCGGTGGGGTGTATACCCATTCGGCTGGCCAGTTCGCGATGGGCGGATTCCACACGCCAGCCCTGCCGCCGCAGATGGTCGGCAAGGCGCTCGGTCAGGAACACGGAGCGGTGCTTGCCGCCGGTGCAGCCGACCGCGATGTTCAGGTACTTTTTCCCCTCCGCCGCGTAGCGGGGCAGTAGCGGGTCAAGGAACGCAACCAGCCGCTCCCAGAATTGCGCGAAGTCCGGGTCGGCCTCGACGTGCCGCTGGACGACGGGGTCGAAGCCTGTGAGGGGCCGCAGCAGCGCGTCGTAGTGCGGGTTCTGCAGGAAGCGCACGTCGAAGACGAGGTCAGCCTCCCGCGGCAAGCCCTTTGGGAAGCCGAAGGATTGGACAAGGACAGACAGGCCCGGCCCGCCCTCCGGGCGGAACCGCGCTTCGACCTGGCGACGCATTTCCGGCAGTGGCAGGTTCGAGGTGTCGAGCACGAGGTCCGCCGCCTCCTGCAGCGGCGCGAGCAGCGCTTTCTCGCGCGCGATGCCGTCCTGCACGCGGTTCCCCATCGGCCCGCCCAGGGCCAGGGGGTGGCGGCGGCGGGTCTCGGTGTACCGGCGCAGCAGCACCTCATCGTCCGCGGTGATGTAGACGAGATCGACGTCCACGTCCGGTCGCTGCCGCAGGCGGCGGAGGGTCTCGAGCGCCGCCCCCGCCTCGAAGCCGCGGGTGCGGGTGTCAATGCCGGCGGCAATGGGACCGGCACCGTCTGCCATGAGGCTTTCGAGGATGGCGAGCGGCGGATTGTCCACCGTCTCGTAGCCGAGATCCTCCAGCACGTTCAGCACGGAGGCCTTGCCCGCGCCGGACAGCCCCGTGACGAGCACCAGCGGCCGGGGCTGCGGGGGAAGCGGGCGGGGATCGGGAGGCTCTTCCACGTCGTTCACGCGGCAAACGCCCCGGCGGGCATCGCGAGACGACCGGCCAGCACGTCCAGGGCACGCTCGAGCTTTTCGGGCGCGCTGGCGGCGAACGCGTCCAAGGCCAGCGACGGGAGCGCGTGGCCGCCGACAACGCGCTCACGTGGTTCGGGCAACCGGGCGATCGGACCGCCAAGCTCCGCAACCAGCCGGATCGGTGCCGACGCGTGCGGCAGGCCGCTCAGCAATCCGAGGCCCCGCGCCTCGATGATCCCGGCCAGCGCAGTTGGGGCGCCAGCAAGCCCGTCCGCATCCAGCTGCACCTGGTCATCGGCGACCAGGCTCCAGCCACGGCCGAGCAGGCGCAGCAGCAAGTCCGACTTCCCCGAACCCGGGGGGCCGACCAGCAACACGCCCTGCCCGTTTCGGGCGGCGGCACTTCCATGAACCCTTTGCCCGGCGTGGGGCATCGTGTTGCGCGTCCCGGCGATTGACAGCGGATGCCTCCCATAAAAGGAGGTGATACGAGCTTGAGATATGGCAGGAATGGGGCGTGGTTGAAAGGCCGGGCGGCGGGCCATTCCGCCCCGGTGCAATACGCCGGGCGCGGCCCGTTGTGCTTGGCCTCCTGGCGGGGCACCTCAGCCCGGCGATGCTGCCCGACCGCCCCACCATCCGTGCCGCGCACCTCGTGATTTCCGCCGATATTCGGCGAACGCCGGTCATGGATTGGGGCGGATTGTCGCTGAAGCTCGAGTTGTTGCAGGTCGCCGGCTCCTTCAAGGCGCGCGGCGCCTTTCACAGGATGCGCGCGGCCGGCCTCGGCCGGGCGGGCGTGATCGCCGCCTCCGGCGGCAACCACGGCGCGGCGGTGGCCTGCGCGGCACAGCGCCTGGGTGCCCACGCAGAAATCTTCGTGCCCGAGTTTTCCTCGCCGGCCAAGCGCGCGCTGATCGAGAGCTTCGGCGCGCGGCTCGTGGTGGGCGGCGCGACCTACGACGAGGCGCGGTCGGCAAGCGAGGCGCGCGCGGCCGAGACCGGCGCGCTCGTCGTCCACGCCTACGACCAGGAGGAGGTGCTGGCCGGCCAGGGCACCGTGGCGATGGAGTGGGACGAGGACCTACCCGCGCTCACCCACCTGCTCGTGGCCGTGGGCGGTGGCGGGCTGATCGGCGGCTTCTGCGGCTGGCACATGGACAGCCCCGTCACCCTCGTCGCCGTGGAGCCGGAGGGCTGCCCCTGCCTCGCCGCGGCGCTTGTGGCCGGGCGGCCGGTGCCGGCGCCGGTGGGCGGTCTGGCCGCCGACAGCCTCGGCGCGCGGCAGGTGGGCGCGCGCATGTTCCCGCTCGCCGCGCGGCTGCACGCCGCGGGGCGGCTGCGGCCCGTGCAGGTGCCCGACGCGGCGATCCGCGAGGCGCAGCGGCGCATCTGGCGCGAGCTTCGCCTCGTGGCCGAGCCGGGCGGCGCAGCCGCGCTGGCCGCGCTCGGCGTCTGGCCTCCGCCGCCGGGTGCGCGGGTCGGGGTGTTGCTGTGCGGTGCGAACACCGATCCAGCCTCAGTGGTGTAGGGCGCGACCCGCGCCAGGACGCTTTCGCGGTGCCTGCGC
>BBPD01001627.1_pt1 | contig 10964 bp, 11 predicted proteins | sample 1344911 | NCBI WGS metagenome assembly BBPD01 (sample SAMD00019088, study PRJDB2971) | groundwater metagenome | biome: freshwater biome; feature: mineral spring; material: ground water | place: USA: CA, Sonoma | collected 2011-09 | depth surface m
TTCGGCACGTCCACGTTGTAGGCGGCGCTGCCGACCTCGTCCTGCAGGCGCGAGCCTGTGACCGTGGTCGCAAGCGCGCGGCTCTTGATGTGGTGGCCAACCTGGGTGTCGTGGAAGTACGAGTTCTGGACGGTCAGCTGGGTGATCACGCCGACGTAGAGGCCGTGGCTGCGCCCGTCGCCGGCCCCGTTGCGCTCGAACTCGCTGTTGCGGACGGTCACGGTGCTGTTGGCCCAGGAGCCGCCCATGATGCCGTTCTCATTGCCGCGGAACGCGGAGTTCAGGACGGTGAGGTTGCCGCCCTCGAAACGGATGCCCGCGCCGTTGCGATCAGCGACGCGCGCTCCCGAGAATTCGATGTTCTCGATCGTGATGTCACCGCGCGTGACGAGGATCGCCTTTCCGTTGGGCGGCGGCACCGTGGCGACGAGGCGGGCCATGCCGCCATCACCCCTGATGGTGACGTTCACCGCCACGGTGGCAAAGTCGTTCGTGTAGGTCCCGGGGGCGAGGAGGATTGTGTCGCCGTTTCGGGCGGCCAAAACGGCCGAGGCCAGGGTCGTGAACGGTTGACCCGCGCCGACGCGAAGGATGGACATGATGCGCTTTTCTCCGGACGGACCCGCGATGGCCCTTACTCGCGAAGGTTGCATATCGGTCGCGGATGGCACAGCGGTAAGTCGAACACGACGTGCTGTTCGACCGGAACACGCTGCAGCGCACACCAAAAATAGGAATATACTCATAAAATAGGCTCAAGCCGAGCCGCGTTTGCACCATGGGCCACCGGGTTCCACAGCGCAATCCCGCGGCCGGACCGTTCCGCCGCGCCGCGAAAGCGCCTAAGCCCCCGGCCATGCCGTGCCCGATCCCCATCGATGCCACGCCCCGACGCGCGCGGCGCGGCGCTCTCCTCCTCGTCGCCGCGATCGCCGGCCTCGCCGGCTGTGCAGACAGCCCGGCCGCGGACGGCCCCGCGGTCCTCCGCCCCGGCAGTCCCGACGCCCTGGCGCGCTTGCTGCCGGCGGCGGCTGGCGGCCTGCGCCGCGGTGCCGAATCACCACTGGAAAGCGGCGGCCGCGAGGTGTCCTACGCCACCGCCGGGCGCACCGCAGCGGCCGTGGTCGAGCTGCTCCCCGCAGCCGCCGCCCCGGGCGGGCACGCCCAGTTTGTCGCGCAGAGCGCCGACGGCGGCGGGCCGCATCGGAGGCTGAGGGAGGTCGGGACCAGTTTCCGCGAGGGGCCGCTGCAGTGCGCGCAACTGGAAGGAAGCTACGGCCGCCACCAGCCCGTGCGCAGCCTGGTGTGCAGCGGCGACGCGGGGGCGGCAACGCGGGTGCGCCTGCGCGTGTCCATGCCGCGGCGTGACCCGCCGGCCGCCGACGCACGGGCCTTCGCGCGCGAGATCGCGGCCGCGCTGCGCTGACGCGCCGCCCTCAGCCCCGCACGCAGCGCAGCAGCAGCACCGAGGCGTGGGCGATCTCGCCCACCGTCGCCGCGTCGCGCAGCCCGACCTCCTCGGTAAGGACGCGCGGCGGCACGCCGGCGCCGCGGAGGAAGGCCACCGCCTCCTCGCCCTTCACCGCGAAGTTGATGTTCTGCGGGATGTCGCCCGTCACCTGCGCCACGCGCTGCGCGTTGAGCTTCGACGTGACCACGCCGGCGACGCGCCCCTGCAGGTCCAGCAGCGGCCCGCCCGAATTGCCGGGCTGCACGGGAGCTGAGATCTGCAGCTGCCGCGGGTCGTCGCGCAGGCCGGACAGAGCCGAGACATCGCCGGTGGTCAGCGTGGGGCCCGACGACAGCAGCCCCGCCAGCGGAAAGCCGTAGGTGACCACGCCCTCGCCGCGGCGCATCGCGCGGCCGCCGCGAAACGGCAGGGCGGGGCCGACCGGCCCGTCGGCGGTGACGACGGCGAGATCGCGCGTCGCGTCCGCCGCCCGCACCTGGCCGCGCATCTCTCGCCCCTCGGCGGTGCGCAGGCGGATGTCCGCGCAACCCTGCACCACGTGTGCATTCGTCAGCACCGTCCGCTCGGCCACGGCGAAGGCGGTGCCGGACGCGATGGAGCGTGTCACGCCGGGCTGGCTGCCTGGCGGGAACGATTGCTGCTGCCCGCCGGGCGGGCCCGCCACCACCGGAGCCTGCGGCGGCGGCTTCGGCCCGGCGGGCGCCCCTTGGAACGGGTTGGTGGCGAGGGGCGGCGGCTTGGCCGACGGCAGCGGCTGCGACAGCGCGGGCGCTGCGGTGGCAAGGCCGGCGAGGAGCGCCATCAGCGGCCTCCCGCCCGCCACTGCCCGCACGCCTCGCCTTGCGTGCAACGCTCGCTGCGGTGCGGCGGCAGGCGTCGCAGCGGCACGGCCGCCAGGAACCTGCGAGGAGACGCAAGGCACCCTGCGACCGCGAATCATCACAGCAGCCCCTCCTGCCGGAGCGACACTGTCCGCCCGAGCCCCACCACCACGTGGTCATGCAGCGCGAGGCCGAGCGCCGCGGCGGCGGCCTTGACCTCTCTCGTCATCTCGACATCCGCTCGCGAGGGCGTCGGGTCCCCGGACGGGTGGTTGTGGACGAGGATGAGCGCCGTGGCGTGCAGCTCGAGCGCGCGCCGCACCACCTCGCGCGGGTAGACGGGCGTGTGGTTCACCGTGCCGCGGCCCAGCGCCTCGTCGGCGATCAGGCGGTTGCGCGCGTCGAGGAACAGCACCCGGAACTGCTCGACTCGCTCCCGCGCCAGCGTCGCGTGCAGGTGGTCGAGCAGCCGCGACCAGCCATCGAGCGCGGGGCGCTCGCGTGCCGCGGCGAGGGTGAGGCGGAGTGCCGCGGCGTGCACGGTCTTGACCGCCGCAGCACCCGCCTCGCCCATGCCCTCGACGGAAAGAAGCTCCGGCACGGGCGCCGCGACGACGCCGGCGAAGTCGCCGAAGCGCGCGAGCAGCACCTTGGCCAGCGGCTTGGTGTCGCGCCGCGGGTTGGCGGCGAACAGCACCATCTCCAGCAACTCGTGGTCGAGCAGCCCGTCCGGCCCGGCGCGCAGCAGCCGCTCGCGCATCCGCGCGCGGTGCCCCTCCGCGCCGGCGGGCGGCACGGGCGTCGCGGCCGGCGGATCCACCAGGGCAAGCAGCCCGCCCGCCGTCGCCGCCTCGGCAAAGCCCTTCGGCCGACGTGTGGGCATCACGCCCCCGTCTTGTGCGGGAGCGTGTAGGGGGGCTTGTGCAGGCCGGCGGGCGAGAAGGTGAACACTTCGCAGCCCTGCGGCGTGATGCCCACCATGTGCTCGAACTGGGCCGACAGGGAGCGGTCTCGGGTCACCGCGGTCCAGCCATCCTCCAGCACCTTCACCTCCGGCCGCCCGGCGTTCACCATCGGCTCGATGGTGAAGAACATGCCGGGCTGCAGCCGCGGCCCTTCGCCGGGGCGGCCGAAATGCAGCACGTTCGGCGGCTCGTGGAAGTTGCGGCCGATGCCGTGGCCGCAGAAGTCGCGCACGACGCTGAACCGGTGCTTCTCGACATAGGCCTGGATGGCGAAGCCCACGTCGCCCAGCGTGTTGCCGGGCCGCGCGGCGGCCACGCCGCGCATCAGCGCCTCGTGCGTCACGTCCATCAGCAGCCGCGCTTTCGTGCTGGGCTCGCCGGCCGCGAACATGCGCGAGGTGTCGCCGTGCCAGCCGTCCAGGATGGCGGTCACGTCGATGTTGAGGATGTCGCCGTCCACCAGCACGCGCTCGCCTGGGATGCCATGGCAGACGACGTGGTTGATCGAGATGCAGGACGACTTGGTGTAGCCGCGATAGCCCAGCGTGGCGGGCACCGCGCCGTGCGCCTCCAGGAATTCGTGGCACAGGCGATCCAGCGCGCCGGTGGTCACGCCGGGCTGCACATGCGCGGCGACCATGTCCAGGCACGCCGCGGCGAGTTGCCCGGCGCGGCGCATGCCCGCGAAATCCTCGGGCGCGTGGAGGGTGATGCGGCGGGACTCCCCGCCCTGCTGTTCCATTCGTCGGGTGTCGCGCGCGCGGCCGCCTCTGTCCATGCGCGAAGATGCGGGCGCTGCGGCGTTCGTTCAACCGTTGGCGGCACGGCCGGCCTTCTCGCCGAAGTGGAAGCCGACGACCGTGCCGGCGAAGCCGAGGAGCGGGGCAAGGAACAGCGCGGCGGCCTTCTCAACCCGCCCCGCCGCGTCGGCGTCGGCGAGCAAGAGGGCGGTCAGGCCCAGCATCATCAGGCCGGTGGTCACCGGCACGCCGATGGCAATCGCCCGCCGGGTTAGCTCCTGGGGGGCGCGTGGGGTCGAACGGCTCGGCGGTGGCGGGATCTGGCGGCTGACCGCCGCCGCTCCCCTCGCCTTCGCGGAGGTCAAGGTCGCCGCGATCCGTCACGGCCGCGGCGGTTGCGCCGTCACCACGCGCTCAAACATTCCGTCCGGCCGCTCCAGGACCAAGCGCTTCTGCGCCGCCTGCTGGTCGGCCAAGAACTTGCTCAGGCGAATGGCCTCCGCCAGGGCGTAGGTCATCGTTGTCTTCCGGGCGGCGGCGAGCGCCTTCAATTCCTCCACAACCTCGTTGGGCAGGGAAACCGTCACAGCCGTCGCGTTGCTCATCGGGCAACCTCCGCTTGCGTGTCGCCCATCATACAGGCCCGCGTGTCCTCACTCCACCGTCACGCTCTTCGCCAGGTTCCGCGGCTGGTCCACGTCCGTGCCCTTCAGCACCGCCACATGGTAGGCGAGCAGCTGCACCGGGATGGCGTGCAGGATGGGCTGCGCGAAGTCGGCCGCGTCCGGCAGCACGATCACGCGCTTGGCGAACCGCCCCAGCGCCGGTGCGCCCTTCGCGTCGGTGAAGGCCATCACCACGCCGCCGCGCGCCTGCGCCTCCTGCAGGTTCGACATCGTCTTTTCGAACAGCGGCCCGGAGGGGCAGAGCGAGATCACCGGCACCGCGCTGTCAATGAGCGCGATGGGGCCGTGCTTCATCTCGCCCGCGGCATAGCCCTCGGCGTGGATGTAGCTGATCTCCTTGAGCTTGAGCGCGCCCTCCATCGCGATGGGATACAGCGCCCCGCGACCCAGGAAGAGCACGTCGCGCGCCTGCGCCACCTCCGCGGCCATGGCGCGGATTTCGCCGTCCTGTTCCAGCACGCGCGCCGCGTCCTCCGGCACCTGGAGCAGCGCCTGCGTCAGCCGCGCCTCGTCCGCCTCGGAGAGCGTGCCCCGCGCGCGGCCGAAGCCGATGGCGAGGCAGGCGAGGACGGCCAATTGCGCCGTGAACGCCTTGGTGGACGCGACACCGATCTCGGGGCCGGCGACGGTCAGCACCGCCGCGTCGCTCTCGCGCGCCATGGAGCTCTCGGGGACATTGACGACGGAGAGCACCTTCTGGCCGGCCGCCCTGAGCAGCTTGAGCGCCGCGAGCGTGTCCGCCGTCTCGCCCGACTGGCTGACCAGGATCGCGCCGCCGCCCTCGGCCAGCGGCGGCTCGCGATAGCGCAGCTCGCTCGCCACGTCCGCCTCGACAGGAATGCGGGCGAGCTGCTCGATCCAATAGCGGCCGACCAGGCCCGCGAGAAACGCGCTGCCGCAGGCGGTGATGGTGAGCCGGGGCACGACCGCGGGGTCGAAGGGCAGGCGCGGCAGCCGGACTGCGCGGCTAGCCGGATCGAGGTACTGGCGCAGCGTATCGCCGAGCACCGCCGGATGCTCGTGCAGCTCCTTCTCCATGAAGTGGCGGTAGTTGCCCTTGCCCGTCGCCGCGCCGGAGACGGCCGTCACCCGCACCTCACGCTCGACCTCGGCACCCGAGATGTCCCAGAAGCGCGCGCCCTCCGCGGTGATGACCGCGTGGTCGCCTTCGTCGAGGTAGGCGATTCGGCGGGTGAGCGGCGCGAGCGCGAGGGCGTCGGAGCCGATGAACATCTCGCTCTCGCCGAAACCGACGGCAAGCGGCGCGCCGTGCCGCGCGGCGACCAGCATGTCCGGGTGGCCGGCGAACAGGATGGCGACGGCGAAGGCCCCGTGCACCCGGCGCAGCGCGGCGGCGGCCGCCTCGCGCGGCGCGTGGCCGTCGGCGAGGTAGAAATCGACGAGTTTGCAGAACGTCTCTGTGTCCGTCTCCGTCTCGAAGGCGTACGCCTTGGCCTCGAGCTCGGCGCGCAGTTCGGCGTAGTTCTCGAAGATGCCGTTGTGGACGACAGCGACGCGCGCGGTGGCGTGCGGGTGCGCGTTGCGCTCCACCGGTGCCCCGTGGGTGGCCCAGCGCGTGTGGCCGATGCCGATCATCCCGCCGAGCGGCTGCTCCGCCAGCACCGCCGCGAGGTTGCCGAGCTTGCCCTCGGCGCGGCGGCGCTCCATCGCGCCCTCGTGCAGCGTGGCGATGCCGGCGCTGTCATAGCCGCGGTACTCCAGGCGTTTCAGCGCGTCGAGGATGCGCGGCGCGGCCGCCTCGCGGCCCACGATTCCGACGATGCCGCACATGGCCCTACTTCCCCCTCGAACCCATCCCGCGGGACGACATCCCCCGGTGGGGCTTGTTGACCTGCCGCGCGCGCCCCAGCGCCAGCGCGTCGTCCGGCACGTCCTGTGTCACCACGGAGCCCGCCGCCGTCACCGCGCGCGCGCCCACGCGCACCGGCGCCACGAGCGAGGTGTTGGAGCCGACGAAGGCGCCCGCGCCGATCTCGGTGCGGTGCTTGGCTGCGCCGTCGTAGTTGCACGTGATGGTGCCGGCGCCGATGTTGGCACCCGCGCCCACCGTCGCGTCGCCCACGTAGCTGAGGTGGTTCGCCTTCGCGCCCGCGCCCAGCACCGTCGCCTTCAGCTCCACGAAGTTGCCGACATGCGCGCCCTCGCCCACGTCGCTGCCGGGCCGGATCCGCGCGTAGGGGCCCACGACGGCCCCGCGGCGCAGCGCGCACCGCTCGAGGTGGGAGAAGGCGCGCACCGTCGCGCCATCCTCCACCACCACGCCGGGCGCGAAGACGACGTTTGGCTCAACCACGACATCGCGGCCAAGCCGCGTATCCCAGGCGAGCGTGACGGAGGTGGGGTCGGTAAGCGTCGCGCCGCCCTCCATCGCCCGGCGCCGCAGGATCGCCTGCAGCTCGGCCTCGGCGGCGGCGAGTTCCACGCGGCTGTTGATGCCGCGCAACTCGCCCTCCTCCGCCTCGACGAAGGAGGTTGCCGCGCCGTCCGCGCGCGCGAGGGCGACGACGTCGGTGAGGTAGTACTCGCCCTTGCTGTTGTCCGCGCGCACCCGCTCCAGCCAGCGCGACAGGCGCGGCCAGGCGGCGCACAGGAAGCCCGCGTTGCACAGGCCGATGCCACGCTCGGCATCCGTCGCGTCCGCCCACTCGACGATGCGCTCGACCTGGCCCGCGGCGTCGAGCACGAGCCGGCCGTACTTCGCGGGGTCCGCGGGGCGCATGGCCATCAGCACGAGGTCGGCGCCGTCTCGCGCCTCGACGAGGCGGCGCAGCGTCGGCTCGGTGACAAGCGGGTTGTCGCCGTAGAGCACCGCCACGTCGCCGTCGAACCCGGCGAGCAGGGGCGCCGCCATCCGCGCCGCGTGGGCGGTACCGAGCCTGTCCTCCTGCACCGCCACCGGGTGCGGCGAGACGGCTTGCGCCAGGGCGTCCATCCCTGGCCCGGCGACGACAACCACGCGGTCGAACACGCGCACGGCGGCATCGAGCAGGTGGTTGACCATGGGGCGGCCGGCGATGCAGTGCATCACCTTGGGCATGTCGGAGCGCATCCGGGTGCCGAGCCCGGCTGCGAGGACGATGGCGGCGCGCATCGGCGGTCGCCTAGCCGCGCCCCCGCGCCGCGGCAAGCCGCCGGCCCGTGACGCTTCGTTGCGCAGGGTGACTCGCGCTGCCATGGTGGGCCGAACAGAGAGGGAGCCGCACCATTCCGAACGCTCGCCCCGCCGCTCGCCCCGCCGCTCGCCCCGCCGGCCGCTCCACCGTTCGGAAGCCGTGCGCGACCTGCTGCGCGCCACCGGGATGACGACGGTGTTCGGCAACCCCGGCTCGACCGAGCTGCCATTCCTGGGCCACTGGCCCGACGATCTGCGCTACGTGCTCGCGCTGCAGGAGGCGTCCGCGGTGGGCATGGCGGACGGCTTCGCGCGGGTCTCAGGGCGCGCGGCCTTCGTCAACCTGCACGCGGCCGCCGGCGTCGGGCACGCGATGGGCAACCTGTTCACCGCCTTCCGAAACCAGGCGCCGCTCGTCGTCACAGCCGGTCAGCAATCGCGCTCGCTGCTGATGCACCAGCCCTTCCTCGGCGCCGACGACGCCGCGCAGCTGCCCAAGCCCTACGTGAAGTGGAGCGTGGAACCGCCGCGCGGGACGGACGTGCCGGCGGCCATCGCGCAGGCGCACCGCATCGCCATGCAGCGTCCGCGCGGGCCGTGCTTCGTCTCCATCCCCGCCGATGACTGGGCAGCGGAATGCGAGCCGCCGCCGCACCGCGCGCTGGCCGCCGACACCACGCCCGACCCCGCCGCGCTCGGCCGGCTCGCGGATGCCCTCGCCGGCGCCGAACACCCGGTCATCGTCTCCGGCCCCGAGGTCGAGGAGGAGGGCGCGGGCCCCGACCTGGTTGCGCTGGGGGAGCGGCTGCGCGCGCCGGTCTGGACCAGCCCGTTCAATCCCCGTCTCGGCTTCCCGGAGGACCACCCGCTCTTCGCCGGGCACCTCGCCGCGGCGCCCGAGGCGGTGGCGGCGGCGCTGGCGCGGCACGACCTGATCCTCGTGGTCGGCGCGCCCGTCTTCACCTTCCACGTGCCGGGCGCGTGCGCGATCCTCGACGGCGGAGCGGCGATTTGGCACCTCACGACCGATGGCGGCGCGGCGGCCCGCGCGCCGGCGGGCGAGAGCATCCTGGGCGCGCTGCGCGTCGCGCTGCCCGCGCTGCGCACGCGGTTGCCGGAGGAGCCACACCGCCGCCCACCCGCGCCGCGCGCACGCGAGGCCCCGCCCGCAGCCGCTGAGCCGCTGCCCGCCAGCTTCGTCCTCTCGCGCCTCGCCGCCGTCATGCCGCAGGGCGGCGTGCTGGTGGAGGAGGCGCCCTCCCACCGCCCGGCCATGCACGCACACCTGCCGGTGACGGGGTGGGGCGGATTCTAGAGCAGATCGCCGGAGAGCGTCTTCGCTCGGAGGCGTGAATCTGCACTGAAAACAATGGCTAGAGGCAACCGCCCTGACGACAGTCAGGGTGGATTGGCTCTACACCATGGCGAGCGGTGGCCTGGGCTACGCGCTGCCCGGCGCGGTGGGCGTGGCCCTGGCCCGGCCCGGCAAGCGCGTGGTGTGCCTGATCGGCGACGGGTCGCTGATGTACTCCGTCCAGGCGCTGTGGACCGCGGCGCAGCACGGGTTGCCGGTGAGCGTGATCGTGCAGAACAACGCCGGCGACGGCGCGATGCGCGCCTTCAGCCGCGTCGTCGGCGTCACCGGCGCGCCGGGGATCGACCTGCCCGGCCTCGACCTCGTGGCGCTGGCGCGGGGCCACGGCGTGGTGGCCGCGCGGGCCGAGCGGGCGCGCGACCTCGACGCTGCCCTGGCGAGGGCCGTGTCCACGCCGGGTCCATTCCTGCTCGACGTCGCGTTGGAGACGCGGGTGGAACAGCTCTACGCTGAGAAGGAGTGAGACGATGGGGGTTGCCCGCCGCAGCGCGCTCGCGCTGCTCGCCACGCCGGCGCTGGCCCCGGGCGCGCCGGCGCAAGCCCCGTGGCGACCGGAGCGGCCCGTCCGCGTGGTCGTGCCGTTCCCGCCCGGGGGCCTTGTGGACAGCCTCGCGCGGCCCTGGGCGGCGCGGATGCAGGCCCGCTTCGGGCAGCCCTTCGTGGTCGAGAACCGCACCGGCGCGGGCGGCAACATCGGCGCCGACCTTGTCGCCAAGAGCGCGCCCGACGGCCACACGATCCTGGTCGGCTCGCTCGGGCCGCTGCTCGTCAACGAGTGGCTGTAGGCGTCGCTGCCCTTCGACCCGCGCCGCGACCTGGCACCCGTGGCGCTCCTCGTCACCACGCCGAAGGTGTTCTGCGTGAACCCGACGCGGCCCTGGACGACGCTCGCCCAGCTGACCGAGGCGGCGCGAGCCGCGCCGGGCCGGCTGCTCGCGGGCTTTGCCGGCAACGGCTCCTCGCTGCACATCGCCATCGAGCTGTGGCAGCAGGCAGCGGGCGTGCAGGTCACGCACGTGCCCTACCGCGGCGCCGCTCCGGCCGTGCTGGACCTCATCGCGGGGCAGATCGACCTGCTGATCGACAATGTCCCCAACATCCTCCAGCAGATTCGCGGCGGGCAGGCGCGCCCACTCGCGGTGGCCACCGCGCTGCGCTTTGCGCAGCTGCTGGAGGTGCCGACGACGAGCGAGGCGGGGCTGGAGGGGTTTCGCTTCGGCACGTGGTTCGGCCTGGCCGTGCCTTCGTCCACGCCGCCCGCCGCCATCGCCGCGCTCGCGGAGGAGACGGGCGCGGCGCAGCGCGACCCCGAAATCGGCGGCCGCTTCGCCGAGCTTGGTGCGGTGCCGGGCCCAGGGGCGGGCCCGGGGGCGGGGGCAGGAACCGGGGCGGTAACGGGCGCGGGGCCGGGTGGATCGGCGGGCTTCGCCGCATTCCTCGCGACTCAGCGCGCGGAGCTCGAACCGGTGGTGCGCGGCGCGGGGATGCGCGCGGAGTAGGGGGCGAACCGCCCCGAAACAGCCACCGTGCGGACCACGCCAACCTCTCTACGGTGCCGGAACCGTCCGCGCCGCCGCAAGCGGTCGGGCGTGTGAACACTGGACCCGGGCTGCGCGAGGCCGGCCCCAGTTGCCCTGGCGGCGACGCCGTGACGGTAGAGCAGATCGCCGGAGAGCGTCTTCGCTCGGAAGCGTGAATCTGCACTGAAAACAGAGGCTAGAGGCAACCGCGCTGACGACAGTCAGGGTGGATTGGCTCTAGAGCAGATCGCCG
>BBPD01000280.1_pt2 | contig 10955 bp, 12 predicted proteins | sample 1344911 | NCBI WGS metagenome assembly BBPD01 (sample SAMD00019088, study PRJDB2971) | groundwater metagenome | biome: freshwater biome; feature: mineral spring; material: ground water | place: USA: CA, Sonoma | collected 2011-09 | depth surface m
ATGCAGCAGCGCATCGGGCGTGCCGCGGCGCCAGATCGCCATCATCAGCGCGTCGGTGACGAACTGCGCGGTCATGGTCGCGCTCATCGACCAGCCCACCACACGGCGGGAGAACAGGTCGATGACGACAGCCACGTAGAGCCAGCCCTCGGCGGTCCGGATTTAGGTAAAGTCGGCGACCCACTTCTGGTTCGGCGCCTCGGCGCTGAACTGGCGATCAAGGACGTTCGCGGCAATCACCGATCGTTGGCCGTCGTCCTTGGGCAGACCGCGCCGGCGCGGCCGCGCCTTCAGCGCCTGCTGGCGCATCAGGCGCTCGATCCGATGCAGGCCGCATATCCAGCACCTTGCCGCCCGGCTCGACGCCCTCGGCCAGGCGGTGCACACCATCGACACCAGTGCCGACCGGGCATCCGACGAGCGGGCCGGGCAAACATCCCGGGAGCGTCTCGCCCTCCTCGATCAGATCGCGGCCTACGTCCGGTCCGCCCGGGTCGCCTGAGCACAAGTCCGAAAGGACAGCCGATGACTGCGCTCGAACATATCCGCTCCCGGCTCGATGTCCGGCTCGCCGGGCTGGGGCTCGAACTTGCCCGCCTCGAAGCCGAATCAAGTCAGCCGCTTGAGGCCGATTAGGAGGAACAGGCCAACCAGATCGAGGACATGGAGGCTTGCCGGGTTCTGCAGGCGGTCCGCAGCAAGGAAATGAACCAGATCCGTGCAGCCCTTCACCGCATGAACAAGGGCAGCCATGGAAGCTGCGCCAACTGCGGCAACGACATCGCCCCCGCCCGGCTGAGAGCCCGGCCGACTGCCGCACCGTGTATCAGCTGTGTATCAGCTGCGCGCCCTGGGCCTCTCGAGGCAACCCCGGCTCGCCGATTGGCACGAACCGTCATCAGCGTCCTTCAAGCGCCCGCGCTCCGCCTTGACTTGGCGGCCAGAAGCTCGGCAGGCGACGGCGCATGTATCCGCTCGGCGATCCGAACCTGCCCGTCCTTGCTCAGGTCATTCAGCTCACCATGGCACCTGTCTTCCTCCTCACAGCGATCGGAGCTTTCCTGTCCGCGATAACCACCCGCCTCGGCCGGGTCGTCGATCGCGCACGCCTGCTCGAAGCCTCGTTTCCCGATGATGCAACCGAACGCGCGATCATCGTTGCCGAACTTGCCGGGCTCGACCGGCGGATGCTGCTCGCCAATCGGGCGGTGGGCCTGTCGGTGGCAGCCGCCCTCACCATCTGCACGTTGATCACCGTCCTGTTCATCTCCGCCGTCAGCCCGATCCACCCGGACGATCTTGTGCCCGCACTGTTCATCCTTGGTCTCGTGCTGCTGATGGCGGCGCTCCTTGCCTTCGCGCTGGAAATCCGCATCTCCATCCGAACCGTCCGTGTGCGCGCAGAATTGATCCGCAACGCACCGCGCCCGCCGGGTGACATCAGCTTCCGGGCCTGACAAAGTGCTTGTCGCAAGGAGGAGAGTCCCATGAAGTTCGAAGTCGAGATCGAAGCCACCCCGGCAGAAGCACGTTCATTCCTCGGCCTGCCAGACCTTACCCCGCTGCATGAGGCATGGGTCGAACGCATGAAGGTTTTCACCATCGACGGCCCCAGCGCAGACGATTGGCAGAAACTGATGAAAACCTGGACCAGCGGCGTGCCCGGCATGAACGAAGGGTTCGAGGCCTGGCAGAAGCTCATGACCAGCGCCATGACAGCCAGCCTGCCGAAGCCCGACAGCAAATAGGCAGCAAGGGCGCGCCATCCAGGGCGCTGGGCCGGGTTCAAGTCAGCGCGTGAACGGTTTAGGCGAGGCGGCCATGCATGTGATTCACGCCCTGTCGTCAGGCCTGCCGCCGTGCGGTGTCGCCGTGATCCGCCTCAGCGGAGACGGCGCGCTGGATGTGGCACGTCGCTTGATCGCCGGCGGCCGGCTCCCGCCCCCCCGGCAGGCTGGGCTGCGACGTCTTGTTCGGCCCCGGGACGGGCAATTGCTCGATGAAGCCCTGGTTCTCGCCTTTCCCGGGCCGCACAGCTTCACCGGCCAGGATGTCGTCGAACTGCATTGCCACGGAAGCGTTGCGGTGGTGGCCGGCGTTCAGACAGCCCTTGCAGCACTGGGCGCCCGGGCCGCCGAACCCGGAGAGTTCACCCGCCGCGCCTTCGAGTCCGGCAGGCTCGATCTCACCCAAGCCGAAGCGCTTTCCGATCTGATCGTCGCGGAGACGGACAGCCAGCGCGACCAGGCGCTGGCGCAGGCCGGCGGACGATTGCGCGAGCTGGCCGGAGGCTGGCGGGCAGAACTGGTTGCCATCGCGGCCGAGCTGGAAGCGGGTCTCGACTTTTCGGATGAAGCCGATGTTGCCGACGCACTCGAAGCCTCCAGTCGAAGCAGCGCGGCGCTCGAGGACCTCGGGCGCAGGATTTCCGGGGCGCTTGCGACGGCACCGGTGGCAGAGCGGGTCCGCAACGGGCTCTCGATTGCGATCACCGGCCCCCCGAATGCCGGAAAGTCGAGCCTTGTCAACGCGTTGACCGGCCGCGATGTCGCGATTGTAACACCCTCTCCGGGAACCACGCGCGACATCATCGAAGTCCATCTCGATCTTGGCGGGCGCGCTGCAGTCCTTTTGGACACAGCGGGCCTCAGGGAAACGGATGATCCGGTGGAAGCCGAAGGCATCGCACGCGCGCGGGCCCGAGCGGCGGCAGCAGATCTGGTCCTCGATCTCGGCCCTGGTGGCAATGTGGTGAACCGGATCGACGAGACGGGACAATGCCCCGGCTTTCATGGTGGAAAACTCCACGTCTCGGCCCGGACAGGGGCTGGCCTCGACACGCTCGAGGCGTGGCTTGTGGACTGGGCGTCGACCCGGATTCCGGTCGGTGAGCCGTCTGTCGTGACAACAGGCCGACAGCGCGAATTGCTGTCGGCGGCACTTGCTGCCGTGCAGGAAGCCTTTTCCCAATCTGATCCCGTGCTTGCGGCCGAAGGGGTTCGATCGGCCGCCATCGCACTTGGACGGCTGACAGGCCGGATCGACACAGAAGAGATTCTCGGCGCGATCTTCAGCCGATTCTGCGTTGGAAAATAGACTCTTCCCGAAATTGTTCCACGTGGAACATTGTGCTATGCCGCTGGCGTGAGGGCCATCGACGTCATCGTTGTCGGTGCCGGCCATGCCGGCTGCGAGGCGGCCTGCGCGGCCGCACGGGCTGGCGCGCACGTAACACTGGTTACCTTCACCCGCGACAACATCGGCCAGATGAGCTGCAACCCTGCCATCGGCGGACTGGGCAAGGGGCACCTTGTCCGTGAGGTCGATGCAATGGACGGCATCATGGGCCGTGCCGCAGACAAGGCCGGCATTCAGTTCCGGCTTCTCAATCGCAGTCGAGGACCTGCCGTCCAGGGCCCCCGCGCGCAAGCAGACCGGCGCCTCTATGCAACTGCGATCCGGCACATGCTTGATGAAAGCGGAGTGGAGATCGTCGAGGCGGAGGTCACCGATCTTGTCGTCGAAGCCGGCTTTTGCAGGGGCGTTCAGACATCGGCAGGTCCTATCCCAGCCGCCGCTGTCGTGCTGACCAGCGGAACATTCCTGGGTGGCATCATGCATGTCGGTGAGACACAGGCCAACGGTGGCCGCGTGGGAGAAGCCGCTGCGTCACTGTTGTCTCGCCGGCTTCGTGCGCTGGATTTGCCCATCGGGCGCTTGAAGACGGGAACGCCACCCCGGCTGGATGGGCGAACGATCGACTGGTCCAGCCTCGAGGTCCAACCCGGCGACGCGCAGCCTGCCTTCCTGTCCAACCTCACAACCCACAGCCCCACCCCGCAGGTGGACTGTTACATAACCCGCACGACACCTCTAACCCACGACATCGTCCGATCTGCGCTTCACAGATCGCCAATGTATGTGGGCAGAATCGAGGGGGTCGGCCCACGCTACTGCCCGTCCGTCGAGGACAAGGTGATGCGCTTTGGTGATCGCGATGGCCACCAGATCTTTCTCGAACCCGAAGGTCTGGACGATCCGCTGATCTATCCCAATGGCATTTCGACAAGCCTGCCTGCGGACGTTCAGAACCTGTTGGTCTCATCGATCCCGGGTCTCGCGCGTGCCCGCATTGTCACGCTAGGCTACGCGGTCGAGTATGACTATATCGACCCCAGGGCGCTCGATGCAACGCTACAGCTCAAGGCGATGCCCGGGTTGTGGCTTGCTGGTCAGATCAACGGCACGACCGGCTACGAGGAGGCTGCGGCCCAGGGACTTGTTGCGGGGCTGAACGCCGCGGGCGCACGGTGGGCGCCCGATCGCACCACGAGCTATATCGGGGTGATGATCGACGACCTGGTATCCCATGGCGTCTCCGAGCCGTACCGGATGTTTACCTCGCGGGCTGAGTTCCGCCTTCGGCTGCGGGCAGACAACAGCGACCTGCGCCTGACAGGCACCGGTCTTGCGCTTGGGTGCATCGGACCGACGCGGACAGCACATTTCCGGAGCCGTTCGGCTGATGTCGAGGCACTCACCACGCAGCTCAAGTCCAGGCAGGTTCCGGCTGCGGCCTTTCCGGACGTCAGAAGCGACGGAGCTGCCCGACCCTTGTGGGATTGGTGTCGGTTTCCGGGCGTCGACTGGGATATGGTCACACGCGTTGCTCCAGAGCTTGTCGCGTGGGAACGCGTCGCCGAAACCGTTCTTACCGACGCCCGATACGCAGTCTATGTGGACCGGCAGGAGGGTGACATCGCTCGGCTTCGGCGGGACGAGGCCGTCATTGTTCCACGTGGAACAAATTTCTTCCTTGTTCCTGGCCTGTCCCGTGAAATGGCCGAGCGGTTGCAGGCGGCCGGTCCTCTCACGCTCGGCCAGGCGGGGCGGGTGCGCGGCATCAGCCCGGCGGCAATCACGGCTTTGCTGGCGTGGATCCGGCGCCAGGCCGCCGCCGCGGCCTGACCGCCACAACAATCTGTGGATTGCGGCCGAAACAGCTTCCACTGCAGGCGGAAATGTTCCACGTGGAACAATATGTCTCCCGAGCAGTTTGCCCAGGCTTTCAATGTTCCACGTGGAACAATTGACTTGCTGGAACGATATGAAGCTTCTCTCCAGAGCTGGCAGGAGCGGATGAACCTTGTCGGCCCGGCAACGCTTGGCGCCGTCTGGGAGCGCCACTTCGCAGACTCCGCGCAATTGACCCGGCTGGTTCCCAAAGGCAAATCCTGGCTGGACATGGGCGCAGGGGGCGGATTTCCAGGGCTCGTTATCGCATCCCTCGACTGGGGGTCGCTGACCGTCGTCGAATCAGTTGCCAAGAAATGTCGCTTTCTTGAGGCGATTCGAGATGACCTTGGCCTTGCGAATGTGACGGTGCTCAATGCGCGGGTCGAACAACTCCCGACCCTTGGGGTGGAGGTGGCGACCGCGCGCGCTACCGCGCCGCTGGAGACGCTTTTTGACTGGGCCATCCGCCACGTTCGTCCAGGCGGGACGTTCCTGTTTCCCAAAGGTCGGCGCTGGGCCGAGGAAGTGGTGGCAGCGCGGACCAAGTTTCTGTTCGACCTGGAGGCATTCCCGAGTATGACGGATCCAGACGCCCGGATACTTGTCGCCCACAATGTGAAAAGGCTGTGATGCGCACGATTGCTGTCGCGAACCAGAAAGGTGGGGTGGGAAAGACAACCACTGCGGTGAACCTGGCAACCGCACTGGCTGCCTGCGGCCGCCGCGTTATCCTTGTGGATTTCGATCCGCAGGGCAATGCCTCCACCGGCTTCGGTCTGGCGCGCAACAAGCGCTCACCTTCCAGCTACGAGCTGTTGTTCGAGCCCGAGTTGGCCGCAACCGCTGCGCAGGAAACATTGGTTCCCGGCCTGTTGATCGTGCCGGCCGTCGATGGCCTGGCAGCGGCCGAGATCGAGCTGTCGGGCCAGCCCAATGCAGCTGGCAGGCTGAAGGCCGCTCTCGAGAGGCTTCCTGCAGCCGATTACGTGTTCATCGACTGCCCCCCATCCCTGTCGCTCCTGACCTTGAATGCGCTGGTTGCAGCCGACGGCGTGATGATACCCCTCCAGACCGAATTCTACGCAATGGAAGGCCTTTCGCAACTTTTGAAGACAGTCGAGCAGGTTCGGGCGAGGCAGAATCCGCGGCTCGATATCGAAGGTGTCGTGCTGACAATGCACGACCGCCGCAACCGCCTGTCGGACATGGTTGCAGCCGATGTGCGTGCCGCACTTGGGGCGCGGGTCTATGAAACGATGATTCCACGCAATGTTCGGTTGTCGGAAGCGCCCAGCCATGGCGTGCCTGCCCTTTTGTATGACATCCGTTGCCCTGGGTCGGAAGCCTATATGGCGCTTGCGCGGGAAATGATCGGCAGCACGGCCGCCAAGGCGGCCTGAGGGGATTTGGGAATGGAGGGTTTCATGACTGTCAGGCGTGGAGGATTGGGCCGGGGGCTGTCGACCCTTCTGGAAGAGATGGGGTCGGCCCCGCCTGCGGCCACGGCGGAACCCCGCTCGGCAAATCTGCTTCCGCTCGCTTCGATCAGCCCCAACCCGAGCCAGCCGCGACGGCTGTTCGACGAGGTGGCACTTGCCGAACTCGCCGACTCGATCCGCATAAAGGGTGTGCTGCAGCCTATCCTTGTGCGGCCAACCGACCCTGACAGATACGAGGTTGTGGCTGGCGAGCGGCGCTGGCGAGCAGCGCAGATGGCCGGGCTTCACGAGATACCGGTGATCATCCGAAACTTTTCGGACATCGATGGATTCGAAGCCGCAATCATCGAGAATGTTCAGCGAGCCGACCTCAATCCCATCGAAGAATCGCAAGGATATCAGAGGCTGATCCAGGAGTTCGGCCATACGCAGGAGATGGTTGCGGCTGTTACTGGCAAGGCGCGCAGCCATATCGCCAACCTGCTGCGGTTGCTGGACCTCCCGGAAGATGTGCAGACGCTTGTGAAGATGGGCTTGCTGTCGCTGGGCCACGCCAAGGCCGTGATGCAGGCCAGGGACCCGAGCGCGCTTGCAAAGGAACTTGTTTCTCAGGGACTTACGGTTCGACAAGCTGAAGAGGCGGCGCGGCGGAGCCAGGGAATATCTGCGCCGAAACCGCAAGCGGGCAGCCGGCGCGACCCCGAACTGGATGCACTGGAAGCGCAGTTGGGCGAGGCTTTGGGCCTGCAGGTGGCGATCGAGGCGCGCGGCAAGCGCGGCACCGTCACGCTCAGATTCTCGGACCTTGACCAGCTGGATACCATCATCGCGCGCCTGCAGGGTTGATCGCGGCGACACGTGCTCTGCCCACGCGGACGTGCCGCGAAGCCCTCAGCTGCCGCGGCAGGGCCTGATGGTTGCGGGATCGGGGCGCTTGCCGGGAACGAAGACAGCAAGATAGCTGCCGTTCTCGAGCGGACTGTAGGAAATCTGCCGGTAGCCGACCGCTTCCATCTCGCATTTGAGCAGCGCTGGCGGCGTGCCGTGGCGCGCGGTCGGACGGTTGGCATCGATGATGGCGACGCGCCCGCCGGGCTTCAGATCCTCGTGCAAATGCCAGAGCAGGCCGAACGGGTCGGAAATCTCGTGATACATGTGCACCATCAGCGCAATGTCGACGCTCGCCGGCGGGAGATTGGCGTTGCCGGCGTCGCCCAGCACAAAAACCACATTCGACAGGCCCTCGGCAGCCACCCGGCGGCGGAGCCGGGCAAGATAGTCGGGGATGATGTCGTTGGCATAGATCCGGCCTGACGGACCGACGGCGGGCGCAAGGCGGCTGGTATAATAGCCGGAACCGGCCCCGATGTCGGCAATCGAAAGCCCGGGTTTGACGCCAAGGCGGCGCAGGACATCCGCCGCTTCCCCATCATTGTCGCGGGACTGTTCATCGGACCAGGCGGCCGACACGATGTCTGCGACCGGCCGGTCGGGTGCCGGAAACACGGGTCCAAGAGGGACCTTCGCAGGCCTCACCGCGGATTCGTCGGCCGGGACCTGAGCGGGGCGAGCCGACGACAGGTCGCAGGCCGCAAGAAGCAGAGCCAACAGTGCGGGCGCAAAATGCATGACACCGAGGTCGGGTCGGCTACCCTGAAGATCAAGTCGCTTGCGACGAAGCGCGTTTGCTGCGGCCTTGCGAAGCCGTGCCGGCGGCCCGGGCAGAGGACGCCCGTAGCAGAGCATGGAGCAACAGGAGCGTTGCCACACCCCCGGCAAGCTGCGCTGCTGCTTCGCGCCGGCGACGGGCAGGATTGCCGACCGACGCGGCAACGCGGCCGGCCAGGCCCATCGGGGCGTCCTTCCAGAGATCGACATGGGCGCGGGGCTGGAGAAGGCCCAGAACGCCGAGGCCTGTAACAAAGGTCGCGCAAAGCTCGACGGTGCGGGCGACGACCTTCACCGGCTGGCGACTTCGCTGGTCAGGCTGCGGGAAAGCTGCCGCGCCACCTCCTCGTTCGCGCGCAACACCCGGAGAAAGTTGCGGCCGGCCAGCTTCCCGAGATCCGCATCTGTCCAGCCACGACGGGCAAGTTCTGCGAACAGGGCGGGATATGTGGACACATCCTCCAGACCGACAGGAAGATCCGGCACGCCATCGAAATCGCCGCCGATGCCGACATGGTCGTGGCCGGCGATGCGGGCGGCGTGGTCGACATGGTCTGCCACCATTGCGAGGGTCGACACGGGGCGGGGATTCCGGGCGTCCCAGTCGTTCATCCGGGCGATGCCCTCGGAACCCTGGCCGGCGACAAGACGTTCGGCGTCGCGCCGGTTCTGCCAATCGGTCCGGGCCTGATCGATGAAGGCCGGAACAAAGGTGATCATCACCAAGCCACCGTTCGTCTTCAGCCGCTTCATCACTTCATCCGGCACGTTGCGCGGATGATCGGTTACGGCCCGGGCACTGGAATGGGAGAAGATGACCGGCGCCTTCGTGACATCGAGCACGGCCTGCATCGCCCCGGGCGAGACGTGGGACAGGTCGACCAGCACGCCGAGACGGTTCATTTCGGCGATCATGGCGGCGGCGGCTGGGGCGATGCCGCCATGGACGGGCTTGGCCGTGGCGCTGTCGAACAGGCGGGTGGGCTGGCTGTGGGCAAGTGTCATCGCCCGCACGCCGGCTGCATGGGCACGGCGCAGCGTGGGGATGTCGTCTGCGACCTGGTGCGCGCCTTCAAGGGCAAGCAGCCCGGCCAGCCGGCCCGACTTCCATGCCCGCTCGGCCTCGTCGGCCGTGGTGACATTCGCGAACCGATCCGGATGGCGCGTGGCAAAGCTGCGGGCGATCGCGATCTGCTCGAACGTCTGCTTCACGGCCTCTTCGGGCGGAAGGCTGGCGGGGACATAGACCGACCAGAGCTGCACGCCGAGGCGGCCCATTGCGATGAGCGGAATCGAGGTGTGGCCGCTGGTCGTTTCGCCCGTTGCAAAGGCGCTGCCGGATTTTGCCGTGGCCGGCTGGGTGAGGTCGGCCGTCTGCGCGCCGTCGACGCCATAGGCCTGGCGGAGCGCATAAGGCCAATCATTGTGGCCATCGGCCAGCGGGACGGACTCCAGCACCTGTGCGGCGCGCTGTTCGGGGGTGCGCGCTGATCCGGAAGGCTGGGCAGCGGCAGGCAAGGCAGCGGCAAGGATGGCCGTGGCAAGGACGAAGCGCATGGCGATGTGATGGACGGCAGCCGGCGGGTGGTCAAGGCAAGGCGCTTTCCGGAGCGAACCCCCGTTGCCCGAGAAGCTGTTCCGGTTTGGCATGAAACAGATGAGCGCCCGGCCGGAGCCCTGGACCGCCAATGATCCGGGCAGGACCGGGCGCGGGCGGGCAGCACAGGCGGGACCTGCAACGCCGGTCATGGCTCGATCAGGATGAGCTGCGTCTGCCGGCCATCACTGTAGCGGACCTTCTTTCCATCGAAGAAGGCGTCTTCCTCGGTGCGGAACTGGACGCGCTGGTTGTTCCATTCTGGCACCCTGTTGGCGGCGGCAAGCCCGGCCTTCAGGCCCGCAGGCGCGTCGGTTTCGCCGGGCTTCAAGATGTAGGCGAGGTGCTGGGTGTCGGTGTTGAGGCCGGGACAGGTGATGCCGAAATCGAGCCAGACCAGATCGCGCGGCTGGAAGACGGTGTCGCCGGCGAGTTCGCCGGGCTCGCCCCGGCGGACGATCGCGATGCCCGGATGGAACCAGGTTTCGAGCTTCAGTTCGGCGATGCGTTCGCGAAGCCACCATTCGAGATCCGCAACCGTGGTGGTGCCCGCGGTGATCGCCCTGGTGGACAGGCCCTCGGCCATGATGGCGTGGGCGGTGCGGACGATCATCGGATAGAGCGCCATTTCCGACGGCATCCGGGTTTCGAGCCAATGGATGGCGAGTTCGTTCGCGCAGACCAGCCGATCGGCGTAGGGGGCGGGCAGCGATGCCTTCAGCGCCTGATACTGGCTGTGGGTGAGGCCGTCGGCAAAGGCGCTGTCGGCAGATGTGTTGATCGCAATGCGGCGCGGCGCCCGGTCGGCCACGAGCCGGCCGAGGCGGTTCCACTGGTCGGGATGCTTGTCCGGATCCCGGGCAGGCCGGAACAGGCCGCCGAGGCCGTAGCGGGAGACGGCGCGGGAGACGGTCAGCCGCTCGAGCGTGTCGGCCTCAGGAGTGCCGGCCGCGCAGTGGACGGGGAGGGTGGCGGCCCGGGGCGGGCAGGGATCTGACAGGGACAGGATGGTGCGACGCCTCGCGGTGAAATTCTCCGCATCCAGCATGGTCTGCAGCACCTCGTCGTCGGGATACTCGCGGGCGATGAGGATCCACATGTCGACCCGGGCCTCGCGCATGAGCGGCAGGGCGAGCGTATCCAGCCGTTCGGCGAGCAGGCGGTCCTCGATCCGGGCGCGTTCGCGCAATGGAATGACGGGCGGGATGACGGGCGGGATGACGGGCGGGATGACG
>BBPD01003543.1_pt1 | contig 10946 bp, 10 predicted proteins | sample 1344911 | NCBI WGS metagenome assembly BBPD01 (sample SAMD00019088, study PRJDB2971) | groundwater metagenome | biome: freshwater biome; feature: mineral spring; material: ground water | place: USA: CA, Sonoma | collected 2011-09 | depth surface m
GAACAGCTTCATCCGCTGGGCGGTGGAGCAGGGCCACACGGTCTTCGTCGCCTCCTGGGTGAACCCCGACGAGGCGCTCGCCGAAAAGGGCTTCGGCGACTACATGAACGAGGGCCCGCTCGCCGCGCTCGACGCCATCGAGAGAGCAACCGGCGAGCGCGAGATCAACGCCATCGGCTACTGCCTGGGCGGCACGCTGCTCGCCTCGACGCTGGCCTGGATGGCGGCGAAGAAGGACAACCGCATCAAGTCGGCGACCTACTTCGTCACGCTGATCGATTTCGAGCAGCCCGGCGAGCTCGGCGTGTTCATCGACGAGGAGCAGCTCAAGGCGCTCGAGGACAAGATGCACCGCCGCGGCTTCCTCGACGGGTCGGAGATGGCGACGACCTTCAACATGCTGCGCGCCAACGACCTGATCTGGTCCTTCGTGGTGAACAACTACCTGCTCGGGCAGGATCCGTTCCCCTTCGACCTGCTCTACTGGAACGACGACAGCACGCGCATGCCGGCGCGCATGCACAGCTTCTATCTCCGGCGGATGTATCAGGCGAACGACCTGATCAAGCCGGGCGCGATCGAGCTGAACGGCGTGAAGATCGACCTGCGGAGCATCAAGGTTCCGACCTACATGATCTCCACGCGCGAGGACCACATCGCGCCGTGGAAGAGCACCTACCGCGCGACGCAGATCTACTCCGGTCCGGTGCGCTTCGTGCTCGCCGCCTCGGGGCACATCGCCGGCGTGGTGAACCCGCCCGACAGCGGCAAATACAGCCACTGGATCAACGAGGAACTGCCGCGCGACCCGGATGACTGGCTGCGCGGCGCGACCGAGCTCGCGGGGTCGTGGTGGCCGGATTGGCACCGCTGGGTGACGGCGCTGGGCGACGAGCGCGTGCCGGCGCGCGTTCCGGGCGAGGGCGCGCTGCCCGCCATCGAGGACGCCCCGGGCCGCTACGTGCGCGTGATGGCGCGTGACTGACGCCCCGCGCGCCGCGCTCGTCGTCGGCGCGTCGCGGGGCATCGGTCTCGGGTTGACGGCCGAGCTTGCCGCGCGCGGCTGGCACGTGACGGCAACGCGCCGCTCGGAGGGCGGCGCGCTCGCGCCGTCCGGGCGCGTGGCGGTGGAGACGGTGGACATCACCGACGGCGCCTCCGCGGACGCGTTCGTGTGGCGGGTCGCCGGGCGCCGCTTCGGCCTCGTGCTGCTGAACGCTGGCATCTACGGCCCGCGCGACGCGACGGTGGAGACGGCGTCCCCGGAGCTCCTGCGGGAGCTGATGGAGGTGAATGCGTTCGCCCCGGTCCGGCTCGCGCGGCGGCTGCTCCCGTGCCTCGCGCCGGGCGGAACGCTGGCGTTCATGTCGTCGCGCCTGGGTTCGGTGGCGGCCAACGCCACGGGCAACGGCGAGCTGTACCGGGCGAGCAAGGCGGCGCTGAACTCGCTGACCCGCAGCCTCGCCGCCAAAGACCTGCGGCACGATCCCGGCGCCGTCGTGCTGACGCTGCACCCGGGCTGGGTCCGCACCGACATGGGCGGCCCCGGCGCGGACCTCTCGGTCGAGGACAGCGCGCGCGGCCTTGCCGACGTGCTCGAAGCGCGCCGCGAACCGGGCCACCGGTTCCTGGACCACGCCGGCGCGACGATCGCCTGGTGACGATCCCCTGGTAACTCAGGCCGCCTTGGGCCGCGTGGCGAAGGCGCTCAGGATGCGCTGCACCACCGGGTAGAACAGCAGGGCCAACCCCGCCGTCATGATCCCGCCCACCAGCCAGTTCGAGAAGAACACCCCCATCGCCCCGTCGGAGAGCAGCAGAGACTGGCGGAAGGCCTCCTCCGTGCGGTCGCCGAGCACGAGCGCGAGGACGAGCGGCGCCAGCGGGTAGTCGAGCTTCTTCATCACGTAGCCGATGACGCCGAACACCAGCATCAGCACGATGTCGAATTCGGCGCTGTTCACGGTGTAGGCGCCGATGGCGCAGACCATGAGGATCACGGCCGCGATGATGGAGAACGGCACGCGCAGGATCGCCGCGAACCAGGGGACGCAGGCCAGCACGATCACGAGGCCGACGACGTTGCCCAGGTACATGGAGGCGATGAGGCCCCACACGAACTCCTTCTGCTCGACGAACAGCATCGGCCCGGGCTGGAGGCCCCACATGATCAGCCCGCCGAGCAGCACGGCCGCGGTGGGCGAGCCGGGCACGCCCAGCGCCAGCATGGGCAGCAGCGCGGAGGTGCCGGCCGCGTGGGCGGCGGTCTCGGGCGCGACCACGCCCTCGATGCGGCCCTTGCCGAAGCTGTCCTTGTCCTTCGCCATGCGGCGCGCGACGCCGTAGCTCATGAAGGAGGCGGGCGTGGCGCCGGCCGGCGTGATGCCCATCCAGCAGCCGATCGCCGAGGACCGCAGGAACAGCGCCCAGTGCCGGGGTAGCTCCGCCCAGGTCCGCAGCACGGTGCGCAGGGTGATGACGGCGCGCGCGCCCCTGAAGCGCAAGCCCTCCTCGATGCTGACCAGGATCTCGGACAGGCCGAACAGGCCGATGACGACGACGAGGAAGTCGATGCCGCGCATCAGCTCCATGGAGCCGAAGGTCATGCGCAGGTCGCCCGTCACGCCGTCCATGCCCACGCCCGCGAGGATGAAGCCGAACATCATCGCGGCGATGGCCTTGAGCGGGCTGCCTCGCGACAGCCCGACGAAGCAGGCGAAGGAGAGGAACATCACCGCGAAGAACTCGGGCGGGCCGAACTGCAGCGCGAACTGCGCGACAAGGGGCGCGAGGAAGGTGATCATCACCACCGCGATCAGCGCACCGACGAAGGAGGAGGTGAACGCCGCGGTCAGCGCCTCGCCCGCCTTGCCCTGCTGCGCCATCGGGTAGCCGTCGAAGGTCGTGGCCACGGACCAAGGCTCGCCGGGGATGTTGAACAGGATGGAGGTGATGGCGCCGCCGAACAGCGCGCCCCAGTAGATGCAGGAAAGCAGGATGATCGCGCTCACCGGCGGCAGCGCGAAGGTGAGGGGCAGGAGGATTGCGATGCCGTTCGCGCCGCCCAGCCCGGGCAGAACGCCGATGAGGACGCCGAGCACGATGCCCGCGACCATGAAGAGGATGTTTTGCGGCTCCAGGGCGACGGCAAAGCCCATCCCGAGCGCGGAGAGGTCTTCGAGCAAGGCGGTGTCTTTCGGCGCAGGGGCGCGCGCCGCGCAGAGGGGCCACGCCTGGCCGCGCCAAACGGGGCCCTCGCGGCAACGCGCGGCGTTGTCGTGGGGGCGTCAGTAACCGAGGAAGCTCTCGACCGGCCCCTTGGGCAGCGCGACGAGGAACCACTGCTCGAAGGTGACGAAGGCGACAACCGCCGCGGCCGCCCCCGCCGGCAGCGCCGCGCGCCAGCGGAAATCGCCGAACCTGATCATGAAGAACGCGATCAGCACCGCCGACGTGATGTAGATTCCGCCGAAGGGGATGACCGCGACGTAGCCCGCCGTCGGCAGCAGGACGGAGCCGACGATCCGGAGTTGCCCCCAGGTCGCGAAGCTGCCGGCGACGTGGCGCGTCCGCAGCGCGGCGACGAGGTTGCCGAGCGAGGCGGCGATGAGGATCACACCGAGCCAGAACGGGAAGTAGCCGCTCTTGGGCCCCTGGTCGCCCCAGCCCATCCCGAGGCGCAGGCTGTCGGTGATGGCAATGCCGCCGGCCGCGATCAGCGCGACGGCGGTGGCGATCTCGAACCCCTTCAGCGAGGGGCCGCGCGCGGCAACGGTGGCGGTCGTCATTGGGCCAGGAACCCCGCTTCTTGCATGAGGGACCGGTGGCGTTCCTCCTCCCGCTGCAGCCAGGCGCGGAAGGCGTCGCCGGTCATGGTGGTGGTGTTGAACGCGCCCTGCGACATCAGCTCGCGCCACTCCGGCGTCCCGCGAACGCGGTCGAGCAGGTCGGTGAAGTACTGCGCCTGCGCGGGCAGCACGCCCGGCGCCATGAAGATGCCGCGGAGCATGAGGTACTCGACGTCGAGCCCCGCTTCCTTGCAGGTCGGGATGTCCTGCCAGCCCTTTTCGTCGGTGATGCGGCCCTCGCCGGGCAGGCGGCGGCTGTCGAACACGCAGAGCGGCCGCAGCGTGCCGCTGCGCCAGTGGGTCACCGCCTCGATGGGGTTGTTCACCGTCGCGTCCACGTGGCGGCCCACGAGCTGCGTCGCCACCTCGCCGCCGCCGCGGAACGGCACGTAGGTGAACTGCGCGCCCATCGCCCGCTGCATGGCGACGGTGATGATCTGGTCCTCCTGCCGCGAGCCGGTGCCGCCGATGCGGATGCGCCCGGCGCGCGCCGCGTTGGCGAACTCGGCGACGCTGCGCCAGGGCGATTGCGCGTTCACCCACAGCACGAACTCGTCGAGCGCCAGCATCTTGAGCGGCGTGAGGTCGCGCCAGGAGAAGGGCACGCCGGTCGAGAGCGGCGTCGTGAACAGGTTGGACAGGGTGATGATGAGGAAGTGCGGGTTGCCCCGCGCGTTGCGGACTTCGAGGAAGCCCTCCGCGCCCGCGCCGCCGGCCTTGTTCACGACCATCAGCGGCTGGCGCATGAGCGAGTGCTTGCTCACGATGCCCTGAATCACGCGCGCCATCTGGTCCGCGCCGCCGCCCGTGCCGGCGGGGACGACGAACTGGACCGGCCGCTGCGGCTCCCAGGCGCGCTGCGCGATGGCCGGCATTGGCAGGACGGCGGCGGGAATGGCGGCGACCAGCGCGCGGCGCGGGGTGGCGGACGTCATCACACCAACATGACGCGCGGCGGACCAGTTTGCACCGGGGTGGAAACGTAAAGGCGTCAACCCGCCGTCAACCATCGTAAACGCTGTAAAGACCGGTTGCGACCCGCCGGCCCGGCGGGCAGACATGAGGCTGTCACCCTCGCAACGACCGCAGGACCGCCGAACCCGATGAGCGACACGCGCGCCGCCCGCACCCTTTCCGAACTCCTCGCGCGCGGCGCGGACGGCGCGCCCGCCATCCGCGCCCCTGGGCGTCCCGCCCTGTCGCACGGCGCGCTGCGGGCGCTGGCCGGGCGCACCGTGGCGCGGCTGAACGCCCTCGGCATCGGCCGCAACGAGCGCGTCGCCATCGTGCTGCCCAACGGCCCGGAGATGGCCGCGGCCTTCCTCGCCATCGGCTCGGGGGCCACGACAGCGCCGCTCAACCCGGCGTACCGCGAGGACGAGTTCGCCTTCTACATGGAGGACCTGAAGGCCAAGGCCCTCGTCGTCCAAAAGGGTGTCGAGACGCCGGCCCGCGCCGCGGCCGTGCGCCTCGGCACGCCCGTGCTCGAACTGGTGCCGGGCGAGGCGGCCGGCGACTTCGCGCTCGAGGGCGGCGCGCCACGCCCCGTCGCCGCGGGCGGCGCGGCGGAGGCGGGCGACGTCGCCCTCGTCCTCCACACCTCCGGCACCACGGCGCGGCCGAAGATCGTGCCGCTGACCAACGGCAACGTCTGCGCGAGCGCCCACAACATCGGCCGGACGCTCGAGCTGTCGGCCGCCGACAGCTGCCTCAACATCATGCCGCTGTTCCACATCCACGGGCTGATCGCGGCGACGCTTGCCTCCGTGGCCGCGGGCGGGTGCGTGGTCTGCACGCAGGGCTTTGACGCGCTGAGGTTCTTCCGCCTGCTCGACGAGGAGAAGCCGACCTGGTTCACCGCGGTGCCGACCATGCACCAGGCCATCCTCGCCCGCGCCGAGCGCAACGCGGAGGTCATCGCGCGCAACCCCTTGCGCCTCATCCGCTCGTCGAGCGCGTCGCTGCCCGGCCCGGTCATGGAGCAGATGGAGAAGGTTTTCGCCTGCCCCCTCGTGGAAAGCTACGGGATGACGGAGGCGTCGCACCAGATGGCGTCGAACCCTCTGCGCGGCGCGCGCAAGCCGGGCTTCGTCGGCCTCGCGGCCGGTCCGGAGGTCTCGATCATGGGCGACGACGGGACGATCCTGCCGCAAGGCGCGATCGGCGAGGTCGTGATCCGCGGCCCCAACGTGACGCCGGGCTACGACTCCAACCCCGACGCCAACGCCAAGGCGTTCACGGACGGCTGGTTCCGCACCGGGGACCAGGGGATGTTCGACGCCGACGGCTACCTCCAGCTGACCGGCCGGCTGAAGGAGCTGATCAACCGCGGCGGCGAAAAGGTCAGCCCGCTGGAGGTGGACGGCGTGCTCTCCGCCCACCCCGCCGTGGCGCAGGCGCTGACCTTCGCCATCCCCCACCCCAAGCTCGGCGAGGAGGTCGGCGCGGCGGTGGTGCTGCGCGAGGGGATGGAGGTGGGCGAGCGCGAGCTGCGCGACTTCGCCGCCAGGTCGCTCGCGGACTTCAAGGTGCCGCGCAGGGTCGTGTTCCTGCCCGAGATCCCCAAGGGCGCCACGGGCAAGCTCATGCGCATCGGGCTGGCCGAGAAGCTCGGCCTGGCGGCGCCGGCCTGAGCGCCCTATCCGGCGCGGATCAGCGCGTGGCGCAGCAGCGCGGCGACGGGCGAGTCCGCGCCCTCGGGCAGCTCGTCGGCGCGGACCGGGATCACCCGCCCGCCGTGGACGAGCACGCGGCGCGCCACGCCGTCCGCCACGCCGTAGTTGAGGCCGTCGCCCGCGCGCTCGAGAAGGATCTCGCCCGTCTCCTCGTCGAGGAGGCCGGGGATGGCGCAGTCCATGTCCACGAGCAGCGTGTCCACCGCGCCCATCGCCGCCGCGCGCGCCGCCGTGGACAGGTCGGCGGTCGCGCGGCCCGCTTCGCGCCGGCGCGCGAAGGTGTCGCGCAGCGCCGCCAACTCCTCGTCGCGGCGCGCGTCGAGCCGGGCGCGCGCGAGGGCGGCGATCTCCTCGTCGGTGTGCGTGTCCGGCGTGCCGGGCAGCGTGGCGCCGTCCAGCCGCGGGTGCGTGGAGACGGAGCGGTAGATGGGGCCGAGCTTTTCGCTCGCGGCCAGCAGCAGCGGCAACTCCTCGCCGAGCAGCCGCCCGCGCACGGCGCGGTCCACGGCGCGCGCGTATTGCCGCAGCCGCACCTTCTCGCCCTCCGAGCCGACGACGCGCTGGCTGTGCGAGCGGTCCTTGATGCTGGCCTTGCCGACCGCGTCGGCGGCGTCGTCGGGCATGCCCTCGACGCGCAGGAGCTCGACCGGCCCCTCGGGCGGCACCTCCAGCAGCCGCGCGCCGCCGGCCGCGATCGCGAGCACGTGGCAGGCCGGGGGGAAGGCGACGGCGCGCAGCATCGGCGTGGCGTGGAAGCGGTCGGAGGCCCAGGCCTGCGCCTCGATGGCGCTGGGCAGGCGGAACACCACCGCGCGCTCCGGCGTGGCGAACACGGCGAGCGTGCGCGCCTGAAGCCGCCACAGCGCGTCGTCCTCGGCGATGCCGTCGAATTGCTCGGACAGGGCGGCGAGCGCGCCGCGGGGCGGGCCGGCGGCTTCCACCTTGGCGAGCGCCTCGCGCGCGAGGTTGGAGAGCGCGACTCGGTCGGCCTGCGCCTCCTGCGTCCGCGGCGTGGTGGGCACGTAGAGGGTCACGCTCGCCGGCGCGCGGTGCTCGAACAGGGCGCGCAGCTGGTCGCGCGAGGGCAGGTCGATGTGCAGCAAGGCGCTTGGCCTCCGGTTGCTTTGCGCGCGATGCTGCGCCGGCGGCGCGGCGGCGTGATGCGCCCCGCGTCCGCTTCGTTGACCTCCCGCGCCGCTTTCGGCCAGGCGCCGGCGGCGGCATGATCGCGCCGGACGGGGGAGTGGGGTCGGGATGAGAATGTGCGTGTTCGGCGCGGGCGCGATCGGTGGGCTGATGGCCGCCCGCCTCGCCCACAAGGGCGCGGCGGAGGTCACGGTGATCGCGCGCGGGCCGCACCTCGCGGCGATGCAGGCGGGCGGGCTGCGGCTCATCGGCGAGGAGTCGGGCGAGGACTTCACCGTTCCCGTCCGCGCCGTCGCGACGGCGGAGGAGGCCGGGCCGCAGGACGTGGTGGTGGTGGCGCTCAAGGCCGTCGGCCTGCCCGGCGCCGCGCCCAACATCGCCAAGCTCCTGGGGCCCGAGACCGCGATCTGCTCGGCCGTGAACGGCATCCCCTGGTGGTACTTCCACGGCTTCGCGGGCGAGCACGCGGGCCGCCGCGTCGAGAGCGTGGACCCGGGCGGCGCCGTCTCCGCCCACCTGCCCCCCGACCGCGCCGTGGGCTGCATCGTCTATCCCGCCGCCGAGGTCACGGCGCCGGGCGTGGTCACGCACACCTACGGCGACCGCTTCACCCTCGGCGAGCCCTCGGGCGCGCGCACGCCGCGCGTCGCCGCGCTGTCGGAGGCGCTGATCGCCGGCGGCTTCAAGGCGCCGGTGCGCCCCAAGATCCGCGACGAGATCTGGGTCAAGCTCTGGGGCAATCTCGCCTTCAACCCGATCAGCGCGCTCACCGCCAACACGCTCGACCAGCTCACCGCCGACGCGGGCCAGCGCGGCGTGGCGCGGGCGATGATGCTGGAGGCGAAGGCCGTCGCGGAGGCGCTCGGCGTCCGCTTTGCCATCGACGTGGACAAGCGGATCGCCGGCGCGGCCGAGGTCGGCGCGCACCGCACCTCCATGCTGCAGGACCTGGAGCGCGGCCGGCCGATGGAGATCGAGGCGCTGCTCGGCGTGGTGGTGGAGCTGGCCGACCTCGTCGGGCTGCCGGCGCCCACCTGCCGCACGGTGCTCGCGCTGGTCCGCGCGCGCGCCAGGGTGGCCGGCTGCTGGCCGTGATGGCCCTTGGTCGCCGGGGGTGGCGCACCCAGATAGATGGGCATGAGGATCGGACCGCCGCTTCTGCTCGCCCTGGGTCTCGCCGCCTGCGCCGCGCAGCCCCTGCCCCCCGTCGCCAACCTGCCGGCCGGCGCGCTCGCCGGGGGTGGCGGCGACCCGCTCCGCTCCGGCGTGCTCGAATCGGCCTTCGCCTTCAACGGCGGCGCGCGCAGCGCGGCCGAGGTGGCGCGCGGCGCGGCCTGGGTCGAATACCTCGCCGCCGACTCCAAGTGGGGCGGTCGGTGGGCCGACTTCTCGCCCGTCGCGCGGGCGCGGCTGGACGAGGCGCGGGACGAGCTGCGCCAGGCGCTCGGCATCGCGCCGGAGGCGCCGCCGCAGGCCGTGGTGAACGGCTTGTTCCTCGCGGCGAACACAATGCAGGCCGGGCTGCCGCTGCGCGACCTGCCGCCCGGCGCCTTCGCCGACCCGAACGCGGTGGTGCAGCGCCTCCAGGCGCTGCCCGCCCTGCCGAAGACGCGCGAGGCGACGGCGCTGGTCGAGCGCGACCTCCTGCGCATCGAGCAGGAGCGGCTGTTCCAGGGCGGGCCCGGGGGGGGCGGGGCCGGCATCAACCGGTTCTGAGTCGGAGCCGGCCATGAGCACGCCCCGGCGCGGCCTCCTCCTCCTCGTCCTGCCGGCCGCGCTGGCCGCCTGCGAGGCGACGCCCCTGCCGCGCGCCGAGCCGGTCGCGCTGCCGCGCGGCGCGGTGGACGGCGTGGGCGACCCGACGCGGGCGGCGATCCTCAACACCTCCTTCGGCTTCGGCCGCGGCGCGCCCTTCGCCGGCGAGCCGTTCCAGGCGGCGGAGGCGGTGGCGCAGCTCGAATTCCTGTCGAACGCGTTGGTTAGCGACCCGCGCTACGCGCTCGACCCGCTGGTCGCGGANNNNTAGGAGCCGTTCCAGGCGGCGGAGGCGGTGGCGCAGCTCGAGTTCCTGTCGAACGCGTTGGTGAGCGACCCGCGCTACGCGCTCGACCCGCTGGTCGCGGTGCGCTTTGCCGAGGCGCGGCCGGAGTGGCGCGCGGCGGCCGGCATCGCGGAGAATGCGCCGGCCCAGACCGTGATCGACAACCTGTTCCTGTTCGCGCGCGGGCAGGCCGCGCTGTCGCCGGCGCTGTTCGCGGCCGACTCGCCGCAGCGCCTGGCCGCCCTGCCGCGCCTGCCCCGGACGAACGCGGCCACCGCGGCGGCCTCGCAGCTGCTGTTCCGCCTCGACAGCGACCGCGGCGGCGGCCGGGGCATCCGGCGGTTTTGAGGGGGCTGCTCCTCGCGTTTCTGCTTGCGGCCTGCGCCGCCCAGGCCCCGCCGCGCCCGCTGCCCGAGCCGGCGCCGGAGCTGTCGGACGGGCGCGTCACCGACCCGCTGCCCGCCATGAGCGCGGCCGCGGCGGCGGATTTCGACCGGGCCGGCGCGCGCCTTCAGGGCAACGCGGCGGCGACGGCGCTGGCCGCGTCCCGCGTCGAGTGGCTGGTGCTGGAGGGTTCGCCCGGCGGCCGCCTCGCGCGCATCCCCGACAGCTTCCGCTTCTCCCTCGAACGCGCGCGCGACGAGCTGCGCGGCGCGCTGGCCGTGCGCGCCGACGCGCCGGGCGAGGAGGCGTCGCGGGCCCTGCTCGCCGCGCACCGCGCGCTGGCGCGGCGCGACGAGGCGGCGCTGAGCGCGGCGCTCTCCTCCCCCGTCTTCCGCTCGCCCGCGGCGCCGCCGCCGCGCGCGCGCCTCGCCGAGCCCGGCCCGCAGCCCACGGCCGAGATCGCGACGGCCGCCCTGCGCGACGAGGTGCGGCGCCTCGCGCAGGAGGGTGGGCTGGGGCCGCGCGCGGTGCTGTTCGACAGCCCGCAGCAGGGCCTGACGACCTCCGGGTTCCTTCTGGACACCTTGCCGACGCGCTGACGCGGCGGTGGACGACGCGGACGGCTGGGCGTTCGCCGGAGCCGCTTGATCGCCGGCGGCCGCCGGGCGCCGCGTGGCCCGATCGCACGGTCCGGCCCCGGGGACGCCGCGGGCGGGCCAGGCACGGCGAACCTGTCGCTCCGCCGCCGCGGCGCCTCGCCCCGCGCGCCGCTTGATCGCGGCGGTGCGGCGTGGTTTCTCCCGCGTGCCACGGGAGACATCCGACGCGCCGCCGTTCGCGGCTCGCCGCCAG
>BBPD01002029.1_pt1 | contig 10930 bp, 11 predicted proteins | sample 1344911 | NCBI WGS metagenome assembly BBPD01 (sample SAMD00019088, study PRJDB2971) | groundwater metagenome | biome: freshwater biome; feature: mineral spring; material: ground water | place: USA: CA, Sonoma | collected 2011-09 | depth surface m
GTCGTTTGGTCGGATGAAGATGCTCGCCAAGACAACGTCATACAGCGATTTTCGTGAGCCGATGCGAACGGAAATTGCTCTAGCTGCCCTGGGCGGAGAGCGAGGCGTAGATCTCGTTGATCTGCTCGCCCGGGGCGTTGACGAAGGTGACGGACGGGTTGCCCTGCGCCGGCACGGCACCCTGTGTTGGCCGCTGCGGCGTGACGCCGGGGCCCGCGCCGCCGCCGAAGGCAAGCTGGCTGATGTTGCAGACGTTGACCTGCATCCGCGTCTCCTGCCGCCCGCTCGGATGGACGGCGCGCACATCGGGCACGCAGTCGCCGAAGCTCGGCGTCACGAACACGCGCCGGCCCGGCGGCAGCACGGCGCCAAGGATATCCGGCGCCCGATCCTGCGCGCGGGAGGAGGAGACGTAGAGCTGGTTGATCCGCTCGCTGCCGGAATTGACGAACCAGAAGCGGTTCCGTGCCTGGACGAGACCGGGCGGCGCGAGGAGCAGGCCGAGGGCGAGGCAAGGCGTGCGCGGTTCACGGCGGGGCCTTCCTGGAGGCGATTTCGTTGTTCAGAGCTTGAGCGAGACCCATTTCACCCCGGCAAGGCGCGCGTCGCCGATGGGCAACCGGCGTGTGGCCAAAGGGTGGATGGTCGCGGCGCGCAGCGGGGCCGGGCTTGCCGCCGGCGCGCAATCTGGGCTGCAATCCGCCGCGCGGCCGCTTGCGACCGCGGACAGGAACGACGGCTTCGGAGGAAACGGCATGGCACGAGTGGCCCTGGTCACGGGTGGGCAGCGCGGCATTGGCGCTGCCATCAGCGAGGCGCTGGCGGCGCAGGGCCGCACCGTCGTCGCCAACTACGCCGGCAACGACGAGGCCGCGCGCGCCTTCACCGAGCGCACCGGCATCCCGTGCTACAGGTTCGACGTGGGCGACTTCGAGGCGGTCACCGCCGCCGTCGCCAGGATCGAGGCCGAGATCGGGCCCGTCGAGATCCTGGTCAACAACGCCGGCATCACCCGCGATGCGATGATGCGCAAGCTGACGCGCGACTGGTGGGACCAGGTGATCGACGTCAACCTCGGCTCCTGCTTCAACCTGTGCAAGGCGGTGTGGGACGGGATGAACGCCCGCAAGTTCGGCCGCATCGTCAACATCGGCTCGGTGAACGGCCAGGCGGGCCAGCTCGGCCAGGTGAACTACGCCGCGGCGAAATCCGGCATCCACGGCTTCACCAAGGCGCTCGCGCAGGAGGGCGCGCGGAACTCCATCACCGTCAACGCCATCGCGCCCGGATATGTGGACACCGAGATGGTGCGCGCCGTGCCGCCCGACGTGCTGGAAAAGATCGTGGCCCGCATTCCCCGCGGCCGGCTGGGCCGGGCGGAGGACATCGCGCGGGGCGTGGCGTTCCTGACGGCGGACGATGCGGATTTCATCACCGGCTCGACGCTGTCGATCAACGGCGGGCAGCACATGTACTGATGGTCGCGGCGGCGGGAGACCCGGCCGCGCCGCCCGCGTCGCGCCGCAGCCTGGCGGCGCGCGTCGGTCTCGCGGCGCTCAGCGTTTTCGTTCCCGGCCTCGGGCTTGTCCGGCTGGGCCGGTGGAGGCTCGGCCTCGGCTTCATGGCGGCGCCGCTCGTGGTGCTGCCCTTGCTGGCGCTTGTCCTGGGCACGGTCCGCGTCGTCGGCCACGGGCAACTCGTCGCTGCGGTGGCCGCCGCGCTGGCCCTCGGCGCCGCGCCCTCCGTCGTCGCGTCCGTCCTGACGTGGCGGGCGAGCCGAGAGCGGCGGGAACCGCGGCCGGTCTGGGCACGGTGGTACGCCGTGTTCGGCATCGGCCTGGTGGCGGTGGCGGCGTTCCAGCTCGTGGCCGAGGCGGGGCGCTCGTTCCACCGCGTGTTTGATATCCCGGCCGCCAGCATGGCGCCGACGCTCGCGGTGGGCGACCGGCTCGTCGCCGACATGTGCTGGCGCGGGCCGCCGCGGCGCGGCGACATCGTGCTGTTCGACCGCGGCGGCACGGTCTGGGTCAAGCGCGTCGTGGGCCTGCCCGGCGATCGCATCGCCATGCGCGGCGGCGTCCCGACGATCAACGGCGAGGCGGCGGCGCAGGTTCCGGCCCGACCGGTCAGGGTCGAGGACCAGGGCGCCCTCACGCTCCAAAGCCTGGTGGAACGGCTGCGAGGCGCTGCGTCGCCGCACGTCATCCTCGACGGCGGCGCTGGCTCGCCCCTCGCCACCTGGCAGGAGGTCACGGTGCCGCAGGGCGCGCTGTTCGTGCTCGGTGACCACCGCGGCAACTCGCTGGTCAGCCGCGTGCCAGCCGAACTGGGCGGCGTGGGCATGGTGCCGCTCTCCGCGGTCGTGGGCCGACCGCTCTGCACCGCCTACGCCCGCGACCGATCGCGCATCGGGATGGCGCTCGACCGCTGACAAACCCGTGATAGAACGCCCCGGCGGGCGCTTAGCTCAGCGGGAGAGCGCCTCGTTTACACCGAGGATGCCGGGGGTTCGAATCCCTCAGCGCCCACCACCCCCGTCGTGTTGACACCCGCAACCTCCCCCCCTACACGCGCCGCTCTGCGCAAGCGGGTGTAGCTCAGTTGGTTAGAGCGCCGGCCTGTCACGCCGGAGGTCGCGGGTTCGAGCCCCGTCACTCGCGCCAGGCGCGGCGGACCCTCAGACTTCTCCTTGCCGGGCCGGATCGTTCGCGGCCGGCTCTATTGCGCCGCGGTGCGATGGCCTATATGCGCGCCACGCGGAGGCGGGGTCACGACAGGCCGCGCTGCGGCGCGGACGCGACACAGATCGCGCCCGGGTTGAGCGAGAACGAGGCCGGTGTCCCATGACGCAGCCCCTGCTGGCTGAGTATTTCCCCATCCTCGTGTTTCTCGGCATCGCAGTCGTGATCGCCGGGGCCATGGTGGGCGGCTCCGTCCTCCTCGCACGGCAGAAGCCGAATGCCGAGAAACTCTCGGCCTACGAGTGCGGTTTCGAGCCGTTCGACGACACGCGGCGCCGCTTCGACGTGCGGTTCTACCTCGTCGCCATCCTGTTCATCATCTTCGATCTCGAGGTCGCGTTCCTGTTCCCCTGGGCCGTGGCGCTGGGCGACATCGGCTGGACGGGCTTCCTCTCGATGATGGGCTTCCTGGGCGTGCTGACCGTCGGCTTCGTCTATGAGTGGCGCAAGGGGGCGCTGGACTGGGAATGAGCGGCATCCTCACCACCACGCAGGGGCTGCCGCCCGGCCCGGAGCAGGACGCGGTGCTGCGCGCCGTGACCGGCGAGATCGAGGACAAGGGCTTCGTCGTCGCCAACCTCGACCGCGTGGTGAACTGGGCGCGCACCGGCTCGCTGTGGCCGATGACGTTCGGCCTCGCCTGCTGCGCCGTGCCGATGATCCACGCCTACATGGCGCGCTACGACCTCGACCGCTTCGGCATCATCCCGCGCGGCAGCCCGCGGCAGTCGGACGTGATGATCGTCGCCGGCACGCTGACCAACAAGATGGCCCCGGCGCTGCGCAAGGTGTACGACCAGATGAGCGAGCCGCGCTGGGTGATCAGCATGGGCTCCTGCGCCAATGGCGGCGGCTACTACCACTACAGCTATTCCGTCGTTCGCGGCTGCGACCGGATCGTGCCGGTGGACGTGTACGTGCCGGGCTGCCCGCCGACGGCGGAGGCGCTGGTGTACGGCATCATGCAGTTGCAGAAGAAGATCCGCCGAACCGGGACGATCCTGCGTGGTTGACCTGCCGAGTTCCGACACGGTCGAGCGCGCGATCCGCGCCGCGCTGCCGCCGGGCGCGCCGGTGGCGTTCGCGCGCCACCGCGGCGGGCGCGAGGTGGTGCTGCACACGACGCGCGACGGGCTGCTGCCGCTGCTCGAGACGCTGCGCGACGCGCCGTCGCTCGACTTCGCGCAGCTGATGGACCTCTGCGCGGTGGACTGGCCCGGACGGCCGGCGCGCTTCGACGTGACCTACAACCTGCTCTCGCTCACCAACAACTGGCGCGCGACGGTGATCGTGCCCGTGGCGGAGGAGGAGGCGGTGCCGACCGTCTCGCTGCTCTACCCCTGCGCCACCTGGTACGAGCGCGAGGCGTGGGACATGCACGGCATCGTCTTCGCCGGCCAGCCGGACCTGCGGCGCCTGCTGACGGATTACGGCTTCCACGGCCACCCGCTGCGCAAGGACTTCCCGCTCACCGGCTTCGTCGAGGTGCGCTACGACGAGGTGGAGCGCCGCGTGGTGCAGGAGCCGGTGACGCTCACGCAGGATTTCCGCGACTTCGACTTCCTCTCGCCGTGGGAGGCGATGACGACGCTGCCCGGCGACGAGAAGGTCCACCGCAACCGCCTCGCGGACGAGGCGGCGAACGCGCCGCTGTCCGAGCCGGCCATCGAGGGCCCGAAGACACCATGAGCGTCTCGACCACGATCCTGTCCGACCCCGCGCCCGCGGATGGCCATGCCACCCAGGGCGAGACCCGCACGAAGGTGCAGGTGGACAGCCACACCATCAATTTCGGCCCGCAGCACCCGGCCGCGCACGGCGTGCTGCGCCTGATCCTCGAGATGAAGGGCGAGGTGGTGGAGCGCGCCGACCCGCATATCGGCCTGCTGCACCGCGGCACCGAGAAGCTGATCGAGCACAAGACCTACCTCCAGGCGAACCCGTATTTCGACCGCTTGGACTACGTCAGCCCGATGTGCATGGAGCACAGCTTCGCGCTGGCGCAGGAGCGGCTGCTCGGCATCGAGGACGAGGTGCCGGAGCGCGCGAAGTGGATCCGCACCATGTTCGCGGAGATCACGCGCATCCTGAATCACTTGCTGAACGTGACGACCTACGCGCTCGACTGCGGCGCGATCACGCCCTCGCTCTGGGGCTTCGAGCAGCGCGAGCACCTGCTCGAGATGTACGAGATGACGGGCGGCTCGCACTACCACGTCAACTACTTCCGCGCCGGCGGCGTGGCGAAGGACCTGCCGCCCGAGCTGTTCCCCAAGCTCGAGCTGTGGATGCGGCAATTCCCGAAATTCCTCGATGAGCTTGAGGGGCTGCTCACCGAGAACCGCATCTTCAAGCAGCGCACCGTCGATATCGGCGTGCTCTCGGCCGAGGACGCGATGGCCTGGGGCTGGAGCGGGCCGTGCCTGCGCGCCTCCGGCGTCGCGTGGGACCTGCGCAAAAGCCAGCCCTACGACAAATACGCGGAGGTCGAGTTCGACGTGCCGGTGGGCCGCCACGGCGACTGCTACGACCGCTACCTGGTGCGGATGCAGGAGATGCGGCAGTCGCTGCGGATCATCGAGCAGTGCGTGGGCCTGATGAAGCCCGGGCCGGTGAAGGCGCCGCACGGCAAGATCGTGCCGCCCTCGCGCGCCGAGGCGAAGCGCTCGATGGAGGCGCTGATCCACCACTTCAAGCTCTACACCGAGGGCTACCACGTGCCGGCGGGAGCCACGTACTGCGTGACGGAGGCGCCGAAGGGCGAGTTCGGCGTGTATCTGGTCAGCGACGGCTCGAACAAGGCGTATCGCTGCAAGATCCGCGCGCCGGGCTACGCGCACCTGCAGACGATGGAGACGCTGAGCAAGGGCCACATGCTGGCCGACGCGGTGGCGATCATCGGCAGCCTCGACATCGTGTTCGGGGAGATCGACCGGTGAGTGCGGGCAACGCGGACGGCATCGGCGGCGGCTTCCGCGCGACGCACGCCATCGGCACGGCCGCGGTGGAGCAGCCGGCGGAGTTCGCGTTCGACGGCGAGAGCGAGGCCCGCATCCCGGACATCCTCGCGCGCTACCCACAGGGAAGGCAGGCCTCCGCGGTGATGCCGCTGCTGTGGCTCGCCCAGCGCCAGATGCGCCGCGCCACCGGCTCGGCCTGGGTGCCGCGCGCGGCGATGGACACCGTCGCCACGCGCCTCGGCATGCCGCCGATCCGCGTGTACGAGGTCGCGACGTTCTACCTCATGTTCAACACGCGGCCGGTGGGCCGGCACCACTTGCAGGTGTGCGGCACCACGCCCTGCTGGCTGCGCGGCTCGGAGGACGTGGCGCGCGCCTGCCGCGACGCCGGCGGCGTGACGGGCTACGGCCAGACCAGCGCGGACGGGCTGTTCACGCTCACCGAGGTCGAGTGCCTGGGCGGCTGCGTGAACGCGCCGATCCTGCAAGTGGACGACGACTACTTCGAGGACCTGGACTACACCAGCACGGTGCGGCTGATCGAGGCGCTTCGGCGCGGCGAGCGGCCGGCGCCCGGCTCCGCCACGGGCCGGCAGGGCAGCGCGCCGGCGGGCGAGCGGACGACGCTGCTGGATGTGGGGGGTGGGTCGTGACGATCATGGTCGCCGAAATCTGCGACGCACTGCGAAGCGCCGGCGCCAACGAAGACAAGTCGCGCAAGGCGGCCGAATTGCTGGTCAGCGACGAGCGCTTCGACAAGATCGACAAGCAGTTCGCCGATGTCCGGTTCGCCGATGTCCGGGCCGGTATGGCACAGCTTCGGGCGCGCCAGGACATGCTGACTTGGATGATCGGCATCACCATGCCCGTCCTCGGCGGCGTCCTCGGCGGCGTCTTCACCGGCACAATCCTGATTGTGTTTCAGCTCTTCTCCGTTGCTGGAGCCTGACCCATGCCGCTGCACGACCGCGACCGCATCTTCACCAACCTCTACGGCCTCCAGCCCTGGAGCCTCGACGCCGCGCGGCGCCGCGGCAACTGGGACAACACGCGCGAGCTGATCGCCAAGGGGCGCGACTGGATCGTGAATGAGGTCAAGGAATCCGGCCTGCGCGGCCGCGGCGGCGCGGGCTTCCCGACCGGCATGAAGTGGAGCTTCATGCCGAAGCAGTCCGACGGCCGGCCCTGCTACCTCGTCGTCAACGCCGACGAGTCCGAGCCCGGCACCTGCAAGGACCGCGACATCCTCCGTCACGACCCGCACACGCTGATCGAGGGCTGCCTGCTCGCGGGCGTCGGGATGGGCGCGCATGTCGGCTACATCTACGTGCGCGGCGAGTACTGGAACGAGGCCGACGTGCTAGAGGCCGCCATCGCCGAGGCGTACGAGGCAGGCCTGCTCGGCGCGGATGCGTGTGGCTCGGGCTTCGCCTTCGACCTCCACGTCCACCGCGGCGGTGGCGCCTACATTTGCGGCGAGGAGACGGCGCTCATCGAAAGTCTCGAGGGCAAGAAGGGCATGCCGCGCCTCAAGCCGCCCTTCCCCGCCGCGGTCGGCCTCTACGGCTGCCCGACGACGGTCAACAACGTCGAGACCATCGCGGTGGTGCCGACCATCCTGCGCCGGGGCGCGGCCTGGTTCTCGGGCTTCGGGCGGCCAAAGAACGCCGGCACCAAGATCTTCTGCATCCAGGGGCACGTGAACCGGCCGTGCAACGTGGAGGAGGAGATGAGCATCCCGCTGCGCGAGCTGATCGAGCGCCACGCGGGCGGCGTGCGCGGGGGGTGGGACAACCTGCTGGCGGTGATCCCCGGCGGCAGCTCCACGCCGATGATCCCCAAGGACGTGTGCGACACGGTGCTGATGGATTTCGACGCGCTGCGCGAGCACAAGACGGGCCTTGGCACGGCGGGCGTGATCGTGATGGACAAGAGCACGGACCTCATCAAGGCCATCGCGCGTCTCAGCCAGTTCTACAAGCACGAGAGCTGCGGCCAGTGCACCCCGTGCCGCGAGGGCATGGGCTGGGTGAAGCGCATGATGGACCGCATGGTCACCGGCCGCGCCGAGGTCGCCGAGATCGACGTGCTGGAGCAGGTGACGCGGCAGATCGAGGGGCACACGATCTGCGCGCTGGCCGATGGCGGCGTGTGGCCGGTGCAGGGCCTCATCCGCCACTTCCGGCCGATGATGGAGGAGCGCATCGCGGCGTACCGGCAGCGAAGCTCGCTGCCGATGGCGGCGGAGTGATCGGACGATGACCAAGCTCTTCGTGGACGGCGCCGAGATCGAGGTGCCGGCCGGCGCGTCGGTGTTCCAGGCGTGCCAGGCGGCGGGCAAGGAAATCCCGCACTACTGCTACCATGAGCGCCTCTCCGTCGCCGGCAATTGCCGCATGTGCCTGGTGGAGATCGAGAAGGCGCCCAAGCCCGTCGCCTCCTGCTCCTTCCCCGTGGCCGAGGGCATGAAGGTGCTCACCGACAGCGAGATGGTGCGCAACGCGCGGCGCGGGGTGATGGAGTTCCTCCTCCTCAACCACCCGCTCGACTGCCCGATCTGCGACCAGGGCGGCGAGTGCGACCTGCAGGACCAGGCGATGGCCTACGGGCGCGACCACTCGCGCACGCGCGAGGACAAGCGCTTCACCAAGGACAAGTACGTCGGGCCGCTGATCAAGACGATCATGAACCGCTGCATCCACTGCACGCGGTGCGTCCGCTTCAGCGCCGAGGTCGCGGGCGTGCCGGAGATGGGTGCGACGGGCCGCGGCGAGGCGATGGAGATCGGCACCTACATCGAGACGGCGCTGCGCACCGAGCTGTCGGGCAACCTGATCGACATCTGCCCGGTGGGCGCGCTGACCTCGCGGCCCTACGCCTTCGTCTCGCGCCCCTGGGAGCTGAGCAGGACCGACAGCGTGGACGTGCTCGACGCGCTCGGCACGCCGATCCGCGTGGACAGCCGCGGCGGCGAGGTGCTGCGCATCCTGCCGCGCCAGGACGACGACATCAACGAGGAGTGGCTCTCCGACCGCGCGCGCTTTTCCTTCGACGGGCTGAAGCGCCGCCGCCTCGACCGGCCCTGGATCCGGCGCGACGGCAAGCTCAAGCCCGCCACGTGGCGCGAGGCGCTGGCCGCGGCGGCGCTCGCCATGCGCGGCCGGCGCGTGGGCGCCATCGCCGGCAACACAGCCGATGTCGAGGCGCTGTACGCGCTGCGCCTGCTGCTGGAGAGGCTGGGCCAGGCCAACCTCGACGCGCGGCAGGACGGCGCGAGGCTCGACCTGTCGCGGCGCGACTTCCATCTGTTCAACACCACCGTCGCCGGCATCGACGAGGCGGATGCGCTGGTGATGCTGGGCTCCTTCCCCCGCCAGGAGGCGCCGGTGCTCAACGCGCGCATCCGCCGGCGCTGGACGCAGGGCGGCTTCCGCGCGGGCTGGATCGGGCCGGCGGGGCTGGACCACACCTACCGCGCGACGCATCTCGGCACGTCGCCGAACGACCTCGCGCGCGCGGGCGAGTTCCTGGCCGGCGCGAAGAACCCGATGGTGATCCTCGGCCGCGGCGCCATCGCGCGTGCCGACGGCGCGGCGGTGCTGGCGGCGGCGTGGAACCTGGTCCGCGACGCGGGGGGGCTGCGGGAGGACTGGCACGGGTTCAACCTGCTGCACCTGTTCGGCGGCCAGGTCGGCGCGCTCGATGTGGGCTTCGTGGCCGGGCTGGGCCAGGCGGAGATGCTGGCGGGCGGCGTGGACACGCTCTACCTCATGGCGGCCGACGATTTTGACACCGCGCGCATCCCGGCCTCCACCTTCGTGATCTACCAGGGCCACCACGGCGACGCGGCGGCCGCGCGGGCGGACGTGATCCTGCCCGGCGCCGCCTACACCGAAAAGGACGGCACCTACGTCAGCACCGAGGGCCGCGTGCAGTCCGGCTGGTCGGCCGCGCCGCCGCCAGGCGAGGCGCTGGAGGATTGGCGGATCGTGCGCGGCCTCGCCGCGGCGCTTGGCGTGGAGCTGGGCTTCGACACGCGCGAGGCGCTGCGCGTGGGGCTGCGCGCGGAGCGGCCCGTCTTCGCCCGGCCCGGCGTGGCGACCGCGCGCGGCTGCGCCGACGCCTCCGGGCCCGCGGGCGGGGGCGAACTGACGGCCGCGCCCTTCGTGCTGCCCATCACCAATTTCTGGCAGGCGGAGGCCATCGGCCGCGCCAGCCCGACCATGGCCGCCTGCGCCGCCACCTACGGCACGCCGGCGCAGGCGATGGCCGCCGAATGACCGAGTTCCTCGCCACCCCCGCCGGCGTGTTCGCGCTGACCGTCGCGCAGGCGATGGCGCTGCTTGTGCCCGTGCTGATCGCCGTCGCCTATCTCACCTATGCCGAGCGCAAGGTGCTGGCGGCGATGCAGCTGCGCGTCGGCCCGAACATGGTCGGGCCGTTCGGCCTGCTCCAGCCTTTCGCCGACGCGATCAAGATGCTGATGAAGGAGACGATCATCCCGTCCGGCGCGAGCCGCGTGCTGTTCGTCATGGCGCCGATCATCACCTTCACGCTGGCCATGCTCGCCTGGGCCGTCATCCCGGTGAACGACGGGTGGGCGATCGCCGACATCAATGTCGGCATCCTCTACCTCTTCGCGATCTCCTCGCTCGGCGTGTACGGCATCATCATCGCGGGCTGGGCGTCGAACTCGAAATACGCCTTCCTCGGCGCGCTGCGATCGGCCGCGCAGATGGTGAGCTACGAGGTCTCCATCGGCCTCGTGATCGTCACCGTGCTGCTCTGCGTCGGCTCGCTCAACCTCACCGAGATCGTGCGCGCGCAGCAGGGGCTGTGGTTCGTCATCCCGCTCTTCCCCATGTTCGTGGTGTTCTTCATCTCGGCGCTCGCCGAGACGAACCGCGCGCCCTTCGACATCCCGGAGGGCGAGAGCGAGCTCGTTGCCGGGTTCTTCGTCGAATACAGCTCGATGACCTTCGCGCTGTTCTTCCTCGGCGAATACGCGAACATGATCCTGATGAGCGCGCTCGCGACCATCCTGTTCCTGGGCGGGTGGTACCCGCCGCTCGACATCGCGCCGCTCAACTGGGTGCCCGGGCCGGTGTGGTTCGCGCTGAAGGTCGCGGCCTGCCTGTTCGTGTTCATCTGGGTGCGCGCGACCTTCCCGCGCTTCCGCTATGACCAGCTGATGCGGCTGGGCTGGAAGATCTTTCTGCCGTTCACGCT
>BBPD01002110.1_pt1 | contig 10912 bp, 9 predicted proteins | sample 1344911 | NCBI WGS metagenome assembly BBPD01 (sample SAMD00019088, study PRJDB2971) | groundwater metagenome | biome: freshwater biome; feature: mineral spring; material: ground water | place: USA: CA, Sonoma | collected 2011-09 | depth surface m
CCGCCGCGGAAGGCGGGCCAGCCGAAGCCGTTGCAGAACACCACGTCGATGTCGGAGGCGCGGGCGGCGATCCCCTCCTCCAGGATGCGCGCGCCCTCATTGACCATGGGCAGCAGCAGGCGTTCGAGGATTTCGCCGTCGTCGATCGCGCGGCGCCTGATCTGCGCCTGCTCGCTCATCCGCACGATCAGCGCCTCCACCTCCGGGTCGGGCAGGCGGCGGCGGTCGTCGTCGTAGAGGTACCAGCCGCGCCCCGTCTTCTGGCCGAACCGCCCCTGCGCCACGAGCGCGTCGGCGATGGGGGCGGTGGTGCCGCGCGCGCGGCGCACCGCGGCGCCGATGTCGAGCCCCGCGAGGTCGCCCGTCGCGCACGGCCCCATCGCCATGCCGTAGGCCTCCATCACCCGGTCCACATCCTGCGGCAGCGCGCCCTCCAGCAGCAGCCGCTCGAGCTGGAAGCCGCGCTTGCCCGTCATGCGGTTGCCCACGAAACCGTCGCAATTGCCGACGACGACATTCACCTTGCCGATGCGCTTGCCGACCTCCATCGCGGTCGCGATCGTCTCGAACGACGTGGCCCGCCCCCGCACGATCTCGAGCAGCCGCATCACGTTCGCCGGCGAGAAGAAGTGCATCCCGCACACCAGCTCTGGCCGCCGTGTCGCGGAGGCGATGGCGTCCACGTCGAGGGTGGAGGTGTTGGTGGCCAGCACCGCGCCGGGCTTTGCCACGCGGTCGAGCTCGGCGAACAGCGCCTGCTTGGCGGCCATGTCCTCGAAGATCGCCTCGATCACGAGGTCCGCCTCGGCGACGACGGCCATGTCCGTGCTGCCTGACAGCAGCGCGCGCCGCCGCGCGTAGTACGCCTGGGTCAGCTTGCCCGAGGCGAGGCTGCGCTGCCAGTTCGCCTCGCACTTCGCCAGGCCCTTGGCCAGCGCATCGGCGCCGCGCTCCACCACGGTGACCGGGATGCCGGCATTGGCAAAGCACATGGCGATGCCGCCGCCCATCGTGCCAGCGCCGATCACCACCGCGCGGCCGACGATCTCGGGGTGCGCGTCCGGCGCCATGCCGGGCACGCGCGCGGCCTCGCGCTCGGCGAAGAACACGTGGCGCAGCGCCTGGCTCTGCTCGCCCGCCACGAGTCTCTGGAACAGCTCGCGCTCGAGTTGCAGCCCGTCCTCGAACGACATGGTCAGCGCGGCGCGCACCGCCTTGGCGCAGCCCTTCGGGCTGTCCTGCCCGCGGGTGCGCTTGAGCAGCGTGGCGGCCAGCGCGTCGAAGGCCGCGAGGTCGGAGCCGCGCAGGCTGCGCTGCCGGGCAAGCGTGAACTTGCGGCCGGCGAGCGCCGCCTCGCGAGCCCAGGCGATGGCCGCCTCCTCGAAGCCGCCGCCCTGCAGCACCGCGTCCACGAAGCCGAGCGCCTTCGCCTCCGTGGCCGAGACGGGCTCACCGGTGACGATGATCCGCAGCGCCGCCTCGCCCCCGATGAGCCGCGGCAGGCGCTGCGTGCCGCCGGCACCGGGCACGAAGCCGCGCTTCACCTCCGGCAGGCCGAGCAGCGCGCCGGGCGCGGCCACGCGTGCGTGGCAAGCGAGGGCGAGTTCGAGCCCGCCACCGAGCGCCGAGCCGTGGATGGCGGCGACGACGGGCACCTTCGCGCTCTCGATGGCGTCGAACACCTCCGGCAGCGAGGGCGGCTGGCGCGGCTTGCCGAACTCCGTCATCTCGGCGCCGGCGGAGAACAGCCGGCCGGTGCCGGTAATCACGATGGCGCGCGGCCCCTCGCGCAGCGCCGCCGCCAAGCCGTCGAGCAGGCCGGAGCGAACCGCGGTGCGGAGCGTGTTGACCGGCGGATTGGCGATGCGGAGGATATGCACGTCCGCATCGCGGCCGTGCTCCACCACGCTGTCCTCGATCATGTCCGGCGTCCCTCGGGATCTCGACCCGGAGTGTCCGGCCCGCAAATGGGCGAGTCAACCGTCCGGGGGCCAACCGTGCGCGGATCGCGAGCTTGAACCGGGGCGGAGTTAGGCGGCCCCGGCGCGGGCCGCGTGGTCAGAGGCCTTCGGCGTCGAGTGCGTAGCCCGCGGTGCGGACGGTGCGGATCAGGTCCGGCTCGGTGTCGCCGTTGATCGCCTTGCGCAGGCGGCGGATGTGCACGTCCACCGTCCGCGGCTCGACGTGGATGTCGCGGCCCCACACCGCGTCGAGCAGCTGCTCGCGCGTGAACACGCGGCGCGGGTTCTGCAGGAAGAACTCGAGCAGCCGGTACTCGGTAGGCCCGAGGTGCAGCGCGCGGCCGTTGCGGGAAACGCGGTGCGCATCCTGGTCCATCGACAGCCCGCCATAGGCGAGCGTGCCGCGCGCGGCGGGCGTGACGGAGCGGCGCAGCAGGGCGCGGATGCGCGCGAGCAGCGCCTCGATGGCGAAGGGCTTGGCGATGTGGTCGTCGGCGCCGATGTCGAGCGCGCGGACCGCGTCCTGCGGCTCGGTGCGGGCCGTGACCATGATGACGGGCAGCGAGCGCGTCTCGGGGCGCCGGCGGATCTGCCGGCACACCTCGATGCCCGACATGGCGGGCAACATCCAGTCCAGCAGCACGAGGTCCGGCCGGCTTTCGCTGATGCGCAGCAGCGCCTCCTGTCCGTCCGTCGCCTCCTCGACGCGAAAGCCCTGCTTCTCGAGATTGTAGCGCAGCAGCGCCAGCAGCGGGGCCTCGTCCTCGACGACGAGTATCGTGGGCTTGCTGAGGCCCTGGAAGCCTTCGGGCATCGTCGTCACTCCCCGGGGGCGCGGACCACGGCGTAGGGTGAGCTGTCCCCCTTGGGGCGGTCGTCGGCATGCGGCTCGCCCAGAACGGTGTAGTGCACGCGCTCGGCTATGTTGGTCGCGTGGTCGCCCACGCGCTCGAGGTTCTTCGCGACGAAGAGGAGGTGCGCGGCGGCGGTGATGGTCCGCGGGTCCTCCATCATGAAGGTCAGCATCTCGCGGAAGATGCCGTTGTAGATGCCGTCGATCGGCTCGTCGCCCGCCCACACCTCGTCGGCCTTCGCCGCGTCGTCCTCGACCAGCGCGTCGATCGCCAGCTTGAGGTTGGCCTGAACCAGCTCCGCCATGCGGCGGAAGCCGTTCATGGAGCCGATCACGGGCTGTTGCGAGACGACGATGGCACGCTTGGCGCCGTTGCGCGCGTAGTCGCCGATGCGCTCGAGGTCGGACGAGATCTTCATGCAGGACACGATCAGGCGCAGGTCAGCGGCGACGGGCTGGCGCAGCGCCAGCAGCTGCACGCAGAACTGCTCTATCTCGCGATCCATTGCGTCGAGGTCCGCATCGCGCTGCACCACCTCGGCCGCGAGGTCGGTGTCGCGGCGCATCAGCGCCTCCGCCGCGTCCGCCACCTGCCGCTCGGCGAGCCCGCCCATCCGCGCGATCATCTCACGCAGGCGTTTGAGGTCCTCCTCGTAGGAGCGGACGATGTGCGGGGGAATGATGTCCGAAGCCATGCCAGGCCGCCCCTCAGCCGAACCGGCCAGTGATGTATTCCTGCGTCTTCGGGTGCTTCGGCGCGGTGAACATTTGCGCCGCCGGCAACACTTCGATCAGCTCGCCCAGGTAGAAGAACGCCACCTCGTCGGCGCATCGCGCGGCCTGCTGCATGTTGTGCGTGACGATGACGATCGTAAAGTCCTTCTTCAGTTCGTCGATCAACTCCTCGATCTTCAGGGTAGAGATCGGGTCGAGCGCCGAGGTCGGCTCATCGAAAAGGATCACCTCCGGCCGCACGGCGATGGAGCGCGCGATGCACAGGCGCTGCTGCTGGCCGCCCGACAGGCCCATCGCGTTGGTCTGCAGCCGGTCCTTCACCTCACCCCAGATCGCGGCACGGGTCAGCGCCCACTCCACGCGCTCGTCCATGTCCGCCTTCGAGATCTTTTCGTGCAGGCGCACGCCGAAGGCGATGTTCTCGTAGATCGTCATGGGGAAGGGCGTTGGCCTCTGAAACACCATGCCGATGCGCGCGCGCAGGTCGTTGACGTTAAGGGACGGATCGATGAGGTTGACGCCGCCCATCATCACCTCGCCCGAAGCAATCTGCCCTGGGTAGAGGCTATACATGCGGTTCAGCACCCGCAACAAGGTGGATTTGCCGCAGCCCGACGGGCCGATCATGCCGGTCACCTGGCGGTCGGGGATCTCGATGTTGACCCCGATAAGCGCCTTCGGCAGCGAGGCACCGTAGCGAAAGTCGAGGTTGCGGATCGAGATGCGGGAGATGGCGTTGATGGCCGCCTCGCTGCGCGCCCGCACTCCGCCGAAGCCCTGCTGGGCCGGCGCCGCCTCGGTGGCTGCTGCGTTGTCCTGTTCGGTCGCGCTCATGGCTCTCTGCTTTCCTTGACCCGCGTCAGACGCGCTTGCGCAGGATGACCCGCGCGACGATGTTGATGAGCAGCACCCCGAGCGTGACGATGAGAGCGCCGGCCCAGGCGATCTCGATCAGGTCGGGGAAGCCGGAATTGGCCTGCTGGTAGATGGCGACCGGCAGGCTCGCCATCGCCCGGGTCAGGTCGGTGCTGAACACGTTGTTGCCGAAACTCGTGAGCAGCAGCGGCGCCGTCTCACCGGCGATGCGGGCGAAGGCCAGCAGCACGCCAGTGACGATGCCGGACAGCGCCGCGCGGTAAGCGACAAGGGTGATCATCTTCCATTTGGGCGAGCCCAGGGCGACGACCGCCTCGCGCAGCGTGTTGGGGATCAGCGTCAGCATGTCCTCGGTGGTGCGCACCACGACGGGGACAACGATGATCGCAAGCGCCAGCGCGCCGGCGATGCCGGAAAACCCGCCCATGGGCAGCACGACAGCCTGATAGATGAACAGGCCGATGAGCACGGACGGCGCGGAAAGCAGGACGTCAGAGACGAAGCGAACGATCTGGCCAAGCTTCGAGTCCCGCGCATACTCGGCGAGGTAGGTGCCGACCAGGATGCCGATGGGCGTGCCGATCGTCGTCGCGATCGCGGTCTGGATCAGCGTGCCGAGGATGGCGTGGCCGAGGCCGCCGCGCGGCAGCGTGTCGTCGCCGTAGGTCGTCGGCTCGAACTCCGCCGTGAAGGTCAGGAAGTCGAGCGCGACGACGCCGCGCCAGAGCAGCGTGGCGATGATCGACGCAAGGAAGAACAGCCCGATGACAGCCGCCGCGACGCAGAGCCCGCGGATGATCTTGTCCACCAGGATGCGGCGGTTGGCGAGCTTGCGGTCGCGCACGGGGGCGCTGGCAGGCGCAAACTGAGACGACGGGGTTGTTGCGCTCATGGCGGGGATCTCCTCACGTCAGTCGCGGACGGAGCAAGTAGCGCGAGATCGCCAGCACCACGAAGGAGATGACGAAAAGCAGGAAGCCGAGCGCCAGCAGTGACGACTGCCGGAGACTGCCATTCAGGCTTTCCGGGAACTCCATCGCGACCACCGAGGCAATCGTCGTTGTGGGGTCGAAAAGCGAACCGGCGAGGCGGTTGGCGTTGCCGATGACAAAGGTCACCGCCATGGTCTCGCCCAGCGCGCGGCCCAACCCCAGCATGATGCCCCCGACCACGGAAATCCGCGTGTAGGGAATGACAACGCCGGTCACGACCTCCCAGCGCGTCGCGCCGAGGCCGTACGCGCTCTCCTTGAATACGGGCGGCACTTGCTCGAACACGTCGCGCATGGTCGCCGCGATGAAGGGCAGGATCATGATCGCCAGGACGAGGGAGGCGGCGAAGAGCGAGGTGCCGGCGAAGTTCGTGCTCTGGAACAACACTCCGATGAACGGCATGGTGCCGAGTGTTTCGCCGAAGGGCAGCTGGATGTTGCGCTGAACAAAGGGCACCAGCACGAACAGGCCCCACATGCCGAAGATGATGGAGGGCACAGCGGCCAACAGCTCGATCGCGGTGCCAACAGGCCGCCTCAACCAGGCCGGCGCGAGTTCGGTGAGGTAGAAGGCGATGCCGAAGGCCACCGGCACGGCAAGAATGATGGCCAGCACGGACGAGACGACGGTCCCGACGACGGCCACCGCAGCACCGTAGCTCTCGCGCCCCTCCACGGGCTGCCAGTCCGTGCTCCAGAGGAATTCCGCGCCAAACTCGCGGAAGGCGGGAAGGCCACCGACAAAGAGGGTGATGATGATGGCACCGAGGATCAGGAGCACCAGAAGCCCCGCGGCGCGGCAAAGCGACTCGAAAATCACGTCACCAGCGGTGCCAATGGTCTTTCGCTCCGCGGACGGCGGAGCCGCTACGGCCTGTTGCATCTTTATGTGTCTCTCCCGCCTATCCGGCGCCGAACGAAACGGCCCGGGGGGTCAGCCCCGGGCCGCGGAGTCTTGAGGTCAGGCCGCGCTCGGCGTCCACACCGCCGAGCCGCCCGGCGTGCGCACCAGACTCCAGCTCGAGCGCACGGCCGCCTGCACCGCTTCAGGGACCGGGATGTACTCGAGGCGGCGGGCCGCGTCGCCGCCATGGCGGAACGCCCAGTCGAAGAAGCGCATCGTGTTGCGGCTGGCCTCCACGCGCTCAGCGACCGGGTTGGTCGGGAGGAGGATGAAGGTGGGGGTCACGATCGGCCACACGTCGTCGCCGTGCAGATCCACCAGGTCGGCGGCGAAGCCGGGGCGGCTCCAGTCGGCCTGGCGCGCGGCAGCCTCGAAGGAGGGAGACGCCGGCGTGACGAAGCGGCCAGCCTTGTTCTGCAGCTGCGTCGTGCTGAGGCGGTTCACGGTCGCGAAGGCGTTCTCGGTGTAGCCGATGGCGCCCGGCGTGTTGCGAACGGTGTTGGAGATGCCCTCGTTGCCGCGGGCGCCGGAGCCGACCGGCCACTGCACGCTCGTCGCCGCGCCGGGGCCCGTGCGCCAGGCTTCGGAGACGCGGCTGAGGTAGGTCGTGAACACGAAGGTCGTGCCCGACGCGTCGGCACGGTAGACGGGCGAAATCGGCAGGTTCGGCAGGCGGACGTCGCGGTTCAACTCGGCCAGGCGGCCATCATTCCAGCGCGTCAGGCGGCCGGCGAAGATGTCGGTCAGCGTCTCGGGCGTCAGGCGCAGCGCGTTGTCGGCGACGCCCGGCAGGTTCACGATCAGCACGACCGAACCCATGACGGTCGGGAACTGGAGGAGGTTCGCCTCGCGCAGCTGCGCCTCGGTGCGCGGCGCGTCGGTCGCGCCGAAATCCACCGTGCGGTTGGTGATCTGGTTGATGCCGCCGCCTGAGCCGATGCTCTGGTAGTTGAGCTGGATGCCGATCGCGTCGCGCGCGGCCTGGCCCCAACGGTCATAGACCGGGCGCGGGAACGACGCGCCGGCGCCGGTGATCTGCGCCTGCTGGGCGAAAGACGGGCGGGCGAGGAGCGGGGTCGCCACGGCGGCGGCGCCGAGGGCGAAGACGGAACGACGGTTCACGGGGGTTTCTCCAAATAGGTCAGGCTTTTCGAAGGCCCGATGACTTCCGACCGGGCGTCTATTGTGCCCACGCTGCCCCGTTGCTTCACTTACGTGAAGAATAGGTGACAGCGCCCTCCCAACGCACCGCCAACCCAGCCAGCCGCGCCTGCAGCCGCGCCCGCACCCGCGCCGCGAGGCCGGCAGGCAAATCGTTCCGATTCAGCAGCTTGCGAAGCTGATCTTCGGCCATCAGCGCGACCAGCCGCTCGAGCACGGGCTGCGGCAGCTTGGGGCGGAGCGCGAAGGGCTCCTGCCACGCGACGGCTGCGCGCGCGCCTTCCAGCAGCGCCTCCAGCCCCGACGCGCCGATTCGCGCGGTGTGGTTGCGCAACAGCGCTACCACGGCCGGGTCGTCGCGCGTGTGGGCGAGGGCGAGGCTCACCGAGGCGGGCAGATGCAGCCGTCCGGCGACGGCCACGCGCGTGCCTGACCCACGCGGCTCGGCGACGAGGCGCAGCAGTTCCGTCTCGCCAAGCGCGGGGGAGAGGCGGATGACGGGCTCGCACACCTCCAGTGCCTCGTCCTCTGCGAGCGCGAGGACGAGGTCGCGCGGCGCGTCGGGCAGGTCGGCCAGCGCGTCGGCAACGGCTGCGCGCACCTCGATGGCGACGTCGCGCGCCAGCGCCCACAGCGCCTGCCACGACGCGCAGCATCCGCCGCGGGCCGCGAGCTCGCCGGCCTGCGGGGCGAGGCGGCGGCCCAGCGCGACGCGCACCGCCGCCTCGGCATCGCCGGCCAGTCGCTTGTCGGCCAGGGCCGGCAGGCGCGGATTGGCCGCCGCCGCCGTGCGCACCGTCGCGTCGGCGTCGCCGGTCAGGAAGTAGAGCAGCTCCGGCGGCGCCTCGGGCGCTGCGGCGAGCGCGCGGCGGTCCGACGCGGAGCCTTGGAAGGCGATGGCCTTCATCTGCTCGGGCAAGAACGGGGCTCCCATGCGGGGTGTCGCCTAGCCGCCACGCGGTTACCTCGCCGTGAACGCGTTCATCGCGTCCTCGCCGGTGCGGAGGCGCCGCCGCCGCCGCCCGGAACGCCGGAACCCTCCACCGACAACCCAACCGCCGGCCCGGCCCCGCCACCACTGCTGCCGCCCACGCCGCCTGCCAGCAGCGCCACGGCCGCGAGTGGAACCGCGACGAGCGCCGGGGCGGCGAGGCCGATCCCCCCGCCGAGCGCCGTGCCAGCCGCCACGGGCGGCGGAGCCACGCGCGGTGGCGGCCCGCGGCGGCGCTGGGCGGCGGTGGCCGGCAGCGCAGCCGCCCCACGCGGCGGCACCACGACCTCGACCCCCGCGGGGACGACCACCACGCGTTGCTGCGCCGCGGCCGGGGCGGCGAGCGCGATGAAAAGGGGTGCCACTCGCCACATGGTTGCAGAATGCCAACCACCTTAGCCGCCGGCAAGGGAAACTTGACTCGAACGAATCCCTGAAACCTCGCCCCGCAAAACCTCGCCCCGCAAAAACCTCGGCGAGTGCTCAGCCCTTCAGCAGGCTGCGCGCCACGATCACGCGCATGATCTCGTTCGTGCCCTCAAGGATCCGATGCACGCGCAGATCGCGCACGATCTTCTCGATCCCGTAGTCGGCGAGGTAGCCATAGCCGCCGAGCAGCTGCAGCGCGTCGTCCGCCACGCGGTGGCCGGTGTCGGTCACAAAGCGCTTGGCCATGGCGCAGAAGCACGTCGCGTCGGGCGCGCCGGCGTCGAGCTTGGCGCAGGCGCGCCAGAGGAGGGTGCGCGCCGCCTCCAGCTCGGTGGCCATGTCGGCGAGGCGGAACTGCGTCGCCTGGAACTCGCTGATCGGTCTGCCAAAGGCGCGGCGCTCGCGAACATAGGCCAGCGCGATGTCGAGCGCGGCCTGCGCGCCGCCCACCGAGCAAGCGGCGATGTTGAGCCGCCCGCCGTCGAGGCCCGCCATGGCGTAGCGGAACCCCTGGCCCTCCTCGCCCAGCAGCGCTTCGGCCGGCACGCACGCGCCCTCGAAGACCACCTGCCGCGTGGGCTGCGCGTTCCAGCCCATCTTGCGCTCGTTCGTGCCGAAGGAGAGGCCGGGCGTCCCCTTCGGGATCAGCAGCGCCGAGACGCCGTCCGCGCCGGGGCCGCCCGTGCGCGCCATCGTCAGATACACGTCCGCAGCCCCCGCGCCGCTGATGAACTGCTTCACGCCGTCGAGCACGTAGCCCGAATTGTCGCGCCGCGCGCGCGTGGCGAGCGCCGCCGCGTCGCTGCCCGAGCCGGGCTCGGTGAGGCAATAGGCGCCGATCTTCTCCATGGTCAGCAGCGCGGGCAGCCACTCCGCGCGCTGCGCCTGCGTGCCCCAGCGATCCACCATCCAGGCGACCATGTTGTGGATGGACAGGAAGGCCGAGACAGTCGGGCAGCCTGTCGCCAGTGCCTCGAACACCACCGCCGCGTCGAGCCGCGAGAGGCCCGCGCCGCCCGATTCCTCGCGCACGTAGAGCCCGGCCATGCCGAGCGCGGCCGCTTCGCGCAGCGCGTCCACGGGAAAGTGCTTCTCCTGGTCCCACTCGACGGCGTGCGGCGCGATGCGCTCGCGCGCGAAGTCGAGCGCGGTCTGCCGCAGCTCGCGCGTGGCGTCGGGGAGTTCGAAGACGGCGTCGAAGGGCATGGCGGGCTTCCTCGTTCGGCTCCCGATGTGGCGCATTGCCGGCATCCGCGTCCATACCGGCGTCGATACTGGCGTGGTTGGCAGGCCGCGGCGCGCACGCCATTTTGAGCTGGTCGCCGGAGAAACCAGGCATGCGCCTTGCCGCCACCGCTTCGCTTATGCTCGCGCTTTCGGGCTGCGCCGCGACGCCCCCGGAGGCCCCCCCGGATGCCGGGCCGGGGGCGCAAACGGCCGTCGCCGCCTTCGCGCGTGCCTGTGGCTCGCTCGCGCGGGCCGAGGCGCTGACCCGCGCCGGCGCGTTGGGCTTCGTGGCCGCCCGCGGCACGCCGATGGCCGAGGCGGTGCTGCAACAGGCCGAGGCACGGGGGGCGACGGTGCTCGTGCGCCCGAACCCGGCGCCCGCCCTGCTGTTCTGGCACGATGCGCCGCATTGCGAGGTGGCCGTCCCCAACCCCGACGGCCCGGCGCTCGAGGCCGAGTTCGCGCGGCTGCTCGCCGCGCTCTCGGCCGCGGCGGCCGCATCGGGCGGCGTCGCGCAATTCGCACTGGCTTCGCCCGAGCAGGTCGCGCGCCTTGCCGGGGCCGAGGCGGCGCGGGGCGAGGCGGGGCGGCTCGTAGCACTCGGCGTCGTGGCGCCGCGCGTGCCGCTGCCGGGCGCGACGGCGCGGGTGTTCAGCCTGCGCCTGCCCGGGCCGGGCGGCACGTTCGCCGCGATGGTCCACCGCGGCGCGCCCATCACGGCAGGGAGCGCGGGGGCTGGGGGCGCAGGGGCTGGGGGCGCGGGGGCTGGGGGCGCTTGGGCTGG
>BBPD01002167.1_pt1 | contig 10891 bp, 6 predicted proteins | sample 1344911 | NCBI WGS metagenome assembly BBPD01 (sample SAMD00019088, study PRJDB2971) | groundwater metagenome | biome: freshwater biome; feature: mineral spring; material: ground water | place: USA: CA, Sonoma | collected 2011-09 | depth surface m
GAATGTCGCTGACGCGCGTCGAGGCTATGTTATCGATTCCGCCCGCATAGGCCAGCACACCGCGGGTGTCAATGATGTACACCGACGGCGCCACGCGTACCCCAAGGGCGCGCGCAAGCTGGCCGTATTCGTCGATCAAAGCGGCAGTGGGGCGTGCCTTTTGCGCCGCCAGCCAGCGCCCCAATTGGGGCGGGGTGTGGTAGTGGGGGTGGTCGTCGCGCATGGTGTAAATGCTGAGCCAGACCACGCCACGGCGGATGAACTCCGCTTGCATCGCCTGCACATTGCCTTGATAGTGCTTGTTGACGAAAGGGCAGGTCGGGTTGATCCATTCGAGCACCACGATTCGACCCTGGAAGTCAGACAGACTGACGGGCCGCCCGTTGCTGTCGTTCAGGGTAAAAGGGGGCACGATCTGGCCCAGGCGGGTCGATAGCGCCAGACTGGGCCACAGCCAGGCGCTGGCGCCCAGCAGCAAGCTGGCAAGAAAGGGACGGCGTTTCATCGGCGTGGGCATCGTGGATGGGTGCAGGTGGAGGGTGATCGGGGTGCCTGGTTTCACAGCCGCGCCAGCGCAGCATGGATTTCTTGCGCGCTGAGCAGTTCGGACAAGAGCACGGTTGGCTTGCCGTTTTGGTGCAGCGCATAGACCGGAATGCCGCTGCGCCCCAGGCGGGCCAGTTCGGCGGTGATGGCGGGGTCGTGGCGCGTCCAGTCGGCGCGCAGCAGTGCGACGTTGTGGGCTGCCATGCTGCGCAACACGCTGGCGTCGGCCAGGGCGTTGTGCTTGTTGTACAGGCAGGTCACGCACCAGGCGGCGGTGAAATCGACGAACACGGGCCGGCCCTGGGCCAGCAGTTCGAGCTGGCGCTGCGGGCTCCAGGCTTCCCAGGTGGTTTGGTCAGACGCAGCGGCTGCTGGGCCGGCCGGTGCGGCCAGCGCTTGCCGGGTGATGTGCGGCCCGAGCGCCCAACCCAGCCAGAGCAGGCCGAGCAAAGACAGGCCAGCCAGCGCGGTGCGGCTCCTGCCGCTTAGCCCCAGCGCCCACAGCAGCAGCGCCAGCACCACCACCAGCAGCAGCAGCGCGGCCACGCCGTGAATGCTGCTTTGTTGCCCCAGCACCCACAGCAACCAGACCACGGTGGCAAACATGGGAAAGGCCATGAACTGGCGCAAGGTCAGCATCCAGGGGCCGGGGCGCGGCAGCGCGCGCGCCACCGCCGGCACCCAGCTCGCCAGCAAATACGGCAGCGCCATGCCCAGCCCCAACACGGCAAACACCGCCAGCGCCTGCAGCGGCGGCAGCCCAATGGCCAGACCCAGCGAGGCGCCCATGAACGGCGCCGTGCAGGGCGATGCGATGGCGGTGGCCAGCACACCGGTGAGAAAAGCATCGGTATTGGGGTTTTTGGCTGACAGAGCGCTCAGGCGGCTGGGCAGTATGCGGCCGAAATCAAACACCCCGGCCAGGTTCAGTCCGATCAGGCTAAACAGCAGCACCAGCGCGGCCACTAGGGCCGGGCTTTGCAACTGAAAGCCCCAGCCGAGCTGTTCGCCACCGGCGCGCAGCGCCAGCAGCAGGCCGCCCAGCGCCACAAAAGAGAGCAGCACACCAGCGCTGTAGGCCAGGCCATTGAGCCGGTGCGCGCGCCGGTCTTCGGCGTGCCGGGCAAAGGCCAGCACTTTGATGGTCAGCACCGGAAACACGCAGGGCATGAGGTTGAGGATCATGCCGCCGAGCAAGGCCCCCAGCAGCGCCAAGCCAAAGATGCTCCAGCTCACGCTGGCGTTTGCCGCAGCGGCTTGCGCCGCGGCGCGTTCGGCATTGGCTTGCAGCGCCAAGGTCAGCGCGTCTGGCACGGCTGCCGGCAGGGCTGCTACAGCCGGCCAACTGCCTTGCATCGGCACTTCCATTCGCACGCCCGGACTGCCCGCACCGGTGCCCGGCGGGTTGGCCAGCGTCAACACCATTGGCAGCAGGCTTGGACTTTCGCTGCGGTATGGTGAAAGCGGCACCTGTGCGCTCCAGCGTGGACCGTCCCAGGCCTGCGTCCAGGGTGAGCCGGGTGTGATCAGGCCGCCGGTCTCGGGGAAGAGTTCCAGTGTGCGGCCGAGCCAGGCGGCGGGCAGGCCGTCAAGGCTGAGGTGCAAAAAGTCGGCATCGGCGCGCACGCTGCTGGCTGCAGCGCTCTGCTCTTGCGGTGCGGCGGCAAAGGCGGCGGCAAAGGTCTGGGCGTGCAGGGCGGTCGATCCGTGCACCGGAAGGCTCAGGCTGAACTGGCCTTCGCCGGGGATGCACTCTTTGCGGCAGACCAGCCAACTGGCGTGGAGTTGGACGTTGAGCTGCGCGCCGGTAAAGTCGGGCCCGATGTGCAGCGGCACCGGCAGCAGCACCGTGCCGTCGTAGCCGTAGTTGGCCAGCTTGCCCAGCGCAAATTTGCGCGGCGTCGGCCAGGCGATCGGTCCGGCCGAGACGCCTGGCGGCAACGTCCACTGCAGACTAGTCGGCAGGCCCGAGTCGCCCGAATTCTTCCAGTAGCTATGCCATTGCGGGGCGTGGCTGAACTTCAGGCCGACCCAGACCTGCTGCCCTGGAGCGGCCCCGGCCGGCGCGTGCGCCAGCAGCTCGGCGCGCACTTGCTCGGTTTGCAGCACGCTTTGACCCGTTGCCGCGCCCGGCAAGCCCTGCGCCTGTGCCGCCCAGGGCAGCCAGCCAGCCAGCAGCAAGCAGCCCAGCAAACGGCGAACGATCCGGGCGGCCGGAAGCCGCAGGGGTAAAAGCAGTGAATGCATCGGTCTGGTTCGGTGGTGGGGTGGGCCGCAGCGGCTCGGGACGCTGGCGCTTTGCGTCGGTAGGAGCGTGTCAGGTTTTTTAAGTTCCGCTACCTGCGCTGCTGAAATATACGGCAGTGTGGCAGTGTGGCATGCCGAACGGGCGGCAGCGCTTGGAGTGGGCAGGCGCTGGAGCCATTTGGCTCGGCGCCCAGTGTGTCGTCCGGCTTCAGGGCGGTAAAATCGTTCGCCATGACGAACCCGATTCGGTTCTGGTCCGATCTGAGAACCACCGATTTTGCCGCACTCGACAAGGCGCGCGCCATTGCCGTGCTGCCGCTGGCCGCCACCGAGCAGCACGGCCCGCACCTGCCGCTGTCGGTCGACGCCGACATCGTCGATGCGGTGATCGATGCGGCGCTGGCACAACTGGCGCCCGAGCTGCCGGTGTTTTTTCTGCCCACGCAAGCCATTGGTTTTAGCCCCGAGCATGCCGGCTTTGCCGGTACGCTGACCCTCAAGGCCGACACCGTGCTGCGCTTGTGGACCGAGATTGGCGAATGCGTGGCCGCCAGTGGGGTCAAGAAACTCGTGCTCTTCAACGCCCACGGCGGCCAGGTGGGCGCACTCGACCTGGTTGCGCGTGATTTGCGTGCCCGGCTTGGTATGCTGGTCTACAGCGCGAGCTGGTTCAACCTGCCCCTGCTCGATGCGCAGGGGCAGGACGTGGGCGCGCGCTTTGGCGCCGATGAGCACCGCTTTGGCATTCATGCGGGTCAGATCGAGACTGCCATCATGCTGGCCCTGACGCCTGATCGGGTCCGTATGGCGCAGGCCGGCAATTTTGCTTCCACCTCGCGCCTGCGTGCCCAGCGTTTTCCCATTTTGGGCAATGGCCGCAGCGCTCGGCTGGGCTGGCAAATGCAAGACATCAACGCCCTTGGTGCGGCCGGCCACGCGGCGGCGGCCACGGCGCAGGATGGACGCGCCGTGCTCGATGCGGCCGGGGGGGCGCTGGCGCGCTTGCTGGCAGAAATCGACCAGCTGCCGACCGACACCTTGCGCTTGCACAGCGCCGATGATCCGGCAGGCAACTAGACACTGGTGTGGTGTGGCGGGCATATGGAACATAAGGCCGCGTCTTTTCGCCCCTGATGGTGTTACAACTGTGCGTTACAACTGCACGTCATAGTCGAGCCAGGGCTGTGGTTTGCGTTTGACCCGTGGCGAAATCCATGGTTTTTTTGCCTCTGTTCATTCGCCCCGCGCTTGGCCCCTGTGCTTCAATGGGCGGTCTGGCCCGGGCCGCATGAATTTGCATGAATTTCCATCTCATCACCTACACATGCCAGTCACCGAACCGTTGACCCTCGTGCTTGTCTTGGTGTGCGTCCACTTGGTTTTTGCCATGGCATTTTTCACCTTGACGCGCCACCACCCCAGCGTGCCCGGTCCGGGCTGGTGGGCGTTGGCCAGTGTGCTCGGCGTGCTGGCGGTGCTGCTGATTGGCTTGCGTTCGCGCGCGCCCGATATGCTCTCCATTGCCTTGGGCAATACCGTCTTGTTGGCCAGTCTGGTGTTGGTCTGGTTCGGGCTACGCCGCTACCTGGACTTGCAACTGCCCCTGCGCGCTGCCGGGGCCGCTCTGCTGGCGCTGTTCGGTGCACATGCGCTGCTCTATATCAACTCGGACGCAGGGGCCCCTAGCATGGCGCTGGAGGTCTTGGCCATCATCGTGCTGGTTTTGTGCGTCTGGCGCGACCTGCGCCAGCACCGCTTGACGCGACAGTCGCGCGAGATGCGCGCCTTCAAGCGACTGGTCGCGACCGATGCGTTGCTGATGGCCTTGCTGCTGTTGCCGCTGATTCTGTGGTGGCCCGCCAGTGCCGAGGTCGCGCCGTATGGCTGGTTGGCGCGTGCGCTGCTGATTTTCTATCTGCTCAACATACTGGTGGGGGCTGTGCTCTGCATCACGCTGGTGTCGTATCGCTTGCAGCAAGACAGCGAGCGTGGGCGGCAGGTGTTGCAGACGCGCGAGGCGCAGTCGCGTGCACTGATCGACAATCTGGGTGCTGCGGTGATGGTTTTTCGGCCCGACCAGACGCTGGTCAGCGTCAACAACGCCGCTCGCTGCTTCCTGGGCTGGAGCGAGGAGCAGGTCCACCCGGTGCTGCCCGAGTCGATGGCGCAGGACTGGCGCATGCTGCGCGAGGATGGACAGCCCATGCGTCGGCACGAAATGCCATTCTTTCGCGTGCTGGCCACAGCGCAGCCGGTGCGCGACGTGATTTTTGGCATGACAGCCCAGACGCAGACGCCGCTGCGCTGGGCCTTGTGCAGCGCCTATCCGGAGACCGACGCCATGGGCGGGTTGCGCCATGTGGTGCTGACTTTTGTCGACATCACCTCGCTCAAACAGGCGCAGCAGCAGCAAAAATCACTTGAGGGCCAACTCGCGCAGGCGCAAAAAATGGAAGCACTAGGGACGCTGGCCGGCGGCGTGGCGCACGACTTCAACAACATCCTGGCAGCCATTCTGGGCAATGCCGAGCTGGCCCGCCAAGACCTGCCCGACGGCGCGGCGGTGCACCGCAGTCTGCTAGAAATCAGCACCGCGGCCCGACGCGGCCGCGAACTGGTGCGTCAGGTGCTGGCCTACAGCCGCCAGCAGCCGATGGCACCCGAGCCGGTTGATCTGACCCAGGTACTGGCTGAGACCTGCGTCCTGTTGCGCGCCGGGATAGCGCCCAAGATCGAGCTGCTGCAGACTTGCGGTGCCGACATGGCACCGATTCTGGCCGACTCGACCCAGCTCAGTCAGGTGCTGCTGAACCTGGGCACCAACGCCTGCCACGCCTTGCAGGGGCAAGCCGGGCGGATCGAATTCAGACTCGATCAACTGCCGCCGGGCGACGGCCGAATCCCTGCGGAACTGGCGCCGCTGTGTGCGGCGCGCGGGGTCGCGGCGGTGCGCTTGCAGGTGCAGGACGACGGCTGCGGCATGGACGCAAGCACCCGCGCCCGCATTTTCGAGCCCTTTTTTACCACCAAGCAAGTCGGCAGCGGCACCGGCCTGGGTTTGTCGGTGGTGCTGGGCATCGTGCAGGCGCACGGCGGCGTCATCGAGGTCGACAGCGCACCTGGCGCGGGCACCACATTCACCCTCTATTTCCCTGCCATGGCAGCGCCGCCAGCGCCTGCTGCTTCACTTGCTGTGCAAAAGCATGACGCCGTTGAAGGCACAATGGCTGCCAGCGCCGCTGCCGATTTTCGAGCAGCCCACACCGTGGAGCCTACTGACATGGCCGACACCACAAGCGATAATCCGCGTCATATTTTGTATCTCGACGACGACGACGCGCTGGTGTTTCTGGTGCGTCGCCTGCTCGAGCGGCGCGGCTACAAAGTCAGCGCCTTCACCGACCAGGCGCAGGCCATTGAAGCCGTGCGCCGCCAGCCCGACGGCTTTGATCTGCTGCTGAGCGACTACAACATGCCCGGCATGTCGGGGCTGGACGTGGCGCGGGCGGTGCTGGCCATCAACCCGGCGCTGTCGGTGGCGCTGGCATCGGGGTATATCACCGACGAATTGCAGTCGAGCGCGCTGGCCGCCGGCGTGCGCGAAGTGGTCTTCAAGACCGACGCGGTAGAACAATTTTGTGAGGTGGTGGCGCGTCTGGCGCGGCCGAAGCCGATCTGAGAGGTCGGCCAGCGCGAGCCGGCGGCGCTGGCGCGTGCCGGGCGGTTTGATCTGCAACTGCGCGGGCAGGCATTTGGTCAAGCCGCGCCGGGTGGCAAGCACTGGCGCACCGTCTGCGCCAGCGCCTTGATGCCGCTGCGGATGTGCTCGGCGCTGGCGCTGGCGAACGACAGGCGCAGCGTGCGCGGGTCGGCGTGCTGGGCGTAGAACGCGGCGCCGGGCACGAAGGCCACGCCATTTTCCACCGCCTGCGGCAGCAGTTCGACGGCGCTCAGGCCCGCAGGCAGTCGCAGCCACAAAAAAAGGCCGCCGGCGGGCGCGTCCCAGTGCACGTCCAGGCCGCTCATCTGCTCGCGCAGGGCCTCCAGCATGGTCTGGCACTGGCGCTTATAGCGTGCGCGCACGCTGGGCAGGTGACGCTCCAAATAGCCGTCCTTGATGACCTCGAGCGCCAGGCGTTGGTTCAAGCTCGGGGTGTGCAGGTCGGCAGCCTGCTTGGCTTGCAATAGTTTGGGGTAAAGGGCGTCAGGGGCGACGACGAAGCCCAGGCGCAGTCCGGGCGCCAGGATTTTGGAAAACGAACCCAGGTAGATGCAGCCTTCGGGGTGAATGGCGCTCAGGGGCGCCGGCGCGGGCGCGTCGAACCAGAGTTCACCATAGGGATTGTCCTCCACCAGCGGCAGGCCGACGCGGTGGGCGACCTGCGCCAGCGCCAGCCGTCGCGCCGCGCTCATGCTACGACCGGTCGGGTTTTGAAAGTTCGGCAACACATACAAAAAGCGCGCCGCCGTCGAAGGGGGGTGAACGGGGTCCAGATTGAGTGTGAGCAAGCGACGGCGCTGCGGATCGTCCGCATGATCGGGGCCGCGGTTCAGTTGCTCGAGCAGCGAGTCTACAGCGACGCCTTCGGCGTCGCTGGCCACGCCCTCGATCGATGGCTCCATGGACGCAAAGGCTTGCAAAGCGCCCAGGTGGGTTGGGTTCTCCACCAGCACCCGGCTGCCGGCATCGAGCAAAACCTTGCTCACCAAATCCAATCCTTGCTGGCTGCCGGTGGTGATCAGCACCTGAGCCGGATTGACCGCCCACGGCAGACTGGCCGCCACCCATTCGCGCAGCGGCGCATAGCCCGCGCTGTCGGCGTATTGCAGGGCGGCGCGGCCGTGTTCTACCCCATGACCGCGCAGCACGCGCTCGCAGGCGACGGCAAACGCATCGACGGCAAAGCTATTGAGCTCGGGCAGGCCGCCGGCCAGGCTGACAACGCCGGGTTTCTCGGTCAACTGCAGGATTTCACGGATCAGCGACAGGCTCATCCGTTCATTGCGGCGGGCCAGAATCCAGGGGAAAGGCGGCAGCGCGTTCATCGGCAATCCTTGCAATTCGTCTGAATACAATCGGGGTCAGATTCCAATTATTCCAAGCATCAGGCAGCGAGCACGCCGACATGGCCCGACTTCCCCGACTCACGGTGCCCGGTTATGCGCACCACCTGATCCAGCGCGGCAACAACCGGCAGCCCATTTTCGCGCGGCCTGACGATTATCGGCATCTGCTGGCCTTGCTGGCCGAGAATGCGGCCAAGTTTCGGGTCGCGATTCACGCCTATGTGCTGATGAGCAACCACTTTCACCTGTTGGCTACACCCGAGACCAGCGACGGACTGCCGCAGATGATGCAGGCCTTGGGGCGGCGCTACGTGCGCTATTTCAACGACTGCCAGAGCCGCAGCGGCACTTTGTGGGAAGGGCGTTATCGCTCGACGCTGATCGAATCCGAGCGCTACCTGCTGGTTTGCATGGCTTACATCGACCTCAATCCAGTGCGCGCGGGCCTGACGGCGCAGGCGCAAGACTATCCCTGGTCGAGCCACGCGCACTACATCGGGCAGCGGCTCGACCGGCTCATCACGCCGCATCCGCTGGCCTGGTCGCTGGGAAACACGCCTTTTGCCCGCGAGGCGGCCTATGCCGATCTGGTGCGCGCCGGTCTGGGGTCCGAGCAGCAAACGGTGCTGACCCGCTCGACCCTGAGCGGCTGGGCCCTGGGCGGGCCGGATTTCGTTGCCGATCTGCAACGGCGCACCGAGCGCCGGATCAGCCCCATGCGCGCCGGCCGACCGCTCCTGAAAGCCAAGGAGCCGCATTCCATGCAAGCTGACTGCAAAGAATCGAGTTTGAAAAAAAATGGAAATCCAATGAAAGAAAGCAACACATGAGTTTTCTTAATCAGCTCAAGCAACAGGCGCAATCGCTGCAGGCGCAGCAGGGCGCGCAGATCAAGGATCTGGAGGCCAACACCGCTGTGACCGAGCTTGCCTGCAAGACCGTTTGGCACTATTTCGCCGATCTGCCACGCCAGCTCAACGTGATCGAGCCCGCCGCAGCGGCGCTGAGTCTGGACGGCAAGACACCGTGGCCGGCGATGAAGCAGACCGACTTTCGCTTCGATGCGCGCAAGAAAATGCTGCGCGACAGGGAAGTGTTTGACTACCTCGTGCTGGGCTGGCGGCTGGCGCCGCGCGACGGCACCGCAGGCAAGTCCCGCGTGAAGGTGAACTTTCCTCCCGACCTGGAGCGGGTCGAGCGCCGCTTGCGTGCCGCTCATGTGCCGTATGAACGGCAGGAGCTGCGTCACCCTGAGACCAACGGCTTGCAGTCCATCGTGTTCGAGTACGAATGGGCTGCGAACGCCAGCGTGCTCGTGACGGCCGAGCACGACATCGCCATGTTGCAGTTCCGGCTGGCGGGCGTCAACGGACTGGAGATCGTGAAAACCAGCTACCGTGCGGACCAGATCCATCACGCGGTGCTGGACGAGTTGGCAAAGCTCATCGTGAGCGAGTCGAGCTGCTTTCTCTGAGTGTTCGCCGTGCTGCCAGCAGGGGACGGAACGGGGTATGGATTTCAGTTTTCTTAATCTGTCCCCGATTTATTGAAAATTGATTTTTAAGGCAATTAATTGGAATCTGACCCCGATTAAAAGTTTTGAAAATTTTGCTGTGGCGCACTAGAATCGAGCGCTCCGTTTTTTGCCCCCACCGAGAAGGAAGCGCCATGACCACGGCAGCCGAACAGCAGCAACTCCAGCAACAAGGTCTGTACGACCCGGCGCATGAGCACGACGCTTGTGGCGTGGGCTTCGTGGCCCATATCAAGGGCGAAAAGAGCCATGCGATCGTCCAGCAGGGCCTGAAGATTCTGGAAAACCTGGACCACCGGGGTGCCGTGGGCGCCGATGCGCTGATGGGCGACGGTGCCGGCATTTTGATCCAGTTGCCCGATGCGCTGTACCGCGAGGAAATGGCCGCGCAGGGCATTGCGCTGCCTGCGTCCGGCGAATACGGTGTGGGCATGATCTTCATGCCCAAGGAACACGCTTCGCGTCTGGCCTGCGAGCAGGAAATGGAGCGCGCCATCGCCGCCGAAGGCCAGGTGCTGCTGGGCTGGCGCGACGTGCCGGTGAACCGGGACATGCCGATGTCGCCCACCGTGCGCAAAAAGGAGCCCATCCTGCGCCAGGTGTTCATCGGCCGCGGCAACGACGTGATCGTGCAGGACGCGCTGGAGCGCAAGCTGTACGTGATCCGCAAGACCGCCAGCGCCCACATCCAGTCGCTCGGCCTCAAGCACAGCAAAGAGTATTACGTGGTGAGCATGAGCAGCCGCACCGTGATCTACAAGGGCTTGCTGCTGGCCGATCAGGTCGGCACTTACTACAAGGACTTGCAAGACACCCGCTGTGTTTCCGCCCTGGGTCTGGTGCACCAGCGCTTCTCCACCAACACCTTTCCGGAGTGGCCGCTGGCCCACCCGTACCGTTATGTGGCGCACAACGGCGAGATCAACACCGTCAAGGGCAATTACAACTGGATGAAGGCGCGCGAGGGCGTGATGGCCTCGCCGGTGCTGGGCGCCGACCTGCAAAAGCTGTACCCGATCAGCTTCGCCAACCAGTCCGACACCGCCACCTTCGACAACTGCCTGGAGCTGCTGACCATGGCGGGTTACCCGCTGGCGCAGGCCGTGATGATGATGATCCCCGAGCCCTGGGAGCAGCACAGCACCATGGACGAGCGCCGCCGGGCTTTCTACGAATACCACGCGGCGATGATGGAGCCCTGGGACGGCCCGGCCTCCATCGTCTTCACCGACGGGCGCCAGATCGGCGCCACGCTGGACCGCAACGGCCTGCGCCCCTCGCGCTACTGCATCACCGACGACGACATGGTCATCATGGGTTCCGAGTCGGGCGTGCTGCCGGTGCCGGAAAACAGGATCGTGCGCAAGTGGCGCCTGCAGCCCGGCAAGATGTTCCTGATTGATCTGGAACAGGGCCGCATGATCGACGACGAGGAGCTCAAAGCCAACCTCGCCAACAGCAAGCCCTACAAGCAGTGGATCGAGAACCTGCGCATCC
>BBPD01001927.1_pt2 | contig 10878 bp, 7 predicted proteins | sample 1344911 | NCBI WGS metagenome assembly BBPD01 (sample SAMD00019088, study PRJDB2971) | groundwater metagenome | biome: freshwater biome; feature: mineral spring; material: ground water | place: USA: CA, Sonoma | collected 2011-09 | depth surface m
GCCAGAGCCAGAGCGTGCCGCGCTGCCACCGACTCCACAGCTCTTGTCGGCCTCTGGCGGCGCGCCAAGCGCGCTTGCAAGCGAAGTCCAAACGCCTATCCCGCAGCCCGCGCTTGCACGCACGGTCCACGCAGACGCGCCGCGAGCTGCGGCGCGGCAGGTGCAGGACATTGACGACGACATCGACGTCAGCGACACGATAGACGTCGACTTGTTCCCCATTTTCGCCGACGAAGCACAGGAACTGTTGCCGCGCCTGGCCGCTGCTTTGCGTCAGTGGAAGGCGCAGCCGGACCACAGCATCGCCCGTGCCGAGGTATTGCGCCATCTGCACACCCTCAAGGGCAGTGCTCGTCTGGCCGGTGCCTTGCGACTGGGTGAGATGGCGCACCGGCTTGAGACCTTGGCCGAGCGGCTCGGGTCTGAACTGCAGCCGGATACCGATCTGGAGCCTTTGCAAACGGCGTTTGACGCGATCGACGCCCGCTTCAACTGGCTGCGCCGCAGCGATTCCGAGTCGCCCGGGGTGCTCCTGGTCGTTCCCGAGCAGCCCAGCGCTGCGGTCGCTGCGGCCGTTGCGGTCGCACCCCTTTCGGCGCTGGCCGGCCTGCCGTTGGCGCAAGCGCCCGCCACCGTGAGTGCGCGCCCCGGTGCAGCGGTGCGCGTGCGCCCAGAACTGCTGGATCGGTTGGTCAACCAGACTGGCGAACTCATCAGCAGTCGCGCGCGCATGGAGTCTGAACTGCTGAGTCTGCGCGGGTCGCTGCAAGACCTGAGCGGCAATCTGGAGCGCTTGCGCCATCAACTGCGCGAGATCGAGCTGCAGGCCGAAACGCAGATGCAGTCGCGGCTGGCACAGGCGCGCGACGCCGAGCTGTCGTTTGACCCGCTGGAGTTTGACCGCTTCACCCGGGTGCAAGAACTCACCCGCATGATGGCCGAGTCGGTCAGCGACGTGGCCACCGTGCAGCGCAACCTGCAGCGCGCCGCGCAGAGCACAGAAGACAGTCTGGTGGCGCAGGCGCGGCTGACGCGCGAGCTGCAGCGCGACCTGTTGCGCACCCGCATGGTGGAATTCGAAGGCATTTCCGAACGCCTGTACCGCGTGGTGCGACAAGCCGCCAAGGAAACGGGTAAGCAGGTGAGGCTAGACATCAGCGGCGGCGGTATCGAAATGGATCGCGGCGTGCTCGACCGCATGACCACCGCTTTTGAGCACTTGCTGCGCAACAGCGTGGTGCACGGCATCGAGTTGCCCGAAGTCAGGCGGGCGGCGGGCAAAGCGGCCGAGGGACGCATAGACATCATGCTCAAACACGAGCTCAACGACGTATCGGTCGTGTTCCAGGACGACGGCGCCGGCTTGGACCTGGCGCTGCTGCGCGAGAAGGCCGAGGCCCAAGGCTTCATTGTGCCGGGCGCGCCCTTGAGCGATCAACAGGCGGCCGATCTGGTGTTTGCCTGCGGGCTGAGCACCGTGGCCCAAGTCACGGCGCTGGCCGGCCGCGGCGTCGGCATGGACGTGGTGCGCTCCGAAGTGATAGCGCTGGGCGGACGCATCGAGACCGGCTCCCAGGCGGGGCTGGGTACGCGCTTCAAGTTGGTGCTGCCGCTGACCACCGCTGTCACGCAGGTGGTGATGTTGCGCGCCGGGGAGCTCACACTGGGTGTGCCTTCGCATCTGGTCGAGTTGGTGCGCCGCATCAGCAGCACCGAGTTGGCTCAGGCCTACGCCAGCGCTACGCTGCGCGCGGGCGAGCAAGAGCTGGCGTTTTACTGGGCCGGCGCCTTGTTGCAGTCGTCGCCGCATTCGTATCAGACCCCTGGGCGCAGCCATGCGGTGGTGATTTTCCGCAGTGCTGCGCAGCGCGTGGCGCTGCACGTCGATGAGGTGCTGGGCAACCAGGAAGTGGTGGTGAAAAACCTCGGGCCGCAGTTGGCGCGTTTGCCTGGGCTGGCCGGCATCGCCTCGCTGGCATCGGGTGCGGTGGCTCTGATCTACAACCCGGTGGCGCTGGCCGCTGTGTATGGCAGCCGGGTGCCCGCCTGGGTGCACAACCAGCAGCCGTCGGCCGTGCCGCACAGACGGGCCGAGTCGTCAGCCGCTTCGGTGCCGAGTTCGGTGCCGCTGGTGCTGGTGGTAGACGACTCGATCACCGTGCGCCGCGTCACGCAGCGACTGCTGCTGCGCGAGGGCTATCGGGTCGCTCTGGCCGCCGACGGTCTGCAAGCGATCGAACGCATGCAGCAAGAGCGCCCGACGGTGGTCTTGTCTGACATCGAGATGCCGCGCATGGATGGCTTCGATCTGGTGCGCAACATTCGCAACGACCCCCGGCTGGCGGCCCTGCCGGTGATCATGATCACCTCGCGCATGGCCGAAAAGCACCGGGAACACGCCCGCGCCCTGGGGGTTGACCATTACCTGGGCAAACCTTATGCGGAGGACGAGTTGCTGGGCCTGCTGGCGCATTACGTGCACCACGCCGCGCTGGCGGGCTGAGCGGCCAAGCGCGCAGCGCGTGGTCTTCAGTCAGGCGGGTTCAGGGCGTCGTTCGGGATCGGACGGGGCTTGCCCTGCGCGTCGACGGCTACGTAAGTCAGGCTGGCTTCGGTCACCTTGACGTAGCGGCCCTGGGCCGAAAAGCGTTCGGCAAAGACCTCGACCTGGACCGTGATCGAGCTGTTGCCGACGCGGCTGACGTGGGCGAAAAAGCTCAGGATGTCGCCCACCCGCACCGGCTGCTTGAAAATGAACTGGTTGACCGCCACCGTGACAAAACGCCCGCGCACGTAGCGTGCCGGCAGCACGGCGCCAGCCAGGTCGACCTGCGCCATCACCCAGCCGCCGAAAATATCGCCGTTCGGGTTGCAGTCGGCCGGCATCGGAATGACTTTGAGCACCAGTTCGCGGTCGTGCGGCAGGCTGGTTTGGGCGTTCGGGTGGGGTTGGCTGGACATGGGCACAATCGGTGGACAATGGTTCCGATTGTCCCGCATGCGCCAAGACCGCAGTTCGCCCGCACCTGAGGGTCCTGACGCCACCTTGCTGCGCAGCGCCAGCGCTGCCAGGGCCGCGCGCCGCAGCGACTGGGACACACTCAAGCGTCTGTTGCCTTACCTGTGGCAGTACAGGCTGCGCGTGCTGCTGGCGTTGGGCTTCATGGTGGCGGCCAAGATGGCCAACGTCAGCGTGCCCTTGCTGCTCAAGCAACTGGTCGACGGCATGAACATTGCGCCTGGCAGCGCGCAGGCGCTGCTGGTGGTGCCGGTGGGCCTGTTGCTGGCGTACGCCGGCTTGCGTTTGTCCACTGCCGTATTCACCGAGCTGCGCGAACTGGTGTTTGCCAAGGCCACCGAAGGCGCGACGCGCAGCATCGCCTTGCAGGTGTTTGGCCATTTGCATGCACTCAGTCTGCGCTTTCACTTGGAGCGCCAGACCGGCGGCATGACGCGCGACATCGAACGCGGCACGCGCGGCGTGCAGTCGCTCATCTCCTACTCGCTCTACAGCGTGCTGCCGACCTTGATCGAAGTTGCCCTGGTGCTGGCGCTGCTGGGCACCTTGTTCGACCTGGGCTACGTCTGGATCACGCTGCTTGCCCTGCTGGTCTACATCAGCTACACCGTGCTGGTGACCGAATGGCGCATGAAGCTGCGGCGCGAAATGAACGCGTACGAGTCCGTCAGCCAAAGCCGCGCGATCGACTCCTTGCTCAACTACGAAACGGTCAAATACTTCAACAACGAGGCCTTCGAGGCGCGCCGCTACGACGCTGCACTGGAGCAGTTGCGCCGCGCGCGCATCAAGACACAGACCACTTTGTCCATGCTCAACGCCGGCCAGCAACTGGTGATTGCGGTCGCGCTGCTGCTGATGCTCTGGCGCGCCACCCAGGGCGTGGCCGAGGGCCGGTTGACGCTGGGCGATCTGGTGATGGTCAATGCCTTCATGATCCAGCTCTACATTCCGCTGGGCTTTCTGGGCGTGCTGTACCGCGAAATCAAGCAAAGTCTGACCGATTTGGACCGGATGTTTTCCTTGCTCGAGCAAGAGCGAGAAGTCGCCGATCGAGCGGGCGCGCCGGCGCTGCTGTGCCGCGGCGCGCCGACGCTGCGCTTTGAGAACGTGCGTTTTTCCTACGAACCAGGGCGAGAAATCCTGCATGGCCTGAGCTTTGAAATTCCAGCCGGGCAGACGGTGGCCGTGGTCGGCCCCTCGGGTGCGGGAAAGTCCACTCTGGCGCGCCTGCTCTACCGCTTCTACGACGTCAGCAACGCCGCACAAGGTGGGCGCATCTGCATCGACGGGCAAGACATTCGCGCTGTCACGCAGGCCAGTCTGCGCCAGGCGATCGGTATCGTGCCGCAGGACACGGTGTTGTTCAACGACAGCATCGAATACAACATCCGGTACGGCCGCCCCGAGGCCGGCCACGCCGAGGTGGTGCAGGCGGCGCAGGCGGCGCACATTCACGACTTCATCAGCAAACTGCCGCTGGGCTATGACACCACCGTGGGCGAGCGCGGCCTCAAGCTCTCAGGGGGTGAGAAGCAGCGGGTGGCGATCGCCCGCACCTTGTTGAAAAATCCGCCCATCATGATTTTCGATGAGGCCACTTCGGCGCTGGATTCGGCCAACGAGCGCGCTATCCAGGCCGAACTCAGAAACGCAGCGCGCGACAAGACCACGCTGGTGATTGCACACCGACTGTCCACCGTGGTCGACGCGCACGAGATTTTGGTGCTCGAGCGCGGCCAGATCACAGAGCGTGGCACGCATGCGGCGCTGCTGGCTCAGGGCGGGGTTTACGCCGGCATGTGGGCGCTGCAGCAAGCGGCCAGCGCGTAGCGGGCCGGGCTTGTGCCGGGCCGGCATAAAACAGCGAATTGATCTTGCCCGCGCGGCACAAAGTGCGGGCTCCTCGCATACACTTAACCGCTGCTGCCAGCAGGCTTTCGTGTTGCTCCCAACTGAATATCCATGTCCCTCATTCCCGCCACCATCCTCACCGGTTTTCTGGGTTCGGGCAAAACCACCTTGCTCAAGCGCGTGCTGAGCGAGGCGCACGGCCAGAAGATCGCGGTGATCGAAAACGAGTTCGGCGAAGAAAACATAGACCACGAGATTTTGGTCGCCGACACGAACGAAAACATCATTCAGATGAGCAACGGCTGCATCTGCTGCACCATTCGCGAAGACTTGCGCGCCACCTTGCAAGACCTGGCGCAGCGGCGACGCAAAGGCGAGCTCGATTTTGAGCGCGTGGTGATCGAAACCACCGGCTTGGCCGATCCGGGGCCGGTGGCGCAGACGTTCTTCATGGACGACGAGGTCGCCGAGCAGTATCTGCTTGATTCCATCCTGACGCTGGTAGACGCCAAGCACGCCGCCGAGCAGCTCAACGAACGCCAGGAAGCGCGCCGACAAGTCGGCTTCGCCGACCAGATTTTCATCAGCAAAGCCGACCTGGTGAGCGCGGCTGAGCTCGACGCGCTCACCCATCGCCTCAAGCACATGAATCCGCGCGCACCGATGCGCGCGGTGCATTTCGGCGCGGTAGCACTCAGCGAGGTGTTCGATCTGCGCGGCTTCAACCTGAATGCCAAGCTCGACATAGACCCCGATTTTTTGCGCGCGCTCGAGCATGAGCATGAGCACCCCCCGCATGAGCACGCGCACGGCGCGCACTCTCAGCACGAGACGCCTTGTTCGCACCCGTCACATCAGGACGGCCACGCTGCTGCGCACCACCACCATCACGACGACGATGTCAAGAGCTTCGTCTATCGCGCCAGCAGGCCATTCAACCCGGCCAAGCTGGAAGATTTTCTGGGCGCCATCGTGCAGGTCTATGGGCCGCGCATGTTGCGTTACAAAGGTGTACTCGACATGGATGGCACCGAGTGCAAGGTGATTTTCCAGGGCGTGCACCAGCTCATGGGCAGCGACCTCGGCGCGCCCTGGGCCCCGGGCGAAGAGCGCGTGAGCAAAATGGTGTTCATCGGCATTGATTTGCCGCGCGACATACTGGTACAGGGCTTGGATCAGGCTTTGCTCTGAACTCTAGACCGCAAGAAGGAACGTATCGTGCTCTTTGTCTCGCTGCTCCAACAACTGGGGTTTCCCTCGGGTGCTGTTTTGTCTGCCAGCCCGTCGCCATCGTTAGAATCGCGGCCCAAGTCACCAGCGCCATCAGCCCTCGTGCAAGATGCCCCGTTTGCTGTCTCAACCCCAGAGCCGACGCCCCCAGGTGCGCACAGGAGATCCGTTGTGAAAATCCCGGCCAGCCCGAACACCAAAAAAAGCCCAGCCACATCCGTTGCGGCAGAGGTCGAGATGGTCGCTGCTGACCCGGGCGTGCCGTCGACTCCAGCCGCCGCTGCCACGCGGCCGAAAAAAGCGGCCCATGCGCCGACGGTAAAAGCTGCAACGGCGCCTGGGCGCGCAGCCGGCAGCGCATCCCCTGTCTTGGCCCCGTCGGAGCCAGCGCTGGCTGCCAGCCCTGCCGCTGCGGCCGAAGCCGCAGCGCTGTCGTCGTTCGAGCCTACGCCGCGGCCGCTGGGCAAGCGGGCGGCAAAAAAAATCATGCTCGAGCAGATGACGCAGGCTGCTGTGCTGCCGACCCATGCCGCCAATGCCGCCAAGGCCACTTTTTCCACCATGAATTCACGTGCTTCGATGACCCCTGCCGCATTCACCCCTGCGCTTCCGAAAGACCTGCTGCGGGCCGACAATTGGAAAAGCCTACCGCTTGAGCAGTTGACCGATCAAGACGTGCTCGCCATGCCGGACAGCGAATACATGAGCGAATTGCAACTGGCGTTCTTTCGCCGCAAGCTCTGTCAGCTCAAAGACGGCATCTTGGCCAACGCCGGTGAAACCACCGAACATCTGCGTGAGGATGCGGCCGTGGTGCCCGATCCGGCCGACCGCGCCACCATTGAGGAAGAGCACGCGCTGGAGCTGCGAACCCGCGACCGCGAGCGCAAGCTGCTGAAAAAGATCGAGCAAGCGATTGCCCGCATCGACTCGGGTGACTACGGTTATTGTGACGAAACCGGCGAGATCATAGGCGTGGGCCGCCTGATTGCGCGTCCGACCGCCAGTTTGTCGCTCGAAGCGCAGCAGCGTCGCGAGCTCAAGCAAAAGATGTTTGGCGACTGAGTCCCATTCGGCCTCTACGGTTTTGGTTTTCCCCTGACGCTCCATGTCCAAGGAAGATTCAAACGGCGGTTTTCTGTCCAAGGTGATGCGCTTCGTGCGTCACCCCACCACCCGCTGGGCCGATCTGGACACCCGGTCGGTCGAAGGCGAGAGCGTCCACACCAAGGAGGCGCTCAAAAGCCTGGTCGAGCGCAAGCGGCGCAACGATTTTGTGCGCAAGCGCGAATTTGACGCGCTGCGAAAAATCCGCAGTCGCAACGATCAGTCTGGCACCGAGCGCGGCGTGCGGCCCTCTTTTTTCCAGAGCAGTCTGCCGTCTCGGCCCGACGATCGGGCGCAGACGCTGAAAAAAATCGACGATATCGAAGCCCAGATGTCGATGCAGTGGTGGAAAACCAAGGCGCCGGAATCCCTTCTCAGCAGCGGTTCACAGAGCAGCACCCAGGCCAAGGCATGGGACGGACGCGAGCGCCGGCGCAGACAGCAGGCCGGCGAGGCCGAATCGGGCCCTCTGAGCGAGCCTGAGGAAGGCGAGCACAGGGGGGGCGAGGCGGCGCTGCGTCAGCCCGCAAGCGCTCAGAGCAGCACGCCGTCACCGGCGCCTGCTGCGGCCACAGCGGCGCTGCGCACCGGACTGATGGCAGCCACTGCGCCGGGCGCGGACGGTCGGCAGCAGTCGGCCTTTTCCGCCTCCGAGTTGTACGCGCTGGACGTGCAAGAAATCATGCAGGATCCCGAGATCGAGGAGGCTGCGATTCGCTTTGCCAACGGCGACGACGCGGCCGCCGAACAAGGGCTGTTGCAGGCCTTGGGCGTCGGGGGCGTGCGGGCCGATCAGCCCAATGACTGGCTCACTTTGTTTGACTTGTACCGCGCCACCGGGCAGATGGCGCCGTTTGAGAGCCGTGCGGTCGAATTCGTCAATCGCTTCCACCGTTCGGCGCCGCAGTGGTACGACCTGCCGGCCATCGTGCGGGGCTTGAGCGGCAAGCGCGTCCAGGCGGCGCCAGACAAGCGGCGCACAGCCTGGGTGTGCGAACCCACGCTCGACGCGCATGCGGTCGGCACGCTGCAAAGTGTGCTGTTGCGCACCAGCCAGCCCTGGGTGCTGGACTGGTCGCCGCTGGAGTTGATCGACCTCAAGGCCGCGCGCGCGCTGCTCGGCATTTTCACCCTCTGGGGCGACCAGGACGTGACACTGTGCTTTTTGGGTGCCGCTTGCCTGCGCGAACGGCTCAAGGCCCAGACCCCTTCGGGCCGCCGCGATGTCGAACAACTGTGGTGGGAGCTGCGCCTGACGGTGCTGCGGGCCATGAACTGCCCGGACGAGTTCGAGTTGACCGCGCTCGATTTTTGCGTCACCTACGAAGTCTCACCGCCGAGCTGGGAGGCGCCGCGCTGCCATTTCCAGTCCTTGTTGTCCGATGCGACGATCGAGCAGGTCCAGACCGTGCTGGGCGAGAGCACGTTTGAGTCGGCTCCATCGACCCAGCCAGCCGGTGGCGACACGTTAGAGCCGAAGTCCGGCTTCAACCAACTCGGGCTGGTGGAGCTCTCGGGCGAAATCCGGGGTGACCCGCAGGATACGCTGGCAGCACTCGAGCAGCGGCTGCAACAGGCGGACGTGCTGATCATCTCTTGCCGGCACCTGATCCGGGTCGACTTTTCCGCCGCCGGCACCTTGCTGAACTGGGTCGCGCTCCAGCAGGGTGCTGGCCGCCAGGTTCAGTTTGTCGAAGTACACCGCCTGGTGGCGGCGTTTTTTCACGTCATTGGCATCTCCGAATACGCCAAAGTGGTGCTGCGTAACGACTGAGCCGACTCAACTGAACTTGCATTGATGGAATCATTTCACGGAACCACCATCGTCTGCGTGCGGCGTCTGCGTCCCGAGGGGGCGCAGGTTGCCATTGGCGGTGACGGTCAGGTCACGCTGGGCCAGATCGTCGTCAAGGGCACGGCACGCAAGGTGCGCAAGCTCTACCGGGATCAGGTGCTGGTCGGTTTTGCCGGCGCCACCGCCGACGCCTTTACCCTGTTCGAGCGCTTCGAGGCCAAGCTGGAAAAGCATCAGGGCCACCTGACACGCGCGGCCATAGAACTCACGCGCGACTGGCGCACCGACCGCGTGCTGCGTCGTCTGGAGGCCATGCTGGCGGTGGCGGATCACAGCGCGGCCCTCATCATCACCGGCAACGGTGACGTGCTCGAGCCTGAACACGGCATTGTCGCCATCGGTTCCGGCGGCGCGTACGCGCAGGCGGCGGCCAAAGCGCTGCTCGACCACACCGAGCTCAGCGCCGAGGACGTGGTGCGCCAGTCGCTTGCCATTGCCGGGCAGTTGTGCATTTACACCAACATGAATCACACCATAGAGGTGTTGCGTTGAACGTTCAGTCTGACCCTCATCCCAGCCCCATGACACCGCAGGAAATCGTCAGCGAACTCGATCGCTTCATCATCGGCCAGCAAGCGGCCAAGCGCGCGGTGGCGATTGCCTTGCGCAACCGCTGGCGGCGCCAGCAGGTGGATGAAAAATTGCGCGTCGAGATCACGCCGAAGAACATTTTGCTGATCGGCCCGACCGGGGTCGGCAAGACCGAGATCGCGCGCCGCCTGGCGCGGCTGGCCGATGCGCCCTTCATCAAGGTCGAGGCGACCAAGTTCACCGAGGTCGGCTACGTCGGCAAGGACGTCGATTCCATCATTCGCGACCTGGCCGAAGTGGCCGTCAAGCAAACGCGCGAAATTGAAATGCGCAAACAGCGTGTGCGTGCCGAAGACGCGGCCGAAGAACGCATTCTGGACATTCTGATTCCGCCGCCACGCCCGGCAGGCGCAGACGCGAACGCGCAGCCCCCGGCGCAGGGCGCGGCGCGCCAGAGCTTTCGCAAGAAATTGCGCGAAGGTCAACTCAACGAGCACGAGATCGAGCTCGACCTGGTCGAGCCGCGCGCGGCGATGGAGATCATGGGCCCGGCTGGCATGGAGGCCATGGCCGAGCAACTGCGTGGCATGTTCAGCCAATGGGGGCAGGAGCGCAAACGCAGGCGCAAGCTCAAAATTGCCGAGGCGATGCAGTTGTTGATCGACGAGGAAGCCGGAAAACTGGTCAACGAAGAAGAAATCAAGACCCGTGCGCTGCACAACGCCGAGCAAAACGGTATCGTCTTCATCGATGAGATCGACAAAGTGACCTCGCGCAGCGACAGCGGCAGCGCCGAAGTTTCGCGTCAGGGCGTGCAGCGCGACTTGCTGCCGCTGGTCGAAGGCACGGCGGTTTCGACCAAATACGGCACGCTCAAGACCGACCACATTTTGTTTATCGCCAGCGGGGCTTTTCATCTGGCCAAACCGAGCGACCTGATTCCCGAGTTGCAGGGTCGTTTTCCGATTCGGGTCGAGTTGCAGCCGTTGACGGTGGACGATTTCGAGGCCATTTTGACGCAAACCCATGCTTCGCTGGTGCGTCAGTACCAAGCCCTGCTGGCCACCGAGGGCGTGCAGATCGAATTCACCCCCGCTGGGATAAGACAACTGGCGCAGATCGCCTGCGACGTCAACGAGCGTACCGAAAACATAGGTGCACGCCGCCTGTCCACGGTGATGGAGCACTTGCTAGACGAGGTCAGCTTTGGTGCCACCGGCTTGCAGGGACAGACCATCACAGTCGATGCCGGCTACGTAGACCGGCGTCTGGCCGAGCTCAG
>BBPD01007249.1_pt1 | contig 10877 bp, 11 predicted proteins | sample 1344911 | NCBI WGS metagenome assembly BBPD01 (sample SAMD00019088, study PRJDB2971) | groundwater metagenome | biome: freshwater biome; feature: mineral spring; material: ground water | place: USA: CA, Sonoma | collected 2011-09 | depth surface m
AGTATTATTAAAAAAAGAAAATAGAGTTGACCCTATTTATCCTGAATAACAACGAGCTTGCAAGTAGAATCTCAGCTATTGTTTATTTTATTATTTATTGCCATTTGCATTATCTCGCAGTCCACTCTTTGCCTCTGAAAAGCTTGCCTGCCCCAGTCCCGATGCTTCTTGGGATAGGCAAGGGTGCGAGATTTTTATGCAGACTGGGCATAATTAGTGATATAATGCAAAATAATGGGGGGTGATTTTTATGAAAGAATCAATGATAAAACTACAAATAGAAAGTCTTGAGCAGCAGATGAAAGTTTTAAAATCTAAAATAGTTCTGCCTAAAAAAGAAAAAACCTTATCAACCATGTATGGAATTTTTGAAGGCAAGATGGACATGTCTTTAGAAGAAATTAAGGAATATGAATATTCCTTTGAGAGTAAGATATGACCTATGTTGTAGATACCCATATACTTATCTGGTTTTTAGATAAGAACAAGAGACTGAATCCCCGTCATTACCAAATACTGATTGATAAAAATAATAACTTTGTCCTGCCTGTAATTGTATTGGTAGAAATCAAACACCTTATTTCTTTAAAACGAATAAAAATAACTTTTGAAGAGATTATAAACTATCTCGGCGAGTCTGATAATTGTATTATTTATCCGGTGGATGAAGATGTTGTTGAGAAAATGCCGGAAGGACTTAATATTCATGATGCTTTGATTGTTGCAACGGGGTTTGTCTATAAAAATATGCTTGGGGAAGATGTAATGTTGCTCACCGAAGACGAGGAAATTATAAAAGCCGCTGTTTTTCCTGTTATTTAACCTATCATGTCATGTCCTGCTTTTATATAGACAATAAAGAGATGTGAAAATTATCTCGACCTTATTAAAGAGTAAACCCTATAATTTACCCCAATTAGAAATAAACCCCGTTAAAAATAAATCTCTAAAATGGCGGATATTACTTATAACACCATTATTAAAATTTGAATTGGAGGCTACTTATAATTCCCCTTTTGTAAATGGGAATAAATTGGTATTTTGTTCTTATGTTGGAATTTCAGGATAAAAAATGAAGATAAGAAGGATTCTTGCATACCACAGGATAATGCAAGGGAAAAGCCCTTTGTGTGTTTCACCCGATATGTTTTTATGGCAGATGCAGTACTTGAAAAAAAAGAATATCAGTGTAGGAACACTTTCTGAATATCTTGCAAAAGATGTAGATGTATGCCTTACATTTGATGACGGCTGGGAAGACAATTTTAAGAATGCACTTCCTATTATAAAAAGATTTGGTTTTAACCTGACAATTTTTCTTACCCTCAGGCAGATAGGGGCAAAAAATTACCTTGACTGGGACATAATAAGACAAATGGTCAAAGAGAAAGTAGAAATCGGTTCGCATACAATATCACACCCAAAACTTACCCGCATTCCGGTTGATGATGCAAAAAAAGAAATATTTCAATCCCGCTCTATACTTGAAGAAAATCTAAAAATACCTGTAAAATATTTCTGTTATCCATCCGGTGATTATAATAAGACAATAGCCGGTCTTGTCCAACAGGCTGGATACCAAGCAGCGGTTATAACTCCTCTTGTTCGTATGCGGGAAAGTGAATTTAGTATGCACAGAGTCGGGATATATGGACATAACGGTAGGCTTGTGTTTAAGATAAAACTTTTCGGGATATACAGATAGATGTTAAAAATGTTAAATGTATAGCCTGTTCTGATAATAAAACCAAAGTTTTGTGGAGCAAAAAAAGGTTTTATATAATTTTTTGTAAGGATTATGCCTTATTATTTTTATATCCTCGCAAGGATTTTGTCTACAGCGACAGATTTTCTTGAAAACTATATCCTGTATAAAAAGGTTCAGACTATTAGCTGAAAAAGAAGATAAAGTATGTGCGCTATATGCGGAATTATAAGAAAACAGGGTAGGATTAATATTGAACAGATTCAAAGAATGACCCGTATAATGCATTACAGAGGACCTGATGATGAGGGATATTATATTAATGAAAGCGTAGGACTGGGACACAGAAGACTCAGTATTATTGATATTAAAACAGGGAAGCAGCCCTTTGCAAATGAAAACGGCACAATTTTTCTTATCTGTAACGGAGAAATATATAACTTTAAAAAATTAAGACAAGAACTTGAAAACACAGGACACAATTTTAAGTCAAATTCTGACAATGAGGTAATACTGCACCTGTATGAAGAAAAAGGTGTGGATTGTCTACGGGATTTAAGGGGGATGTTTGCTTTTGCTATATGGAATGGGGACGAAAAACTACTTTTTCTTGCAAGAGACCGTATCGGAGAAAAGCCGCTTGTTTATTTAAGGATTAACGAAGACATCATATTTGCATCAGAAATAAAGTCACTTCTTCTGTACCCTGAAATTAAAAAACAGATAGACATATCTGCACTTGACCTATATCTTACATATCAGGCAGTACCAAGTCCTTCTACAATTTTTAAGGATATAAAAAAACTTCCCCCCTCATCCTATCTGTTGTGGAAAGACGGAAAAGTAAAGATAGAAAGATACTGGGATGTGGATTTTAGTAAAAAAATAAAACTAAAAAGCGAAGAAGAATATGCCGAACTTTTGTGGGAAAAATTGGAAGAGGCTACAAAGCTCAGGATGGTTTCTGATGTTCCGTTAGGAGCATTTTTATCAGGCGGTATTGATTCTTCTGCGGTTGTAGGTGTAATGAGTAAGATTTCATCATCTCCTGTAAAAACATTTTCTATCGGCTTTGATGAAAAAAGTTATAGTGAAACCAAATATGCAAAAATAGTTGCAGAACATTTCGGCACAGACCACCATCAGTTTATCGTTAAGCCAGATATTATAAATATCATGCCTAAACTTATCTGGCATTATAATGAGCCGTTTGCAGACTCCTCAATGGTTGCCACATATTATGTAGCAGAACAGACCAAAAAATATGTAACAGTGGCACTGAACGGAGATGGTGGAGATGAAAGCCTGGCCGGATATACAAGATACTGGCAGACATTGGTTTTTGAAAAAATATACAAAACTTATAAAAACATACCTTTTGGTAAAAATATTTCCGATTTTATATCTTCTAGGTATTGTAAAGGCAGATTATATAGAATTTTAAAATGGTTAAAACAGATAGAAAAAGATGGTTTTTATAGTGCATATACATCGCGGCTTATTATATTTTCACAAGAAGAGAAAAACTATTTATACTCAGAGCGGATGAAACAGGAGCTTTCCGGTTTTGAGCCGTTCAGGTTTATTGAAAAAACATGGGAAAAAGCATCGGGATTAACCCTTCTTGAAAAGATGCTTTACACGGATTTTCATTTTTATCTGCCGGATGTTCTGATGGTTAAAATGGACATAGCAACTATGGCAAATGCACTTGAAGGAAGAAGTCCTTTTCTTGACCATCACATAATAGAAACAATTGCCTCTTTCCCCCCTGAACTTAAATTTAAGGGGGTTTGGTCAAAATATATACTAAAAAAGAAACTTAAAGGTTTTCTTCCTGATAAAATTTTGAAAAGACATAAGATGGGTTTTGGTATTCCGATTGGGGAATGGTTTAAAGGAGAATTGAAAAACTATATCAAGGACATCTTATATTCGGATGAATTTATGAAACGGGGATTTTTCAACCCCGAAAATATAAAAAAAACAGTAGAAGAACACATAAGCGGAAAAGAAAATCATGGTTTAAAAATATGGAGTCTACTATGTCTTGAACTGTGGTGTAGGACCTTTATCTCTACCCCGTAGGTTAAACCTTAGAGGCAAGATAAGAGGTTGAAAAAATGATTAAAAAATATGAGAGTTTATATTTTAGTCTTTGTGATACAATAAAGAAGTGGCATAAGTTTGGCTCACAGAATAAGCAATAAGAAAGAAGGAATATGACTTCTAAAGAAAGGGTAACATTGTTGTTAAAAAGACAGATACCAGATAGGATGGGGCTTTATGAATCTTTCTGGCCTGAGACATTAAGAGATTATTGGCCCAAACAGGGTTATCCGGAAGGCTACCCTAAATTAAACACCCAGCAATGGACATCTATTGAGGCAAAGCCCGAATATTATTTCAATTATGATATTTTTAATTGTGGCGGATGGTTCGATTCGTCATTTTTTCCCGGTAAAAAAGATGTAATAGAAGAAACAGAGCAATGGCAGATAATAAAAGATGGGAATCTTTCTAGGCTTAAATACTGGAAGAATAAATCAGGAACACCGCAACACATGGGTTTTGAAATTACAACACCTGAAAAATGGAAACAATATAAAGAAAACATTATTTACTTAAATATACAAAGGCTTGGCGACATAGAGGCAATAAAGGCAGACATTGTCAATGCAAGATTAAAAGATAAGTTTGTGGTGTTTGGCAATCTTTTTATTTTTGAACTTATGAGAGGAATAATAGGTGATGAAAACTTTTTACCGGCCCTTCTTCTTGAGTCTGAGTGGATAAAAGATTTCTGTCAAACATATCTTGATATGTTTAAGATACACTATGAATATCTTTTTAAGGAGGCTGGTCTTCCTGACGGTATGTTTATATATGAGGATTTCGGTTTTACTAATGGTCTTTTTTGTTCGCCACAAACAATGAAGGAACTGGTTATGCCCTATGAGAAACAGTTGGTTTCATTTTTCCACGATTACGGACTTCCCGTTATTCTTCATTCTTGCGGAGATATAAGAAAGGCAATACCTCTTATCATTGATGCGGGTTTTGATTGTCTTCAGCCAATGGAGGCAAAAGCAGGATGTAATGTTGTAGATATAGCAAAAGAGTATGGCACAAAGATATCGTATATGGGCAATATAAATGTTGTTCCGTTAAGTACAAATGATAAGAAAAAGGTTGAACAGGAGATAGTGCCCAAGATTAAACAATTAAATAAAATGAGGATGCCATACTTTTTCCATTCAGACCATTCTATACCGCCTGATATTACTCTTGATACTTATAAATTTGCCTTAAAACTTTATTATGAATATGGGAGATATGTGTAATGTTTAGAGCATTTTCATATAATAGCAAGACAAAAGAATATTTTTTTGATGTAAATACCGAACAGATAAGGCCTTTCCTTGCTAATCCTGATTGTCTTCTCTGGATAGACATCAGTGAGCCGGATGATGAAGAGGTTGAGTTTTTACTTGAGGTGTTTAATCTTCATCCATTGACAATTGAAGATATTGTTATGCCGAGCAGTAGACCCAAGATAGAAGAGTTTGAAAATTATGCATATCTTGTTACCCGTTCTATGGTTTTAAGCAACGGGGAGATAGAAATAAGAGAACTTAATTTTTGTTTGGGTAAGAATTTTCTTATAAGTACTCATGTTGAAGCAATGGAGTGTATCCAGTCTAACCAGGACAGAGTTTTAAAGAAATCGCCTATTATTACAAGGGGTGCAGATATGTTACTGTATTCTATACTTGATACACTTGTTGACAATTATTTCCCTATTGTAGCAAAGTTTGATGATGCTGTGGATAAATTAACAGATGAACTTTTTGGCGAGCCTACAAACCAGATATTGAGTAAAATATATAATTTAAAGAATCAAGTTCTTATTTTAAGAAGAACAATAGGGATTCAGGCAGATGTTATAAATATTATATCAAGGGGCGACATAGGAATTATCTCCCAGAGTAACACTGTTTATTTTAGAAACATATATGATCACCTGGTAAGGCTAAACGATATTATTGGCACAAGTAGGGATTTAATTACAAGCGCACTTGAAGCATATGTATCTATTGTATCAAACAGACTGAACGATATTATGAAATTCCTTACCATCATTATGACCCTTATGATGCCCGCCACGCTTATTGCAAGTATATACGGTATGAACTTTGAACATATGCCAGAACTTCAGTGGAGGTGGGGGTATCCTGTTGCTCTTGCCTTAATGTTTGTTTTATCAATGACTTTGATTTTTTATTTTAAGAAAAAGAAATGGCTTTAAAGAAAAAAATATGGGTAAAAATATGCGGTATAAAAACCATAAGACATGCGAGAGTTGCTTATAGATATGGCGCAGATGCAATAGGTCTTGTTTTTACAAAAAGTCCAAGAAGAGTGTATTTTAAAAAAGCCAAACAGATTGTTGAAGGCTTGCCTAAAAATATTGGAAAGGTGGGTGTATTTGTAAACCCTACTTTTGAATATATTATGAAGGCAGTTAAAAGGTCGGAAATAACAATGGTTCAATTGCACGGAACAGAAACTTTTGAGTTTTGTAAAAAAATAGATGATGCCATTCCTGTTATAAAAGCAATAAGGATAAAACCAAATCAAAACATTTCTGTACTTAAACCTTATAAACAGTTCATGATAATTTTAGATACTTATTCTCAAAATTTACAGGGAGGAAGCGGAAAGAGTTTTGACTGGGGATTTGCAAAAAGAGCAAGAGAAAAAGGATATAAAATAATTCTGTCTGGAGGGCTTAATCCTGAAAATGTCCAAAAGGCTATAAGGTATGTTAAACCTTTTGGTGTTGATGTATCAAGCGGTGTTGAAAAAATATTGGCCGTAAAAGATGCAGATAAAATAAAAGAATTTTTATCAAACGCAAAAGGCCCGACTGTCGGGAAACGAACACTCAAAACCCTGACACCTGTTTTTTAAAAGATTCTGTTCGAGAAAGATGTATGTGAAAAAAAGTGGCTTGCATATAACTATTCTTATGGGCGGAAATTCAAGTGAAAGAGAAATTTCTCTTATTTCTGGACAAACTGTAAAAGATGCACTTGAAAGAAAAGGATACAGGGTTTCTTGTATAGACCCCGCAAGGGATAATCTTATGGATATAAAGAACCTTTTGCCTGACCTTGTGTTTATTGCTCTTCATGGCAGATTCGGAGAAGACGGAACCATACAGGGTTTTCTTCAGTCCATCGGCATTCCATATACGGGTTCCGGTGTTCTTGCAAGCGCACTTGCAATGGATAAATATAGAGCAAAAAATCTATTCGTGCAGGAAGGCATTCCGACTCCCAAATTTGAAATTGTAAGAGATAAAAATATTGGTATTAGTTTTCCTGTTGTTGTAAAACCAAACTGTGAGGGCTCAAGTATGGGTGTATCAAAGGTTTTCAAAAAAGATGGACTGCCCCTTGCGATAAATAATGCAAAAAAATTCAGGTGTGATGTGCTTGTTGAAGAACTTATAGAAGGTACAGAAGTTACACAGGCAATAATTGATGGAGAAATTTTCCCCACAATAGAGATTTATACAAATGATAATCTTTATGATTATGATGCAAAATATACAAAAGGGGGAAGCACACATATAATTCCGCCGAGGCTGCCTGATATATGGATTAAAAGGTCACAAGATATTGCCCTTAAAGCATATGATGCGCTGGGGTGCGAAGGGGTAAGCAGGGTAGATATAATGATTGATAAACAGGGCATCCCGTTTGTTCTTGAAGTGAACACAATTCCAGGGATGACACCCTTAAGTCTTGTCCCGGATGCTGCAAAAGCAGCAGGTATTGACTTTGAAACACTTTGTGAAAAAATTGTACTCATAAGTTCAAATGGATGCACCGCCAGGTCGGGGCAGGTCCGATTAAATGGGGAATGACATAAAAACTTGTCCTCGTGAAAACGGGAATTCAGTGTTTTTACCCTTGACACCTTGAAACCTTGCCATCTGGATACCTGATACTATGTCTTTTAAAATTTTTTTAAAAAAATATTCAAAGATAAAACGTAAAGCAAGCAAAAGGAATAATATATTTCTTTTTATTTTGAAGATATCCCCTGTACTGGTTATTATTATAGCATTATCTTTTTCAGTTTTTGCTTTTTTGTCGTACATAGCAGGTGCACCTGTTTTTATAATAAAAGATGTTAATGTTATAGGTGCACCAGATATAAAAGAAAATATAGTCTCCTATTTTCTTGGCAGACATCAAGCGAGGGTTTCCTTAAAAACCTCTGCTGCTATTATCAGAGGGGAAAATCCACAGGTCAAATATGTGGATATAAAGAGGATTTTACCCGATAAAATAATTGTTGAGGTGTATAAAAAAAGGCCGGTTGCTCTTATAAGCATATCAGGTAAAACATATCCGGTTAATGATTCAGGTTTTGTATTAAAACAAATTTCAAAAGATGCTGCGAAATTTCTCCCACAATTAACAGGTATTGAGATGGATAATGTCAGCATAATACAAAACGAAATTGTGGACTCAAAAAGACTAAGAAGAGCACTGTCTATATTAAGAAATATTGCATCACATAATTTTTTAGGAAATCATACCATAACAGGGATTAAAATAAGAGACTTTAAAAACCCGGTTGCATTTGTTGACGGAACTGTCCCTCTGTATTTTGGGTTGAATAATATTAACAATGAAACTTCAATGGTTCTTAAAGAAATATTTTCAAAGATAGAGGATATAAAAAACATAGAATATGTGGATTTAAGGTCAAGGAACGTTTTTGTAAAGAGAAAAACCTTATGAAAAACCCATTGGTTGCAGGTCTTGATGTAGGTTCAGGTAAGGTCTGTGTTGTTGTTGCACATTGTCTTAGAGAAGGACCCTGTATTTGTGGTATAGGAATTTCAAAATCAAGGGGCATCCATAGGGGCACGGTTTCTGATATTGCAGAGGCTACAGATTGTATCCAGGAAGCGATAAATAAGGCTGAAAGAAGTGCCGGGATAGAACTCTGGGATGTTTTTCTTTCAATAGGCGGGAGCATATCTTCTTATACCACTGTTAATTCAGTCATTATAAGCGACGAAGGCGGATCGGTTAAACAGAAAGATATATATAACCTTAAAAACAGCATAAAATTTTCTAATTCTTCATTAGAAAGAAAAACAATACTTATAGAACCAAATCTGTATAAGATTGATGGATATGGTTTGATAAAAAATCCGCTTGGTATGCTTGGAAACAGATTAGAGGGCAGGTTTTGTGTTATCACTGTTTCTAATGCTATTGAACAGAATCTTAAAAAAGCAATATCTCATATAGGACTTGATATAGAACAGATGGTCCCTTCTTCTGTTGCACTTTCAAATTCTGTTCTTACGGACTATCAGAGGGAAAATGGTGTTGTATTGATTGATATCGGTTTAAATCTAACACAAGTATCCATATTTTTAAATGATAGTATTGTATATACGCAAACAATTGATATCGGCGGGATTGATATTGTTCAATGGCTGTCATCTAACCTTCATATATATCCGGACCAGGCAGAGGAAGCAAAAAGACAGTTCGGATGTGTTTTGTGTAAAGATAAACCGCAGACTCGGTTCCCGGTAAGAGGAAGTAATATTAGTTTAGAACAAAATCAGATTGCAGGTTGTATAAAGCAAAAGGTTGAAGAAATTTTTAAACAGGTCTATGATGTATTGGAAAAGTCAATCTACAGAAATCAGATACAGTGTGGAGCGATTCTTGTCGGGGGCGAAAGTATGTTGGATGGTATTCAGGATGTTTGTGAAGATATCCTTGCTTTGCCGGTGAAGACCGGTTCTGCCAAGGGTTTTATCTCAAATACAGATGCTCTCAATCATCCATCTTACGCGGTTTCACTTGGACTTATTCAGATTGGCTATAAGAGGAAAAGAATGAGGGCAAAAAAACAAGGGCCGGGTATTTTAAGTAAAGTGAAGGATAAAATAAAGGTAATGATAGAGGAGTATTTTTAATGGAGATTACAGAATTTTTAAGGGTTATTGTAGAAAAAGAAGCCTCTGATGGGCATATAAAGGCTGGTTCTTCTCCTGTTGTAAGAACACCTAACGGAGGACTTGAAATACTTCATGGTTTCCCGGTATTTTCTGCAGAAGATACCGAAAGGATAGCATATTCAATAATGAGACCTTTACAGAAAGAACAGTTTGAAAAAACAAGTGAGCTTGATATTTCATATGCCTGTGATAGTATAGGACGTTTTCGTATAAACATTTACAGACAAAAAGGCAATGTCGGACTTGCTATAAGAAGAACAAGGGCAAGAATACCATCTTATACGGAGCTAAATCTTCCAGCACAGATGAGACAGATTGCTCTTTCAGAAAGAGGGATTGTTCTTCTTGCAGGTATCACAGGAAGCGGAAAGTCCACAACTCTTGCCTGTATGATAGAGAATATAAACAAGGAAAAGGCAAGGCATATCATCACAATAGAAGACCCTATAGAGTTTGTTTTTGAAGATAAAAAAAGTATTATAAATCAAAGAGAGATTGACATAGATACAGCATCTTTTCATTCGGCATTAAAACATGCTGTGCGTCAGGATCCTGATGTAATTGCAATAGGTGAGATAAGAGATCCTGAAACATTTCAGGCCTCAATATCTGCTTCTGAGACAGGGCACCTTGTATTTAGTACCATTCACTCAACAGATTGCACGCAGGCAATATCAAGAATACTTGAATTTTTCCTTCCGCCCCGGCAACCACAGATAAGACTTCAACTGTCATACCATATAAGGGCAATTATATGCCAGAGGCTTCTTAAAAAAGCAGATGGCAGAGGACTTATCCCAGCAGTAGAAATGCTTATAGGAACACCCACTGTTTCTCATCTTATAAGAGAAAACAAGATAGAGAAGATTTATTCTGCAATACAGACAGGAATTGCGGACGGGATGCAAACACTTAATCAGTCGCTTGTAAAACTTGTCCAGGCAAAACTTGTTACACTTGAAGAAGCCCTTATACAATCTGAAAACCCTGATGGATTAAAGATGAATCTTAAGGGTATCTACTTAGATGAAGAAAGAAAAATTATAGGATGACCCTTCTTCAACTTTCTGAAGATAGAGATGATATCGCATCTATTTCTGGCCTTGT
>BBPD01001057.1_pt1 | contig 10860 bp, 10 predicted proteins | sample 1344911 | NCBI WGS metagenome assembly BBPD01 (sample SAMD00019088, study PRJDB2971) | groundwater metagenome | biome: freshwater biome; feature: mineral spring; material: ground water | place: USA: CA, Sonoma | collected 2011-09 | depth surface m
AACCCATGGACGAGACCACCCCGATACCCCCCGTCGACGCCTTCGACATCTCGGCGCGCGGGCGGATCGTGTCGCGAAGCAGTTGGCATATCGCCGAGCAGCGCGTCAATACCTTAGCTCTGCGGGTGGAACCCGACAGCACCGTGACGACCCAACCGGCTTGGCCGGTGTTGCTGCAAGCGCTGGGTGCCAACCTCGCCCTAGCGAATCGCAAAGCGGCCGATCTGAAGCCGACGATCGACGCCGTAAACCGGGTGATCGATGCTCTGAACGCGCTGCCAGCCGATGCCTATTTCAGCGACCTCGAGCGCGCATTAGACCTACGCGAGCCGCGACCCTCGCAGGACCGCATCGGTGATGCGATGAATCGTGTTCTGCGCACGCTCGAACACCGCATCACTGGCGAAAACCAAGCCATGCGACGCTGATGGTTGGCGTTCTCCCGGCCAACGCATGACGATCAGCGTTTGAGTGACTCCCACCGCGCGGCCAAGACACCAAGTTGCAGATCGCCGGCCGCCCCTGCGGACACGCGTGCCTCAAGGCTGGAAATCGGCTCGCGCTCGGCCCAGAGCGCCGGATCGGCGGCCTGACGGTAGGCGTCGCGGAATGGCACGCCCCGAGCGGCGAGCTCAACCGCAAGATCGGTGGCATACATCGAAGGTTCGATCGCGGCGCGCATCCGTTCCGGCACCCAGCGAAACTCTCGCAGCAGGTTCGGCAGCAGGCTCAATGCGGCCAGGCCGCGTCCGAAGCCATGCACGAGCGCACCCTTCGAGAACTGCAAATCGCGGTGGTAGCCCGAGGGCAAGGACAGCAGTTGCTCGACTTCGGCCTTCGCCGCCGCCACTGAAGCGTAAACGCCGCGCATCAGCTCGATGACATCGGGATTGCGCTTGTTCGGCATCAATGAGCTGCCGGTGGTGTACTTCGGCGGCAGTTGCACGAAACCGAACTCAGCGCTGGTGAACAAGGACAAATCCCACGCGAGGCGGCGCAGATCGAGCATCGCCGAGCCGAGGGCTTCCAGAGCAGCCAATTCGAACTTGCCACGCGAGAGTTGCGCATAAGTGGCCGCGACTTGCAGACGGCCAAAACCGAGCGCCATCGTGGTGTGATCGCGATCGAGCGGCAGATTGACGCCGTAGCCCGCTGCCGAACCAAGCGGATTGGCGTCGATCCAACGGGCGGTGGCGCGCAGGCGCTCGGCATCGTCGAGAAAGGCCTCGACCCAACCCGTCCACCACATCGAAGCGCTGCTCACCATCGCGCGCTGTAGGTGTGTGTAACCGGGCAAGGACAGGCCTTGCTCGGCTTCGGCGCGTATCAGGGCGACCTCGGCCGCCGCATGGCAGAGCACTTCGGCATGCTGCAAACGGTCGCGCAGCCACAGTCTCGTGGCCACCAGCACTTGGTCGTTGCGGCTGCGCCCAGTGTGGATTTTCTTGCCGACATTACCGAGGTGTTCGATCAAATGCGCCTCGATGGCTGAATGCATGTCCTCGAAGCGCTCATCGAGCAGGAAACGACCTGCCGCAATCTCGGCGTCGAAACTTGCAAGTTCGCGCAGAATGGCAGCAAGCTCATCCGCATTCAGCACACCGATATGCTGCAAGCCTTCCGCGTGCGCGGCGCTGGCGCGGATGTCGTAGCGGATGAACTCGCGATCAAGAATGACATCGTCGCCAGCAAGAAAACGCTGGATTTCGGCATCGATGTCTACGCCGGGCTTGGCCCACAACACGCTGCTCATGGCGCGTTCTCCATCGGGATGCCGAGGGTTTCCGGCAGGCCGAGAGCAAGATTGAGATTCTGCATGGCTTGGGTGGCCGCACCCTTCAAAAGATTGTCGAGCGTACTGACAACGACGAGACGGCGCGCATCGGCAGCAAGCGCGAATCCACCGATCTGCACGCCGTGCCGCTTGACGATACGCGAAACCCAAGGAGCCTCGTCGATGACGGAAACCAGCGGCTCGTTGGTATAGGCCGCGACATAGCGGGCGCGCAGCGCATCGAGCGAGGTGGGCACACACAGATGCGCGTTCACCGTCACCGTGATGCCGCGAAAGTACGCCGCCACATGTGGCATAAACTGAACCGGATGCCCGAGATGTCGGCTGACTTCGCGCTCATGCACATGATTCACCAGTGCATACGGCATTAGGTTGTCGTGCAACTTGGCTGGGTCGTTTTTATCGCTGGGCGTGGTACCGGCGCCGCTGTAGCCGGAGACGCCGAAGCACTGAGCAGGGCCGTCCAGCAGGTCGAGCACCGGAATGAGCGCAAGCTGCATCGCCGTCGCGTAGCAGCCCGGGTTGCTGATGCGCGTGGCACCAACGAGTGCGGCACGATGCCGCTCCGGCAATCCATAGGCCCACGCGCCGTCAAAGCGAAAATCGGCGGATAGATCGACGATAACAGTGCTCGGCGCAGTGGCGTCGAGTCCAGCGACATAGGGTGCTGCGAAACCGTTCGGCAACCCGAGTACCACTGCATCGACGCCGCTGGCAGCCACGGCAGCGGCATCGAGTGCGGTGTAGCGAAGGCCTCCGGTGAATGCGGGCTCGTGATCGGAGAGGTTCTGGCCGTCGCGCTCGCGCGAGGAAACGAACGCGATCTCGAAACCCGGATGCGCGCTAAGCAGGCGAATCAGTTCACTCCCCACATAGCCACGAGCGCCGACCAGGCCGATACGCTTCACGCCGCTGCTCCGAGCTGCAGAGTGACCGGCCGTGTGCGGCAGTGCTCGACAGCGAAACGGATGTCGTCGAAATGCTCCAGCCCGTACCAGAACACCGTCCAAGGATCGCCCTTGAGCGCGCCTTCGGATTGATCGAAGTAGAAGTCGTTGATCGGATTGCTAGTGCGCGAACGCCAAAACAGCCTGGGTACTTCCGCACGCATCACGTCCCATGCGGCGCGACCGAGACCCTCGCCTTTGGCGTCCTCGGCCACCGCAAACTTGTCCAGATGCGGGATGCCGTTCTCTTTGGTGAGAATCAGCGCCGTACGAAAGTTGGCCGAGACATAAATGCGCCACGGCGTCGTTGTCTCGAAATAATCCGGAGTGAGCGCGCGGCCGAAACCGGATTCAATCAGTGATTTCAATCGCGGCAAATCGACCTCGTCCCAACGCTTGAAAACGTTGATGGCCTCGCCACGGCGCACGAGGGTGCCCGACCCTCGATGCGTGAACAGCTCTTTCGCCAGTTCATCGGGCTTGGTGATCGACACCGAGGAGGACGGCGGCAGCGCGTCGAGCAGGTTGGCGATCTGCTCGATCTTCAACCGCATGCCACCGGTCAGCCAAGGCGCGGCCATCAGGCGTTCGCGATCGGTGCTGAGATTGATGGAATCGATCACCCTGCCATCGCCATCCAGCAAGCCGCCGGTGCCGGTAAGAAAAATGATCTTGTACGGTTGCAAGGATTTGACCAGCTCATTCGCAGCCCAGTCGGCATTGACGTTGACGATCTGTCCGTCGCGCGTTTCACCAAGCGAGCAGATCACCGGAATCGAGTTGGCACGAATGGCCGCCTCGACCCCCTCGCGCTCAACGCGCTTTACATGGCCGACGAGTCCAAGCCGCTCGCGATCAACCAATTCAGCCTCGAAAACACCGGTCTGGATCGACGTAGCTCGAACACCGGCCTCTTGCAAAGCATCGACGAGGCGCAGGTTTTCCCGCACTAAAACGCGACGCACTACAGCCAAAACAGCTGGCGGCGTAACGCGCAGGCCGTCGATGGTTTGTTTGGTGATACCGGCTGCGGCCATTTCTTCATCCAACTGCGGGCCGGCACCGTGGATGACCACAGGAGTAAGCCCAACCTGCTGCAAGAAAGACAACGAGGACACCAGTGACACCATGTCATCGCGCAGAATCGCACCGCCCACTTTCACCACGGCGAAGCGCGCGGCGTCCACGGCGCTGAAGCGTTTGAGGTACTGCTGGATTTCCTTGGCGCTCGCCATATTGGAGAGCAACCGGACAATGGTGGTGCGCAAGTCAGTCATGGCGGGCCAGCAAGCGAATCAAGTGATGGGTGTAGAGGCTGAGCTGGTCGAGCGCGACCCATTCGTCGGCGGTATGGGCCTGCGCGATGTCGCCGGGGCCGAACACCAGGGCGGTCATACCGGCCTGCGAGAACAGACTGGCTTCGGTCCAGAAATCGACGGCACTACCCACGATCAAGCCAAGCTCATCGGCGAGGTCACGCGCAGCGAGGCGCTTGGTTTCGGCCAAGGCCACGTCACCGGCGGGCAGCGAGGGGCCGAAGAAAGTCGGCTCGTAGTGCGCCAGAGCGGCCGAGTCAGCCAAGCTCCGGAAGTGCGCATGCAAGCGCTCAGCACTTTGCGAAGGCAGTGGCCGGAAGCCAAAACGCACTTCGGCAGTCGGGGCGATCATATTGGCCTTGATGCCGCCTTCCACGCGGCCGATGTTGAAACGCAGGCCGTTCAGACCACCAAAACGTTGGTGCGACTGTGCTTCGACGAAAGCCAGTGCGGCCTCACCCCAGTGGATCGCCTGATGCAACGCCGAAAGTTTCAGCGCATCCGCCGCCGAAGCATGACCGGCTTGACCTTGAAATTTCATCAGCACCGAAGCGATGCCACGATGCGTGAGCACCGCTTCGCATCCGGTCGGTTCCGCTACGATCGCCGCGGTGAAAGCGTGACCCTGCGCAAGAAAGCCGGCGATGCAGCGGGCGTCATTGGCTTCTTCGTCGGTGGTGAACAAGAAAGCCGCGTCGCCGGTGGTGCGCGCTGCCGCTGTCAACATCGCGGCTGCGGCGCCCTTGATGTCGCAGGCACCAAGGCCGATGGCGCGGTCCGCCGTCACCCGCAGCCGATGCGGGCTGGCCGTCCAGGCCGGGGAATCAGGAACAGTGTCCATATGCACGTTGAAGACGCGCTTTGGGTTGCCGCGTACCGCCAACAGCGCCACCGCACCCGCACCAAAATCCGTGAGCTCAAAGCGAAAGCCGTCGAGCTGCGTTTTCAGGTAATCAAACATCCCACCGGTGTCGATGACCCGTGGTGGATTGCGTGTATCAAAGCCGACCAGTGCTTCAAGGTGCTTGAGCGTACTCGCCAGCTCTTCGCTCACCGGTTCACCTCGGCCCACAGAGTGCTACTCATGCCATAGAGGCGAATGAAGCCTTCGGCCTCAGCCACGCCCCAATCGGCAGCTTGCGCATAGGTTGCTCCTTTGGCGTTGAGGATATGTGGTGACTGAATGGCAACAGCATCGACGCGGCCGCCTTCGGTACGCAAGCTAACGCTACCGTTGACCATGCGCTGCGACGAGGCGAGGAATGCCTCGACATCTGCCTTGAGTGGGTCGTGGAAGAAACCCTCGTAAACCAGTTCCGTCCACTTTCGGCCAAGCTCAGGCTTGAAGCGGTTTTGATTCTTCGTCAGCACGGCTTCTTCCAAGGCGCGATGCGCGGTAAGCAGTGCGAACAGGCCCGGTGCTTCGAAGATGATGCGGCCCTTCAAGCCAATGGTCGTGTCACCCGTGTACAAGCCCCGGCCCACGCCATACGCAGCCAATGCCACGTTGAGCTTGGCAAGGATGACGTGGCCCGGCAGTGCTTCGCCGTTCAAGCTCACGGCCTCACCGCTCTTGAACCCGAGGCTCAACTCCAGCGGCGCGCTCGGCCATTCACTGCGCGCTGCGCACCAGCCTTTGGCACCCTCGCCCGGCGCTTCCCAGCGGTCGATCTCGCCGCCGCTCATGGTCAGCCCGAGCAAGTTTTCGTTGATGGTGTAGCTCTTCTGTTTCGCGCGCACCCCGAAACCCCGTGCTTCGAGGTAGGCCTGCTCGTAGGCACGCACTTCGGTGTGCTCCTTCTGGATCTCGCGGATCGGCGCGATGATCTCGTAGTCACCCAAGGCTTTGATGGCCAAGTCGAAGCGCACCTGGTCGTTGCCCATTCCGGTGCAGCCATGCGCGATGGCTTTGGTACCGAGTTCGGCGCAACGTGCGAGTGCCGCTTCGACAATCAGATAGCGATCGGAAACCAGCAGTGGGTATTGGCCCTGATAGAGCTCGCCAGCCCAGATGAAGGGCTTGACAAAACCACTCCAGATGGCCGGACCGCCATCAATGGTGACGTGGCTGGCCACCTTCAAATCATGGGCACGGGCCTCGATCCAGGCTTTCTCCTCGGCATCGACACCGCCGGTATCGGCGAACACGGTGTGCACTTCCCAGCCGCGCTCCTGCAAGTAAGGAACGCAAAAGCTGGTATCGAGGCCGCCGGAAAAGGCGAGGACAATTTTTTTGGTCATGTTCTGAATCTCGGTGGTTTCATGGGGCGGAGTTGGATGACCCGCCTCAATACGGCGCGAGGTAGCGAGCGCAGCAGTATTGAGCAGCTCATCGTCAGCCGCGCAGCAGGCGCGCCATCACGGCCTTTTGAACGTGCAGGCGGTTCTCGGCTTCATCAATGGCGATGCAATTCGGCGAATCCATCACGCCGTCGGTGGCCTTGACGTTGCGACGCAATGGCAGGCAATGCGAAAACAGCCCCTTGCCGCCGTCGCGGGTCAGCGCCATCTTCCGCTCGTCGACGATGAAGTGCTTGTACTCGTCGCGCATCGGCTTCTCGTCGGCCCAGTTACCAAAATAGGGCAGCGCACCCCAGCTCTTGGCGTAGACGACGTCGGCATCACGGTACGCCGCGTCGATGTCGTGCGAGATCTGTAGCGAGCCGCCGCTCTCGATCACATTCTGCTGCGCCCAGCCCATGTAGCGCTCATCGAGCAGGTATTGCTCGTTCGGGCACAGCAGGGTCACGTCCATGCCGAGGCGCGTAGCGATGGTCAGTGCCGAGTTGGCCACGGCGGTGTTCAGGGCTTTCGGGTGATAGGTCCAAGTGAGCACGTATTTCCGGCCACGCAGGTCGGTGCCAAAACGCTCGCGCAGCGCCAGTGCGTGGGCCAGCTCCTGGCAGGGATGGGTGATGGTCTCGAGGTTGATGACCGGCACCGTCGAATATTTCGCGAAACCTGCCAACACCTTGTCTTGACGGTCCACCGACCAATCGACGAACTTCGGAAAAGCGCGCACGCCGATCAGATCGACGTAGCGGCTTAGCACTTTGGCTACTTCGGCGATGTGCTCTTCGGCTTCGCCGTCCATCACCGTGCCGAAATCGAACTCGATCGGCCAAGCGTCCTTGCCTGGAGCAAGCACCACCGCCTGGCCGCCCATTTGCATCGCACCGACATCGAAGCTGGTGCGCGTGCGCAGCGATGGGTTGAAGAACACCAGCGCAATACTTTTGCCGGCCATTTGCTGGCCGAACTTTGAGTCTTTGAAGACCGCGGCCGCGTCCAGTACGGCTTCAAGCTCGCCGCGGGACCAGTCCTGGGTATTCAGGAAATGCTTCATCGATGCGGCTCCAAAGCGATAGTTTGCGGATTCCGGGACGTAAAACGCCAACGCCCAGCACTAGGCTGGGCATTGGTGGTTTCAGGAAAGTGAAACAAACCGGTTACCCAGCGGCGTGGCGGGAACCCGGTCGGTGCGCACGAGACGTCATCCCCGAGGCCATGTAGGCCGAGCTCAAGACGCCGAATGCGGGCAGGAAGGAAAACATGCAGGTGCAAAGGGTCGCAGAGGCAGCGCGGGGGCGCAAGCCTTCGCATCGACCTCAACGGAAACTGGAGCCCTCTCCGACGGGTTGCACCGAAACCCGAACCCGCAGTCGATCGCCCGGATCATAGGGTAGGCGCGACATGAAGGTCTGGCCCTGATGGACGTATTCGACATCGTAGGATGCGACACGGCGCTGCTCGCGCTCGACTTCGACGACACGGCAAGCGCCTCGACTGGCCGAGCCATCGTTGCGGTCGACGTTGCGACCAATCGCACCGCCAACCACCGCACCAGCCACCGTGGCTGCATCTCGACCGTCGCCCTTGCCCACCTGGTTGCCAAGCGCCGCGCCAACCAAAGCGCCAATCACGGTTCCACCGGTCGGATCACCGCCATCGCGGACTCCCGACTCGTAGCAACGTTCTTCGGGCACGCGGGTACGGATGGTTTCGTAAATCGGGTCGACGCGAGTGACCTGTGCGTAGGCATAGGAGACATTCTCCCGGCCCGAAGCAAAGTCACGGTTTTGCACGTCGCGGTACTGGGCGGACGCGGCACCTCCAGCAAGCAGCGCGGCGGCAACGAGAGAGACGCGCGAAAGACAGACCATTGGGGAGCTCCGGGGCGGGTCAGATGAGGGATTCCAGCATCGAACGGCTGAACCAGACCCTAAGATTCCTGTTAAGCGGCGAAGGGCGATTGCTACACTCCAAGCCCATGTTCAAAACGCTTCGATACCCGTGGCCATCCGCCTGTTCAACAGCCTTTCCCGCCAAGTCGAAGACTTCCATCCGGCGAACCCCGACCGCGTGAGCCTGTACGTCTGCGGGCCTACGGTTTACAACTATGCCCACATCGGCAATGCGCGAGGGCCAGTGGTGTTCGGGGTGCTGGCCGATCTGCTGCGACGCCACTATCCGAACGTACTCTACGCACGGAACATCACCGACGTTGACGACAAGATCAACCAGTCGGCGATCGAGCAACAGGTGCCGATTACGGCCATCACCGACAAGTTCACCGCCATCTATCGCGAGGACATGGGCGCGCTGGGCGTGAAGCCGCCGGACCTCGAACCGCATGCCACCCACCACATCGGCGACATCATCGCGATGATCGAGCGCCTGATCGCCCGCGGCCACGCCTACGCCGCCGACGGCCATGTGCTGTTTCAGGTTTCGACGTATGCGGCTTATGGGGCGCTCTCCCGCCGCAGCACCGACGAGATGCTGGCCGGTGCCCGCGTCGAAGTGGCACCTTACAAGCGCGATGCCGTTGATTTCGTGCTGTGGAAACCAAGCACGCCGGAGTTGCCGGGCTGGGACTCGCCTTGGGGCCGCGGCCGGCCGGGCTGGCATATCGAGTGTTCGGCCATGTGCCAAGCGCACTTCGGCGACACCATCGACATCCACGCCGGTGGCATCGACCTTCAGTTTCCGCACCACGAGAACGAAATCGCGCAGAGTCAAAGTGCCAGCGGCAGCACGTTTGCGCGCTGGTGGATGCACAACGGCATGCTGACCTTCGACGGCAGCAAGATGTCGAAGTCGGTGGGCAACATCCGCACCGTGCATGAGCTGCTGAAGGACTACCCGGCCGAAGCGCTGCGCTATGCCCTGCTCTCGGCGCACTACCGGCAGCCGCTGGATTGGTCGCCGGCGCTGATCGAACAGAGCATCAACACGCTGGACCGGCTCTACGGCACGCTGCGCGATTTGGATGGCATCGTCGCCGCACCAGTGCTGCCAGAAAGCATCGAAACCGCGTTGGCCGATGATCTCAATACCCCGGCCGCACTGGCCGAACTGTCACGACTTGCGGGCGAGGCGCGTGCAGCACAGCGCGAGTGCACGCAGGCTTCGGGTGCTCTTGCCCGAGCGCAAGCCATTACCAGAGTGCGTGATGCCAAGGCCGAACTGCTCGGTGGCGGCGCGGCATTGGGTCTGCTGCAACAGGACTGGCGGTCGTGGTTCAGGGCGCCGCTGGCTGGGGCTCTGTCGGCGACGGATGTAGGCGATTCGCCTTCGGCAAATAGCAATGCCGAAAGCACCGAAGCATTTATCGAACGCTGCATCGCTGAACGCAACACCGCGAAGAAAGCCAAAGATTTCGCTCGCGCCGACGCCATCCGCGATGAATTGGCCGAGGCGGGCATCGTGCTCGAAGACACCCCGCAAGGCGTGCGCTGGTCGAGAAAGCGCGCATGAGCGCCGTGATTCAGGCCACCGCGACGCCCTTCCCGCTCGAAGCCACACCTGCGCAGGCACAGGCCGCCATTGCCGAGGAGTTTGGCTATTTCACTGATTGGTCGGAGCGCTACCAGTATCTGATCGATCTCGGTCGCAAACTGCCCGCCTTGCCCGATGCTTGGAAGACCGAGGAACACCGCCTGCTGGGCTGTCAGTCGAAGGTTTGGATCGTGGCGCAGGGCAATGCGCAGCGGCTTGATTTCCATGCCTTGAGCGATTCGTCGATCGTGTCCGGGCTGGTGTTTCTCGCCCTGCGCGTCTACTCGGGCCGCAGTGCCGCCGACATCCTCAGCACCATGCCTGACTACATCGCGGCGATCGGACTGTCGAAGCACCTTTCACCAACGCGCAGCAATGGACTCGCCGCCCTGCTCGCGTTCATCCAAGACACCGCGCGCCGCGCCGGGGAGCAAGCATGAGAGCGGTGCCCTTAGCGATGAGTCTCCTGATCGCGCTAGCAACGCCTGTAACGCTTAGTGCCGAGCCAGAAAGCACCGCGGTGCTGGCAGACGCGGCGGGTGGCTTTGCACCGCTAACACTCGAACTCATCGGTATCGAAAGCGAATCGCGTCTACGCCCGCTCGTCATCCGCTACCGGGCCGACCGCGCGGCATTGGAGCATGTCCGCGCCCTCGCCAACGAAGGCGATGATCCGCTCTACGCGCCACGCCGAGCCGCTATGCGGGCAGCATTCGTCGCCGTGTGGCAACAACGCATCGCCAGCCTTGACTACACGAGGCTCAGCCAAGACGACCGCCTTGATCGCCTACTACTCCAGCGCGATCTCGAATTGGACGCGACAGCACAAGCGTTCGCGAAGGAGCGCTATGAGGCCGTTCGATCGCTACTGCCAGGCTACGAGGCACTGGTTGCCCTTCTTGAAGATCGGCGTGAGCTTCGCCAAGCCGATCCGCGGCGTGCAGCCGATGTGCTGGAACAAGCCCGCCTTGACCTCGTTGCACGAGCGGCTCGCCTGACATCCAAGGACGGGGCTCCCGCC
>BBPD01000942.1_pt2 | contig 10845 bp, 12 predicted proteins | sample 1344911 | NCBI WGS metagenome assembly BBPD01 (sample SAMD00019088, study PRJDB2971) | groundwater metagenome | biome: freshwater biome; feature: mineral spring; material: ground water | place: USA: CA, Sonoma | collected 2011-09 | depth surface m
CCGACCTTTTGCGGCTCGCCCTCGGGCGTGCCGGTGATGCTCATGAGCCCGCCTTCGGCTTGGATGGCGAAGTCGTAGCCAGCATTGGGCGACAACGGCCCGCTCTGGCCGTAGCCGGTGATGGAGCAGTAGATCAGGCGCGGGTTGAGGGCTTGCAGGTTGGGCGCATCGAGCCCGTAGCGCGCCAGTTGGCCGACTTTGTAGTTTTCGATCAGCACGTCGGCCTCGCGCGCGAGCTGGCGCACCTGCTCGATGCCTTCGGGCTGGGTCAGGTCGATGGCGACCGAGCGCTTGCCGCGGTTGGCGCAGACGAAGTAGGCCGACAGGCGTTGCTCGCCTTCGCCCCACCAGGGCGGGCCCCAGGCGCGGGTGTCGTCGCCGCAGCCGGGGCGCTCGACCTTGATCACGTCGGCGCCGTAGTCGGCCAGTATCTGCGCCGCCCAAGGGCCGGCGAGCACGCGCGAGAGGTCGAGCACACGCACGCCTTCGAGCGGACGCGGTGGTGCGGTGGGCGTGGGCGCGGCGGCGGGGTCGGCGTGGAAAGGGGTGGGTGGGGGCATGGCGGGGTGGCGCACGGCTCTGTGGTGGGCGAAGGCGGCGGGCTGGGGGGCTCAGTTGGCAAAGGCGGGGATGCCGGTGATGGCGCGCCCGAGGATGAGGGCGTGCACGTCGTGCGTGCCCTCGTAGGTGTTGACCACTTCGAGGTTGACCAGGTGCCGCGCCACGCCGTATTCGTCGCTGATGCCGTTGCCGCCCAGCAGGTCGCGCGCCAGCCGGGCGATGTCGAGCGCCTTGCCGCAGTTGTTGCGCTTGAGCAAGCTGGTGAGTTCGATGGCGGCGTTGCCCTGGTCTTTCAGGCGCCCCAAGCGCAGGCAGCCTTGCAGGCCGAGCGCGATTTCGCTCACCATGTCGGCCAGTTTTTTCTGCACCAGTTGGTTGGCGGCTAGGGGGCGGCCAAATTGCTGGCGCTCCAGCACGTACTGGCGCGCGCGCTGCAGGCAGTCTTCGGCGGCACCGAGCGCACCCCAGGCGATGCCGTAGCGGGCGCTGTTGAGGCAGGTGAAGGGGCCTTTGAGGCCGCGCACCTCGGGCAGGGCGTTTGCATCGGGGCAAAACACCTCGTCCATCAGGATTTGCCCGGTGACGCTGGTGCGCAGCCCCACTTTGCCGTGCAGCACCGGGGCGCTCAGGCCGGCCCAGCCGCGCTCGAGCAAAAAACCGCGAATCTGGCCGGCCTCGTCTTTGGCCCAGACCAGGTACAGATCGGCGATGGGGGCGTTGGTGATCCAGGTTTTGCTGCCGCTCAGGCGGTAGCCGCCGGGGACTTTGACGGCGCGGCTGCGCAGGCCGCCGGGGTCGGAGCCGTGGTCGGGCTCGGTCAGGCCAAAGCAGCCGACCCACTCGCCGCGTGCCAGCCGGGGCAGGTACTGCTGCTTTTGCGCTTCGCTGCCGAACTCGAAGATCGGCACCATCACGAGCGAGCTTTGCACGCTCATCATGGAGCGGTAGCCGCTGTCGATGCGCTCGACCTCGCGCGCCGCCAGCCCGTAGCTCACGTAGTTTAGACCGGCGCCGCCGTAGGCTTCGGGCAGGGTCGGGCCGAGCAGGCCCAGCGCGCCCATTTCGTTGAAGATGGCGCGATCGGTGTGTTCGTTGCGAAAGGCCTCTTGCACCCGCGGCAGCAGGGCTTGCTGGCAGTAGTCGCGCGCGGCCTCGCGCACGGCGCGCTCATCGGCGCTGAGCTGGTCGTCGAGCAAAAAGGGGTCGGACCAATCGAAGCGGGGGCTGGAGGTCATGGGGGGCTCCCAAGGGTGGGCGGTGCCTGCCGCCAGTGGCGCACCGATTGGGCAAGTTTAGCGCCCCAGCGGCCCTTTGGATGCCTCACCAGCGCAAGCTGCGCGCACCCAAGGCCGCCCCTAGGCCGGCGCAGGCGGCCATGCCCAGCACGTACCAAGCGGCCAAGAACGGCGCCGCCATTTCGGCGCAGTGCAGCGAATACACCAGCGCCGCCAAGGCACCCGCCAGCCAACCGGCGGCCGCACCGCTCCAGCTTGGCCGCGTCGGGGCCAAGCCGCGCAGGGCCCAAAACAGCCCCAGCCCCAAGGGCAGGGCGGTGAGCACGATGTTGAGGCTGCACACGCGCCAGGTCTGGCCCAGCAGCAAATGGTGTCGATGTCGCTGGCCGACCCCGACGAGCCCGATCCGCTGCACCTGGAGCGCCTGGCCGCGTTGTGTGAGCGGGTGCAGCCGGCGCTGGTGTCGGAGCATCTGGCGTGGTCGGTGCTGGATGGGCATTACGCGCCCGATCTGCTGCCGATCGTGCGCAACCGGCACGCGCTGGCGGTGTTGCCGGTCGCTCGCTTGCCGGTGTGAGTGGCTGGGGCGCACGCTGGTCGCCCCAAGTGCCACAATCCCGAACCATGAGCGCAGACGATTCCGCACCCGCCCCAGCCGCCCCTTTTCCCGATGCGCTGCTGCACGCTGTGTCCGCCCTGCCGGGGCTGCCGGGGGTGTATCGGTTTTTCGACGCCGCTGGGCAGTTGCTCTATGTGGGCAAGGCGCGGCATCTGAAAAAGCGCGTGGGCAGCTACTTCAGCCGCCGCCACGATGGCACCCGCATAGGCCACATGGTGGGCCAGATCGAGCGCCTAGAGAGCACCGTGGTGCGCTCCGAGGCCGAGGCGCTGCTGCTGGAAAACAACCTCATCAAGTCCAGCCAGCCGCGCTACAACATTTTGTTTCGCGACGACAAGAGCTACCCCTACTTGCGCCTGGGGAGCAGCGCGGCGCGCTCAGGCACACCGGCTGCCGGGTCTGCGCAGCCGCAAGCCTACCCGCGCCTGTCGTACTACCGCGGCGCGGTGGATGCGCGCAGCCAGTACTTTGGCCCTTACCCCAACGGCTGGGCGGTCAAGCAGAGCATCGAGTTGCTGCAAAAGGTGTTTAGGCTGCGCACCTGCGAAGACACGGTGTTTTTGCACCGCAGCCGCCCCTGCCTGCTGTACCAGATCAAGCGCTGCAGCGGCCCTTGCGTGGGGCTGGTGAGCGCGGCCGATTACGCACGCGATGTGCAAGACGCCGCCGCCTTTTTGCGCGGCCAGACCCACGAGCTGCAAGCCGCGCTGGAGCGGCGCATGCTGGACTTGGCCGAGCAACTGGCGTTTGAGCAAGCGGCGCTGGTGCGCAACCAGATCGGCAGCTTGGCGCAGGTGCTGCAGCAGCAGGCGATGGAGAACGTGCGCGACCAGGAGGCCGACATTCTGGCGCTGAAAGTGCAGGGCGGGCGCGCCTGCGTGAATTTGGCCATGGTGCGTGGCGGGCGCCATTTGGGCGATAGGCCTTTTTTCCCGGCCCAAGTGGCCGATGGCGCGCTGCTGGCGGCATTGGACGAGGGCGCAGATGAGGATGGCGAGGGCGGTACGCAAGCAGAGCCCGCCCCTGCCTTGCTCGACCCGGCGCTCGATCTGCTTGCGCACAGCGAAGGTGCAAGCGCCAGCGAGCACCATAGGCCGCCCGCCGCCGCGATCCCTGCGCCGCCGCCCAACCTTGAAGCGCGGGCGCTGGAGGCGCGGGTGCTGGAGGCCTTCATCGCGCAGCACTACAGCGTCCACACCCCGCCGCCGCTGCTGATTTTGGGGGCGCCGGTGAGCGCGCACTTGATCAATTTGTTGATTCAGGCCAGCGCGCACAAAATCCATGCGGTCTGGCAGCCGCGCGAGCAGCGCCGCGTCTGGCTGGAAATGGCGCAGCAAAACGCCGATTTGCAACTGGCGCGCCTGCTTTCCGAAGAGGGTTCGCAGCAAGCGCGCACACGGGCCCTGGCGCAGGCGCTGGACTTGCCCGAGGAGGCGCTGGAGCGGCTGCGCATCGAGTGTTTCGACGTGTCGCACAGCGCCGGTGAGGCGACCATGGCCTCGTGCGTGGTGTTCGAGGGCCACAAAATGCAAAGCGCCCAGTACCGGCGCTACCGCATCGAGGGCATCACACCCGGCGACGACTACGCCGCCATGCGCCAGGTGCTGCTGCGCCGCTACGGCAAGCTGGGGCCCGCCCGAGGCCCCATCGCGGCCGAAACCGGCCCCGGCAGCCACTCCGTTGCAGAACCCACACCCGCATCCGCATCCCACTCCGGCCCCGAACCGGCCCGCGCGCGCTGGCCCGACGTGGTGCTGATCGACGGCGGCGTGGGCCAGGTGGGCGTGGCGCGCCAGGTGTTCGAGCAGATCGGGGCCGATGTGGGCCGCCTCGTTGGGGTGGAAAAAGGCGAGGGGCGCAAAGTGGGGTTGGAGGAGCTGGTGTTTGCCGATGGCCGCGACAAAATCAGCCTCGGGGCCGATTCGGCCGCGCTGATGCTGGTGGCGCAGATCCGCGACGAGGCGCACCGCTTTGCCCTCACCGGCATGCGCGCCCAGCGCGCGCGCACCCGCACCGGCAGCAGCCAGCTTGAAGACATTCCCGGCGTCGGCCCCAAGCGGCGTGCGCGCTTGCTGCAGCGCTTTGGCGGCTTGCGCGGGGTGGCGGCGGCTAGCGTGGCCGATCTGGCCGGCGTGGAGGGCATTTCGACCGAGTTGGCGCAGCAAATCTACCGCGCCTTGCGCTGAAAGCCCGCTGCGCAGCACCCGCATCCGGGCAAACCCTCGCATAATCAGGCCCATGTTTTTTAACCTGCCTACTTCGCTCACTTGGGCGCGCATCGTCTCCATTCCGCTCATCGTGGCGGTGTTTTACTGGCCTGGGCTGGAACAAAGCACGCAAAACCTGGTGGGCACGGTGCTGTTCGTGCTGTTTGCGCTCACCGACTGGGCCGACGGCTGGCTGGCGCGCCGCCTCAACCAGACCTCGGCCTTCGGCGCCTTCCTCGACCCGGTGGCCGACAAATTCTTGATCTGCGCCTGCTTGCTGGTGCTGGTGCAACTCGACCGGGCCGATGTGTTCGTGGCGCTGATCATCATCGGGCGCGAGATCGCCATTTCGGCGCTGCGCGAGTGGATGGCGACCATCGGCGCGACGCGCAGCGTGGCGGTGCACATGGTGGGCAAGCTCAAAACCGCGGTGCAGATGGTGGCCATACCCTTTTTGCTCTACGACGCCACGGTGCTGGGTGTGATCGACACCCGGCTCTGGGGCACGGTGCTGATCTGGATCTCGGCCATACTCACGGTTTGGTCCATGGTCTATTACCTGCAAAAAGCGCTGCCCGAAATTCGCGCCAAGTCGCGCTGAGGCGGCCGCTTTCAGCCCCTTGCCCGCACGGCACCCACAGCACCGCTGGCGGCCCTGCGTTTTCCCACATGCCCATCCGCACACCCCATGACGCCCCATGACACCTGGCTGCGCGCCATGCCTTGGGTGTTTGTGCTGATCTGGAGCACCGGCTTCATCGTGGCGCGCTACGGCATGCCGCACGCCCCGCCCTTCACCTTTCTGGCTTGGCGCTACGCCTTGTCGATTGCGCTGTTCCTGCTCTGGGTCTGGTGGGCGCGGGTGGCGTGGCCGCGCAACCGCGCGCAGTGGGGGCACTTGGCGGTGCTGGGCTTGTTGATGCATGCCGGCTACCTGGGCGGCGTATGGGCGGCGGTGAAAGCCGGCATGGGCGCGGGCCTGGTGGCGCTGCTGGTGGGGCTGCAGCCGGTGCTGACCGCCATTTGGCTCTCGGCCGTGGCTTCGTCCCAGGGCGCGGCGGCGGGTTTGGCGGTGACGCGGCGCCAGTGGCTCGGGCTGCTGCTGGGGCTGGCCGGGCTGGTGCTGGTGCTGTGGCACCAGTTCGTTCCCGCTGAAGCGGGCGCTGCCGTGGGTGCGGCCACGGGCCAGATTGGGGCCACTTGGTTCAACGTCTCGCTGGCTGTGGTGGCGCTGCTGAGCATCACCGCCGGCACCCTGTACCAAAAACGCTACGTGCAGCCCTGCGATGTGCGCAGCGCCAACACGGTGCAGTTGCTGGCGGCGCTGGCGGTCACGCTGCCGCTGGCGCTGCTGGAGCCCGGCGGCATGAACTGGAACGCCGAGCTGGCTGGGGCGCTGGCTTGGTCGGTGCTGGCGCTCACGCTCGGGGCCAGCTCCTTGCTCTATCTGCTGATTCAGCGCGGCGCGGCCGCCTCGGTAGCCAGCCTGATGTACCTGGTGCCGCCGTGCACCGCCGTGCTGGCCTGGCTGCTGTTCGACGAGCCCATCACCGCACTCACCGTGGCCGGCGTGGCCCTGACCGCGCTCGGCGTCAGCCTGGTGGTGCGCAGCCCCAAAGCCAAAGCCTGATGTGGGCCCTTATGCGCCCAAAATACCGTCATGGTTCATGGGGAAGCCGCGGTTTGATCCCAATTTCCCTGCCTTGTGAAATGTTAGATTTTTTGTTAAAGTATCTAACATGAAGGCAGTCATGAGCACATCACAAGCCATCCGCGAGCGCATCGCGGCCCAAGCTGCTGGAGAACCTTTCACCCCAGCCCTGTTTGCAGGGTTGGGTTCGCGCGCGTCCGTTGATCAGACTTTGATGCGTCTGACCAAAGAAGGGCTCATCGAGCGCCTCGGCCGTGGCCTCTATACCGTTCCCAAGACCAGCCGTTTTGGCTTGAAGTTCATGCCTTCGCCAGAAACGGTGGCGCAGACTGTCGCTGCCGCCGAAGGTGCCAGCATTGAAGTGCACGGGGCCGAGGCCGCACGTCGTTTTGGCTTGAGCACCCAGATGCCTGCCCAGCCGATCTTCTACACCACGGGCTCGTCTCACACCGTGCGGATGGGGAGGTTGCAGGTGCGACTGCAACACGTGGCGGCGCGCAAGCTGGTGCTGGCCGGGCGCCCTGCGGGCCAGGCCTTGTCCGCGCTCTGGTACCTCGGTCGTCGGCAAGTCACATCGGCCACGTTTGAGCGTATCGCCGCCAAGCTGCCGCAGGTCGAATTCGAGGCCTTGCGCAGCGCCAAGGCCTCGATGCCGGCCTGGATGGTCGAAGCCCTTCGCCAGTATGAGGAAGGCGCGGTGGCGCATGGCTGACGTTGACCGTGAGCACTACTTCGACCTGCCCGTCAGCGATCAAGCCGATTTGCTCCTGAGCCTGGCGCCTGTGATGGGCCGCCGGGCCGAGATCTTGGAAAAAGACATCTGGCTGTGCCAGGTGCTCGATATCCTGTTTCAGCTACCCTGCCGCAAGCCCATGGCTTTCAAGGGCGGCACCTCGCTGTCCAAGGTCTATAAAGCGATTGACCGTTTCTCCGAGGACATCGATGTCACCGTTGACTACCGCAGCCTAGTGGCTGATGCGCCCGAGCTGGATTCCATTGCCAGCAACAGCCAGCGCAAGCATTTGTCGGACGCACTGAAGGCGGCGCTCACCAGGCACGTCATGGACGAGTTGGTGCCGGCATTACAGGCAGCCCTTGCCACGGCGCTTGCCACGCAGCCCATCAGCATCGAGGTCAGCGATGACGCTGAGAAGTTGTGGGTGTTCTACCCCAGCGCGGCAGAAAACACCGACAGCTATGTGCGTCCAAGCATCCTGATCGAGTTCGGCGGTCGCAACTCGACCTTGCCACAGAGCACGCAGGCCATCACACCGGATATTGCCGAACACGTCCCCAACCTGGCCTTGCCGACCGCCCAGGTGGCCGTGTTGTCTGCGGCGCGCACCTTCTGGGAGAAGGCCACGCTAATTCACGTCGAGTGCCATCGCCCGAGCCTGAGACCCAGTGCGCAGCGCCTGTCGCGCCATTGGTACGACCTGGCGCGGCTGGCTGATCACGAGGTCGGGCAACAGGCTCTGCAAGACTGCGACCTGCTGCGCGACGTCCTGCGCATCAAGGAAACCTTCTATCGCAGCGGTTACAGCAGTTACGACCGGTGTGCTGCGGGTGGTTTGCGCTTGATCCCAGATGCGTCGTTGCTTGAAGCCCTGCGCCAAGACTACCAAGCGATGCTGGCTGCGCACATGTTCTACGGCGAGACACTGCCATTCGAGACCATCGTGGAACGCCTACGGCGGCTGGAAGCTGAAATCAACCGCATTGGTCGCAGCTGATCATTGCCCTGCAGGGTAATTGGGGTCAGACCACGGTTTCGCGGTTCCGATATTAGGTTTCGATTTTGGCGCAATTAGTCAGTTGTCGTGGCGCTGCCCTGGAACAGGTGCGGATCTGTTGGTGGTTCATTTTGGCTTTCGATGCGACCGATCCTGTGACTTCGGAGCAAAGCAGTGGTGCTAGGAGCACCGGAAACCGTGGTCTGACCCCAATTTTTCAATTTTTCTTCCAATTTTTCTTGGGGCGCCATCGCTTGAATGATGATACCACTTTCTGCTATCATCAGACCGATGAAGCGTAAGCACCAGCGCACCCTTGAACTGATCTTCACCCGGCCGGTATCAGCCAATGTTCGCTGGGCCGACATTGAGGCGCTGTTCATCGAACTGGGCGGGCAGGTGACCGAGCGGGAAGGCTCGCGTGTGCTGGTGCGCTTGTTTGGCGACAGGCGGGTGTTTCATAGGCCGCATCCCGAGCCAACAACGGACAAAGGGGCGCTCGAGTCCATTCGCAAATGGCTGGAAGATCACGGAGTAAAACCATGAACACTATGACGATCAACGGTTATCAGGCGGTGATCGCGTTCGACCCGGGCATCCAGATGTTCCGGGGAGAATTCGTCGGGATCAACGGCGGTGCCGACTTCTACGCCAAGGATGTCGATGGCCTGCGCCGCGAGGGCGAAATCTCGTTGCGCGTATTCCTCGAAGCCTGCGCCGAAGATGGCGTCGATCCGCACAAGCACTTTTCCGGCAAGTTTTCCCTGCGCGTCGATCCCGAGTTGCACGAGGCTGCAGCCATCGCTGCCGCTGCTCATGGGCAAAGCCTCAACCAGTGGGCCGCCGAGGCGATCCGCCAAGCGGCTCAGGCGGCGTGACATCTAATCACTCACAATCATGAAAACGCATCGCATCGCCGTCATCGCTGGCGACGGCATCGGCCAGGAAGTCATGCCCGAGGGGCTGCGCGTGCTGGAGGCGGCCGCCAGCCGCTTTGGCATCGGGCTGCAGTTCGACCATTTCGATTTCGCCTGCTGGCCCTATTACGAGCGCCACGGCAAAATGCTGCCCGACGACTGGAAAGCGCAGATCGGCGGCCACGACGCAATCTATTTTGGTGCCGTGGGCTGGCCCGAGAAAATCCCCGATCACCTCTCGCTCTGGGGCTCGCTGCTGCGCTTCAGGCGCGAGTTCGACCAGTACGTGAACCTGCGCCCGGCGCGCCTGATGCCCGGCATCACCGCGCCAGTGGTGCGCCGCGACGGCTCAGCGCGCCAGCCGGGCGAGATCGATATGTGGATCGTGCGCGAAAACACCGAGGGCGAGTACTCCAGTGTGGGCGGGCGCATGTTCGAGGGCAGCGAGCGCGAAATCGTGCTGCAAGAAACCGTGATGAGCCGCCACGGCGTCGATCGGGTGCTGCGCTTTGCCTTCGAGCTGGCGCAAAGCCGGCCCAAGCAACACCTCACCAGCGCGACCAAGAGCAACGGCATCGCCATCACCATGCCCTACTGGGACGAGCGCGTGGCCGCCATGGCGCGCCACTACCCTGGGGTGCGCGTGGACCAGTTCCACATCGACATCCTGTGCGCCCACTTCGTGCAGCGCCCGGACCATTTCGACGTGGTGGTGGCCAGCAACCTGTTTGGCGACATTTTGAGCGACCTCGGGCCGGCCTGCACCGGCACCATCGGCATCGCGCCCAGCGCCAACCTCAACCCCGAGCGCCGCTTCCCCTCTTTGTTTGAGCCGGTGCACGGCTCGGCCCCAGACATCGCCGGGCGCGGCAGCGCCAACCCGATCGGCCAGATTTGGTGCGGGGCCATGATGCTCGACTTTTTGGGCTACCGCCCCGCGCACGATGCGGTGCTGCAAGCCATAGAAGCCGTGCTGGCCGCAGGCAGCGCCGCGCCGCGCACGCCCGACCTCGGCGGCCAAGCTGGCACGGCCGATTTGGGGCGCGCGATTGCTTCGGCCGTTAGTGCGTAAAGCGGCTGGGCGCAGCCGCAAACGGTGCCCCGCGCAGCCGCTGCCCAGCCTCGATGCCGCGCTGCGCAAACCAGCCTTGGTGCATTTCCAGCACGAAGCGCACCGGCTCGGCCGAGCAGTGCGAGCGCTCCGAGAGCGGCTGCATATCCACTAGGTTGACGATGCGGCCGTCGTCGGCCACGAAGGCGGCGGTGAGGGGCAAAAAGGTGTTTTTCATCCAGAAGCACTGGATTGCGGGCGCGTCGAACACAAACCACATGCCCTCGTTGGCGGGCATGGTGCGGCGCCACATCAGGCCGGTGTTGCGTTGCGCCGGGGTGCTGGCCACTTGCACCGTGATCAGGTGCATGCCGGCTTGCAGTTGCAGGCGCGGCAAATCCAGTTGCGGCACGCCCTGCTGCGGCTGCGAGGGCTGCGAAGGCGCTGGCGGCTCTGGCGGCTGCCGGGCCTGGGCAGCGGTGGCCAGCCCGAGCGCCAAGCCACACAGCGCCAAAAAACGCAGCGCCAAACGACCGGGCTGCAAGGGCCGATGCACCCACACCGCCCCAGCGGCGTGGCCAAGCCGCCGCGCAGCGGCAGAGAAAATCAGGGTAATTGGCTGAAACATGCGTTTTGTCAGGTCTGTGCAGGATTGAAGGTTAAAATTTTCTCTAAGATTACGCTAAGCCGTCGTCGCAAGAGTCAGCAGGGGTCAGCAGGCTCCAGCAGCTTTCCATGACGGTGTCGTATCGTCCATTTTTTGTTCGGAGACCATTCAAGCATGTACCAGCATATCAAAGTGCCCGCCCAAGGCGAAAAAATCACCGTCAACCCCGATTTTTCGCTCAACGTCCCCGACCAGCCCATCATC
>BBPD01000855.1_pt3 | contig 10841 bp, 12 predicted proteins | sample 1344911 | NCBI WGS metagenome assembly BBPD01 (sample SAMD00019088, study PRJDB2971) | groundwater metagenome | biome: freshwater biome; feature: mineral spring; material: ground water | place: USA: CA, Sonoma | collected 2011-09 | depth surface m
CTTTGCGCTGCTGATGAAGCAGCTCGACCCAGCGCACGACATCACCGTCGTCGAGCGCAACCAGCCCTACGACACCTTCGGCTGGGGCGTCGTGTTCTCCGATGCGACGATGGCGGGCATGCGCCAATGGGACGCTCCCACTGCTGCTGCGATCGAGGACGCCTTCAACCACTGGGACGACATCGAGCTGCACTTCAAGGGCCGCGTGATCCGCAGCGGTGGCCACGGCTTCGTCGGCATCGGGCGCAAGAAGCTGCTCAATATCATGCAGGCACGCTGCGAGCAACTGGGTGTCGAGTTGCGGTTCGAGACCGAGGTCGACAGCGATGCCGACTTCCCCGACGCCGACCTGGTCGTCGCCAGCGACGGCATCAACTCCAAGGTCCGCACCCGCCATGCCGCGGTGTTCAAGCCCGACATCGTCGCCCGGCCCAATCGCTACATCTGGCTGGGCACGAGCAAGCCGTACGACGCTTTCACCTTCTTGTTCGAGAAGACCGAGCATGGCTGGTTCCAGGCCCATATCTACAAGTTCGACGAGCAGACCTCGACCTTCATCGTCGAATGCCCGGAGCCTGTCTGGCTTGCGCATGGGCTCGACAAGGCTGGTGTAGACGACTCGATCGCCTTTTGCGAGCGGCTGTTTGCCAGCAACCTGCAGGGCGAGAAGCTGCTGAGCAATGCGCGTCACCTGCGCGGCAGCGCCTGGCTGAACTTCCAGCGGGTGACGTGCGAGCAGTGGTCGCTGCACAACGGCCGCAGCCATGTCGTGCTGATGGGTGATGCGGTCCACACGGCGCATTTTGCGATCGGCTCTGGAACCAAGCTGGCGATCGAGGATGCAATCGAGCTCACGCGCCTGTTCAAGGAGACCGGCGACTCGCCGGCGCGAATCCCGCTGGTGCTGGCGCGCTACCAGGCGCTGCGCCGCGTCGACGTGCTGCGACTGCAGAACGCGGCCTGGAACGCGATGGAATGGTTCGAGGTCTGCGGCCAGCGCTACTGCGACGCGCTGGAGCCGGAACAGTTCATGTACAGCCTGCTCACGCGCAGCCAGCGCATCAGCCACGAAAACCTGCGGCTGCGCGACAAGGCCTGGCTGGAGGGCTACGAGCGGTGGTTCGCGCAGCGCGCTGGGGTGCTTGCCGCGGTGCCGGTGCCGCCGATGTTCACGCCATACCGTGTGCGCGGCGTCACGCTGAAGAACCGCGTCGTGGTCAGCCCGATGGCGCAGTACCGCTGTGTCGACGGCGTCCCCGGCGACTACCACCTGGTGCACCTGGGCGCGCGCGCGACCGGCGGTGCAGCGCTGGTAGTGGCCGAGATGACCTGCACCAGCCCCGATGCGCGCATCAGCCCATGCTGCCCCGGTCTGTGGAACGACGCGCAGCGCGATGCCTGGGCCCGCATCGTTGACTACGTGCACCGCGAGACCGACGCGAAGATCGCCGTGCAGCTCGGCCACGCCGGCCCGAAGGGCTCGACCAACGCGCCATGGGAACACACCGGGGCCGACCGTCCGTTGCCGTCGGGCAACTGGCCGCTGCTTGCCGCCTCGGCCCTGCCCTACCTCGACGACGGCCAGACGCCGCGCCCGATGACACGCGCCGACATGGCCCGGGTGCGTGACGACTTCGTTGCTGCGGCGCGTCGGGCGGCGCAGGCCGGCTTCGACTGGCTCGAGCTGCACTGCGCACACGGCTACCTGCTCTCGAGCTTCATCTCGCCGCTGACCAACCGGCGCGACGACGAGTACGGCGGGCCGCTGGCCAACCGCCTGCGCTTTCCGCTCGAGGTCTTTGCCGCGGTGCGCGCGGTATGGCCCGACCATCTGCCGATCTCGGTGCGCATCTCGGCGCACGACTGGATCGAAGGCGGCACCACGCCGACCGACGCGGTCGCGATCGCGCGCGCTTTCAAGGCCGCCGGCGCCGACCTGATCGACTGCAGCTCCGGCCAGGTCAGTATCCGCCAGCAGCCGACCTACGGTCGCATGTACCAGACGCCGTTTGCCGACCGCATCCGCCAGGAAGCGGGCATGGCGACGATCGCGGTGGGCGCGATCACCGAGGCCGACCACGTCAACAGCATCGTCGCCGGCGGCCGCGCCGACCTGTGCGCCATCGCGCGACCGCACCTGGCCAACCCAGCCTGGACGCTGACCGAAGCCGCCAGAATCGGCTGGACGGCCATCGATTGGCCCAAGCCATACCTGAGCGCCAAGTCGCAGATGGAGGCGCTGTTCCAGCGCGCGAGGGCGACCGGCACATGAGGCTCGAGCCTGCGCGCCACGCACTGATCACCGGCGGCGGTCGCGGCATCGGTGCTGCGATCGCGCGTCGGCTGGCGGCCGAAGGCTTGCGGCTGACCTTGACCGGCCGCGACGGCGCTGCTCTGCAAGCATTCGCGGCCACCCTCCCGGTGGGTGCACTGGCGCTGGCCTGCGACGTGAGCGACGCCGCGCAGGTCACACGCGCCTTCGCCGCCGCCCGCGAGCACCATGGCCCGGTCCAGGTGCTGATCAACAACGCCGGCCAGGCCAGCACTGCACCGCTGCACAAGACCGACGACGCGCTATGGCAGCGCATGATCGCGGTCAACCTGACCGGCACCTTCCTGTGCACGCGCGCCGCGCTGCCGGACATGCTGGCCACCGGCGCTGGTCGTATCGTCAACGTCGCCAGTACCGCCGGCCAGCGCGGCTACGCTTACTGTGCGGCCTATGCCGCAGCCAAGCACGGGGTGGTCGGGTTGACCCGCTCACTGGCGCTGGAGGTGGCGAGCAAGGGCATCACCGTGAACGCCGTGTGCCCCGGGTTCACCGACACCGACATCGTGACCGCGGGCGTGCAGCAGGTGGCAGCCAAGACCGGCCGCAGTGAGGCCGATGTGCTGGCCGAGTTCACGCGCCACAACCCCCAGGGCCGGCTGGTGCGGCCCGAAGAGGTAGCCGACGCCGTGGCCTGGCTGTGCAGCGACGGTGCCACGGCGGTGCACGGACAATGCCTGTCGGTCAGCGGAGGAGAGGTGATGTGAGCAAGGCATCGCCATTCTGCGGGGGTGGGCAAGCCCCAGGCGCAGCGAAGCAGCCCCTCTTCGGGCGCCGGAGGCCGATCCGCTGGGTCTGGGAGGCAGCATGAACAAACCATTGAGACTGGTGCAGGGCCTGGACGGCGAACTCGACGCCGGCCACGAAGCACGTGCAGCGGAAGGCGACCACGCCAGCCTGAAGCTGTGGCTGCGCCTGCTGGCCACGACGACCCAGATCGAGACCGAGATTCGCCGCCGGTTGCGCGCGCGCTTTGACACCACGCTGCCGCGCTTCGACTACCTGGCCCAACTGCACCGCCATCCGGATGGCCTGCGGATGAACGAGTTGTCGCGTCACCTGATGGTGACCGGTGGCAGCATCACCGGCCTCACCGACCAACTCGAGCAGGACGGCTACGTCGAGCGCAAGCCGTCACCGCAGGACCGGCGCGCCTTCTTGCTGCACCTGACACCCGCCGGTCGCGTCGCCTTCGAGAAGATGGCGGCGGTGCACGAAGGCTGGGTGATCGAACTGCTCGGCGGGCTCAACGCCACCGAGCGCAGCACGCTGCATGGTCTGCTCGGCCGCTTGCGTGTGACGATGCCGCGGGAGACCCCATGAGCGAACGAGACATCCACCTTGCGGCCTTGCGCGGCGGCAACCGCCGCCCGCTGGCGGACTACGCGGCGTCGCATTTCCGCTGGCAGTGCGACGCCGGCGTGGCCACCGTCACGCTGAACCGCCCCGAGCGCAAGAACCCGCTGACCTTCGCCAGCTACGCCGAGCTGCGCGACCTGTTCGGCGCGCTGAAGCACGCCGACGACGTGCACGCGGTGGTGATCGCCGGCGCCGGCGACAACTTCTGCAGCGGCGGCGACGTGCACGAGATCATCGGCCCGCTGCTGCAACTTTCTGCGCCCGAACTGCTGATGTTCACGCGCATGACCGGCGACCTGGTCAAGGCGATGCGCGGCTGCCCGCAGCCGATCGTCGCCGCGGTCGATGGTGTCTGTGCCGGCGCCGGCGCGATCGTCGCGATGGCCAGCGACATGCGCCTGGGCACTGCGCGCAGCAGGACGGCTTTCCTGTTCAACCGTGTCGGCCTGGCCGGCTGCGACATGGGTGCCTGCGCGATCCTGCCACGCCTCGTCGGCCAGGGGCGCGCGAGCGAGCTGCTCTACAGTGGCCGCGCGCTCGGCGGCGAGGAAGGCGAGCGCTGGGGATTCTTCAACCGCCTGGTGGCCCCCGAGGCGTTGCTGGCCGAGGCCCAGGCACTGGCCGCGCAACTGGCGGCCGGGCCGACCTTCGCCAATGGCATCACCAAGACCATGCTGCACCAGGAATGGGCGATGACGATCGAGCAGGCCATCGAGGCCGAGGCCCAGGCGCAGGCGATCTGCATGATGACGGGCGACTTCCGCCGCGCCTACGAGGCCTTCGTCGCCAAGCAGCGGCCGGTATTCCAGGGCGACTGAAGATGAACGTCCCCCGCAGCGCGCCGACCGATCACCTCGACTGGCCGTTCTTCGACCCGGCGCACCGCGACTTCGCCACCGCGTTCGCCGCCTGGGCCGCGGCGCAGGTGCCGCTCGAACACAGCGTCGACATCGACGCCGAATGCCGGGCACTCGTGCACGCGCTGGGCGCCGCCGGCTGGCTTCGTCACGTGGTGGCCGGCACGGCGCATGGCGGCGCGGCCGAGGTCATCGACACCCGCACCCTCTGCCTGGCGCGCGAAACGCTGGCGCACCACTCGGGCCTGGCAGACTTTGCCTTCGCCATGCAGGGCCTGGGCTCGGGAGCCATCAGTCTGGCTGGCAGCGAGGCCCAGCGCGCCGCCTGGCTGCCCAGGGTGGCCCGCGGCGAGGCGATCGCCGCCTTCGCCCTCAGCGAGCCCGATGCCGGCTCCGACGTCGCGGCGCTGCAGTGCGCGGCCCGCAGCGAGGGTGACCACTACGTGATCGACGGCGAGAAGACCTGGATCAGCAACGGCGGCATCGCCGACTTCTACCTGCTGTTTGCGCGCACCGGCGAGGCTCCCGGCGCGCGCGGCATCTCGGCATTCGTCGTCGAAGCCGGTGTGCCGGGGTTCGAGATCCTCCAGCGGATCGCCGTCATTGCGCCGCACCCGCTGGCGCGGCTGCGCTTTACCGGCTGCCGCGTGCCGGCCGCCAACCGCATCGGCGCGCCGGGCGAGGGTTTTCGGATCGCGATGCGCACGCTCGACGTCTTTCGCACCTCGGTGGCGGCGGCAGCGCTGGGCTTTGCGCGCCGCGCGCTGGCCGAAGGGCTGGCGCGTGCTACCAGCCGGCGCATGTTCGGCCAGACGCTGGCCGACTTCCAACTCACCCAGGCCAAGCTGGCGCAGATGGCCACGACGATCGATTCGGCGGCCTTGCTGACCTACCGTGCGGCCTGGCAGCGCGACCAGGGCCGGGTCGTCACGCGCGAGGCGGCGATGGCCAAGATGGCGGCCACCGAAGGCGCCCAGCAGGTCATCGACGCGGCGCTGCAAATGTGGGGAGGGCTGGGCGTGGTCAGCGAGATGCCAGTCGAGCGTCTGTACCGCGAGATCCGCGCGCTGCGCATCTACGAGGGGGCAACCGAGGTGCAGCAACTGATCATCGCGCGCGAGTTGCTGCGCGATGTGGCGACCCGCACATGAGCCCGCCCGGCCACCGCAGAGGCGGGTGCCCGAACGCCGCACCGGGCAGCGGCCGCTTCGAACGTCGCCAGCGGATCCGCTTTTCGCACTGCGATCCGGCGGGCATCGTCTTCTACCCGCAGTACTTCGTGCTGTTCAATGGCTTGGTCGAGGACTGGGTCAGTGACGGCCTGGGCGTCTCGTACGTCCGCCTTGTCGTCGAGCGTCGCATCGGTCTGCCCACGGTCAGCTTGCAGACCGAGTTCCGCGCCGTCAGCCGCATGGGTGACGAGGTCTCGCTGGTGCTGCAGGTCGAGCGCCTGGGTGCGCGCTCGCTGACGCTGGCGCTGGCCTGCGACGGCGACGACGGCCGGCGTGCCGAGGTACGCCAGGTCGTCGTTTGCACCAGTCTCCAGACCCACCGCTCGCAGCCTTTTCCGCCCGACCTGCGTGCGGCCATCGAACGGTTCCAGGATGCCGCGGCTGCTACGGGTGGCGAAACCACCAGGAACCCCGTCGTCTGAGGAGAAGCTCGATGCATGCCCTGCTACCCCGCGGCTGGCGCCGCCCCAGGGGCTACGCGAACGGCGTAGTCACGCATGGCCGCCAGATCTTCGTCGCCGGCATGATCGGCTGGGATGCCGAGGAGCGGATTCTCACCGACGATTTCGCCGAGCAGGCGCGTCAAGCGCTGGCCAACGTGGTGGCGGTGCTCGGCGCCGGCGGCGCCGAGCCGCGCCACATCGCGCGAATGACTTGGTATGTCACCGACAAGCGCGAGTACCTGGCGGCGCTGCCCGCGATCGGAGTCGCCTTTCGCGAATTGATCGGACATTTCGATATCGCGATGACCGCCGTGCAAGTGGCGGCCCTGATCGAGGACCGTGCCAAGGTCGAGATCGAGGTTACCGCGGTCGTACCCGACTGACGTGCAGGCCCGTTTGCTGGAACCAAAGAGCCCTCTTGCATCCCGCTGGTGCAGCGCAAGCCCGGCGTGCTGCGGGCGCGCCCCTCGCCGACCTGCCCGCACCGCTGCCGAGCTTGCAGCAGACCCTGCTGCGAAGGCCTGGCGGTGACCGCGTGATGTCCCGCCGAATCATTCCCACTCGATCGTCGCCGGCGGCTTGCTGCTGACGTCGTAGACGACGCGGTTGATGCCGCGCACCTCGTTGATGATGCGGCCCGAGACCTTCTTGAGCAGCGCGTAGGGCAGCTCGGCCCAGTCGGCGGTCATGAAGTCGCTCGTCGTCACCGCGCGCAGCGCCACCACATGCTCGTAGGTGCGGCCGTCGCCCATCACGCCGACCGAGCGCACCGGCAGGAAGACCGCAAAGGCCTGGCTGGTCAGTTCGTACCAGCTGCGGCCGCTGGCCGGGTCGATCGTCGAGCGCAGTTCGTCGATGAAGATCGCGTCGGCCCGGCGCAGCAGGTCGGCGTAGTCCGCGCGCACCTCGCCGAGGATGCGCACGCCCAGGCCCGGGCCTGGGAAGGGGTGGCGGTAGACCATCTCGGGCGGCAGCCCGAGCGCGACGCCGAGCTCGCGCACCTCGTCCTTGAACAGGTCGCGCAGCGGCTCGAGCAGCTTCAGGCCCAGCGTCTCGGGCAGGCCGCCGACGTTGTGGTGGCTCTTGATCGTGGTCGCCTTGTTCGTCTTCGCGCCGCCGCTCTCGATGACGTCGGGGTAGATCGTGCCCTGGGCCAGCCACCTGGCGTTGGCAAGCTTGCCCGCCTCGCGCTGGAAGACCTCGACAAACTCGGCACCGATGATCTTGCGCTTGGCCTCGGGGTCGGTCACGCCGGCGAGCCGGCCGAGAAACTGCGCGCTGGCGTCGACCTGCACGACCCTGGCATGCAGCCGGCCGACGAACATGTCCAGCACGAGCTGCGCCTCGTTCAGGCGCAGCAGCCCGTGGTCGACGAAGACGCAGGTGAGCTGCTCGCCGATCGCGCGGTGGATCAGCGCCGCAGCCACGCTCGAGTCGACCCCGCCCGAGAGGCCGAGGACGACCTCGTCGCTGCCAACCTGCGCGCGGATCGCCGCCACCGCCTCGGCGACATGGTCGCGCATGACCCAGTCGGCGCGCGCGCCGCAGATGCCGAGCACGAAGCGCTCGAGCAGCGCCCTGCCCTGCCGCGTGTGCGTGACCTCGGGGTGGAACTGCAGGCCGTAGTAGCCGCGCGCCTCGTCGGCCATGCCGGCGATCGGGCAGCTCGGCGTGCTGGCCATCAGCTTGAAGCCCGGCGGCAGCTCGGTGACCTTGTCGCCGTGGCTCATCCAGACCTCGAGCAGGCCGTGGCCGTCGGCACTGCGCAGGTCCTCGATGCCGGCCAGCAGCCGCGTGTGGCCGCGCGCGCGCACCTGGGCGTAGCCGAACTCGCGCCGGTCGCTCCACTGCACGGCGCCGCCGAGCTGCACGGCCATCGTCTGCATGCCGTAGCAGATGCCCAGCACCGGCACGCCGGCGTCCCAGACGGCCTGCGGCGCGCGCAACCGGTGGTCGTCGTAGGTGCTGCCGTGGCTGCCCGAGAGGATGATGCCCTTGGGCGCGTAGGCGCGGACGAAGTCGTCGCCGACGTCGTTGGGGTGGATCTCGCAGTAGACATGCGCCTCGCGCACGCGCCGCGCGATGAGCTGCGTGAGCTGCGAGCCGAAGTCGAGGATCAGGATCTTGTCGTGGTTCATCGTCAGGGGGCTGCGGGGGCAGCGGCAGGCGCGCCGCGCTGGCGCCGGAAGTGTCGGATCGCCAGCAGCGCGGCCAGGGCCTGCAGCAGGGCGCAGAAGAAGAACGGCAGGCCGAGCCAGACATCGCCCGGCGGGCGGTGCGAGACCAGGCCGAGCAGTGTGGCCGCAGCCAGCGGCGCGAGCACGGCCATCAGGCTGTTGAGCGCGGCGATCGCGCCGAAGGTGCGGCCCTGCTCGTGCTCGCCGGCCGCACCCGACATCAGGCTCTGCAGCGCGACCGCGGTGGCGAAACCGAACAGGTTGAAGACGATGATGACCAGCATCATCCAGCCCTCGCTGGCCAGGCCCCAGGCGGCGTAGCACAGCGTCGACGAGACCAGCCCGAGCACCACCAGGCGCTGCGGCGTCCAGCGCCGCAGCAGCAGGCGCAGCAGCCCGCCCTGGACCAGCACGACCATCAGCCCGACGACGAACAGCGACAGACCGTTCTCGAGCGGCCCCCAGCCGAACTTGAAGGTCGTGTAGAGCACCCAGCTCATGTGCATCGTGAACTGCGCGAGCCCGGCCAGCGCCAGCACCGCGACCAGCGGCCCGACGCCGCGCAACTGCGCGAGCGCACGCAAACCCGACACCGGGTTGGCGCGCCGCCAGTCGAAGCCCTGGCGGCGCTCGCGCGGCAGCGACTCGGGCAGCACGAAGGCGCCGTAGGCCAGGTTGAGCAGGGCCAGCGCGCCGGCGACCCAGAACGGCAGCGCCAGATCGATGCTGCCGAGCACGCCGCCGAGCACCGGACCCAGCGTGTAGCCCAGGCCGAGCATCGCGCCGACCAGGCCGAGCGCGCGCGTGCGCTGCTGCGCGTCGGTGATGTCGGCGACATAGGCCTGGGCGACCGCGAGGTTGGCCTGCATCGCGCCGCCGACCAGCCGCGCGAGCACGATCATCCATATCGCGGTGGCCAGCGCGGTGAAGAAGAAGCTCGCGCCGAGCCCGGCGAAGCCCAGCAGCAGCACCGGCCGGCGGCCCCAGCGGTCGGACAGGCCGCCGAGCACCGGCCCCGAGAGCAGGCTCGCGAAGGCAAACGCAAACGTGACCGCGCCAAACCACAGTGCCTGCTCGGCCTGGCTGCCGGTCAGCTCACCGACCAGCGCCGGCAGCACCGGGATGATCAGCCCGATGGCCAGCATGTCGATCAGCACCGCGACGAGGATGAAGCCCATCGCCGGGGCGCGACCGCGGTTCATAGCATGATGCAGGGCACGCCAGCCTGCTGCGCGGCGCGGCGCAAGCGTGCGTCCTTGGTCGCCAGTTGCGCGCGCGTGCGCAGCGCCTGCTCGAGGTAGCTCGCGTCGTAGAAGCTCAGCCCGCTGCGCCGGGCATGCGCCAGCGTCGCGCGCTGACGCGCCTCGTCGGGAAGCGCCTCCAGCCGCACCTGTGCCGCACCCAGGATCCGCAGCGCCTCGTCGAGCCGCGCCTCGTCGATGCGTCCGCGCCGGCACGCCGTCCACAGCAGGTTGCCGGTTTCCCAGACCCACAGCGCCGGGGCCTGCAAGACCTGCGCGTCGCCAGCCGCCTGCTGATAGAGCTGATCGGTGGCCGCGCTCGCCTCGTCGGGCAGCAGCCAGGCCGCTGCCGCCGATGCATCGACCGTGATCGCCATCAGTAGCGACGCCCTGCGTCGCGCAGCCGGCGCCAGCCAGGGCCCGGCTTGACGCCGGCGCGCCAGCGCCGCAGCGTCGCGAGGGCCTGCTCGCCTTGCTTGCTGCCGGCTGCAGCCTCGACCGGCGCGACGGGCAGCATGCGAACGACCTCGCGGCCATGCCGCGTGATGCGCACCTCCTCACCCGCCTCGACCGCCGCGATCAACTCGGACAGCCTGGCCTTGGCCTCGAATACCCCGGCGGTTCTCATGGTCTGGCCATAAATCTATCGATAGTCAGATTCTAGGTCACTCCATCCGGTAGTTCGGCGCTTCCTTGGTGATCTGCACGTCGTGGACGTGGCTCTCGCGGATGCCGGCGGCGGTGATCTCGACGAACTCGGCCTTGTCGTGCATCTGCTCGACGCTGGCGCAGCCGCAGTAGCCCATCGCTGCGCGCAGGCCCCCGGCCATCTGGAACAGGATGCCGACCACCGAGCCCTTGTACGGCACGCGGCCCTCGATGCCCTCGGGCACGAACTTGTCGGTGTTGGGGTTGGCGGCCTCGTCGTTTTCCTGGAAGTAGCGGTCGGCGCTGCCGGCCCGCATCGCGCCGATGCTGCCCATGCCGCGGTAGGTCTTGTAGCTGCGGCCCTGGTAGAGGACGACCTCGCCGGGGGCTTCTTCCGTGCCGGCGAACATGCCGCCCATCATCACCGCGCTGGCCCCGGCGGCGATCGCCTTGGCGATGTCGCCCGAGTAGCGGATGCCGCCGTCGGCGATCAGCGGCACGCCGCTGCCGCGCAGCGCGCTGGCCACGTTGTCGATCGCGGTGATCTGCGGCACG
>BBPD01007149.1_pt1 | contig 10791 bp, 9 predicted proteins | sample 1344911 | NCBI WGS metagenome assembly BBPD01 (sample SAMD00019088, study PRJDB2971) | groundwater metagenome | biome: freshwater biome; feature: mineral spring; material: ground water | place: USA: CA, Sonoma | collected 2011-09 | depth surface m
AAGCTTCACCAATAAATGAACCGAAAAGACTGACGGAATCCGGGGATGGTGCGTAATTCAGAAACTGCCGCTAGCTCTCATACATCTGAAGAATCATTTTTGCAAGCTGCTTTCTTGTGATCCTCTTGTTCATCGCATGCTTTTCAATATATCTGTGTGCGTCGCCTTCAGTCATTTTGAGATGCTGAATCAACATACACTTAGCCCTTTCTATAATTCTCATATCTTCGATCTTCTGAAGAAGTGTCTTATTCTCTTGCCTCAGTCTCGCGATTTTCACATATGAAGCGCAGACAAGATTTAAAGCATTACTGAATATCTGCCTGTTTACCGGCTTTGAAATGACGAATATGCCTTCCGCTCCGGTTTTGGCGCATATCTCGTCATAAAACTCGTTATCCACGACCAAAATTACCTGGGTTAATTCAAATGATGCCGCATGAAGCGCGCACTCCGCTCCGAACTCGTCGGGCAGCGGCGAATTTATTATACAAAGGTCAAAATCACGCTCGCTCATAAGCCTGCGGGCTTCGTTGCCGTTGCATGCAGTCGTGATATCTTTAGAAAAATCATGTATTGAAAGCTCGGTAAAAAATGAAATATCTTTTTCCGGTGCAGTGACAATAAGAACGCTATCCACAATATCGCCGCCCTTCTTATGTTTGGTGGGAGCTAAATAAATCTGAAATACCTGTCGGAAAAAAACTCCCACTTATTTGAAGCAGCATTAAACTCTGTGTTTTCCAGCATTTTTATTTCGATAAACTTTGAAAGCATTGATTCTCCGAGCATTTTTTTTACAAAAGCGCTATTTTTAACGATCTCAATTGCGTCACCAAAACTCTTCGGAAGCGTTTTTATATCTTTCAGATCTGCTTCACTCGCTTTGTAAAGGTTCAGATTGACAGGATCGGGCAACTCCAGATTATCATTGATACCATCAAGCCCCGCATTTATAAGCAGAGCGAAAGCAATATAAGGATTAGCCGACGGGTCGGGGGAACGAAGCTCCATTCTTGAAAACTCGCCTTGCGCCGCAGGTATCCGCACCAACTGCGAACGGTTCTGATGCGACCATGAAATATGCAAAGGAGCCTCAAAACTTCCGAAACGCTCATAGGAATTGGCAATCGGATTCAAAAACAGCGTCATCTCCTCGATCTTAGCCAATATACCTGCAATAAAGCTTTCAGCCGCCTTTTTTTGCGCCATAGTTTCCATGCTGAAAATGTTTCTCTGCTCTTCTTGCAGCGAAAGGTTCACATGAAGTCCGCTGCCGCTTTTATCGGCGAACGGCTTTGGCATAAACGATGCGTAAAAGCCGTTTCTTGCGGCTATTGTCTTTACGACCCATTTGAAAGTAAGGAAATTGTCCGCCGCTAAAAGAGCGCCGCTGTATTTGAAATCTATCTCGTTTTGTCCGGGACCCTGTTCGTGGTGTGATGTCTCGGGCTGTATTCCCATCTCGTCAAGGCAAAGGCAGATCTCACGCCTTATGTTTTCTCCCTTGTCAACGGGCGAGATATCAAGATACCCTCCTCTGTCGCAGGTTTCATATGTCGGTTCCCCGTTTCCGTCGGTTTTAAACAGGTAGAACTCGCATTCCGAGCCTATCTTGCAGTCATACCCCATCTCACTTGAGCGCTTTACCGCTTTCTTTAGTACAAAGCGTCCGTCTTCCTCATAAAGAGTGCCATCGGGCTTTTTTATGTCGCATAAAAACCTTATAACCCTTCCCTGCTGTGGTCTCCAAGGCAAAAGCACCATAGTGGAGGGAATAGGTTTCAGGAATAAATCGGATCTGTCGACCTCAGTAAATCCCTTAACCGCCGATGCGTCAAACGATATGCCCTGTTCAAAAGCGCGCTCGACCTCCGAGGGCATTATCGAAATATTCTTCAATGTCCCTAAAATATCCGAAAAAGCCAAGCGAATGAATTTCACATCATTTTCTCTGACATATTCCAATACGTCAATTGCAGTCATATTCACAGCGACCACCTTTCCTAATTGTATGTGTAAAGCTTTTTATAAGGATTTTGGCTGTCAGGACGCAGTAAAAGGTACTGATCCCTTATGAGCCTTTCAAAATCCATACTGAATATAGCGCAGTACTCACGGAGAAAATCCGCTATTTCCTCTTTTTCCCCGTCTGTTGCAACGGTTTTTACCACCTGCTCGGGAAGATTCGGTAGTTCGTCCTGATTTCTTATAAATATTTTACCACCGTGCATCCCTGTTCCGCAAAAATTTCCAACGAAAGTTCTTTCTGCTCCGATGCCTAAAACTATCAATATCCCGCCGGCAAGGTATTCGCCCAAAAAGCTGCCGGCTGATCCGCCGACTATTATCACGGGTTTTTTATCCTTAAACTGTTTCATGTGAATACCCGTGCGGTATCCGGAATTACCACGCACATAAATTTTCCCGCCCCTCATTCCGTATCCCGGGGCATCGCCGGCGTTTCCGTGTATAATAATAGCTCCGTCGTTCATCGTGTCGCCTATCGCATCTTGCCCATTGCCATAAACAATTATATGGCCTCCGTCAAGATATGCTCCCAAGGCATTGCCCGGAGTACCATGAATTGTGATGGTTTTATCTTTAAGCCCGCAGCCTATATATCGCTGACCCGCGCAGCCGTTTATGGTCACATCCTCACTCGAATCCCGAATAATTTCATTGAGTTGCTTAAAATGCATATTCCCCGCATCTATGTTCATCAAATCGGCACACCTCCAAGTTTTATCGCTCTTTGCTCCCTCGAAAATGCCAACAGTCCCGGCTGTCTGGCTATCAGTTCAAAATCCAGGCTTGACAGCGGTATTTTGTCGCGTATAAGACTTGTATATATCCCAGCCTTGGCTACATCCTTTATCATTATATATCCCTTAAGCTGATCGTCTGCTGTAAACAGCTTTTTGTAGCTGCCGTCACTGTCGCTTAGTTCATGTCCCGTTCCCGTATATGCTCCCGCAGTTATAATTCCAAGCCCCATAAAGCTTGTCGCGTTCATGGCAATCGCTTTTTCAAAGGGTTTTCTCCCGCCTGCCATGTTAATCCCGGCACATTCTCCCTGCATATACGCGTTTGGCAAGAGCGCAAGTATTTTGCTTTCCCCTGTTGCGCAATCAAGGCTTTCGGTACAGTCCCCTGCCGCGAACACATTCGGTATCGATGTTTCCATAAATGCATCCGTGATTATACCACGCCCTACTTTTCCTCCGGCGTCCCTAACAAGTAAGACATTCGGACGCACGCCTGCCGCCAGCACAAGTATGTCAAAAGCTTCTTCCGAACCATCTGACAAAATCGCCTTATTAGCTCTAAATTCGCTAACACTGCATGAAAGGCGAAATCTTAGTCCTTCCTTCTCAAGATGCTCCCTGACTATCATCGAGCCGTGTTCGTCAAGAATACTTGAGAGTATCCGAGGAACAAGATCAATGACAGTTATGCTTCCAACCTTTTTCTTTATACCTTCTGCGCATTTTAATCCGATAAGCCCTGCGCCCATTATCAAAACCTTTGAATCCGGGCGAAGGGAATCCAAAAGCCTTAAGCAATCGTCAAGCGACATGAAAGTGTGCTTATCCGCCACTTTGTCAAGTCCTGTTATGTCAGGTACAAACGGGGATGATCCGGTTGCCACAAGAAGTTTGTCGTATTTAAGATGCATATCATTCTCAAGAACAAGCCTTTCTAAAGCAGGTTCAATTCTAACCGCTTTTTTTGAAAAGAGCGTTTCACATCCATTTCTAAAATAGAAGGCTTCGTCCCGATAGCGCATTTTCTTTTGATCCGTTTTACCAAGCAACAAATAGGATATAAGCGGCCTCGAATAAGTGTGATGACTCTCTTCACTGACTATGGTTATACTGCCGGTCTTATCAGTCTGGCGTATTCCTTCAACCGCTGCTATAGCCGCGATCGAATTTCCAATTATTACATATCTCACGTTTTTACCTCATCTCAAATACGATGGCGCCGTTTGGGCATCCTTTTACGCACATGGGTTCACTTGACGAATATCGTACACAAAGCTCGCATTTTTCAACAGCGCCGCTTTCTGAGGGCGAGATCGCACCATAAGGACAGCAAAGTATGCAAGTGTAACAACTCACGCACTTGTCTTTGTCAATCATTATGACGCCGTCTTTAACGCTTAGCGCGCCTGTAATACAACCCATTGCGCAAAGCGGTTCCTCGCAGTGCCTGCATGAAACCGCAAAGCATATATCACCCTTCTCTTCGATGCGTATTTTCGGGTTTATCCTGATATCTTTTAACGCTCTTGCCATGTCATTGTCCTTAGTACCGGCAAAAGCGCAGTAATATTCACAAAGATGGCATCCAAGACACCACTTTTCATTGACATAGATCCGCTTCATACCTTTTCCCCCAAGACAATTATATCATCCCTTTTCGGCCCTACCGAAACATATCTTATCGTACAGCCCACAAGTTTCTCGATGTGTCTTAAATACGCAATGGCAGCCTTCGGAAGATCGCTTTCCTTTCTGCAGCCGGAGATATCGCAATTAAAGCCCTCAATATACTCATAAACAGGTTTGGCTCTCAAAAGCCTTCCCCCGGACGGAAAAACTTCCGTCATAACGCCGTCAATCTCGTATGAGCGACATATCGGGATAAAGTCCATGTAAGACAAAATATCAAGCTTAGTCAGTACCAATTCGCAAGCTCCCTGAAGCATTACCCCATAGCGTGAAGCTACCGCGTCAAAAGCGCCTACTCTTCTTGGTCTGCCTGTCGCCGCTCCGTACTCTGCGCCCGCCTCGCGCAGACTTTTCGCTTTGTCTCCGGACATCTCGCACACAAACGGGCCTTCGCCGACACAACTTGAATACGCCTTCATGATACCTATTACCTTATCGGTTTTTCTACCGGGTATTCCTGAACCTATGGGAGCATATGCTGCAAGTGTGGACGATGAGGAGGTGTACGGATAAATACCGAAGTCAATATCGCGTAAAGCTCCAAGCTGAGCCTCAAACATTATTTTCTTTCCTTTATCGCAGGCCTTTGTCAAAAATTGGGTTATGTCGCATATAAACTCCGATATTAAAGCGCCGTTGTCTAAAAGCCACTTAAAAATCTCATTATGGTCTATCATGGAGGTCTTATAGCCATTGTGGGCTAAAATGTTCTTCCATTCGACCAAATGACGCACCTTTTCCCCCAATGTCCCTGTTTCAAGCAAATCGCCCATACGAAGCGCCTTTTTCATATATTTGTCCGAATACGCGGGGGCAATCCCTCTTTGCGTTGAGCCGTATTTTCTTTCAGAAAGCCTTTCCTCCTCAAGCGTGTCAAGCATTTTATGAAAAGGCATGCAAATAACAGCTCTGTCGCTTATCTTAAGATTGTCGGCAGTTACTTTAATTCCTTTTTCTTTAAGATTGCGGATTTCCGCCGCTAAGTGAGCGATGTCTATAACCATACCGTTACCCATCACGTTCACGGTCGTATCGCGCAATATGCCGGACGGTAACAGATTGAGTACAAACTTTCCCCTGTCGTTTATGACCGTGTGACCTGCGTTGTTTCCGCCCTGATAGCGCACGACTATGTCATAATCCTTCGACAAAAGGTCAACCATTCTTCCCTTTCCCTCATCGCCCCAGTTTATTCCTGCTACCACAGTAAGCATCAAAGAGCCTCCTTTTGCTTCCCATTAAAAGTTACTCCCCCGCGTGTTTGATCCCCAAAATCTCAAGCTCCTTTTCATTAAGGCCGACCCCCCTCAGCATGAGCCGGTTGCCCCTCAAGCTTTCTATAGAATTTATGCCCATGCCGCCCATCATTTCCTTTATTTCATGCTCCCAAGCCGTCACAAGATTAACCAGTCTTCTGTAACCAATATCGGGGTTGAGCCTTTTTACAAGCTGAGGTGACTGAGTCGCTATACCCCAGTTGCATTTGCCTGTCTGGCAGCTTCTGCACAGATGGCAACCGAGCGCGAGCAAAGCGGCAGTCCCTATATAGACGGCATCCGCCCCCAAAGCGACAGCCTTGACCACATCGCTGCTTTTTCTGATGCTTCCCGCGGCCACTATTGATACCCAGTCCCTTATACCTTCATCGCGAAGCCTTTTATCAACACAAGCGAGCGCAAGCTCAATTGGAATACCCACGTTGTCCCTTATCCTTGTAGGAGCCGCCCCGGTCCCTCCGCGAAAACCGTCGATCGCTATGATATCCGCTCCGCTTCTGGCTATACCGCTTGCTATCGCAGCCACATTGTGCACCGCTGCTATTTTGACTATCACGGGTTTTTTATAATCGGTCGCCTCTTTTAGAGAAAACACGAGCTGACGCAGATCTTCTATGGAGTAGATATCATGGTGAGGCGCGGGAGATATTGCGTCGGTACCCTCAGGAATCATGCGTGTCTTTGATATGTCGCCCACTATCTTCGCTCCGGGCAAATGTCCTCCTATTCCCGGCTTTGCTCCTTGACCTATCTTGATCTCTATCGCTGCCGCGCTGTTTAAGTACTTAACATGAACCCCGAATCTGCCTGAGGCAACCTGTACTATTGTGTTTTCCCCGTATGTGTAGAAATCCTCGTGAAGTCCTCCCTCTCCGGTGTTGTAAAAGGTATCAAGCTCTTTTGAAGCGCGCGCGAGGCTTTCATGGGCATTGTAGCTTATAGATCCATAACTCATAGCTGAAAACATTATCGGTACGCTCAACTTAAGCTGCGCAGGCAAGTTGTTGATGAGATTGCCCTTTTCATCCCTCTTAATACCAGACGGCTTCGCTCCTAAAAAAACACGGGTTTCCATAGGCTCACGCAAAGGATCAATAGATGGATTCGTCACCTGAGAGGCATTTATAAGTATATTGTCAAAATACACCGGATATTTTTCAGGATTGCCCATGCTTGACAGCAAAACACCCCCTGTAGCCGCCTGTCGATACACTTCCTCAATGGTGCTCCCGTTCCAGTTCGCATTTTGTTTGAATGTATGTTCGGTTTTTGCAATCTTAAGGGCTCTCGTCGGACAAAGCGCAACGCAGCGGTGGCAGTTTACGCATTTAGCGTCATCCGCGGCCATTTTAGTTTCTTTCTCAAGGTATTCGTGCACCTTATTGGCGCATTGTCTTTCGCATACCCTACAGACTATGCATCTATCCGTATTTCTTACTATTTCATGTTCAGGATACAAAAAATCTATTGCCATGTTTTCTCACTTCCATTCAACGTAACGACGATCGCTTCTCCGCCTTTTGGCGACCACACTCTGTCAGGTTCAGGCTCAATTGCTCTTATTGCGCATTCCTCACTCGCAAAATAAACCATTTCATCCTTCTCCGCCGCGACCATGGATCTAAGTTTGAGCCGATCGTTTAACGCCATAAGACCACCTTCAAATCCGACCAAAATTGAGAAAGGGCCTGTGATAAGCTGTGAAGCAAAAACGTTTCTTAAGTACTCATGTTTTTCCTTTTCAAAAGAATCCATCCTGTCGATCGTCCGCCAGAACGGAGCCGCGAACACAGAAGCGATCTCGCTCATGGTCAAACCGATTTTGCGGTTTAGATAGTCAACCATATATGTTATAACTTCCGTATCGGTAAGCAGAGTGCACTTATATCCGTACATCTCAATCGCGCTGCGGTTTGCGTCATATGAGGAAATCTCCCCGTTGTGCACAACCGAAAACCCAAGCATCGCAAACGGATGCGCGCCTCCCCACCATCCGGGAGTATTGGTAGGATACCTGCCGTGTGCCGTCCATGAATACCCGGCATACTCGTCCAAACGGTAAAATTCGCCGACATCTTCGGGAAATCCCACCGCCTTAAAAACGCCCATGTTCTTCCCGCATGAAAAGATATATGCACCGGTCAACTTGGTATTAACTTCAATCATCAGCCGCGCCACGAATTCCTTTTCGTCAAGCTGGCTTTGAGCGAGTTTTGCCGGCAAAGGAGTGGCAAAATATCTTAAAATCAGCGGTTCGTCGGTTATCTTTAGTGTTTTTCTTGTAGGGATCTTTGACAGGCTTATTATATCGAAATTCTCATCCAAAAGCTTTTCGCATTCACGCTTTGCCGTCATAGTATCGTAAAAAACATGCAAGGCATAGTAATCCTTATATTCCGGATAAATGCCGTATCCGGCAAATCCGCCGCCTAAGCCGTTGCTTCTGTCATGCATCATAGCGATTGAACTGACTATCTTATCTCCGCATACCCTTTTCCCCGTCTTTGAAAACATACCCGCTATCGCGCAACCCGAAGGAATCCTTATCTGACCCTCTTTCATCACGTTTCAAAACCCTCCCCTTGAAAACAATAAAAAAAGCGCATGCTCAAAGGTCTGGTATTCAAAAAAGCTTCAAAAGCTCATCGAAATAACTACCTTCAAACAAACGCCATTGTTTGCTCAAATAGTATACACAATTACTTGAGCTTTGTTAAGAGATTTTTGCTCAGTTTTAATAATATTTTTACGCATGCTTCATTTTAAAAGAAATCATGCCTGCTAAAACCTCTGTTTTCAAGCAAAACTCAAGTTGAATTTCTGAAGTTTGCAGTTTAAAAAATTTTTCTTGCAAAACTCTCCGACACATGATATCTTGTATTAGACAGCAAAGGTGCTGTGGGAATATTGCCCGCAGCGCCTTTTATATTTTTTGGAGGTGCGTTTTATGAAAGATATTCCTGGCTTGTTTGGCAGTATGGTTTTCAATGACAAGGTTATGAAAGAAAGGCTGCCGAAGGATACTTACCGCTCTTTGCGGCGGACTATGGCGACAGGAAAACACCTTAATCTTGACGTGGCAAACGTGGTCGCAAGCGCCATGAAGAATTGGGCAATCGAAAAGGGGGCAACGCATTTTACTCATTGGTTTCAGCCCATGACCGGCATTACCGCCGAAAAGCACGATAGCTTCATATCCCCTTCCGGCGATGGAACGATTATAATGGAGTTCTCGGGAAAAGAGCTTGTGCGCGGGGAGCCGGACGCGTCAAGCTTCCCATCGGGCGGCTTAAGGACTACGTTTGAAGCAAGAGGCTACACGGCATGGGATCCGACCTCCTTTGCTTTTGTAAAGGACGGCACTTTATACATACCGACAGCATTTTGCTCTTACAGCGGCGAAGCGCTCGACAAGAAAACACCGCTTCTTCGCTCTATGCAGGCAATTGATCAGCAAGCGCTCAGAATATTGAAACTTTTTGGCAACCAGGATGTAAAAAAAGTCATCACAACAGTCGGACCCGAACAAGAATATTTCCTTATCGACAAAGAGCTGTTCAAAAAAAGATCTGATCTTATCTATTGCGGAAGAACCCTTTTCGGCGCAAAACCGCCCAAAGGACAGGATCTCGAGGATCATTATTTCGGCGCTATAAAGCCTCGGGTCGCAGCATTCATGAAAGATCTCGAGGAGGAGCTTTGGAAGCTGGGAGTACCGGCAAAAACAAAGCATAACGAAGTCGCCCCCGCTCAGCATGAGCTTGCGCCAATATTTGAAACGACAAATATCGCGACCGATCACAATCAGCTCACGATGGATCTTATGAAAAAAGTGGCCAACAAACACGGCTTAACTTGTCTTTTGCATGAAAAGCCCTTCGCTTTTGTAAACGGAAGCGGTAAGCATAACAATTGGTCGATCTCAACCGATACAGGCTTAAACCTTCTTGAACCGGGCGATACTCCTTCACAGAACGCGCAGTTCATACTGTTTCTTGTGGCAGTAGTAAAGGCTGTTGACGATTATCAAGACCTTCTAAGACTATCTGTAGCAAGCGCGGGCAACGATCACAGGCTTGGGGCAAACGAGGCTCCCCCTGCCATAGTGTCGGTTTTTTTAGGCGAAGAGCTTACCGAAATCCTTGAAGCCATCGAAAACGAAACCGATTACAGGGACAGGCAGAAGAAGCAGATGGAAATCGGAGTGTCGGCGCTTCCGCATTTCCCGAAAGACAACACGGATCGCAACCGCACCTCGCCTTTTGCATTCACAGGCAACAAATTTGAATTCCGCATGCTCGGCTCATCCTTCTCCATAGCCGGACCAAATATCGTACTTAATACCATAGTAGCCGAAACCCTTTCGGCATTCGCTGATATACTTGAGAAAAGCACGGATTTAAAGGCTGATTTGAGCGCCCTTGTTGTGAAAGCCATCCGCGATCACAAGCGCATAATTTTCAACGGAAACAACTATTCCGCACAGTGGGCAATCGAAGCTGAACAAAGAGGTCTTCTCAACTTAAAGACTACACCTGAAGCGCTGCCGTACTTTGTTAACGAAAAGAATGTCAATCTTTTCCTTAAACACTGCGTTTTCAGCGAATCGGAGATCCATTCTCGTTTCGAGATACTTCTTGAGAATTACTGCAAAACCATCACTATAGAGTCTTTGACGATGCTTGAGATGGTTAAGGGTCATGTGATACCCGCGGTTTTAGCTTATCAAAACGACCTTGCCAACACTGCGTTGACTAAAAAGTCGCTGCAGGCAGGTCTTGGTTTAAAGCTTGAAACAAAAATTCTTGCAAGGCTCAGCTTACTCTCCGACAGCTTGGCGAATGTGCTGGAAAAGCTTGAGACTTCGATCTCACAGATGAAGAATTGTTCCGGTACACTCGATTCGGCTAATTTCTGCAAAGATAGTATACTTCCCGATATGAAGGCAACAAGGGAAGTCGTCGATGAGCTTGAATCTCTGGTTGGGAAAAAGTACTGGACTCTGCCGACTTACAGCGACCTCCTCTATAGTGTCTAATATTGGGGACGGTTCTATC
>BBPD01001738.1_pt1 | contig 10790 bp, 8 predicted proteins | sample 1344911 | NCBI WGS metagenome assembly BBPD01 (sample SAMD00019088, study PRJDB2971) | groundwater metagenome | biome: freshwater biome; feature: mineral spring; material: ground water | place: USA: CA, Sonoma | collected 2011-09 | depth surface m
ATCAACATGCCGGCCAGATCGCCGGCCCAGCGCTGCGCGACACCGGCCTGTTTGACTAGCCGGCGAATTTCTTGGTAGGTGTATGCGGCGTTGATGAAAAGGGCCAGAAAAATAAAAAACCCAACAAAACCCAGATCGCCCAGCACCTCGAACCAGATGCTGTGCGCCGCCACTCCGCTGCGGCCAACATCTGGCGTTTCAATGAAACCCAGTAGACCCGGTGCGTCCTTGAATTTGTCCCAGACCGGGTACGATTGAATCGCCCGAAAGCCACCACCAAAAATCGGATGCTCGACTGCAATGGCTGAGCTGACCTTCCAGGCGGTGACTCGGCCCATGAAAGACTCATCTTCTTCAGCGGTTTGGATGGTTTGCATGCGTTCGGTCCATTCGGTCGGCGCGAGCTGCAGCACCAGAAAACCGCTCAGCAGCACAAACACCAGTCCGGGAATGATTTTCCTGCTGCGCAGCACGATCAGTAGGGCGACGGTAAACAAGGCGATCAGGCCGCCGCGCGAATGGGTGGCGACTACAGCCAACACGGTCAGGAGCAGGGCGCCGGCAAAGCCCCAGCGAATGAGCTTGTGCGAGCTGTACTGCCAAAGGTAGTAGAGCAGCGGCAATACCATGGCCAGCACCATGGCGAGGTGGTTGTTGTCACCAAATTTCAAGATCACCTGGGCGTTGTGGGCGCCCCCACTGGCTATGAATTTCAAGCCGTCCAGGACACCATGAAAGCTGGTTGCAATGGCGATCATGATCACCAGGGCATGGATGCGCAAGCGATTTGTCACCAGCATCGGCATGAACAGACAAAATAATACGGTCTTTGCCAGGTTGCTGAACAGCTCCCAATTTCGCACCAACCCAGGATAGGCAAACAGGGCGCAGAAAAAACCGTGCAGCACGAACAGCAAAAATAAAACAGTGGTGCGGTTGAACTCGAAGCGCTGATTTTCGCTGTCCTTCAGAAGCAGCAAGCTGGCCATGGTGATCATGGCAAAAATTTGCACGAATGGCACGCCGATCATGAAGCCGTAGAGATAACTTCCGATTGCGATCAGACCGGCCCAGCCCCACAGCAAATAGGCAGTATACGAATGGGTGAAGGCCAGCGGCACGAATAGCAGCATGAAACCGAAGACGAGCAGGTCACGCACGGGGCTTGTCCTTATTCGGCTTTTTTGCAGCCGGGTCCCCGGCTTCGATTTTGAAGGAGAACAGGCCGAGATGGGATTTTTTCCCCGACAGCCGGGCTTGACGCACGGCAATCAACAGCAGCAGCACCAGCAGCAGTTGGGCCAGCAAAATCAATCCAACGATCATGCCAGGCTCCGAAACAGCTTGAGTTGTGCTTGGGTGGTGGCGTCCCAGGAAAAACCTTGCGCGTGCGCGCGTGTGGCTGCACGGTTGGGTGGGGTTTGCATCAATTGCTGCCACGCGGCCACCAGCGCCGCCGGATCGCGTTGCTGCAGCAACACCCCGGCTGCCGGGTGGTTTACGATGTCGGGCGTGCCGGAAACGGCCGTGGCGAGCACTGGCGTTCCGCAGGCCATGGCTTCGAGCAGCACGTTGGGCCAGCCTTCGCTGCGGCTGCACAGAGCGAGCGCGTCGGCGGCGCTGTACCACCATTTGAGCTGATCTTGCGCCACCTGCCCAATGAAGTGCACTCGGTCTGCCACCCCGCAGCGCTGCGCGGTGGCTTGCAAAGACTGGCGCAGCGGTCCAGCGCCGATCAGCAACAGCTCCAGTGCAGGAATGCTCTCGATCGCCTCAATTGCAATGTGCTGGCCTTTGAGTTCGACCAGGTTGCCGACCATCAAAAGGTATTGCTTTTGCATGCTCAAGCCCAATTGCTGTCGGGCGCCGGTGCGCGGCTCGGGGCAAAAGCGCTGCAAATCGACGCCGTTGCGCATCGTCTTGACCTTATTCGCGTCGGCGCCGAGCCGCACCAGTTGGTCGGTCAGCGCTTGCGATACGCCAATGGAGGCGGCGGCTTTTGCAGCGGCATCCAGCATCCAGCGGCGCGGCAGCGCATAGCGTGCGATCAGGTTGATGTCGGAGCCGCGCGCGGTCACCACAAACGGTTTGTTCGACCAGCGCGCGAGCAGGGCTGCCGCCACCCCGTCGGGGTAGTAGTAGTGGGCGTCGATCAGTTGAAAATCAAAGCCAGCGCGCTGGAGTTGGCGCAGTGTGGGCCAGGCGGCGCGCGCCATCGCGTAGGGGGCCAGATGCATGCCGACTTTTGGCGCCAGCAGGTAGCGGGGGTGGTGGACCTCGATGCCGTTGCGGTGTTCAAAGCGCGGTGTGGCGGCAAACTGCGCGTAGGCGCCAAAGCGGGGCGATTGGAACGGAAACCAGGGCACCGGCGCCACCACGCGCGCCTGCACCTGCCCGGATTTGAGCAACTCGCGCAGCCGGGTTTCGACAAAAATGCCGTGTACCGGCCGCACCGAACTGGGAAATAAGGATGAAAATAGAAGAATTTTCACGACAACCGATTCCCGTACTGCAAGCTCAGCGGCGCGCGACTCATGCGCTGCCCTCAGCGCAACACGCCTTTGGTATCAATCACCACCTTGTCTTTGATCATCTGTGGGTCGATTTCGGTGAATTCGGTGTGATCGACCAACAGCAGCAAAATATCGGCTTGTTTGAGTACGTCTTTCAATTCGAACAGGGGGAACGGTACTTTGTCGCTGGCCACGTTCGGATCGCAGGCCAGCACGGTGCCGATTTGACTCTCGCGCAGCCTTTGCACGATGTCCATCGACGGGGATTCACGCATATCGTCGATGTTGGCCTTGAAAGTCAGACCCAGACAGCCAATGATAGGGTCGCGAAAGCGCTGCGCCTTGGCGCGCACTTTTTCCAGCACCCAGTGCGGTTTGGCGTCGTTGACTTCACGGGCCGTGCGGATCAGGCGTGCCTCTGCGGGAGCGCTGGAGACGATGAACCACGGATCGACCGCGATGCAATGGCCGCCGACGCCCGGGCCGGGCTGCAAGATGTTGACGCGTGGATGGCGGTTGGCCAGCGCAATGGTTTCCCAGACGTTGACGCCCAGGCGGTCGCAAATCAATGACAGTTCGTTGGCAAAGGCAATGTTGACATCGCGAAACGAGTTTTCCACCAGTTTCGAGAGTTCGGCCGTGCGGCTGTCGGTTTCCAGAATGGCCCCGTTGCAAAAGGTTTTGTAGAGCGTTCTGGCCTTGGCCAGTGCGGCCTTGCTGGTGCCGCCGATGATGCGGTCGTTGTCCACCAGTTCGCGCAAAATCTGGCCCGGCAACACCCGCTCGGGGCAATGCGCGCAGTGCACCTTGCCGGCCAGTTCGGGCCGCAGGTCAAGGATGATTTGTTCGACCACCTCGGTGGTACCTACCGGCGAGGTCGATTCGAGGATGACCAGGTTGCCCTCGCGCAAAAAAGGCGCAATGGCGCGCGTAGCGGCCTGCACATAGGACAGGTCGGGCGCCTTGAGGTTGCCGTTTTCTTCCTTGAACGGCGTCGGCACGGCCAGAATGAAGGTGTCGCCCTCTTCCGGCAGCAAGGCAGCGCGCAGGTTGCCGCTGTTGACGGCAGAGCGCACCAGGATGTCGAGGTCGGGCTCGACGATGTGAATGCGACCAGAATTGATGATATTAACTGCCGTTTCATTGACATCCACACCCAGCACCTGATGGCCCTTGGTGGCCAGCATAGAGGCGGTCGGCAGGCCGATGTAGCCCAGCCCCATCACGATGATTTTTTGTATTTCGCGCGGCATTTATGGCTTTCCTTTCCAGTTAAGAATCGATTCGATGATGCGCCGCACCGCCTGACCGTCGCCATAGGGGTTGTGCGCCCGCGCCATGCGGGCGTAGTCGTCGGTGTCGCTGAGCAGGCGCAGGGTCTGCTCGACAATTTTTTCACGCGAGGTGCCAACCAGTCGAACCGTACCAGCCGCTACCGCCTCGGGGCGCTCGGTGGTCTCGCGCATCACCAGCACCGGCTTGCCTAGCGAGGGGGCTTCTTCTTGCACGCCGCCCGAGTCGGTGATGATGAGATGCGAGCGGTCCATCAGATAGACGAACGGCAGGTAGTCGACCGGCTCGATCAGGTGCACGTTGTCGAGCGCGCGTGCGGCCAAAATCTCCCGCACGGGTCTGCGCACCTGCGGATTGAGGTGCACTGGATAGAGAATTTCAACCTCGGGCTGCGCAGCAGCAATGTCGGCCAAGGCCAGGCACATGTTTTCAAACCCGGCACCAAAATTCTCCCGCCGGTGGCCGGTGACCAGAATCAAGCGCCGCTGCGGGTTCAAAAAGGAAAACTGCTGCTGCAGCGACTGCTGCACCGCAGCAACGGTGCGCACCTTGTGCACCACCGCCAGCAGCGCGTCGATCACGGTGTTGCCGGTGACGTGAATGCTCTCGGCCGCCACGCCCTCGCGCAGCAAATTGGCGCTTGCCTGGCTGGTGGGGGCGTAGTGCAGGTCGGCCAGGGCGCCGGTGAGGCGGCGGTTCATTTCCTCTGGGTAGGGCGCGTGTTTGTTGCCGGTTCGCAGCCCGGCCTCGACGTGGCCCAGCGGCACCCGGCTGTAATAAGCAGCCAGGCTGGCAGCCAAGGTGGTGCTGGTATCGCCGTGTACCAGCATCAGGTCGGGCCGCTCCTGCTGCAACACGGGTTTGAGTCCGCGCAGGATATTGCCGGTGATGTCAAACAGGTCTTGTCCGGGCTGCATGACGTTGAGGTCGTGCTGCGGCACGATGTCAAACAGCTTGAGCACCTGGTCGAGCATTTCACGGTGCTGCGCGCTCACGCAGACCAGCGTCTGCACCCGCTCACCCAACGCTTGCAAGCCCTTGACCAGGGGCGCCATTTTGATGGCTTCGGGACGGGTGCCGAAGACGAGCATGACCTTCATCGAGAAAACCCCTCCACGACCGATGCATACGCGGCCTGGTAATTGGATACGCTGTTGCGCCAGTTGCGTACCGACTCGACAAAGTGTCGGCCGTTGGCGCGCAAGGCAGGCCATTGTTGTGGCTGCTGCAACAAGCCCAGCAAGGCAGCGCACAGCGCCTGGACGTCGTCGGCCTTGAACAGAATGCCGGTTTTTTGGTGTTGTACCAGTTCACGATGACCGCCGACGTCGGACGCCACGAATAATTGCCCCTGCGCCATGGCCTCCAGCGGTTTGAGCGGTGTGACCAATTCGGTCAGGCGCATCGAGTGCCTGGGGTAAGCCAGGATGTCGATCAGATCGTAATAGCGGCTGACGCTGTGGTGCGCTACCCGCCCGGTGAACACCACGTGCTGCTGCAGGCCCAGGGCTTGCACCAGCGCTTTCAGGCCGGCCTCTTGCGGCCCACCGCCCACCAGCAGCAAGCAGATATCGGGCCGCGCCTGCCGCAGCGCAGGCAGCGCGCGCAGCAGCAAGTCCAGCCCTTCATAGGCATAAAAAGAGCCGATGAAGCCGATTACCACGCGCCCAGCCAGCCCCCACTGCTGCTGCAGCGCCGGGTCCGGCGCCTGCGCCCACTGGAAGGCGCCGACGTCGACCGCGTTCGGGATGACGGTGATTTTGCTGGCCGCCACGTCGCGCGCGACGATGTCGGCGCGCAGACCCTCACAAATGGTGAAGACGTGCGCCGCCTGGTGGATCGCGCGCGTCTCCAGTGCACGAGTGAGACGGTAGCGCAAACTGCCCTCGCGTGTGCTGCCGTGATCGACCGCCGCGTCTTCCCAAAAGGCGCGAATTTCATACACCACCGGTATGCCGAGCTTGCGCCCCACCCGCAAGGCCGGCAAGGCGTTGAGCACCGGCGAATGGGCGTGAATGAGGTCGGGCCGCAGGCAGGCCGCCACCTCCTCTAAACGCTGCGCGAGCTTGCGCATCAGCAGCCATTCACCCGCCAGCGGCCACTGCCCGATGGCCGACTGCAGCGGCGCCGTGCGGTAAAAACCCAGTCCATCGACGTCTTCTTCGTCGAACGCCACTGGCCCCTGCTTGGGTGAGGTGAGGTGCCAGGTGTGCCAGCCCAGCGCGCGCTGCTCGCGCAGCAGTGCCGCAGTGCGAAAGGTGTAGCCGCTGTGCAGCGGAATCGAGTGATCGAGCACGTGCAGAATTCGCAGCGGTCGCAGCGGTCGCTGCGCCTGGGCAACTGGCGCGCGCTGCGTGGGTGCTGCTGGGTGTGAATCAGTCATGCGCGCCTCGACCCAGATGGCCGTCAAAGACGGCTTTCCACTCGGTCAGCATCTGGGCGCGCGAATACGAACGGCGTACTTTCTCCCTGCCAGCGTGCGACCAATAGGGCCAGCGGGCCCGCTGTTGCACCGCGGCGATCAAGGTGCGGGCAAAACTTTCGTCGTCCGGCGCGGCCACGTTCTCGGGTGAAACATCGGCCAGCATCGACCCCACATCGCCCACTCGCGTAGCCACCACCGGCAGTCCGATCGCCATCGCCTCGAGCAAGGCCAGCGGCAGCTGCTCGGTGTCGGACGAGAGCGCAAACAGGTCAAATTCGGCCAGCCTTTGCGCTGGGTCCGGCAAATACCCGGTGAATTCAACCTCGGCCGCCACACCCAGCTCCTGCGCCAAGGCCTGCAATTCGCCCAGCAAAGGCCCGCCGCCGACCACGATCAGACGCGCCGCCTGGTGCGCGCGCAACTGGGCAAAGGCACGCAGCAGACGCGCCAGATTTTTCTCCGGCCGCAAACCCGCTACGGTGCCAATGCAAACCACAGTCTCGGCGCCAGCCGGGCGGGTGGTCTCGCGCTCAGACGGCGCAAGCGCAACGCCGTTGGCCAAAAAATGCACCTGGTCGGCGCGCAGCCTCCAGTGCTGGCAGGCGATGCGCTCCAGATGGCGCGATGCCACCACCACCGGCACCCGATTGAAACCAAGCAGAATGCGGCGCGTCAAGACCCGGCGCGGCAGTTGCCGCCCGGCCTCGTCCGGACCAAAACCGTCTTCGACGTGTACCTGCGGCAAGAGCTTGGGAAAATTCGCCGCCGCCCATTCGATCGCGCCCCAGTTGTACGACAGCAGCAAATCGGGTCGAACCGATTTGAGCACGGCACGAAACTGTTGCTGATTGTCCAGCGCACCGCCCTTGGTCACATGCAGCCGCAGCGGTTGCCAATCGACGCTTGCGCCCAGGCGCTCGCCGGCGTCAAAGCAATTGTCCATCGCCAGCACCAGATGGCGGTAGGACGAGCCGAGCGCATGGGCCAATTCGACGAAACGTGCCTGCGGCCCGCCCAGCTTGAAGGTCGAGAAGGCGTGCAGCAGCACGCGCGCCGGTGCTGCCTGGTGGGTGCTGGCACTCATTGCCCATGCACGGCAATGCCACGCCGGTGAAACGCCGCCGGATCCGCTTGCGGCTGCCAGTTCAGGTCTTGCTTGACATCGGCGGTGTTGAACGAGGCCGGCAGGCCGCGCGAAAGCAGGTCGCGCCGGTACGGCCGCGCCACTTTTCTGCCACTCAGCCGCTTGATCAACCACTTGCCCATTTCCACCAGCCACAAGCCGGTGGGTGAGGAGGGCACAAACTTGAGCGGCCGCTGTGTGACGCTGGCAACAGCGGCCAGGTACTCGCGTGCGCTGGGGCGCACATCGCCCACCAGGTTGTAAGCCTTGCCAACCGCCGCCGGCGCCGTCAGGGCCGAGCAAATCGCCGTGGCGCAGTCTTCCACCAGCACCCAGGGCAGCGGGTTGTTCCCCTGGTTCCAGCCGATGCAGTACTGATCGTTGTTAAAAAAGCCAAGACCGCCATGAAAGGCCGACGTGCCCGCACCGGTGACCAGTCCGGGGCGCAGCAACACCACCGGCAAACCGCTGTCTTGGTGAAATTTCAACACCGCATCGTCGGCCAGCGCTTTGGCGTGCGCGTAGTCGTTGCGGGTGGCGGGTTGGCGGTCGGTCGGCGTCGAACCGGTAATTTCTTTGCGCGCGTTGCCCAGGTAGAGGCCGGCGATCGAGCCCACATGCACCAGCCGTTCGACCCCGGCGGCCTGACAGACCTGGGCCACCGCAAGAGCCGAGTCGACCATGGCCGCACGTATGGCTTCGAAGTCGGCTCCACCGCCGCCGTGAGCGAGATTGACGACGTAGCGTGCTCCGGCGATGGCGCGCTCAAGGTCGGCAGTGCGCCTGACGTCGCCGCGCAGCAGATCGATGCCGGGACGCTGGAACACCGCTTGCAAGTTGGTGATGCCGCGCGCCATGACGCGCACCCGGTAGCCCCGATCGAGCAAGGCGGCCACGGTATAGGAGCCGATGAAGCCGGTACCGCCCAGCACTGCCACCCACGGCCCGGTTGGCGTTGCGGCGGCGGATTTGGCCTTGCTGCTGGCTGTCAGCGGCTTGAAACCGCTGGCTGTTTGCTCGCAAACGTGCACCAGATGTGCGCCGAATTCGAGGTCGAGCCCGGGTTTTGTGCCGGCTTGCAGCGCGCGGTAGAAGGCTTGCAGGCTGCCCTTCATGCCCAGATAAAAAGCGTCTGAACGGGGCTTGAGTTTGAGCATCGCCAGCGTGTAGTCGCGCAAGCTGGAAAAGCCCTGCTGAATGATTTGCTTGCCACTGGCGCGCGCTGAGAGCCAGGCGTCGACCGGCTCCATATAGGCGCTGCGCTGCAGGGTGTGAAACTGGTTGGAGAATATGTCGGCCACCGCCACGCCGTCGTCGCACACCACGCTCATGCGGCAGACGCTGAACTGGGCACCGACATGAAAGCGCAGCTGCGCTGGCATGCGCTCGCACAGCATGGAAACCTGGCAGGCGTTGTGCAATCCCACACCGGGAGCGATTTCAACCGGGGCTTGGGCCTGTACGCTCAGCTCGATCACGCGCCCGGCCAAGTCGACCAGTTGCGCCAGCGGGTGCACCGCCTGTTCGAGCAAGATATTGATCGGCTGATGAAACATCCAGTGAGAAAACTGCCGCGCCGCCAGTTGCCGCAAGGGCACTTCGTAGATGTAGTTGATGTAACGCGGCTGACCCAGACGCCCAGATGCGATGGCCTGCTTCAGCTTCAGATAGGCCGGGTTGAACACCAGGTTCTGGTTCACCCCCACCACAGCACCCGACTGACGGGCGGCGGCACGCATCTGATCGCATTCGGCGCTGCTGAGCGCTAGCGGTTTTTCCAGCAATACAGCTTTGCCGGCGGCGATGAACGGCATGGCGGTGCTCAGGTGCAGATCGGGCGGCGTCAGCACGTGTACTGCGTCGGCCGCGCAGTGCACGGCCTGGTCGATCGTCTCGAACACATGCGGGGCGCCGAACGCTTGTGCCAGACTGCGCGCCGCAGCGGTGTTGAGGTCAAAGACACCATACAAATCGACCCCTGGCAGCTCGCGCAGGACAGCTGCATGGGTTGCAGCAATGTTGCCGGCACCCACCAGCAGGACTTTCTTGTTGCTCACAAAACTCCCCGGTTCAAATGAAAATGGGACTCAAGACCCGTCAGGCGGGCGTGTATTTTTCGCTCTGACGCAAAAAAGCGTCGAACATGATGAGCATCCAGAGCGCGGTCGAGTGATCGCTGCGGCCGCCCAGATGCTGGCGCACCAGCGTTTGCACGGTGGCGGCGTTGAAATAACCCGAGTCCAGCATGCGCGCACTCAACACCGAATCACACAGGCGCTGGCGCAGCGGACCGCGCAGCCAGCTCGCCAGCGGCACCGAAAAGCCCATCTTCGGTCGGTACAGCACCTCGTGCGGCAACAGCGGCTCGAGCGCTTTCTTGAACAGGTACTTGCCCTGTCCGTTGTGAATCTTCAGACGGCTCGGCAAGCCAGCCAGCCATTCAACCAGTGGGTGATCGAGCAAGGGTTCGCGCACTTCGAGCGCGTGCGCCATGCTGGCGCGATCGACCTTGGTGTTGATGTCGCCCACCAGCCAGGTCTTGTAGTCCAGGTACTGAATCAGCGCCAGTGGGTCCTCGGTCTGTGCCTGGCTGGCGTGCTGGCGAAACACGTCCAACGCGCGGTAGCCGTTGAGGCCGCGCACAAAGGCGGTCGAAAACAAACGCTGGCGCTGTTCGCTGCGCAAGTGCGAGACGCTGTGATGGTAGGCCTGCACCGCGTCCATTGCCAGCGCCTCAAACGTGGTCTTGGCACGCAGCGGACGCGGCGCCCAGTCGGCCTTGGGGTAGAGCCGCCCGAGCAGGCCAAACAGCGGCTGGCGCAGTTCCGGTGGCAGCCGGCTGCGCAGGCTCTCTTCGGCCAGATGGAGCCGGTAGCGCCTGTAGCCGCCCAGGCCTTCGTCGCCGCCGTCGCCGGAGAGTGCCACCGTGACGTGCTTGCGCGCCATCTGGCAGACGCGGTAGGTGGGAATGGCCGAACTGTCGGCATAGGGCTCGTCGTACAGCCAAGCCAGGGTGTCGATCAGGTCGAAATCGTCGCTCTTGACGACTTCGATCCGGTGATCGGTCTGATAGCGCGTGGCCACCTGCTGGGCAAAGGCCAATTCGTTGAAGCGCGGGTCGTCAAACCCGATCGAACAGGTGTGCACCGGCGCATCCGACAAGCCGGCCATGGTGGCCACCACCGCGCTTGAATCGACGCCGCCGGAGAGAAAAGCACCCAGCGGCACCTCGGCCACCAGCCGCAGTTGCACCGCTTCGCGCAGCCGCTCGCGCAGCTCGGTCTGGGCATCCGGCAGGCTGATCGGGTTGTGGTTGCTGAACCGCAAATCCCAGTACGGCTGTGACGCGGGCATTTCCGCCTGACCACGGCGCAGAGTCAGTGTGTGGCCGGCCGGCAGCTTGTGCGCCTGCCGGTAGATGCAGCGCGGGTCGGGT
>BBPD01001334.1_pt1 | contig 10785 bp, 9 predicted proteins | sample 1344911 | NCBI WGS metagenome assembly BBPD01 (sample SAMD00019088, study PRJDB2971) | groundwater metagenome | biome: freshwater biome; feature: mineral spring; material: ground water | place: USA: CA, Sonoma | collected 2011-09 | depth surface m
CGCGCGGCACGCGGACGTCGTCGAAGAAGACCTCGCAGAACTCGTCGTGCCGCTCGAGGTTGACGATGGGCCGCACGGTGACGCCGGGCGTCGCCATGTCCACCAGCAGGAACGAGATGCCCTCCTGCTTCCTTGCCTTCGGATCGGTGCGGACGAGGAGGAAGATCCAATTCGCGTCGGTGGCGAGGGTGGTCCAGGTCTTCTGCCCGCGGACGACGTAGTGGTCGCCGTCGAGCGTGGCCGAGGTGCGGAGCGACGCGAGGTCGGAGCCGCTGTTGGGCTCGCTGTAGCCCTGGCACCAGACGTGATCGCCCGACAGGATGGCGGGGAGGAAGCGGCGCCTCTGGTCCTCGGTCCCGTGGCGGATGACGAGGGGGCCGAGCATGACGACGCCGTGGTCGTTGGTGCGCGCGCAGCCCCAGCGCTCCAGCTCCTCGGTGAAGACGATCTGCTTGGCGGGCGACAGGCCGAGGCCGCCGTATTGTCGCGGCCAGGCCGGGCAGAGCCAGCCCTTCTCGGCGAGCTTGCGGTACCAGGCCCTGTTCTCGGCCCAGTGCAGCCGCTTTTCCGGGTTGCGGATGTGGGCCGGGTACTCGGCCTCGATCCAGGCGCGGACCCGCGCTCGGAAGGCGTCGTCGGGCAGCGCGTCGAGGTCCTCGCGCTCGCGGGGCTCGATGGCGAAAGCGGTGGCGGCGGAGGCGGTGGCGGCGAAGGCGGTGGCGGCGAAGGTCATCAGCGGCCTCCGAAGGCGGGCTTGCGTTTGGCGAGGAACGCCTCGCGGCCCTCGCGATGGTCGGCGGTGGCGAAGAGGGCGGCCTGGAAGTCGGCCTCGCGGGCCAGCGCGCGCTCGAGGTCGTCGGCGAACCACTGCTTCGTGCAGGCGATGGGCAGCGGCGCCTCGGCGGCGAGCGCGCGGGCCTTTTCGAGCGCGCGCGCCAGCGCCTCGCCCTTGGGCGCGGTGGCGTCCACCAGGCCGATCCGCAGCGCCTCCTCGCCCGAGTGCTGGGTGTGGAACAGCATCATGTCGCGCGCGCGGCCGGCGCCGATCCGCGCCGGCAGCGTCGCGGGCAAGCCCAGGTCGGCCATCAGGCCGATCTTGTGGAAGCCGAGGACGAACTTCGCGTCCTCCGCCGCCACGACGTGGTCGCAGAGCAGCGCGAGCGAGCAGCCCGCGCCGGCCGCCCAGCCCTCCACGGCGGCGACGATCGGCACGTTGCCGCGCGCCATGAGGCGGACGAGGCGGTGGGTGCGGCGCATGCGCTCGCGCCCCTCCAGCGCCGTCTCCACGCCCATGCCGGAGATGTCGCCGCCGGCGGAGAACACGCCGTTCGCGCCGGTCAGCACAACGCCGCGCGTGCCGTCGGACTGCGCCGCCTCCAGCAGGCGCTCCAGCTCCGCGCGGATCGGCAGAGAGAGCGCGTTGCGGCGCGCCGGATAGTCGATGACGAGCAGCAGGACGTCGCCCTCGCGTTCGGCCACGACCCGCATCACATCGTCCTGCATGCGTCCCCCAACTCCGGCGAAAGGGCGTGGAAGCGGCGGCGGTGCAGCGCCGCGCCGCCGTACAGGGGGGCGAGCACCATCGCCTGGCGGTGGTGCAGGCCGCTGTCGTGGTCGTCGGTGTAGCCGATGCCCCCCAGCATCTGCAGGCAGGAGGCCTGCAGGCGCAGCGCGCCCTCGCTGGCGCGGGCCTTGGCCCTGGAGCACAGCGCGGGCGACGGGTCCGCCGCCGCCTGCTCGACCACCGCGCGGGTCAGCGAGAGCAGCAGCCGCGCGTCGGCGGCGCGGTGCTGGAGCGCCTGGAAGGAGCCGATGGGCCGGCCGAACTGCTCGCGCGCGCGCAGGTGGTCGAGCGTCAGGGCGAAGCACGCCTCCATGCCGCCGAGCAGTTGCGCCGCGGTGGCGAGCGCGGCGTGGTCGAGCGCGCCCGCCACGTCGGCGTCGCGCGGCAGCGCGCGTCCCGGGGCGAGGGGGCGCAGCGCGCCGAAATGCCCGCCGTCCTGCGCGAACTCCGTCGCCAGCTCGACCTCCTCGCGCGCCAGCAGGCGCAGGCCGCCGCGCACCGGCAGCAGGAAATGCGTCGCGCCCGCGGCCATCGGCACGAAGCGCCGAACCGCCGCCGCGTCGCGGCACACGTCGAGCGTGCCCGCGCCGTCCTGCCAGGCCGTCAGCACCACCGCCTCGCCGGCGAGCAGCGCGGGCAGGACCTCGCCCTCCCCCGCCGCGGCCAGCAGGCGCGCCGACAGCGCGCACGCCACCAGCGGCTCGGGCGCGAGCGACCGGCCGAGTTCCTCGGCGAGGGCGCACATCTCCCCCATGCCCAGGCCCGCTCCGCCCGCCGCCTCCGGCACGGCGAGGCCGATCCAGCCGAGCGCGCCCATGTCGCGCCAGGCCTGCGGCTCGAAGCCGGGCAGGGAGAAGCGCAGCCGCCGCGCGCGCGCCGTGCCGGCGAAGCGCGCCGCGCTGTCGCGGAGCAGGCGGATCGTCCCGAGCCGGTCCTCCGAAAACGGCGCGGCGCCGGTCGGGTCCATCACGCCGGGGCGTGCAGCTTGGCGGCCGAGCGCGATCGCAGCTCGCCGAGCGTCATCCCCTCGCACAGGTCGCGCACGACGAAGCCCAGGCCCGGCACCACGTCGAGCACGGCGAGGTTGGTGTACACGCGCGCGACGTTGCCGAGCGCGGTGAGCGGGTAGCCGCAGCGCTCGACGATCTTCGGCCGTCCGTCCTTCGTGGTGTGCTCCATCACCACCCACAGCCGCTTCGCGCCGGCCGCGAGGTCCATCGCGCCGCCGACCGCGGGGGCGGTGTCGTTCTCGCTCGTCGCCCAGTTGGCGAGGTCGCCGTTCTCCGCCACCTCGAAGCCGCCGAGGACGCACAGGTCGATGTGGCCGCCGCGGATCATCGCGAAGCTGTCGGCGTGGTGGCAGTAGGAGCCGCCCGGAAGCAGCGTCACCATCTGCTTGCCGGCGTTGATCAGCCAGGGGTTTTCCTCCCCCGCGGCCGGGGCCGGGCCCATGCCGAGCACGCCGTTCTCGCTCTGGAAGACCACCTCGCGCCCCGGCGGCACCGCGTCGGCGATCAGGGTCGGGATGCCGATGCCGAGGTTGACGACCCAGCCCTCGGGGATGTCGGCGGCGGCCCTGGCGGCCATGTCGGCGCGGGAAAACGGTTGCATGGCGTGTCCTCCGAAGCAGCCGGGAACCTAGCCCAGCAACTGCCCGCCATCCACCACCACCGTGTGGCCGGTCACCCACCGCGCCGCCGGCGAGGCGAGGAACAGCGCGACGTCGGCCACCTCCTCGGCCGTGCCCATCCGCCCCATCGGTATGGAGGCGAGGACGCGGTTGTAGAGGGCGGGGTCGCCCGTGCGCCGCTGCTGCCAGGAGCCGCCCGGGAACTCGATGGAGCCCGGGGCGATGCCGTTCGCGCGGATGCCCCTGGGCGCGAGCGCGAGCGCCTGGCTTTGCGTGAAGTTGATCAGCAGCGCCTTCACCGCGGCGTAGGCCGGCGTGCGCGTGGACGGGCCGTAGCCGGAGATGGAGCTGATGTTGACGATCGAGGCGCCCGGCCCGGCGCGCCCGAGGTGCGGCAGCGCCGCGCGGCTCGCGCGGGCGGTGGCGAGCACGTCCACGTCGAGGGCGGCCCGCCAGCCCTCCTCCGTGTCCGCCATGCCGAAGCCGGAGGCGTTGTTGACCAGCACGTCGAGACCGCCGAGCGCCGCGGCGGCGGCCTCTACATAGGCCGCGACGGCCGCCCCGTCGGCGAGGTCGCAGGCCTGGGCGTGGGCGGCAGGGCCCAGCGCCGCGATCTCGGCGCGCGTCGCCTCGAGCGGCCCGGGCGAGCGGGCGCAGACCGACACCGCCGCGCCGCCGCGCGCGAAGCCCAGCGCGATGGCGCGCCCGATGCCGCGGCTGCCGCCGCACACCGCCACGCGCTTGCCCGCGAAATCGAACATCGGCCTCTCCCGCGCCCTCGCCCCACCATCCTTCAGGGCAGCACGCGGGGAAACGCCCGACAACGCGCCCCGAACGCCGCCGGTTGCGCGCGCGAAAAAAATTCGGCCCGGGCCGCGATCGGCGCGCCGGGCAGCTTGACGCTGGCCGTGACAGCAAAGATGCGAGCGCGGCATATCCCTGCACCGGACACGTCCCGCCTTGCCCTTGGCGCTCCGCGCGATCCTCCTGGTCCTCCTTGCGCTGCTGCCCGCCGCGCTGGTCCTGGCCCACCAGGCGCGCGAGGCGCGCGACGCCCGCCGCGCGGCGGTGGAAGCGGAGGCGCTGCGCCTCGCCCTGCTCGTCGCGGGCGAGCAGAACCGGATGTTCGAGGGCGCCCGCCAGCTCCTCGCCGCCATGGCCGCGCACGAGACCGTGCGCGCGGCGCGGCCGAGCGAGGCGTGCGACGGCTACATGGGGCGCGTGCTGGAGAGCTTCCCGCGCTACGTGTCGGCGCAGGCCATCGCCCTGGACGGGCGCACGCTCTGCGCGCCGCGGCCCGACCTGTTCCGGACCGACCTGTCGGACCGGCCCTACTTCCGCGAGGCGCTGGCCCGCGACGGCTTCGCCCTCGGCGACTACGCGGTGGGCCGCGGCACCGGCGCGCCCAGCCTGCACGCCGCCCTGCCGTTCCGCGACGCCGCGGGCGCGGTCGCCGGCGTGCTCGTCGTCGGGCTGTCGGTCGAGTGGCTCAACGCCGCCCTGTCGCGCCTGCCGCTGCCGGGCAACGCGACGCTGCTCGTGGTGGACCGCGCCGGGGTTGTCGTCGCGCGCTCGCCCGACCCGGCCGGCTTCGTCGGCCGCGCGCTGCCGAACCTGCGGCGCGAGATCCTGGAGGCCGGGGCGCCGGGCGTGACCGGGATCATCGCGGCGGACGGCGTGCGCCGCGTCCTCGGCTACGTGCCGCTCAAGAGCGATCCGGTCGGCCTCTACATCGGCGCCGCCATAGACCCGTCCGCCCCAGAGGCCGCGGCCACCGCGGCGATGTGGCGCAGCGCGGCCCTCATCGCCATCTCGCTGGCGCTCGGCTTCGGGCTGCTGCTCGCCGCCTTCCAGGGCGCGGTGAGCCGGCCGGTCGAGACGCTGCTCGCCGCGGTGGCGCGCTGGCGCGCCGGCGACTGGTCGGCCCGCGCCGACGGCGCCGCGGCGGGCGGCGGCGAGTTCGCGCGCCTATCCGCCGCCTTCAACGCGCTGGCCGAGACGGTGGAGGACCGCGACCGCGCGCGCGAGCGCAGCGACCTGCGCCTGCGGGCGCTGATCGAGCTGTCGCCGCAGGTCGTTTTCCTCGCCGACGCCGAGGGCCGCGTGACCTGGGTCAACAGCCATTGGGAGCGCGCGACCGGCCAGCCGCGCGACGAGGCGCTCGGCGCGGGCTGGGCGGCGGCGCTGCACCCCGACGACCGGCCCGGCATGAGCGCGGCGTGGGAGGGCGCGGTGGCGGCCGCGCGGGCCGGCGAGCCCGTGCTGTTCGAGCGCGGGTTCCGCCTGCGCGACGGCCAGCGGCCGGGCCAGTGGCGCTGGTTCCTGGGCAAGGCGGCGCCGGCGCGCGAGGTGGGCCGCGCGGTCGCCTGGACCGGCGTCGTCTCGGACGTGGACGCGCTGAAGCGCGCGGAGGCCGCGGCCGAGGCGAACGCCGCGCGGCTCGAGGCGACCTACGCCGCCGCCCCCGTGGGCCTCGCGCTGTTCGGCCCCGACCTGCGCTTCGTCGCCATCAACGACGCGATGGCCGCGCTCAACGGCCGCCCCAAGGACGCGCATCTCGGCCGCACCATCGCGGAGGCGGCCCCGCACGTCGCCCCCGCCATCGAGCCGCTGCTGCGCCGCGTGCTCGACGCGGGCGAGGCCGTGGACGGGCTCGAGCTCACGCTGCCCGCTGCGGCGGGCAAGCCGGATCAGGCGCGGCTGTGCTCCTACCACCCGCTGCGCGACGCCGCGGGCGAGGTGGTGGGCGTCTCGGCCTCGGTGGTGGACATCACCGCCCGCCGCCGCGCCGAGCAGACCGAAAGGCTGCTGATGCGCGAGGTGGACCACCGGGCGCGCAACGCGCTGGCCGTGGTGCGCTCGCTGGTGCGCCTTTCCGCCGCCGCGGCGCGCGACGACCCCGCGACGCTGGTCGAGGCGCTGGAGGGGCGCGTCTCGGCGATGGCCCGCGCGCACACGCTGCTCAGCAATTCGCGCTGGAGCGGCGGCGACCTGCGCCGGCTCGCGCGCGACGAGCTCGCCGCCCACGGCGACGCGGCCGGCGCCGAGGGGCCGGACGCGACGCTGACGGCGGAGGCGGTGCAGCCGATGGCCATGGCGCTGCACGAGCTTGTCACCAACGCGAGCAAGCACGGCGCGCTTTCCGCGCCGGGCGGGCGCGTGTCGCTGCGCTGGGAGGGCGCCGAGGGCGGCGGGCTGCGGATGGAGTGGGTCGAGCGCGGCGGCCCGCCCGTCGCCGGCCCGCCCGCGCGGACCGGCTTCGGCCTTCGCCTGGTCGAGGCGAACCTCGCCGGGCTGCTCGACGGGGCGGCGGAGTGGCGGTGGGAGCGCGCGGGGCTGCGCTGCGCGCTGCGGATCGGCGCGGCCGCGCTGCTCTGCGCCCCGTCCCCCGCCGAGGCGGCCGCTCCCCCCGTCCCGGCCGTGCCGCCGCCCGGGCCTGCCGCGGCCCGCCGCCGGCTTGACGGGGCGCGCGTGCTGCTCGTGGAGGACGAGGTGCTCGTCGCGCTGGAGGTCGCTCGCACGCTCGAGGCCGCGGGCTGCTCCGTCGCCGGCCCGGCCTATTCGCTGGAGGAGGGGTTGGCCCTCGCCGACGCGGGCGGGCTCGACGCCGCCGTGCTCGACCTCAACCTCCGCGGCCGCACCAGCCTGCCGATCCTCGAGGCGCTGCGCGGGCGGGGCGTGCCGTGCCTCATCACCAGCGGCTACGGCGAGGCGCCGGAGGGCCACGCGGACGTGCCGGTGCTGGAGAAGCCGGTGCCGGCGGCGCGGCTGCTGTCGGCCGTGGAGCAGGCGCTGGCGCGCAACCGCGCGGCGGCGGCGGAGTAGCGTCGGGGGGGCCTCCGCGTGCGGCACCCCCCGCGGCCGTGGGAACAGGAGCGAGAGCGATCCAGGAAAAAGGAAGGCGGCCGGCCGGCCTTTCCCGCGCGGCCCGGCGCGGGAAAAACCGCGGGCCGGAGGGGTTTCGGGAAGGGCGGCGCCCTCCCCGGCAACGCTACCGCCGCATCCGCACCGAGCGCAGCTCCACGTCCTCCTGCACGCGCAGCCCCGGGTCTGCCACGGTTTCGCGCACGCCGAAGATCTGCGGCTCCTGGTGCAGCGGGATCATGGGCAGCTCCTCGCGGAAGATCGCCCAGTACTGCCGCGCCAGCTCCTGCCGCCGCGCGTCCTGCGGCGACAGCGCGCCGATCTCCGCCGCGATCCGCTCGGCGCGCTCGTTGCGCCAGCGGCCCCAGTTGAACGACCCCTCGCCCAGCAGTTCGCGGGCCGGGTTGGTGATGTCGAAGTTGCCCGGCGTCCAGCCCAGCATCCAGAACTGGAATTCGCCGTTGCCGCCGCGCTGCAGGAAGCGGCCGAAGGGCATGGCGTCGAGCCGCGCCTGGATGCCGACGCGCTGCAGCATGGCCACGGCCGACTGGCAGATCGCCTCGTCGTTGATGTAGCGGTTGTTCGGGCAGCCCAGCGTGACGCGGAAGCCCTGCGCGAACCCCGCCTCGGCCAGCAGGCGGCGCGCCGCCTCCGGGTCGAAGGGCAGGCGCTCGTTGGCCTGCGCGTCGAAGCCGCCGATGGAGGGCGCGATGGGCAGGCCGGCGAGCGTCGTCGAGTCGCGCAGCACGACGCGGCGGATCGTCGCCATGTCGATCGCCTGGTATATCGCCCGCCGGACCCGCACGTCGCGCAGCGGGTTGGGCGTGCCCGGCGCGTCGAGGCTCTCGGCGCGGCTCGCGTCCATCGCGAAGTAGATCGTGCGCGCGGTCGGGCCCTGGACGAGGCGGATGCCCGGCTGCTGCTGGATGCGCGGCACGTCCTGCAGCGGCACATGGTACATCACGTCCACCTCGCGCGACAGCAGGGCCGCCACGCGCGTCGGCGCGGAGGCGACGGGGCGGAAGGTCGCGCGCGCGATGCCGTGCTCGGCGCGGTCCCACCACTCCGGGTTGGGGGTGAGCACGGTGCGCTCGTCGGCCACGCGCTCGGCCAGGCGGAAGGGGCCGGTGCCGTTGGCGTTGACCTGGGCGAACGCCGTGCCCGCCCCGGCCTGGCCCGCGCGGGCGACGGCGAAGGCGTTGTTGGCGGTGATCCACTCGCGGCTGGTGACGAACAGCAGCGTGAGGTCCTGCAGCAGGATCGGGTTCGGCCCGCGCGTCTCGATCTCGACCGTGTTCGCGTCCACCGCGCGCACGGCGGCTATGGAGGCCGCGGTGTAGGCCATGTCGCTCTGCCGCACGCGCTCGACGCTGTGCACCACGTCGTCGGCGGCGAAGGCCTGGCCGCCGTGGAAGCGCACGTTGCGGCGCAGGTGGAAGCGCCACAGCGTCGGCGAGGGCGTCTCCCACCGCTCGGCCAGCGCGGGCCCGACCGAGCCGTCCGGGTTGCGGCGGACGAGCGGCTCGTAGATGTTCGACTTCATGGCGTTGGTCACGCCGTGGTTGTTGGCGTGCGGGTCGAGGCCGAGGATGTCGTTGGCCGTGGCCCAGGTGAAGTTCGCGCCGCCCTGCGCGCCCCCTTGGGCGAGCGCCGGCCCGGCGACGCCGAGGGCGAGCGCGCCGCCGAGCAGCGCGGCGCGGAGGGTCCTGATGGCGGAGGGGCGCATCCCCGATCTCCCGTCTGTGAAACCGGCCTCCGCTTTGGCGGCGCGCGCCCCGCGAGTCCAGTGGGAGGCGGGGGGCCTCAGCCGCCCGCGTCGAGCCGGTAGCCGCCCGGCCCCGTGACGACGAGGCCCGCCGCCCCCAGCCCACCGGCCGCGAGCTTGCGGCGCAGGCGGTACAGGTGCGTCTCGAGCGTGTGCGTCGCCACGTCCGGCGCGTAGCCCCAGACCTCCCCGAGCAGCTCCTCCTTCGGCACGGGCCGCGGCGCGGCGCGGTGGAGGTGGAGCAGGATGGCCGCCTCCTTTTCCGTCAGCCGCACCCGCGCCCCCGCGGCGGCGAGCCAGCGGCCCGAGGGGTCGAGGCGCAGCGCGGGGCCGAGGGCGACCTCGGCGGGCGCCGCGGCGCCGAGGCGCGCGAGCGCGGCGAGCAGCTCCGACGCGCGCACGGGCTTGCGCAGCGCCCCGGCGGCGCCCGGCGGCGCGGAGAGGGCGCCGAGCAGCAGCGCGGGCGCGGCGGTGCCCGCGGCGAGGAAACCCCGCAGCGCCGCCTCGCCATCGGCCAGCGCGGCGTGCCAATTGTTCGTCCGCGCCGCGATTTGCGCCTCCGCGGGCTTGGCAGCGGTCAGGGCGAAGCCACCTGCCTCCCGGACAAGCGGGTCGAGCAGGGACGCCAAGGTGGGATCCTCGGTCAGCAGGAGCAGGTGCCGGGTTTTCGCCATGCGCCCGCCGTCCCTAGCCGATAGCCGCCCGCCGCGAAACGCGGGCTTGGCGCACCGCGGGCCGCCGGCTTTCCGGCGCCCCATCCGGGCGCCACAATGCCACCGCCTTCCCGCGCCAAGGACCGACCGCGACACGCCATGCCCCTCCCCCTGCCGCTTTCTCCCGCCTCCCCCACGCCGACGCCCGAGGCCCTGGCCATGCGGCAGGTCCACCGGGCCGTGTCGGAGCTGCGCCGCGGCACGCCCGTGCGGCTGGAGGGGCGCGGCACCGCCGTGGTGATCGCGGCGGCCGAGACGGTGGGCGCGGCCGGGCTGGCCGAGCTTTCGGCGCTCGCCGCCGCGCCGCCGGTGCTCGTCCTCTCGCCCGTCCGCGCCTCCGCCGCGCTGCAGCGGCCAATGCCGCTCTCGGCGCCGGAAACCGGCGCGGTGGCGCTTCGGCTGCCGCCCGCCCTGCTCGACCCGGCGCGCCTGCGCGGCCTCGCCGACCCCACCGAGGAGCTGCTGGCGCTGCCCGCGGCGGCGGGGGTCGTGGCGGCCCCGGGCCTGTCGCTCGCCGCGCTCCATTTGGCCAAGCTCGGTCGGCTGCTGCCCGCGCTCGTCGCCGCCCCCGCCCTCCCCGCGCGCGGCGCGCTGCTCTGCGTCCGCGCCGAGGACGTGCTCGCCTACCCCGAAAGCGCCGCCACCTCGCTCGCGCGCGTCGCCGAGGCGCGGGTGCCGCTCGAAGTGTCGGACGACACGCGCGTCGTCGCCTTCCGCGCGGCCGATGGCGGCATCGAGCACCTCGCCATGCTGGTGGGCGAGCCGGAGAAGCAGGCGGCGCCGCTCGCGCGCCTGCACTCCGAGTGCTTCACCGGCGACCTGCTCGGCTCGCTGCGCTGCGACTGCGGGCCGCAGCTGCGCGTGGCGCTCGCGCGCATGGCGGCCGAGGGCTCGGGCGTGCTGGTGTACCTCGCGCAGGAGGGGCGGGGCATCGGCCTCGTGAACAAGCTGCGCGCCTACGCGCTGCAGGATTCCGGCCTCGACACGCTCGACGCCAACCGCGCCCTCGGCTACGGCGCCGACGAGCGCAACTTCCTCGTGGCGGGGACGATCCTCCGCGCCCTCGGCATCGGCCGCGTGCGGCTGCTCACCAACAACCCCGACAAGGTCGCCGCGCTGGAGGCGTGCGGGGTGGAGGTGGCGGGCCGCGCCTCGCTGCGCTTCGCGGCGAACGGGGTGAACGACCGCTACCTGCGGACCAAGGCCGAGCGCTTCGGGCACGACCTGCCGGTGGAGTAGCGGCGCCGGC